>OBYK01000105.1_pt1 | contig 63912 bp, 88 predicted proteins | sample 1476721 | NCBI WGS metagenome assembly OBYK01 (sample SAMEA2580191, study PRJEB22360) | human gut metagenome | biome: human gut; feature: human-associated habitat; material: faeces | place: Denmark | collected 2008/2010
GTAATAATATTATAGAGTATATGTATAAAAGGTTATTAGGGAAAATAATAAAGGTGATACTCGAAGCACCACCCTTATTTCTATTCAAATGTTTTCCCTTTTCCCGTAAGTAGCCATTTTGCATTTACTCCATATTCCATAAGTGGAATGAGCCAAAAGGCTTGAAATAAATTTCTTTCTTTGCTTTTGCGCAAAAGCTCCAGATTTCTTCTATCTATGCCATTCGTATCACAAAAGGATCTAATGCTTTTTATCTTATTCATTGCTAATAGTGCATCCAGAACCTCAAAGAATCTTTCTACTATAGGTCTATTATATTCTGCACTACTCATTATACCAATATTTGATATTTCAAAAAATCAACGTCTTTTTTTAGTTTCTCCAGGTAATCCGTTGGTGTATTATTTATGGTCGCTTTGTCGATAGCTTTATTTAAGCAAGTTTGCACCTCAAATATACGATCTGCATTTACAGGAGATCCATTCACATAATCGGAAAACTGATTCTTATACAGTTCTATTACAAGGTCGCTATATTTTTCCATACTTCAATATTTTTTTTGTTTATATCCGAAAGCTATTTTGCAACGGCACATATTGCATTGCCTCCCTCCTGGGCATCCATTTTTTCCCTTTGCTCTAATTGAGCCTCCAATTTGCCAATTTCTCTATTTAATCTTTCTATCTCTTTATCCTTCTCCTCAATCATTGAATAAGGAGCGATAAGTTTCTCATTCATCATTTGTATTATTTGCCTGGAAAAAGCATCTGCTCCAGCAAATAATAAATCTTTGGCATCCGTCCTTACCTCTTCTACTTTTTTAGGCTGCTTTTGCTCCTTACTTATAGAGGTAATATTACCCATATCATAACTGCAAATATTACCAAAACGCTCCTCCAGGATATTTCTCTTATCCTGTGGAAGATCTTTAATACCCTTCTCTACATGAGAAATAAAAGCCTGACCGCATGAAAGTATGTCTGCCATATCTTTCTGCGTTAAATTTTTATCTTTTCTAAATCTCTTTAAATCAAACATTTAAAAGCGTTTTTGATGGTTTTGCAAAAATATTACCTAAAATATTACCTATTTTACTTGGTAATATTGGTAATACTACCTATATTTGCATCGTAACAAAAGTAATAACACCACAAATATAGGAAATATTACCTGTATGCGTGCTAATTTTTAATGTGAAATGAGCAAAATAACCCAAACGGACTATCCTACTTTTATTCAGATGTACAAGGAGTTACCTGATCGAAGTGCTATTAAGGCTCCTAAAACTGAATTTGTAGAAAAAGTAGCTGTTTTAACGAAAAAATCGGTTAAAACAGTTAGATGTTGGATTGCTGGCACTCAAAAGCCAGATGCTTTAGCCCAGTCAATCCTGGAAAAAGAGTTCAATGTTCCAGCTTCTTCTTTATTCCCACCCAAAGAGTAAGCCTATGAAACCTATCGAATTTTACACCACACCTGAGGGAGAGGTAACAATGCGCCCAGTAGGTGAAGCAGAAAGACAACTGGTAGAAACTGATATAGATTTTATCCAGGCTTTTCTATCGGTATTGAGAGAGTTCTATCCTGAATCCTATAACGCTCTGATGGAAGAATATTCCAAAAGCTCTAATAATAAACGCTATCGGGATTTTTTGGCTGTAAGGCGGTTTATCAAATGCAATTTAGGACTGTACGACAATATGATAGATGTAGATGAGAACTGGAATTTTCATTTTGAGTTTGTTGGTTGTCCTCTTCGTGGAGAATGTAAATACGATAAGATCATTTGTGAGCCTAAATTTAACTCTAAGCTATCAGATAGGCAACTGGAAGTAATGAAGCTGCTGTATCAGGGAAAGAGTGATTCAGAGATAGCTGAAAAGCTATTTATATCTCTCAATACTGTAAACAACCATCGAAAGAATAGTTTCCGAAAGGTTGGGGTACACTCAATGCCTGATTTTATGCGCTACGCTGCTACGAACAATATTTTCAAATAACCATAATGCAACACTGGTATGAGTAAAGTAATCTTTTCGTGGGAAACCACATTTAACACTGCTGAAAACCTTATGATACACACGTTCTCGGATCGTGTAAAGGTTGTGTCAAACATTAAAACAGGTCTGGTAAGAGTTCTGAAAGACGGTGAAGTAATTAACTCGGTGAATAATCCAGCTATAACTGAGTACGAAAAGTTTCTGAAACAGATAGCTGAGGATGCTAACAAGTTAAGCGAGTTTTCTGCTGAATAATGATAACGCTGGAGTTATATGAGCTTAAAAATCTCTGTAAGGATATGGCTGAACTTGGAGCTGCTAACTATGCTAAAATGCTCTTTCCAGCCAAAGATCTTATCTCACAAAGAGAGGCTTATAGATCCTTTGGTGAAGCTCGTGTAAAACGATGGGTACGCCAAAAACTTGTAAGTAAGTTTAGAGATGGAGCTACACAACGCTCTAAGATCCTTTACTCCAGGGCTGAATTATTGACAGTTGATAAATCGGAAAAATTAGACATTTATATCAATAAGTTATGAAAGAGGTATTCTTAAAAAAAATGATCCTAAAGAATTTCAAGAAAGTTCGGGATCTCACTGTAAACTTCACCGATAAAGAAACTTTTATTTGTGGTGAAAATGGAACCTGTAAAACGACAATGGTAGATGCTTTCTACTGGTTGTTGTTTGGTAAAGATAGTACCAATAGGGCAGATACTAACTTTAATATTAAAACACTTGGTAAAGATGGAAAGCCCATTTTGCACCTGATTCATAGTGTAACTGGCGTTTTGTCCGTAAATGGTAGAGATGTAGAACTACAGCGTAATTATGTAGAGAAATGGGGTAGCGGTGTTAATGCTGATACACTACAGAATCATGCTACAGAGTTCTATTTGAATGGCGTAAAGTTGAAAACGAAAAAGGAATATGATGCTGAGGTAGCTGCTATTGTGCCTGAGGACGTATTTAGGATGCTAACAAATCCATTCTTTTTCCCTTCCATGAAAGCAACGGATCAGAAAGCTATATTAATGGATATGGCTGGTAATGTTTCTGATGAGGAAGTAGCTGCACTGAAACCTGAATTTCTGGAATTGCTTAGCAATATTACGGGTAGATCCCTGGAGCAATATGGGAAAGAAATCGCTGCTAAGAAGTCTGCTATAAAGGATGAGCTGAAAGGTATTCCTTTACGCATTGATTCGGTACGTGATGCCATGCCTGAGGCTGAGGACTGGGTAGCCCTGGATGCTGAAATATCAGACAAAAAGAAGAAGCTGGAAGGTATAGACAGCCAGATAAACGATAAATCAAAACAGGTAGAGGCTGTACTTAATGAAAAGATTAAAATACAGCAGAATATCAGTGCAAAAAAACTGAAAAAATCGGAGAGAGAAAACGAGATCAAACAAAGCATTAACTCTTCTCGTAATGACGCTCAAACTAAAATTTCCAATCTTTCCTATCAGGTTGATTCTAAATCTGGTGAGATTGAGCGTAAAAACAATGAGGCTAATAATATCCAGTCTGAAATAGAACAGTTGGATAAAGAAATGACTGTTTTAAGAGGTCAATATCAGACTGTTAATGAAGAAGAACTACAATATCCCGATGGTGCTTTCGTTTGTCCGACTTGCAAACGACCTTTAGAGGTAGAAGATATTCAGGCAAAACAGGAAGAGTTACAGGCTCAGTTTAACCTGGGAAAAGCCAATAGGCTAAAGGAAATCCAGACCAAAGGAAAACAGAAGGCTGCAAAAAAGGAAGATCTTGTAAAAAAGCATTCTGTTATCATTTCTGACGTGGCTAACTTGGAAAATGAGAAAGCCCTTTTAGAGCAACAGGTGAATGAATTAAAAGCAAACTTACCTGAGCAGCAGAATACTCAAAATGCTATCTCCTCTGATAAAACCTGGATCTCTCTATGTAATGAAATCGAAGATTTAGAAAATCAGCTAAAAGTTGAAGCTAAGCCAATCGACACTACGGAATTGAAAGAAGCAAAGGGCATTCTCTCTGATGCTATAGATGAGCTTAACAAACGACTTGGCAAGCGTTCCACTATTGAAAGATCTGAAAAGGTTATAACTGATCTGGAAAAGAAACGGGATCAGAACAATCAAGCTCTATCAGATCTGGAGCGTATAGAGTTTATAGCTCAGGACTTCCAAAAGGCTAAAGATAACAAACTGATGGAGAAAATTAATGGTATGTTCTCCCTGGTTTCCTTCTCTTTTATAAGTGAAAAGCTGAATGGCAATGAAAATATAACTTGTGTGTGTACGGTTGATGGTGTACCATTTCCAGACCTTAACAGTGCTATGAAAATGAATGCTGGTTTGGATATTATAAACGCTATTTGCCGATCCAAAGGTATCTCAGCTCCTATTTTCATAGATAATCGTGAGAGTGTAAACGAGATTATCCCTACTGTTTCACAGGTTATCAATCTCGTAGTAAGTAAGCATGATTCTTTAATGATCCGTGTATTCGGTGATGGAATGATGGAACAATATAGAAAACTTTAATCCCTTATCAGTTATGACACAGCAAGCAACAGGAACAGCCGTAGTATCGGCTGCTGGGCAAATGCCAGTAACAACGAAAAAAATTGATGTACTGAAAAATATTCTCAGTGCGCCATCTGTATCAGAACAGTTTAAAAATGCTTTGGCAAAAAACTCCAGCACTTTTATCGCTTCTATTATCGACTTGTACAACTCCGATTCAAATCTACAGCTATGTGAGCCTAAAGCTGTAGTAATGGAGGCTTTGAAAGCAGCAGTTTTAAAGTTACCGATTAATAAGGCTTTAGGATATGCTTATATCATTCCCTACAATAATTCTAAGAGGGATCCTAATACTGGTGGATATGTGAAGGTGATGGAACTTACTTTTCAACTCGGATATAAAGGATATATTCAACTTGCTGAAAGATCCAACCAGTACCGTACCATTAATGCGGACGTGGTTTATGAAGGAGAGCTGAGAAAAGTTAATAAGCTGACTGGAGAGATAGCTTTTGATGGTGATAAGACTTCTGATAAGGTGATGGGCTATTTCTGCTATTTTGAGCTGCTAAACGGCTTTTCTAAGACTTTATACATGACAGTGGAACAAATGGCTACCCATGCTAAACGGTATTCCAAAGGGCTTAAAAAAGAATCTACCATAGAAAGCCTGATGAGTTTAGCAAACCTACCTTTTTCTGATAATAAAACTGTAGGCTGGTTAGGTAACTTTCATGGTATGGCGATTAAAACCGTTATAAGAATTTTGCTAAGTAAATACGGATATTTATCGGTAGAAATGCAACAGGCATTTGAGCATGATTCAGAAGGTGCGGAAGAAGCCACTGAAACTACAGCAGTTGAGGTAAAGCAGTTCGATGTTTCCGATGTGAACTATGAAGAGGTTGCCCACTCTGATAACAGTACTGCAAATGCCGGCAATAAAGCAGCCGATCCAGGATTTTAATATGGGTTGTATGGAATTAAAAGTATTAGGTAGCTCATCAAGCGGTAACTGCTACATTCTGGATAATGGTAGTGAAGCTCTGATTATTGAGGCTGGGATCCGATTTATGGAAGTAAAGAAGGCTCTGGATTTCAATATTAGTAAAGTGGTGGGCTGCTTAATCACCCACTGGCATAACGATCATGCAAAATATATCAAATCAATGGTAGATTGCGGTTTTCATGTTTTGGCTCTTCCTGAGGTACTGGAAAATAAATGTGTTAGCGGATCCAGGGTTAAGGCTATCCAGGTCGGTAAGGGCTACGTTCTTGGAGGTTTCAAAGTGATCCCTTTTCCAGCTTACCATGATGTACCATGTGTGGGATTTCTAATAAATCATTCTGCTTGTGGAAACATGATGTTTCTTACTGATAGCTGCCAGTGCGGTTATAGTTTCCCAGATCTCAATCATGTATTAGTGGAATGTAACTATTCTGATTCAAAGCTAATAGAAAGTATTAACGCTGGTCGTGTACTTCCTTCTCAGAGAAACAGATTGCTGGATTCCCACATGGAACTGGAGAGCTGTAAACAGACACTAAGGGATAATGATCTCTCTAATGTAATGAATATTGTGCTTTTGCATCTATCCTCAAATAATAGTGATGAGCCGTTTTTTGTGTCTGAGGTGGAAAAGCTAACAGGAAAGGTAGTATATGCTGCTAAACCAGGTTTAAATATACACTTAAACAGAATTTAGTATGATACAAGGATTTTCAGAACAAACTAAACCTCTTACTCCCTACGAAAACGAAGTAATACTCCCTTTGATTTTACAAGGGTTTCACTCTAAAGTAGGTAAGGAGAAAGCTATTACAAATCAGCAAATTTGCTCTACTCTGAAACAGCAGGGATATAAAGTAGATAACGCCAGGTTACGAAAGATCATTAACCATATTCGGGTAAATGGTATGGTTATAGGTCTGATCGCCACCAGTGAAGGGTATTATATAGCTGAAACTCGTAAGGAGCTGGAAGTTTATCTGAAAAGCCTGGAAGGTAGAGAGGGAGCTATACACGCTGTTAGGAAGAGTTTGGAAAAACAACTGCAACTATATGAACAATAAGATCCAGATACAAAAGACAAATGGACTTTTCAACCTTAGACCATTGTACGACCTGTTTTCTCAATCTGTAGATGGTATTTACCAGGTGGTAGTGAAAAAGGTTAGAAAGCCTCGATCTTTAGATCAAAACGGATGGCTCTGGGGGTGCATTTATCCGATATTGTTAGATGCTCTTTTAAACGAAGGATGGGAGTTTACCAGTGTAGAACAGGTACATGAGTTTTTTAAGGCTCAAATGACTGCGGATAAAGTGGTAAACAAACATACTGGGGAGATCATAACATTTCCAGGATCCACTGCCACTATGGACACTCTTACTTTCTCAACTTATTGCGAAAAGCTCAGAGAATATGCTTCTGAATATCTGAATGTAGAAATACCCGATCCTGATCCAAACTGGAGGATAGCCGATGAAAAAGATACCTAACTACATGGTAAATGAGCTGATTCGGCTTATACCAGTGCTAATAGAAAATATTCCACCTGGTAAAAGTACCAGAGTTGGAAATGCTATACGATTAATTAACAAGATTGTCAAACGATTAAAAACTTTGAAAGATGAAGATTGAAATTGAAAAATCAATGGTGGAAGCTGCCTATAGAGTAGCTTGTGGTAACACGAAGGAAGTTCTAACAACTTTATTCGGTAAAGAGAACTGTAAACCATCTAAGGCTACTCCTACCCTGGATGATTACAAAACGATTCAGGAGTATGCAGATGCTTGTGTAGCTTTAGGATGTGCGCCTATTGATGAAGGAGCTTTACGTTCTGTTGGAGTACGGAAGGGCATTATAGCCTTAATTAAGCTGGAAACTATAAGTCGTGCGCTTTGGGGTAGAAACTACCAGCCTAAACCAGACGCTAAAGGTGAGAGCCGTTTCTATTTTCCCTGGTTTGCTTTATGGACTGAGAGCGAAATTAACTCTACCAATGATCTTGTGTATATCCCTGTTATAGATGCTCTGGGAAGGCTTGCGGGCTTGGGTTCTGCGTATACGAATAACGCCCCCTCGACTGCGGATGCGTATGTCGGCTCTCGGCTTTGGCAAGAATCAAGCGAAAAAGCGAAGTATTTCGGTCAGCAATTCATAGGATTGTGGTTTGATTATCTGATGTGTAACGTAAAAAAAGCCTAAGCCATGAAAGATATAATGTTAGCAGATACTCCTGTAGAACAGAGAGCAGAGATTTTGAAAAACAGTTGCGATCAGATTTTAGAAAAGAGTTACCTGGCAAAATTCGATCAAGAAGAAACAAATGATCTTCGGGCTGAGCTGGCTACCGTCCACATTCAGATGGGAGAACTGGAAGAGGAGCTGGCTGGGATCAAATCTGATTTCAAAGGCAAAATCAAACCGCTACAGGAGCGAATTGGAAAGATCCTAAGTGATCTGAAAGTGGGTGGTGAGTACGTTAAGGGTGAATGTTACAAATTCATTGATCCAGACGAAGGAATGGTAGGTTTTTACACTCCAGATGGTTATCTGTTGGAGGAAAGACCGATGAAAGCCGAAGAAAGACAAAGAACTATTCAGATGGCGGTACGCCTAACTGGTACAGATAACTAATTTATTAATCATTCAAATTTACATTAAAATGGAAAATCAAGAAAAAGGTTTAACTATCAACATTGAAAATTACACAGGTGAAAAACCTATCGAAGTTGTTTACAGAAAAGGAGAGGCTGCACAAGCTCAGCAACCGCTTGCAACAAAAGCACCTGAGAGTATTAGTAAATCTGGCGTTATCTCTACTCCGTTTGATTGGCTGGAGAAGCGTATAGACACTATCAACCAGAAAAAAGCTAACATAGAGGTGAATCGTGAAAAAATGAATATCAAACTCACGATCAATGAAGATGATTACTACACGAAAGACACTATTATAGGTAGTGTACAGTTGGCTGAGGTGTTTGCGAGATTCGGTATTAACAATGACGAAAAAGCCTGGATTCCTTCAAAATTAGGTCAGTTCTTACGTCTGAATCGTGGTGTCTTTGAAGATAAGGAGAAATGTATGGTGTTGGTTTCCAACCTCAAAAACTTCTCAGCTAAAGCTAATGCGGAAATCCAGAAACAAAAAGATCCGTCTGGCTCTATGGCTGAGGTGTATAGATGCCAGGTTGAAAGCAATTTGCCGAAAAGTTTCTCTGTTTGTTTGCCTATCTTCAAAGGCACTGCAAAGCAGCGTATTGAAATTGAGTTCGACCATTACTTGAGTGATGGAGATGTTTATCTCCAGTTAGTTTCTCCAGGTGCAAATGAATTGGTAGAATCCTATCGTGATAGCTGTATTGATACAGTTTTAGATAAGATCAAAGCTATCGCTCCTGATATTGCAATTCTGGAAGTATAACCATTAACGAAGGATTAGGCTGGACTACTCCAGCCTACCTTCAAAAATTCTCTGTATGGCAAAAAAACAAGAAATACCGATGCCCTTTTTCACTGGTGACTGGATTAGATGCCCAGAGCTAAGGGTATTGCCTCCAGACGTGAGAGGCTTATGGATGGATATGTTATGCTATATGTGGGAAAGCGTAGAGCGTGGTGTAATGGTTATGCCAAACGGACAACCTTGTACTAAGGAAGATGTAGTACGGATAATCGGAACAGATAGCTCTGGATCTACTGACTGGTTAAATGTACTGATTGAAAACAAAGTATGTGAGGTTAGAGAGGATGGAGCCATTTACAGTAGGCGTATGGTTAAAGACAACCTAATTAGTGAAAAACGTCGGCTGGCTGGTAAAAAAGGTGGAGAATCGACCAAAGCAAAGGTTTTTATTCCTAAAGCAGAAGCTGCATTACCTACACCACAACAGCAGCCTGATGAGGTAACAGATCCACCACAATTAACACCTGAGCAACAGGAAAAAGTGGAGAAGGCTAAGAAGTATAAATATGCTGAGTATGTAACTCTTACCAGGGATGAATACACAAAGCTCTGTGTTGAATATACAGAGGAAAGTGCTAAGGAAATGATTGATATGCTGAACAATTACAAAGGTGCAAAAGGCAAGAAATATAAATCAGATTACTTTACTATTCGTGGTTGGGTGAAGGATAAGTATTATGAAAATTTACAGAAAAATGGATATAGACTTAAAATGCAGAATCCAGAACCTTCTGGATCGACAGAAGGAACAGGATTTAGGGACACGCTTTAAAATATCCAACTATTCCAAAAATGATATAGCTGAGATGTTATTTATGTGCTATAAGCATGAAGTAGAAAAAAGGCGTATTCCTTTTCAGGATGATAAAGATACCAGGGACAAGATCGAAAAGGCTGCAAAATGGCTTACTGGTAATTATAAAGTAGGTTTGTTGTTATACGGATCAGTCGGATCTGGTAAATCAACTATGGGTAGGGCTATTGCTAAACTAATCGGGATCCTGTTCAACAGCTCAATAGGTAACGAAAGAAAAGGTGTTTACCGTATTTCCGCTTTAGATCTGGCAAAGAATGTAACTGATGATCCTACTTACTTTCACAAATTGAAGAATCAGGAACTACTTTTTGTGGATGATATTGGAACAGAGCCAGCAAGCGTAAAGAGCTGGGGTAACGAGTTCTCACCTGTTACTGAACTGATATATGCCAGGTATGATAGACAGCTTTTCACTATCGCCACTTCAAATTTGAAAGATACCGATTTTGGGGAGCGTTACGGTTCTCGTATTAGTGATAGGCTGGAAGAGATGTTTGAACGTGTATTTTACCAAAATAAAAGCTATAGAAAATAATGAGTGAAATTAAATGGAATGATCTTAAGGATAAGGCACATGAAAACGCTGTAAAGCATGGATTCTGGGACAATAAGCCCAGTGATGAACATTTCCTTTGCCTGGTTATCTCCGAACTGATGGAAGCTGTAGAAGCGGATAGAAAAGGGAAGAGAGCATACAGCAAGGAAGTATATAACAGGCATATCCAGGAAAATCACGAAAAATACGGTGATGATTGTGCTGGTAATGATCTGTGTACTTTTGAAGCTCTGATAAAAGATACTGTAGAAGATGAGTTAGCCGATGCTGCTATTCGTCTGCTGGATCTTGCTGGATCTAATAATCTGAACTTAAATAGATTCTGTTTACAGCACGTGGTTACTGCTAAGAAGCGTTTTACAGAGAATATCTATGCTATCGTGAAAGATCTTACGAATTACAAGTATTCCCAGGAAGAACAGATAAACTATGCTCTACACCAGGTTAAAAGGTTATCCGAGATATTGAAAATAGATCTCCTTTGGCATATTGAACAAAAGATGCTCTACAACGAAAGCAGAGAGAAAATGCACGGTAAGAATTATTAATTCACTTAGTAAAAATTTCGATGATGGAAAAGAAAAAAGTAATCCTGACTTTATGTAAGTCTTTCCCTGTAACTCATAGCAAAGCTGGTGAGGCTACAGGTTTTGAAAAGAAGCTGAAAGAAGGTGCGAAGATCCATACTATCAGATACAATGCAAAAAATGTGTGGGATGAACGGTACGAAGGTATAACCTCTGGTAAAAAGTATCTCTCAGTGAGGGAATGGACTGGCAGACCTTATAACTCAGAACAAAGGGAGTTATCCAGGTTTGATAAGATCGGACTGCAACACGTTACCATGACTTATAGCTCCGATGATGCCTATCCTCAGATATGGATAGATAACAAGCTGGTTCCCATTCAGGAAGTTGCTAAGAATGATGGTCTGAGTGTAGAGGACTTTGTAGAGTGGTTCTTTGGTAATAACAAAGAAAATGTGTTTGAGGGTGTAGTTATTCATTTTACGGACTTTAGATATTAAGCCTATGAAAACAGATTTAGGAACACCTCAATATTTGGAATACCTCACTTATTTGGATTGTAAAAAGCGGACAAAAAAACAAGTGGAATTTCGTGATAAAGACAAAAACGATGAGGTTTTAATGCGTACTATCCTTGCTAATAGTAGTGTAGTTGAGCATGAAAACGAACGTTCATATAGTCGTGTTTATGATGCCGTAGATCTGATTTGCAAACAGCTTTGTCCTGGGCAATGGTGTACCCGTAGCCACTGCGAACATTATAGTTCAAGTAGTGCCTGGAATTGCGCAAAAACACGTCCTGCTGTATGTAGAGTGTATAAGAAATATATTGAGAAACAGAAAATTAACAGAGAAAAGATTCTAAAAAAGTAAGTTATGGAAACTAATGCAACAAAAAGAACTGATATTTTCCAGATAGATCCACGTAACATAGTGGTAATGGAAAATTTTAATGCTCGTAGAGATTTTGACCTGGAAGAGCTGAAAGAACAGATTAAGGCTAAAGGAGTGTTGAATCCAATTACCGTTATTCCCTTTAAAGATGGTAGTGGCGTTGAGTGCTATAAGTTGGTAGATGGTGAAAGACGTTATAGAGCTACCATGCTTGCAATAGAGGAAGGTGCTAACATTCCATACGTTAAAGCAATGAAGCTACCGAAAGATACCAGCCCAGAAGATCTACTCATAGAGCAGATGATGAGGAACGAAGGCAAACGCTTCTCCGAGTATGAATGTGGGATCATGTTTAAGCGATTTAAAGAAGAGTTCGGATATAACCAGGGTGAAATAGCTGAAAAGTTTAAAAAATCACCAGCCTTTATCAGTAAGTGCCTATCTCTTCTGGATCTTCCTATAGAAATTCAGGAGCGTATCATTAACAAGCAGATCTCAGCCAAAGCTGCAAAGGATATAGTAGCCAGCTATGAAACCGAAGAGGAACAGGTAAAGGCAACTAAAAACGCTGTAGAAATAGCCGAAAAACAGGGGAAAAAGACTGTAACCAATAAGGAGATCAATGCTGTTCAAAAAGATGCAAAGGAAGCAAAAGAAATAGCCAATTCGCTCCGTAAAATCTGGGCTTACATGGATGGGGGAGATATGATTAACCTTACCGAACTTGCAAAACTGCTGGATAAAACAGAGAGCTTAAGAATGGCAATGAAACAATATAAAAAAATAGAAAAATGAAAGTAGTATTTTTTGACCTGGAAACTACAGGTACATTAGTAAACAAACATGGTATTCACCAGTTAAGCGGTGCAATAGTAGTAGATGGAGAAGTAAAAGAGGAGTTTGATCTTAGGGTGCAACCTAATCCGAAAGCCGAAATTATCCAGGAAGCTCTGGACGTTGCTGGAGTAACCAAAGAGCAGATCTTATCTTATCCTCCGATGGGCATTGTTTTTTCTTCTTTTATCGCCATGCTGGATAAGTATGTGGATCGTTTCGATAAGAAAGATAAATTCTTTCTGGCAGGATATAACAACGCTTCTTTTGATAATCAATTTTTGCGTGCATGGTTCCTTCAAAACGGAGATAAGTATTTCGGTTCCTGGTTTTGGAGTAATTCTATTGATGTGATGGTACTGGCTACTCCATACCTGGCAGCAAAACGTACCGAAATGGAGAATTTTAAGCAAGGTACTGTTGCTAAAACACTGGGGATCCAGGTAGATGATAGTAAGTTACATGATGCTTTGTATGATATTCAGATATGCAAAGCTATTTATGATATTGTTTCACCATATAAAATTTGAGTTATGCAAGATTTGAATGAGAAAATGCTAAAAGAAGCAAGAGTAGGCGTTGATTTAGGAAGTAAAGCTGGTGATTTTTCTGTAGAAAAGGGTGTGTTCCAACCCAACAAAGAAACGAGAAAAGGCGTATTTTTCCCAGCCTACTGGAAGAAAAAGAAGTTGAACCCTTCTTTTGTGGATGAGTTGGAGAAAGCTGCAACCAGTGAGCCGTTTAAGAAAGATCAATATGGAGAGTATCGGTTAGGCACATTCCTTTATGGTTGTGCAATAGTCAAAGTTGAGATCATAGATGATCTATTAAGTATTGCTGTTCATAGCGAGCATCCTGTAGGCTTTCCGATGGTGAAAGAGATCCGTTACAAGTTTGCCCCAGATGCTTATTTAATGTCTATGCTGATGCCTTCCAGAGATCAACAGATTTCTGATAATACAGTGGTGCTTTATCAGATCCCTGGCGATTTTTCGGAAAATAAAACAGAGGCTACTGAGGAAGGAGAATAATCATGCTTTATGTTGGAATAGATACAGGCGTTAATACAGGCTTTTCTGAATGGGATTCTAAAAAGCGGTGTTTACTTAGTGTATGCTCTTTACAGATACATAAGGCTATGGATCGGGTGAAAGTATTGCATGATCTTCACAAGGATGAGCTGGTGGTAAGGGTAGAGGATCCCAGACAACGCACATGGTTCGGAACTGAGAGAATGACACGGGAAGAGGAGCGTAAAAAGCTCCAGGGTGTAGGTTCAGTAAAAAGAGATGCTACGATATGGGAGGATTTTTTAAAAGATCTCGGAGTAAAGTTTGAAATGGTCGCTCCAAAAATGAATGTTACCAAACTTACCCAGGAAACTTTTAAAAGATATACTGGGTGGAAAAAGCTAACTAACGAACATGGAAGAGATGCTGCTATGTTGGTTTTTGGCTATTAATCAATTTTTTAGGTACAAAATCGGTGTATATGTACACCGATTTTGTATCTTTGCAACAACAGATAAACAATGATCTTATGACAACAACCATTTTAATAACAGCAAGTATTTTAATAGGCTTCTGGCTTATTATGCACTTTGCTAATTTGTTTTTACCAAAGGATCCAGTTAAGCCTGGTAAGGAGGCTCACATATATCTGGATGGAAGATATAATAGAACAGCAACAATCAACCGTATAGAAGGTGATTGCATTTACTTGTATGATAAGTTTCCTGTTCCATTGCATTACAGAGGTAAATTCTATTCGGTTGGAAAAATGAGTGATGGGCATACTCTTATGTATCTGGGTAAGAGAAGGCTCTATGTTCTCATGCGTTTTGTGGAGCTTTTTAGAAAGATCGCTCGTACACCTGAATATCTGGATAATACACCAGAGGATCAGGAAAATATCGAGGCTATGGATCCTAAAGGGGAGGTAGAAGATGGAATGTAGCGATATTGTTTTTCGTAAAATCTCTGATCTGACAGTATTAGAGAATAATCCCAGGAAGATCACTAAGAAGGATCTGAATAAACTGGTAGATTCTATTCGTATCAATGGATTTTGGAAGCATCGCCCTATAGCTTTATCAGAGCGTGATGGTAAGTTAATTGTACTGGCAGGACACCAGAGGATTAAAGCTGCAAAAAAGCTGAAAATCTCTGAGGTTCCTACGATTCTATACCATAACCTGACAGAAGAACAGGAAGCCGATATAGTTCTCAGGGATAACATTAATAATGGGGATTGGGATTTTGCTATTCTCCAGCTTGATGATTGGAAGGAGAAAGCGGATTTTGATTTCATTGGTTTAGATGTACCAGTAGAGGAGCATGAGAATGAGCCAGAAGATAAACCTGGTGAAGATGAGGAAAGCGAACAGGATCCAGAGGATGAGCCTATAGATGAGGATAAGGTAGATTTTTATAATTCCATGCTTACCGATTGCCTTTATGAGAGTAATAACCAATTTGATATTCCTAATCTGTTGTTAGAACAACAGGCTGGAAAGCTCCTTTTGCCATTTGCGCCCTGGGGAGCTGATAGCCGACTAAGAAAAGACGTTGCTACATATCATTTCTATGTGGATGATTACCGATTTGAGGCTATTTTCAAAGATCCTATTAAGGTGCTTATCAGTGGGGTAAAAGCCCTGGTAGAGCCTAATCTATCCGTATATGATACAACGCCTATTGCATACGGTTTACAACAGATTTATAAAAAACGCTGGATCAGTCGGTATTTTCAAGAATGCGGTATTAAAGTTTATGCGGATCTGAATGTGTCGATAAAATTTAGGGAGTTCAATAAAATGGGATTGCCAAAGGGGTACAATGCGTTTTTCACTCGTGGCTATGCTGGTCGTTTGGAGTATTTGAAAGGTGAGCTTGAAGTAGCCAGGGAGGTATCAGGTTTGCAAACTCCGAATTTGCTTGTTTATGGTGGAGGCGATGAGATCAGAGATTTCTGTATAGAAAATAACCTGGTTTACGTCCAGGACTTTATTAATGATAAAAGTTCTAATAAAAATGGCAAAAACAAGCGGAAGTAACGGAGGATTGCCTAATGGCGATTCTAATTACAATGGAAAGATTGGGAAATTGGAATCTTTGGTTTCAATCAAAAACCCTAAAGTGTACAAGGCTGTTAAAGAAAGTATTTCACGCTTTCACTCCGTATTGGGTGTAAGGCAGAAAGATATTAAGATCGGGCAGCTTGAATCTGGTACTGGTGGCGTTCATATTAGCCAGGGAGGAGTATCTAAACAGGTAGTTCTAAGTAAGTCTATTTTCAATGGGAAGAATACCACCACTCAAAGCGTAGCTGGTTGGGCTGAGAAAGGATATAAAAGCGGACACCTAACGAAAACTAACAAACCAGTTGCTCATATTATTACTCACGAATTAGGACACGCCACATGGAATAAGTCGCTTAGTAATCCTAACGCTAAAGCTGCAACAAAAAGCGTGAATAGTCTTTATAAAAAATGGAGTAATGATAAAAAGAAGTCTGGCTATGGTAAATATGCAAAAACTAACGTAGAAGAGTTTTGGGCTGAACTGTGTACGAAGGCTGTTCATGGAAAAGCTGATAAGTACACAAAAGCAGCTAAGGGTATTATCAAAAAGTACAAATTATAATCATATCTTTGTAGAAAGATGCTAAAAAACAGAATATTATGGCTAAGATTGAATTAACCGAATTACAGAAAGCTCTTATTCAGAAACAGCTTAATGAGCAGTACGATCCTTTTATGGCAAGTGAGAAAGAACAGGAGGCTTTTAATGATGTGATAGATAAAGCTGAGGCTTTGTCTGACGAACTGGACGCTGTAGATGATTATATAGATAATTACGATGGCGATATGATAAAGTGGTTCTGGGCTAAATATCAGGAACAGGAAAAGAAGTAATTAACCAGGTAAAGTTTAATCAGGTGGGGATCCTATCTGATTTTTCTTTATCTAAAAATGGTGTATATATACACCAAAACAACGAAAAAACAACGGATGGCATACTTTGAGAAAGGCAATACCCAGGGAAATAGATTCTCTTCTGATAACCAACCAAAGAAAAATGGTAGGAAGCCCTCACTGTATAAACAACTCAAAGAGCTAACTGGTAAGAAAGTAGATTATGAGTTAAGTAAGGAGGATTACTTTAAAACGATCCGTTTCCTTATGGAGAGATCCAAAGGAGAGCTTAATAAGATTATGGCTGATGCAAACAAAGAGGATAGTATTACTCCTATCTGGGTGTGTAATATCATTAGTGCTATCTTCTCAGATATTCGCTTTGGTCGTACTTCCACTGTAGAGATGATCTTTGATAGGATCTTTGGAAGATCCACTCAACCGATAGAAGGTGATATAAATGCTAATGTATCTGGTTCCTTCTCTCCTGATCTATCCGCTTTGACTACTGAGGAACTGTTAGAGTATAACAAGCTGCTTGAAAAGATCAATGGCAAAAAGTAAGGACATACAGATACCGATAGCCCTTGCAGTAAAAATAGAGCTGTTCAAGCGTGGCTGTTTTGACTTTATAACGGTTAAGGATGGTAAGAAGCATGAGAAGCAAGAAAAGGCTCTCCAGATCCTTACTGATATTGAACACGTAGAGCTATTGTATGGTGGTGCTGCTGGTGGTGCTAAATCCTGGACTGGAGCAGCCTGGCTTCTTTTCATGTGTCTTTGTTATCCTGGATCAAAATGGTTTATAGGTCGTGCCGAACTAAAGCGTATCACTCAATCAACCTTAATCACTTTCTACAAAGTTTGTAACCAGTATGGGGTAGATGATGCCCTTTATAAGTATAATGGGCAATATAACTACATTGAGTTTTATAATGGATCCCGAATAGATTTGCTGGATCTCCAGTATAAACCTGGTGATCCTCTTTATGAGCGTTACGGATCCATTGAATACACTGGAGGCTGGATAGAGGAAGGTGGAGAGGTAAACTTCGGAGCCTATGATACCTTAAAAACTCGTATAGGTAGGCATTTAAACGCTGAGCTTGGATTAAGGCGTAAGCTCTTTATCACTTGTAACCCTAAAAAGAACTGGATGTATGATACATTCTATAAACCAGCTAAAAGGGGGGATCTTGCTAATTATATGTATTACCTGGCGTGTTTGGTTCAGGAAAACCCGTTTATAGATCCTGACTACATAGAAGGGCTTAGGACTACTAAAGATAAGGTAAAGAAAGAGCGATTGCTTAAGGGTAACTGGGAGTACGATGATAATCCGAATGCTCTTTGCTCTCACGATGCTATTGTAGCCATTTTCAACAACATTCTGGCTGTTACTACAGGATCTTACTACCTAACAGCCGATATAGCCCGATTCGGTTCCGATTATGCCCGTATTTGTGTCTGGGATGGCTACAAGGTTGTAGATCTCAGGTGCTACCCTGTTAGCAAAACCACCGAGATACAAAACTGTATAAGGCATTATCAGAAAAAGTATAGGATCCCGAAATGGAAATGTATAGCGGATGAAGATGGTGTAGGTGGTGGAGTTGTAGATAATTGCGATATACAAGGCTTTGTGAATAACAGTAGTGCTTTGAATGGTGAGAACTACTATAACCTACAAACTCAGTGCGGTTATAAGCTGGCTGAGCATATTAATGCTTCTGAGTTTGGCATAGATGAGGATCTGATAAGCGAGGCTGATAGAGAGCAGATAATTCTGGAGCTGGAACAGTTGCAAACCTGGAATGCGGATAGTGAAGGAAAATTGAAGCTAAAACCAAAGGATGAAATAAAACTGGATATTAAATGTTCGCCAGACTGGAGAGATGTATTCTTAATGCGCTGCTGGTTTGACTATAACGAGTTTAATATTCCAGATGATATAGAGGCACGATTAGGAGTTAATTATTAATTGATTGAATTATGGGATTACTAAATGTTGTAGATGCTGTAAAAAATGAAGTGAAAGCTGCTGTAGGCTATCAGCAGAATTTTACAAGCCTATTAGGATCTAAAGATATAGCCAGGGCTTTGAGTATGATGCAGGATAGATCTGGCTTTGCTCAGAAAGCCCTACTGGAGTATAGGGTAGAATACCATGAGGTTATGAAACGCCAGGATAAAGCGGTACTGGATAAAAAAGGTAATTTCCTTAGATGGCAAAAACGCTGGAAAATTCCAATTCCTTACCAGGTGTTTATAAACGAGATCGCTTTGGTTTTCCTGTATGGCAGACCTGTTAAGTGGTTACAACGTAGTAAAGATACAGATTATGCTTTTGAACAGTATAACCAGCTTTTAGAAGATCTTCGCTTTAATGCCCACGTGAGAGAGGCTAAGCGTGTTGCTGGAGCTGAGGGTACTTCTGCTATGCTTTACCATGTTTACAGAAATAAAGAAGGAAAACCAGCCGTTGTGCTTAACGTACTTTCTAAGCAGAATGGGGATGATATTTTTCTTATAAAGGATCAGTACAAGCGACTGACAGCGTTTGCCTGGGGGTATTATCTTACTGAATCAGGTAATAAAAGCGTGTATCATGTGGATATATATCGGGATGATACAATTTACTACTGTAAACGCTTAAATATGGGCTGGGAAGTGAGGGCTATTCCCAATATGGTAGGTAAGATCCCTGCTATTGTATTTGAACAGGAGCCAGAACATGAAGGCACTCAGCCTATGATCCATCGTGTAGAAAGCCTGGAATCAACTGATGCAGATGTAAACGATAGGTTTGCTAACCCTGCTATGGTTGCTACTGCTGACGTTATTAATAGCTTACCAAAGGCTGAGGAAGAAGCCAAACTCTTTATCCTAAAAAATGGTGGTAAAATAGAGTACCTTACATGGGATCAGGCTTCTGAAAGTAAGAAAAACGAATACGAGCGATTAGATAAGCACATTCTTTCAAAGTCATTTACTCCTAATATCGACTTTGATAATATGAAAGAAATGGGCAATTTATCCGCTAAGGCTATCAGAAAGGTTATGCTACTTGCTGTGATTAAGGCTGATAAGAGGAAAGAAACGCACGATGGTTACATGAATCGAACAGGCAACCTTTTACGTGCTATCCTGGGTAATGTTCTGGATTACCAGCATAAAGATGAATATGAGGCTTTGAAGTTAGGACACGAATTTCAGGAGCCGTTTGGTGAAGATGTTAGCGAAACACTTGCTGATATATCTAAGCAGTTTAACGATGGAGCTATGAGCCGACAAACCTATGTGGAGATGAGCTACCTTATCAAAGATGCTAAGGCTGAAATGGAGCGTTTGAAGCAAGAAGAATTAGAGGCAATAGCCAGACAAAAAGAAATGGAAAAAACAGATGTATTTGGGGAGGGTGAATAATGGAGGCAAAATTTAAGAGAGGTGATATAGTACGGATCGTTTCAAATGAAGTACAACCTCAGTATGTGGATAAAATTGGTAGGATCAGTAAAGTTTATCCTTCCTATAGTGAGAAACTTGGAAATAGCTTTGTGTATCGTGTGAATGTTGGCGGTAAGCTACTACAGGGTGTTGCTTGTGAAAACGATATTGAATTAACTGATAAATAATAGTATAGATATGAGAATTAAAGTACAATGGACGGAATTTAACCAGATGGCTTATAAATTAGCCTTAGAAACATATCCTGAGGCAAACCCGAAAGACTTTGAGCATACCTATGAGGGTGAGGTTATTGATAAATACCATACTTTTTGGGGTACTCCTAAGTTTGTGGTAGCTAAACCTAATGGAGAAATAACAACCGTTACAATGATGGATTGTAGAGTATTAGAAACGGAGGTGTGATAGTGGCAAAGAAGGTAGCTAAACAGGTAAGCCCTTACCACTGTAGGGACTGCAAACACTCATACGACTGGCACGAAAAGGATTGGAAGGGTGATTTATTTATGTGTCGGTGTAGGTTTAGCCAATGGAGTAAATTCTTGAATAGAGAAATATGCAATAAGTTTGAGCTAAAGGAAAAGGATAATGGTTAAATTCAATTCTGAACAACTACAAAAGAAACTCTTTAAACGTACTGAGGGCTATGCTGCGAATGTGCGTGAAATTTATAGAGTTTACATGAATCAGCTTATTAACCTGGTGAAAGGTACTGAGCTGGAAGATGGTAAGCCGTTTTCTTTCTCTGGGTATGGCTATGGCGATCAAGCTACAGCCATATTTAGGGAAATGTACACCCGTTTGTATCAGGAGATAAGAGGAGATGTTGAAAACGAATGGATCCTCTCAAATAATTATAACGATGATCTGGTAAAAAGCGTATTCGGTGCGAAGGCTATAGCAAGTAATCAGTTTGCTCGCTACTTCAAAAGGAATAAGGAGGCTATGGATTCTTTTTTAGCCAGAAGAACAGGCAAAGAAGGGCTAAACCTATCACAAAAGGTATGGAAATACACAAAGCAATTTAAAGAAGAGCTGGAGAACTGTTTAGATCTGGCTATAGGTGAAGGTACTGGAGCTAATAAACTCGCTTCTAAGATCCAGAAATATCTACAGGATCCTGATCGTTTCTACAGACGTTTCAGGGTGAAGGTTGGTGAAGATGAAAGCGGAAATACCATCTATGGAAGGCAATGGAAACGTAGGATATACGACAAAGAGAGCCAGGGATATAAATGGATAGATGATGAGCCTAAGAACTATCATCCTGGGCAGGGTGTATATAGATCCTCTTACCGAAATGCTCAACGTCTGGCACGTACTGAAACAAATATAGCCTATCGTACTGCTGACTTAGAAAGATGGGAACAGTTGGATTTTGTCATAGGCTATGAAATAAAGGTATCTAAAAACCATCCTCATTATGATATTTGCGATGAGCTGGCTGGAAAGTACCCAAAAGATTTTGTTTGGACTGGCTGGCATCCGAATTGTAGATGTTTTATGATCCCGATCCTTGCTGGTGGAGATGATATAGAAGAAATGATAGAGAGGATCATGGCTGGAGATGATGGAGAAGTAATACAGAAGGAGAAAATAACAGAGTTTCCTGGTGCTTTTAATAAGTGGATAAAGGAGAATGAGGATCGAATGGATAAAGCCAAAGCTAAAGCTAAAGGCACGCTACCCTATTTTATCAAAGATAACTCAAAAGCAATAGAGAAGATCCTACACCCATTTAAGCCAAAATAAAAGGCACTATCAGCGTAGATAGTGCCTCTGGGCTATCAATAGATAGCTATCATCAGCTCTCAACAGATGAAACATTAATCAGGTTGAATAGTTTTAATAGCTTTTTAGCGTTCTTTTCTGATACTTTACGCTCTATATACCCATCGGTGGTATAAAACCTCACATTGCTTATCTTATGCGTTTGTAGCTCATGTATTTGCTCTTCTGATAGATCGTATTTGGTTTTCAGAAGAAAATGAGAGATATAGGTACTTCCTACATTTAAACTCCTATACTCACCTACAGCATCTTCCAGGTTAGCCAGTGTAACAATACTATCATTTTGTAACAGAAACATAAACTGAGCATTCTTTTCCATCGTGTAGATCTCATCCCCACCATTGAAACTAACCAAAAGAATATGAATGCCATTAACAGATCTGATAGAACACGTAAGCCCATCACTAAGAGTTACATAACTTGTTTCTATCACATGGCTACCAGTGAAAGCATCCTTTTCGTTTTTTGTGATCTTCTGAGAGTAAGCGGATCCGCAAATACTCAGAATAGCCAGAAATAAAATAAATCGTTTCATAATATTGCATATTAACAGGTTACTACTCTAAGACTGGCTACCTGTAAACACACACAAAAACGTGGGCTTACCCTGTTGGATCAAGAGGTACGACCAAGCACCCGATAGCCCATAACAAGAGTAATGCCCACGCATAGCGTAGGCATTAGCACATTGCTTCTGAGGACTATCTAAAAATTGGTCGTTTTCTTGATCCCTAAAACAATAGCCAATGCTATATTAGTTGATATTTAATTATCTACTGCAAATATAATGGTATTTGTTATAAAAATGACCTGGTTATGTTATTTATTTGGGTACGCACGAAAAAAGGAAGGCTGTTTAAACCTTCCTTTACCTGGTAAATGATCTCTGAGTGTTAGCCGTTGTACCCATTTCTAATTTGTTTTCTTACTAAAAGATCCTGAGCGAATATGCTTAAAATACAAAGCAGATCCTCATAGGTTATCTTTTCATCGGTACATAAATTGGCTACAGCCTCATTAGGGATTCTCAGAATAGTTACTAAGATTCTTGCTATTGGGATCCCCAAACTTGTAAGCTGCCTAAACTCCATGATACTTACTACTCCACTGCTTTTACATAGTTGCACTATCAGATGTAGCTTTTCTCTATCCTCTTTATCCATTATCATAGAGCGTGCAATATCATCTATAATCTTATTTATTATATTCATAATTAATTATTTACGATTAATGTTTATACCTCTATTCGTCTGTTTTCGCCTAATAAATCCCATACGGATAGTACAAAACTTATTCTGGTACTCCACCTTATCCAGATCCACATTCCAGAGGCTTTCTTTTTTGATACCGATTAGATCCTCTGAAAGATCTTCATAGATAGCAGCCTTTGAGCCAAAGTAGTAGTGTCTTTTGCCTTTGATCGGTTCTTTCAGCTCCACATGAATAACTTTTTGTTCTTTCATATTCTATCTGTCTTTAATTGGTACACCAAGTAAAACGGACTGGGTACATTCACCCATAATATAATCAATAGCTAAAGCAGCAATAGCCCTACCCTGAACAGTTTTAAGCTCCTCCAGTTTAGCCCTGGTTATATCTGTCTGTAGATCTTTTAGGATCTCAATAGACTTTAGATAACCTTCCTTTACTGGAGCATTCACAAAGCGGTTTATTCTTATATCCGCTAACCTCTCCTCGATCTTAGAGGTGGTTTCTTGTATTTCTTTTTTTGTTCTCATATCTCATTGTAATATCTTCTATACGCAAAAGCATTTATTAGCTCATTCATTTCCACGATTTTAAAGCGAGATAGGAGCTTCATTAGATCTTTTGCTACTAAATGTTCTGGTAAATACCCTGTATTGATCGCCAGCTCTACATTAAATTGAATATCAATATCAGTACCGTTTATAGGATGAGGAGTTCTCTCATCGCACAGATAAAAGGTAAATAGGATTGTTTCTATATAACTACAATCGCTAAAACTATCACATGATAATACTTTGATTCTTTTTAAACTGAATGCTCTATTATCGAAAGTCATTTTTATTTCTTTCCCTGTTTTCGTAGAGGAAAAGAAGAATTTCTTTATTCCTTCCATATTCTTTAATCTGAGGCTTTAAAATTGTATATTGGCTTTATTGTATCAATGATCTCAACTGTATCAGTGATAGCGTTCTTTATCTCATCCATAGTCTTGTACGCTTGTGGAGCTTCATCTATGGTAGCTGCACTTACTGACGTGGTAAAAATGCCATTCATGGAACTTACAAACTCATCCATTGAAAGCATTTCCTTTGCCTTGCTTCTGCTCATAAGTCTGCCAGCTCCATGAGGTGCTGAATAATTCCAATCCTCATTACCTTTTCCTATGCAAATTAGCGATCCATCACGCATATTAATGGGTATAAGTAACTTTTCTCCAAGCTCAGCACTTACAGCACCTTTTCTAAGGATCATGCGCCTAAAATCAATGTAGTTATGTATGGTTTCAAATCTGCTTTCCTCCTGAAATCCCATTTCTTTAATGATAATAGCTGCCATTGTTTTACGGTTTAGCATAGCAAACCGTTGAACTATTTCCATATCATTCAGGTATGATCTAAAATAGTCGCCTGATAGGTGAGCCAGTTCTTTATCTGCTGTAGGCTTTTTCAGTTTCTTTATCTCGCTCTCAATATCCTGTACTCTACCTTCTGCTTTTAATTTGCTAATAAGATCCTCTCTTACTTTCTTCATTTCATTGGCACTCTGAAAGGCAATATCCTGATAGTATTTACAGACATCACCCCCCAGCTTTCTACTACCAGAGTGGATAATAAGGTAATACTTGTTATTCTTTTCCGAGTAGTCAATCTCAATAAAATGGTTTCCACCTCCCAGAGATCCGATAGAAAGCAAAGCTCTTTCAAGATCCACCTGCTTAGCACATATCAGGCTATCAAAATCAAAAGTGGCTTTCTGCTTTTCGTGAACATTAAAACCGTTGGGCACTTTTGTTCGTATCACACTATCCAATTTCTCACAGTCTATATGTTTATCCTTTAGTTCAATGGTAAGCATACCGCACCCTATATCCACTCCAACTAAGTTAGGGGTTACTTTGTCCGTAATTGTCATGGTTGTACCAACGGTACAGCCTTTGCCAGCGTGAGAATCTGGCATTATCCTAATTATTGAATTTTGATAGGCTTCGTAATTGGCAAGTCTTTTAATCTGCTCGTAAGCCTCGTATTCAAATGTTTCAGCAAAGATCTTTACCTCTTTGCCTGAATTTGTTCTAATCGTTTTCATCTCAAAACGTGTTTATTATGTACAAATATAATTTGTTTTATTTAGTATAACAAATAATCTATCACATTACTTTCTCTTTTTACCAAGTAAAGTAACGTGCCTTTTTAGTTCTGATCTGAGATACTTGTTATCAGCTCTTAGCTCTTTGATAATGGCATTTCTTTTCTCCAGCTCCTTATTGTACTGTTCACGTTCAAACTGGGCAAAGGTAAGATTTTCATCCCTACAGGTACAATCCCGTATATCACCACTGAGAACAACCGCCCAGCATTCAGGGATCAGCACCTTACCAGCTATCTCATCATAGACGTAATGACACTTCATATAATGCCTCCAATCTTATCCAAAGCATGAATAGTAGGCTAACGTTAGTACATCGTACTTCACCCTGATTACTGCAAACTGAAAACAGCTATCTGTATTCGGTTGTACATTGGGAACGTCTATGATCTGGTACTTTTCGCCTTCAATACTATACGTCTGGATCTCTTCACTGTTTTTAAAATGCTGCTTAAGGCTTTCCATAAGAAGGTTATAGTAACTCTCATCGAAAGCCTTTATCAGCTTAGTTTTATTTCTCAGTGCAAACCTCATAGATTATTACTCAGTTTAAAAAGGCATTGTTTCTTTGAAAATCTGGAGCTTTCCTAACAGTAAATAGAAATCTCCATTTGAATGAGTAAACTTAAAGCCAGGCTTTCTATTCCGATAATAGGAAACTCTATAAATCCTTCCTAACCTGGGATCCGTTTCGACCTCAAAATAAAAGCCAGTTTTATCTTTGTTGAATGTTCGTTTCATCTTCACATGGTTATTTTATTTCCCTTATATCATATTTCAACTTACCTATGTAGATACCCAGACATAACCACTCAAATTCAAACTCCCAACTATGAAAGTTTATATTAAGGGCTGGTAAAAGTGCCCAAAATTTAGTGTCAAAATCAACATCTATTTTGTATGTACTTCTTTTTCTTCTCATATCTATAAGTATTGAGTTTCAAATTTACCTTTTACTACCAGCCCACTATTGAGTAGCCCAACAAAGTATAGATCTTTATCTCTTATGCCCAGAGAACTTTTAACTTTCTCTCTGGCATCCTCTTTAGATAGTCCTGGCATCATAGCTATAGACTGATCCGTTGTGATCCGAAACATAAAAACCATTATTACCTCCTTTTATAGTTATGCGTTAAATCGTTCAATGCAAATTATTCTACTATCGAATAAAATGTAATACCGATTTTCTATACAAGTGTTTATCAAAGCAAAAACTTCTTTGTCTATAGAGGTTGTTTTTGAACTTATTTTACCTGAAATTTCAACAGGAGATACCTTTACCTCCTCAATCCATTCTAAGCTGTTAAGCCAATCAATAATTTCAATATCTGTTTTAATTTTATCCATCTCTTTAATTATTAGTTAATTCCAAAATCCGATCTGTATCAATTCATCGCCATTCTTAACGGCTATAATGCCTTTACCTTCCTCTGTCTTTTTGAAATTATAATCATCATCCAATATCCGAAGGAATACTTTTCCGTAATCAGAAAATTGAGAATGCTGTTCGTCATTGAGAGCAACGGCTTTCACTGTTGCCCCATTCTTATCCACATATTTAAAAATTACACCTTTACTCATTTCACTTTAATTCCACAGGTTCGTTACTCCATGTTAATTTTCTACCTATAAGTTTTTGGATGCTACCACTGGGTAATATCACAAAATCCCCACCATCAAGCCACATTACTTTTAGTTTTTCTTTTCCGAAAGCATAACCACTCTCATTAGCCCTTTTAGGATAATGGGCAAATATTACCTCCGTATTATCTTTATCTACTGCTACCCATGCCATAGCTACCTCCTTTCTGGATTAATTTGATTAAAACCATTCTACTTTATGATTGTAAGGCTATTAAGTGGAGCAGGGAACCAATAACTACTCTTGTCCAGAAATACACATCCTCCACCATTATCAGGTTTACAAAACCCTAATACCTCAAAAGGACCAAACTTTATACCATGCTTGTTTTTAAAGATAACCTTATCACCAACATTCAATTTCCTATCTGTACATACTACATCTGATAAGTTATCACATATTTCTGTGAATGTACTTTCCTTCCATTCCAAAAAATCTTTCTTATGATTCATTCCTATACTGTTATACGTTAATAATTGGGGTTCAATACATATACATCACAATCATGGCATAAGTTACAAACCTTTGATTTATCTCTAAGACATATCGTTTTCGGCTTTACCTTATTCTTTTCTGCCCATTCCACACCAGCAATAAAAGCACGTTCCACATCGCCCACATCAATGGCATGGTCTATCATGCCCTTAACTTCTTGCTGTATGTAATACTTTGCTGCTCTTTCGATTTTACTCATGTCTTCTTTTTATTGTATTGTTATTAGTTAATTCCTAAGACTTGTTTAATACTCCTTTGAATATCATATCTACCTCTCAACTCTCCACGTTCTTCATCTATTTTCTCTTTTAGGAGAAGAATATTAGAAAGCTTATTAAGTGCTTTCATTCCTATATACTTTCTGAAATTGCAGATATTACCTTCACAATCGTACACATAGAATCTTTCGCTTGAATCGGATGGAATATTACAACGGAATCCCATTAGATCATTTAATATTTGGTTCATTTCTTCAAATGAAAGTTCACGGTTAAGCAATTCTTGTATATTCATACTTTAGTTCCTTTCTTATTCGTTACGCATAAGTAATCACATAAGGGATAGTATCGCTGATCTCAACCAACTTATTCCCGTCTTTATCCTTAGCTAAGAAGTTTCCAGGGAAACACGTACCAGCAGCATCTTCATAACCAGGTGAACGCTCTATGCTGGCAATTACCCGTTTTCCATCTCTTTGTCCTTGTCCTACATGATAGGTAGTTGTCATACCGTTTAGTATGATCGTTACTGCTCTAATTTTCTCCATGATCTTCTGATAATTGATTTATAAGATTTTTGTAATTCCCTTTTTCTGTATTCAGCTCTACAGTTAGAGAGCCGTGAGCTTGAGCTATGATATTTGCCCTGGTTTCGTTTACTATCTCAAAGGTTTCCATGAGATCAGATAATGTTTTTATACCAGCTTCTAACATTTCCATATATCGCTCAGACTGGCGTAGATTTTTATATAATTCTGCTTTCATTCTTAAAATAAATTTAGTTGAACTCCCTGGTGTGTTTGCAGTGTTCTTTCGTACACTGGGCATTGGCTCCTATAATTACATGATCCAGCTTTAGCTTCATTGAAACGGGTAGTCCATAGCTCAGAGAACTGTTCAGGATCTAACTGGGTAGCCTCTCTTTCCTGAGAGAGATAATTTACCAGGTGCATACAGAAAAAGCTGTTCTCTTTTCCTCCGTTTTCAAATGTATGTATGCTATCTCCCTTCATAGCTCAAAATATCTTTTTAGCATAGACAAATCGGTCATTTCAATTCTGGCAGCAGAAACAGGTTTCCTACTGTATCCAAGTAGTAGGATCCCATCACAACAGAATTTACCATACTTGCAGATCTGATCTATTTGCTGCTGAGTAATAGCAATGTTTTGTTTGCAAAGCCTATGTAGGTTCCATCCATCATACAGAATCCAGTTACCATGTATTTTAACCCATCCATGTTGCTCTAACCAAACATCTGGATTTTTACGATTATCAACTTCCTCTCCATCCTTAGGGCTTCCAATAGGTATAATTCCAGCAGTTACTAAAGCATCTGCTATTTGATTGTGTAACATATTGGCAATATCACCATTCAGGGCATAATAAGAGCCGTCTGGTGCTAACCACCCAGCACTATATCCACCAGTAATATCAACAGGTTTAATCCCCTGATCTATGGTTTTATCTATCTCTCTTTGGCTATCAAGATAGTTATCAAGCATTTTCATATTAAGGGTGTTTCTCCTAATATACTGCTCTACTTCACTATCTCCATACATTAACTCCATCAAACGAGTACCCAAACCCCTAACATCAACAGGTAAAAGAATATACCCATCCGGGATATATCCAGGATATGCTTTGTATAGCCATTCAATAACAGATAATGTTTTAAGGCACTCTCCCATAAAGTTTTTAATACCGACTACAATACCTTTGATATTACTTACAATATCATCATCTAATGCTATAAGGTTATCAGCATCGCCATCGTAGAAATACTTAACCAGGTGATCGTATTTAACAGTAATATCAAATCGACCACTGTTCTTTATTATAGCATTCCTTAGGTGCAATAGTGCGCTATCCCACTCTCTTGCAATTCGTTTCATTTTCAGGAGTTCATTTTCAGCCCAGTTCTCAATATCCAACATGGGAAACTCTTTTTTCATATCTGGAGTGTACTGTATGGCATTCAAAGAAACTTTATCCTCATTGGTAATAAGGATCAGTTTTCCTATCAAAATATCTAAAGCTATTTCGGTTGGGCATCCTACCAAACTATCTTTTATAGCTTTTAGGGCTTTATCTGGATTGAGAGAATATATAAGATGTTCTCTGGCTATACTAACAATGAGTTGCCCAGCACTTTCTCCCAAAGTAAAATGTACTTTTCTTGTTTTCATAGCTATAAATTGAAAACTCGTTTATATAATTCAAAGTGCCTTTCCTCAAAAGGAATATCCTCAGTATGCTTAACGGCTCTTTGCAGCCATTCCTGATAGCATTTAGGACAATACCAGCGATTTAGCACCGCTATGTAATAGCCATTTGTATCTGAATCCCCACAGTAATCACAGATACCTACAGCTCCATATTCAGCCAGTCTTTCTACTACCTCAATTCTGGGAACCTCTATAACTTTAAAACCTTTCGGATTTTCTACTATTCTTGCCATTCTAATTCAGGTAAATATTATTGGTTAATACAAATTTCCATAGGTATAAGCAACTCTGTAGTACAACCGTTTGGAAAACATTCTTTTACAGCTTCTTTTATCTCTTTGGAGTTTGGGACACTGTTACGTTTCCCAAACTCAATTTTACCCAGACGCTTACCGTCTTTCAGAACTATATAGGTATATTCGTACATTGCTATCCCTCCTTTTCGTTTGTTGAGTAAATAAGCCGTATCACCTCCAGTGTGTCCGCACTAACAATAGCAATACGTTTGTAGTATTTTTCACAGGCAGCTTTAAATCCACCACACCAGGCTGTATCTTCTTCATATCCTGCTATTACTCCCTTTTCAGCTTGATCGAGATTATCTACAGGGAAAGCAGAGCTTATACGAATCTGATCCTCTGTATCGTGCTGTAAAACTCTGATGTTAAATAAATCTGCCATAATATTTATTATTTAAGAATCTTGACTTTAGCCCCAATAAAAGGCAATTCAATCCATAATGTAAATCTGTACACCATATCAACCTTTTGAAAATGGAAAGGAAACAGCCTCTTGAATAGAGAAATGCCTGATACCTGATCCGCCGAAGGAATATTCCTGTAAAATTCGACTGATTTAATTTTGCTTAATTTGAGAGTTGCCATAGCGTTATTACATTATGGAGGGTTTCCCCTCCTGGTTGTTTACTTAGTGAAAATGGTAGCTACTTTGTAGAGGTATCCAGCCTTGATAAAACGTGCTCCGTCACCTTTTCCTATCAGGTTCATATTCCCATGAAACAGGGGGCGTTTATAATCAGTAGGCGTTTCAGGCTTGTAGTAAACGGAAGCTGCTACATATACTCTGTTACTCTTACGGGTATCTATCACTCTATTACCCTCTTTTACGGTGTACTTAAAACCGTTTTTCAGTTTTTCTACTTCTAAAGTCAAATTATCCATAATCTTAAAATTTAGTGTTGCACATTCTTTTAATGTAACCAACTTGATTACGATGCAAATATATACCATGTAGGTAATATTACCAAGTAAATTAGGTAATATTTTCAGGAAAAGATAATGAATTACCTAAATACGTCATTTTGAGAGGTGTTTTTAAGTGTTCTATTTGTAGATTACCGATGCTTTCAAGAATGAAAGCCCTATTGTTCTGGTAATATTCCACTGCAAAACCAATAAAATATTACCAAATGAATATTTTTTTTGAATATTACCTATCCTTTATTTTGTTTGATCTACTTAGTACAACAAATAAAATGTGATTAAAACGCTGATTCTAAGAATTTTCACTCTAAAAATTACTGGTGTATATATACACCGTTTCTGAAAAATATTACCTACATTTGCCACATAACAATAAAATTTAAGTGGAATGAATAAGACACTCTTAGCAAAAGTAAAAGACTTGTGTAAAGACACAGGACTATCAGAGAAGTACCTTACTACGATAACCGAAAAAATGGGTGGCAGTATTGAGGATGATTCGACTGATGAGAAAGCAATCGGAGATATGGCAAATCAGATCGCAGAAATCGCCCAGGAAACACAAGGCGAAGCGACCAGATGGGCTTCTAAGAAAAAGGATAATCCTAAGGATGATGATTCTAAAAAGAATGATGATCCGAAAAAGAAGGAGGATCCTAAGGATGATCCGAGTGCAAAGAAAATTGAGGATATGGAAAAGGAGCTGGAAACCATGAAAAAAGAACAGGCTGCTAAGGATCGTGAAAGTACGGTAACAAAAGCCCTGGATAAACATGGTATTCCAGCGTGGCGTAGAAAAGGTTTGGTTATTCCTGAAAATGAAGATCCAGAAAAATATTGCGCTGCTTTAAAACAGGATCTCATCACTGAAAACCTGCTTCCAGAAGATCCTGAGAGTGTAAAAACAGCATCGGAAAAGAGTGTAGATGAGGCTTCTGATTCGCTGCTGGAGTCAATTATCGTTAAATAAAAACCTGTAGTAAAATGAAAAGAAAGAAGTATTCATTTGTCGGTGAGAAACCGATTTTCACAGGCAGCCCCCAGATCGTACAAGGTGGTTTTAATCTGGAGAGAGAAAAGCAGCGTTTTTCAGTAGGTGATCTGATCCCTGTTGGCACGCTTGCTATCTTCAATGAACTAACCAGAAAGGTACAGATTGTAAAGACTGCAAAGGTTAAGGCTGTAGATACTGAGGATGCAAAGGTTATCACTCTGGTATCTAATGCTTATTGCCAGCCATGTTTCGCTGTTGGTGATAAACTACTGAGAGCAGATGCCATTTCTGGTACTTTCGCTGATGCACCTACTATCGTATCTATCGAAAAGCCAGGTGTAGCTGATGCTGCTTATGTTATCACTCTCTCAAAAGAGATCACAGGATTAGCTGTAGATCAAATTCTGGTGGAGGTTGTAGCAAGTAATTCAAATGCTGCTGTTATCGGTGAACCTAACTGCTTAACTATTGAGGAGGTAACGGTTAGAGAGTTTGAAACTCCTATCGACGTAACAGAGGACACGATGCAATATGCTGTTATGGAAAGACGTGTTTTGCCGATCCCTGATAGCATGAAGGATAGCACAAAACGCTACCTGAAAGCAAACTCTCACATTCGACTTTCGCAAACTTACTAAAACAAGTTATTAGATGAAATCAATTTATTCAACATTCTCAGGTTTGTTCAAAGATGGCAAACCTATTGACTTCCTGGCAACCTGGAAAAAGGCACTGGATAAGGCTTCTGAACGTGAAGTAGCATTGTTCCAGAAAACCTATTCTGATGAATGGTTTGATTGGGAGGCTCCGCAGCTTTCTCTGAGAGCTGAGGGTATTATGGGTAAGTACCATTTGCGAGTAATGGCTACCCTGATCGGTGATGAATCTCCTACTCCTTTAAGACGTTCCGATGGATTCGATATTTGGAATGAAGAGATCCCACGTGTAGGACACAAGTTCTTTATGAAGGCTTCCACTTATCGTAAATTGCTGGAAGTTTATAAATCTCCGTTCCTGAAAGATGGGCAAAAGGTTAAGCAGATCGAAAAGACTTTGCGGAACGATCTTGAAAACGCTTATCTGGGCTGTAAAGATACGGCTGATTTTATGATCCTGAATGCCATTTCCAACTTTGGTATTTGCCGTTTCAAACCAGAAATTAACAATCCTGGAGGTCGTGAGTTTGAGATCGACTACCTGATGGAAGAGGCTAACAAACTTGTTTCTGCTCTTTTGTGGAATGAAGCCAATTCAAAGGCTGGTAAGCTGGATATTATTCTCACGCTTACAATGATCGTTACCATGTTCAAAAACATGGGTATCTATTTTGAAGAAATGTTGCTGGCTCCTGAACTGATCGCTTTTATCCGTAGGGATATTAACATTCGTGAATCTGCATACGGAAAAGATAAATCTGCTAAGGTTGTAAGTGTAGCCGATCTGAACACCCTGTTTACTGATAACGGTTTGCCGAAAGTACGTGAGATCACTCGTTTGGTAGCCATTGAGAAAGATGGTGATCGCCAGGCTTTGGATCCCTGGAATCATAATGTTATCGTGTTTAAACCTGCTGGTAAAATGGGCTTTATTCAGCCAGCCATTGAGGATAACGAACTCTTTGAGGAGGACAACGTGGACTATATGGACGCTGGCAACGGCATTCGTATCGCTAAATGGCGTACTGGTGAATCTACAGGTCAAAAGGCTGGAGAGTACACACAGGGATCTGCTCGTTTAATCCCAGTTATCAATGAGATTAACGCTTTGGTTTGCTTCCAGGTTAGAGGCTTTGAGGAGCTTAAGACTATTGAGGAAGGTGTTACTTTCTTCAAGAAGGAAACATACGATTCTAAAAAGGCTTCTGAGGCTTCCGCTACAGGGGTAAATGTCGGTTAATTAAAATTTTATTGAATCATGTTTGAATTAAAAGTTTTAAAACCTCTCACGGATAAATATGATCCTGAGAAAAAATACAAGGAGGGTGATACTCTCCTTACCGATGAGATCGGTAGAGTGAATGATCTGGTAGCTCGTGGCATTTGCAGTATTGCATCTGTAAAACCTGTTTCCGAGAAAAGCCAGCCAGGTACAGAAGGATCCACAAAGATCCAACTGTTTGAAAAGGAGTTTGAAGTAGAAGAAGTAAAAGCTGCTTTGAATGCTATCGGTGTAAGTATAGCTAAGAACGCTGGTTTACCTGGTGTAACTAAGAAGCTAACTGAGCTGACAGAAGAGCAAAATAAAGCTCTTTCCGAAACTCTTTGTAAGGATCCTGAATAGTTGAGCCATGACAAACTTAGATGCTATTCGTGCATTATGCACCAAAATTTGTACAGGCTTCTACCCTGATAAGAACGTACTGGAGTTTACCCTTATTGATAATGGCATAGAGGCTACAGATCCTTATAAGCCGAAAAACGCAAAGCTCGTGAAGCTGGCTATTGGCATTGTTAAGGGTATGGTTGAGAATAGCCATTCAGAGAGTGGTATATCTGATTCATGGGATCGGGAGGCAATAGAAAAGAATATTGCCTCTATCTGTAAGGAGTATGGCATGGATAGCTCTGAATTTGTTGAGGAACCTTCTGTTTCTGACGGATCTAATCAATGGTAAATTATGCAATACAACGGAACAATACAGTATAAGATTTTATCTGGTGGAGGATTAGATGAGAATAGCGAGCCTATTAAATCTGATGATAGCTGGAGTGATCCTATTAGCTGTTTGTACAGAGCTGTAAAGCATACGCATAGTATTTATCAACAGGGTAAGTTTACCGATTCCAGCTATGAGATCCTGATCGAAAACCAGGAAATAGATGCCAATATGGTAAAACTTACCAATGATAGAAATAAAATGCTGGGAGAGTTTGAGGTACAGAATATTGTGTTTGTAGAACGCTCTGGAAGAGTAAAAATTACCGTATAGTGGGATTCACCAAAAAAACACCTGATAGCGCATTTAGTAACTTCCTGGATGAAACAAAACAGGTTGTTTTCAAGAGAGCTTTAAAGGCTTTTATGTATGTCGGTGAGGTGTGTTTGAAAGAAGCTCGTTTGAACGGTAACTATATAGACCAGACAGGCAACCTTAGAAACTCTATCGGTTATGCAGTCCTTTTCAATGGTGAAGTTATCCAGGAAAGCACTTTTGCTAATACCGAAGGAGGGCAAAAAGGCAAAAAGCATTTGGATGCACTTAAAAAACAATATCAGACGGGAATAGTCCTGATCGTATCTACTGGTATGAGTTACGCAGCCTATGTAGAAGCCAGAAACTATAATGTTATAACCTCTGCTGAATTACTGGCAAATAAACTCGTTCCTCAAATTATGAAACAGTTAGGCTTTGAAGTAAGATGAATAAGACAGGTGATGAAGTTGAGCTGGACGTTTTCAATATCATAAAAGAAAGTCCACTGGCGAAAGAGATTAAAGGGATCGTTTACAGAGAAGGTACACGCCCACTTGATTCCAAAGATGAGGATATTGTAGTATCATTCATTACAGGGCTTCCTGGGCAATTTCAAGCTGGATCCGTGAACGTGAATATTTATGTTCCCAATGTAGACAATGGTAGCAACGTTCTCGTGAAGGATGCTGCAAGGTGTAGGTATTTAGGACGTAAAGCCGATGAGGTTGTAGGATCTCTACCCCCGTCTGATTATTTTTTCTCTCTGGGTGCAATGATACAGACCTATAAAGCTGAGAAACTGGAACAGTATTTTGTGAATGTAAAAATCAATTTCAAATTAAAAACATTTTAAGTATGTCAAATCAAAAAATTACATGGGGTAAACCTTTGGTTGAATATGGCAAAACTGGAGCTGAGGATGCAGCACCTACCAAATTCGATACAATGCCTACAGCAGAAGAGAACACCGTTCTTTTGACTACTGTAAAAGGTAGTGCCCAGGAACTTTATGGAGAAGGGCATGAGCTTGTTGGTCGTAAAATGCAGAAGTCTTACAAGCAGCTCGCTATGAGCATTTTCGTTCCTTCTGGCACTGATGATCCTATTCCAGAGGAAGATGGCGTAATAGCAGATGAGTATTGCGTTAGACTAACTCCAGAAGATTCTACTCTGGAAGGCTTCACTATGCGTAAATGCGCTGTAGAAGTTGAAGAAGAATGGTCGTCTGCTAAAGGTAAACAGTTGAAATACATTTTTACCTCTTTGAAGCCGAAAACAGGTAAGATGCTTGAAAAGTATAGTAAAACATCTCCAGCTAATGTAGGCTAATTATGGATAGCATAGAAAATAAAGTAGCAGATACAATTTTACAAAAACCGTTTTGTGTGCAGATCGGAGAAGAAACATATAAAGTTGCTCCTCCTTCTATTGCTACTCTTATTCTTGCTTCTGAGTTGATTGCTCAGCTCCCAGGATTGAAGTTAGACAGTAAACAGGTAATGTTTGAATCCTTATTTGTGGCTAAGGATTGTAAGGTACTTGGTGAAATTGTCGCTACTCTGATTCTGGGTGCTGATAATCTAACCTCAGAAAAAGAGATTATAGAAGTAGAAAAGCATTGTTTCGGTCTGATACGAAAAAAGAAGAAAAGAACGGTACAGGTTGATAATAAGGCTATTCTTTCTGATAAGGTATTGAAAAAGATACCCCCCAGTAAGGTTAATACTATCACTATTTCAATACTCAACCGTATGGAGATTGGCGATTTTTTCGGGCTTACCGCTTCCCTGATAGAAGTAAATCTAATCAGACCGACAAAACCGATGGAGGAAGCGGAAATGATAGTATCTGGTCAGTAATAGCTGGGATCTGTAAGTGCTATAATCTTTCTTTCGACTATGTTCTTTATAAGATGAGTTTTGCTAATGTTCAGCTTTATAATGCTGTAATACCAACCTACTCACCTAAAGAATCTACAGGAAAGAATAAAGATGAAGATATTGTATTAAATGGTGATGATCCAGCAAACCAGGAGGCGATAAATAAAGCATTGTTTGAAAGCGAAGATGAATAATAACGAAGGTACAACATGGTGGGCTTTAGGGCTTGATAACTCTAAATTTGAGAGCGATGTAAACAAATCAAATGCCCTATTTCAAAGCATTGGTAACACAGCCGAAAAGGAAGGTGGTAGGATAGATAATGTTTTTCGTAAACTTACTATAGCTGCTGCTGGCTTTTTTACTGCTCAACAGGCTTTGGAATATGCAAATAAGATCGCTACGGTTAGAGGTGAGTATCAGCAGTTAGAGGTTGCTTTTAATACGATGCTTGGGAGCAAAGCGAAGGCTGATGCTCTTATGGATCAGGTGGTGGAAACGGCTGCAAAAACTCCTTTTGATCTCCAGGGTGTTGCTTCTGGTGCAAAACAGTTGCTTGCTTATGGCGTAGCTTCTGAGGACGTTACTAACCGTTTGGTACAACTTGGTAATATCGCTGCTGGTCTATCTATTCCTTTGAATGATATTGTTTATCTGTACGGTACTACAATGGTTCAGGGCAGGCTGTTCACTCAGGATGTTCGTCAGTTTATGGGTAGGGGTATTCCTCTTGTGAAAGAACTTGCCAAAGAACTTGGAAAGACTGAGGAAGAGATAAACGCTATGGTTACGGCTGGAAAGATCGGATTTCCAGAAGTACAAAAGGTTTTGGATAATCTCACCAGTTCAGGAGGTATGTTTAACAACCTCATGGAAGAACAGAGTAAAACTATCAGTGGTAAAATATCCAACCTGGAGGATGCTGTTTCTGTAATGTTCAACAACATAGGTAAGGAAAGCGAAGGCATTATAAATTCTGTACTTGATACTGCTGGTAGTGTAGTTGAAAATTACGAGGAGATAGGCGCAACCATACAGGAGCTTATTGTTACCTATGGAGCTTACAAAGCTGCTGTTATGACTGTAGCAGCAACAAAAGGAGCTATTACCACAATAAAAGCTACAAGTGAAGCCGAAGAGCTTTCTAAGCTGCTCACTGTAGAACAACAGGCTGCTATATCTAAACAAAATCTAACCAAAGGTACATTAGAGTATGCTGCTGCTGTTAAATCAGAAGTTGCTGCTTCTATTGAATCTCAAACTGCTGCTCTTGCTAAGGCTCGTACTGAGGTATCAGCAGCCAGCCAATCCATCGCTGCTAAAAAGGCTGAGTATATCGCTGCTAAGAATCTGGAAAGTCAAAGATTAGCTGAGCTTATGCACATTGGAGCGACTGGATCCGCAAAACAGGTGGAGGTCGCAGAAAGAAGGCTCGCTGCTGCTGCAACGGCAAAGGAAACAGCAGCTTTGCAATATCAAGCTGCTACCCGTGATTTCTCCACAAAGAAAATGGCTGTAGAAAGTGCTGCTAAAGCATTGAATACCACTACTACAGCAGCCAACACAGCAGCTCAGGCAGCTAATGTAACGACCACAAGCCTTTTATCTACTGCAAAACTCAGATTAACTGCTGTAGCAGCAAGATTGAACGCTGTTATCATGGCTAATCCTTATACTATCGCAGCAGCAGCTATAGCTATACTGGGATATGGCATTTATAAACTCATTACTTATCAAACCGATGCGGAAAAAGCACAGGAAAAACTGAATACAGCCATATCTGAAAGTGAAAAAGCTATCGGTGCTGAAAGGCTACAGATTGATGCTATGTTTGCTCGCTTAAAAGCAGCCAAAGAGGGTACGGATGAATATCGTGCTGCTAAGGAGGCTATAATGAGCAAGTACGGTGAGTACCTGAAAGGCTTAGGCGATGAGAAAAACGCTTTGGATGATCTGGCTAAGGCTTATCGTATCATTACCCAGGAGGCTGAAAAGTCTGCTCGTGCCAGGGCTATGGAAAAAGCTACCAGTGAGGCTTCCAATGATTACATGGAGAAGGAAATCAAAGGTAAGGATAACGTAGAGGAGCTTCTTAAGGATAAATTTAAAGGTAAAAAGGGTGAGGATGGTGTAGATCTCGCAGAAACTTACTATTGGAAAATTAAACCAGTTCTGGAGGGTAAAGGTGAGATTACAAAAGAGATCCAGGATATTATAAACCAATTCGATGAGGAGAAATATCTTCCAGGTGATCCTGAAACTGGTATAGGCTCTATGATCTATACTGTTAATGATCTACAAGAAGAAATAAACAAGGTGTTCAAGGCTCGTGGGATTTATAACAAAGTAATGGACGAAGCCCAGAAACGCTTTGGAGAAAATCTACCTGGTAAAGATGATGGTAAGACTGAAACGGAGGCTTTTGATATGCAGAAGGCTTCTCTCTCTGAGTTGGATGCTGAGCTGGTGAAAGCTAAAGCTACCCTGGATGCTTATAATACAGCAGTTGATAAGAATAATGGCTTATCTAAAGATGGAAAAGTTATCACAAAGGATAATGTAGATAGCCAGAATACCTATGTTGCCAACTTGAAAAAAAAGATATTAGAAGAGGAGAAGGATTTAAAAATCATACGTGAAGTTGAGGAGCGTGTAGCCAAACTCAAAAAAGATCAGAAAGAAACTGTAAAAGGCAGTTCTGAGTATAATAACTACCAGAGCCGTATAGATTCACTTAGTAAATTACTTCCTTCTACTAAATCCACCAAAGAGAAGAAAGATTATTCGGATGAAATAAAGAGGGATGCCCAGGAAAAGATCCGTATTGAGAAAGATATGGCATTTGCCATTCGCCAGGCAAAAATCAATCTGGATAAGGATGGATTTTCTAAAACAATGGATCAAAACCAGCTTAACTATGAGCAGGAAATAGAACAGCTTAGAAGGCAACAGGAAGATAAGCTAAACAAGATCCAGGAATGGGAAAAAACAGTATGGGAATCCAAAGGTAAAAAAGGTAAGTTCACTCCTACCACTACTGAATTATCGGATGAGGATAAGAAGAAATTTAAAGAGCTGGAGGATCTTGCTGGTAAAAAGTTAGCGTTCAATAACCAGAATACAATAGAGGAGATGCTAAAACAGTATCAAACCTATGCGGATAAGCGTAAGGCTATCGAAGAAAAGTATAATAAGGATATTGATGCTATGAAGGCTGCTAATGAAAAGGCTAAAAAGGAGGGTAAGGATCCTGTCTTTTCAGAAGAGAATATAAGCCAGGCTGAAAAGGATAAGAAAGATTCACTTGAAACTTTGGATCAGGAAATAGCTTCTCGTGAAGCATCATTTGCCGTTTGGGTAGATCGGATCTCTTCAATGGGATTAAAGCAACTAAAATCAGCATTAGAAACAGCCAGGGCTTCACTTGATAAAGATGGTAGCAAGTTAAACGAAAAAGAAAAAGCCGTTCTCAGAGCTAAAATAAAAACTTTAGAGAAAAAAGTAGAAGTGGCTGAGGCGAAAGATGCCAGTACCTCTTCTGCTGAAAAATCAAAAAAGAAATGGGGTGATACTCTAAAGGTAATGAATGAGGTTCAGGACACAGTAGATGATATTACTTCCAGCTTCGACGGTTTGGATGATATTACTAAAACGGTGTTATCCTCTGCTACTAATATTGCTGGTGGTATTATTGCAATGATCTCAGGTATTCAGGCATTATCCGTAGCTGGAGCAGAAGCTATCAAGGGTGTAGAACGTGCCTCTGTTATTCTTGCAGTTGTTGGAGCTGCTATTTCTGTAATAACGACCTTATTCGGAATGACCTCTAAAGCCGAAAAGGAACACCAGGAGGCACTGAAAGAAGTTGCACAGAATAAGCTGGAAATGCAACGTAAGTATAATCTTTTGTTGATGGAGCAAAATCTTTTAATGAAAGAGGCTACTTCGATATTTGGTGAGGATCAGATCGCAAAAGCAGCCAGATCCATTGAGGTATATCGCCAGGCTATTGAGGATTATAAAGAAACCCTGAAAGGGGATAAACCTCAAATGACGAAATTTGAGAAGATGTTCGGTGATATTACTGGACGTTACCAAAAGCAAATGGATGAGTATAACAGGGGTGTAGGTGCTTTGAGTAATGTTACTGTTAAAACGGGTAGTTACACCACTGGAGCCTGGTTTTGGAAAAAGCAGCATGATATTTATACTTCTGTTCTGGACGTTTACCCAGATCTTATAGATGGCGAAAATAAGCTGAATAAAGAGAGGGCACAGGCGATCTTAGACACTCAGACAATGAGTGATGAGAATAAAGCCCTACTGCAAAACCTTATTGATCTACAGGAACAGGCAGAAGAAGCACAAGAAGCACTTAGGGATTATCTACAAAATACTTTCGGATCCCTGGGTGAGAGCATTATGGATTCTTTAGTGAATGCTATTGAAAATGATGGTGTAAATGCTTGGGAAAAATTCGGAGAAGCTGGATCCTCTGTTTTGGAAGATCTTGGAAAGCAAATAGCATATTCCCTGTTTTTCTCTGATAAATTTAAGAAGCTCCAGGCTGATCTGGAAAAAATCTATGGCTCAGGTAAGACTGAGGAGGAGATAGCGAAAGATGCCAGGGATTTAGTCGCTTCTTTCTATCAGGGTATCGGTACTGATATGAATAATGCTCAGCAGTGGATGGAACAATGGAAAGAAGAAGCCAATAAGCAGGGCTTTAACTTGTGGGAAACTACAAATCGTGAAGTTTCTGCAAAAGGTATTGAATCTGTAAACCAGGAAAGCGTGGATGAGCTAAATGGACGTACAACGGCAATACAAGGGCATACCTACCTAATAAGTGAAAGTATGAAACTGCTTGTAGCCAATGCTGGGAAAATGCTTGAACTTCTTACTGGTATAAGGGATAATACTGCTCATTTGGAAGATATAAAGCAGAGCAATAAGGAAATGCTGTTAGCTATTGATAACATGAATAATAAGGGTATGATCTTAAGGAAAAACTAAGGATATGAGAGAAGGTAAACTATACATAGATAATAAAGATGCCTTTGTTTATTATGGCGTTTTCATTCAAGAAACAGGCTATAATGGCGTTCTGGCATATCCACCGCTTAAAGCTCCAGAGATTTCTAATGATTGGGCTGAGTATGATGGTATCGAAGTAGATCTGTCTGATCCTAAACTCGACCTAAAAGAGATTGAGATAAAATTTGCTGCTATTGGGGATTATCGTACTGGAGATTTATTTGTTCTCCTCTCTGATGGTGCTTACCATACATTTGATTTTAGAGAGATCCAGTTTACTTGTAGATTGAGGCTGGTATCTGAGGTAAGTAATTTATTATATGTAGGAGCCAAAACATTCACATTGAAGTTTTCCGATGATTTTCCTATGTCTGGTTATACTTATCAAGCTCCTTCTTCTAATACTGTTCCCACACAAGGGTATGAGTTAGATGGTGTTGATTTCTCCATTTATGGTATTCGTGTTTTGGAAGGAAGCGAGGCTCAGGTATTGAAAGCTCCAGTAGTGAAAAAGAATATGCTTCGTAATCTGGTTACAGAGAATGGTGTTATTTACGATGGCAAGAATGTAACATACCAATCTAAAGAGGTAACTCTTAACTGCTGTTTGATCGCTAACAATCTTACTGAGTTTTGGAGAAATTACAGAGCTTTCCTACATGATCTAATAAAAGTGGTAGAAGTTGATGAGGGAGAAGGTATAAAGGTACAAACTGCTGAAAGATCTCTATTTGTAGATAGTCAATATGAGGAGTACCCATGCTATTATAAAAGCTCAAAAGTAAGCCTATTTTCTCCTACAGGAAAGATCTGGTGTGCCTTTACGCTTACTCTGGTATTTACTGTATTTAGGATTGGAGGGGATGAGTATTTGCTTGCTTCTGAGGATGGAGAATTGATAGTTACAGAAGATGGTGAGTTTTATATAGATCTAAAAAGTTATGGCAATTAGAAAAAAGAAAATCAGTGAATTAACGCTTTCGGATAGCTTAACAGGGCTGTACACTATTGGCGTAAAGTTGATAAATGGTGTGCAAACGAGCGTGAAAGTAAGCCTGGGAGTAATACAAACAGCTTATGATAATATGCTGAAAGTAACCCAGGACGCTATCACTGCAACTAAGAACGCTATTACGGCTACAGGCAATGCAAATACCGCTACCAGCAATGCTAATGCTGCTACGGGTAATGCAAACAAAGCTACTGCTGCTGCTAATGAAGCTACCAGGTTATCAGGTATTGCTACGGGTAATGCCAATGATGCCACAAACAAAGCTAATAAGGCTGCTGAAAATGCTGATAACGCACGTGTAGGATTGGATAAGATTAAACAAGATGCGATCACTGCTACCAGTAATGCCAGCACCGCTACAGGTAACGCAAATAAAGCTACAGAGAATGCAAATAAAGCTACTCAGAACGCAAATACTCAGGCTAATAGAGCAAAACAGCACGCTGATAATCCCCCAAAAATGGGAGAAAATGGAAACTGGTACAAGTGGAATGAAGCAAAACAAGCGTATGAGGACACTGGTATTCTCGCTAAAGGAGGCGTGCTTTATCCAACTTTCACCATTGATCCTAACACAATGGAGCTTGTGATGCACTACCAGGATGATGTAGCTGCTGATATGTTCGTTATTGATAAAGAAGGGTATTTAACTTTTAATCCAAAATAATATGGCAGAAGGAGATTTAAGATTAGGAAAAGTTGCTTTTGTGGATAAAGAAACATATTCAGCAACAACCACATATAACACGTTCGATTTTGTGGTTACAGAAGATAGCTGCTATCTCTGTATAAAAGATGGTTGTAAAGGGATCGCATTAACAGATACAACCTGGTGGAAATGTATCGCACGTGGTACTCAGGCTACAGCAGCAGCCAAAAACGCTAATGATGCTGCTAATTTGGCTAATCAAAAAGCTGGAGCAGCAGATTCAGCAGCAGGGAACGCTGTTTCAGCTACGAACAATGCCAATGCTAAAGCAAACGAAGCCGAAGTAAAAGCTGGTCTGGCTAATACAGCAGCCAATAACGCAAATGTGGCTACTGGTGATGCAAGAACTGTGATAGCCAGATTGGAAGATCTGGAAAACACCCTGGTTTTAAAGTATAAGCTGGTTCCTACTTCCATGCTCCTCACATATCCTAAAAAGGTAACGATGAGGAATACCCAGGCTTTTAAGATCCAGGTTGAGCTACTTCCTGTAAACACTGGTAGAAATGCGCTCTTCCTGGGTGATGATCGGGCTATTACAGTTTCGCCAGATGGATCTTTTACGATCAAGCAGGTAGGCATGAGCAAAGTTCATGTTATCCCAACCGAAAATACAGCATTATACCAAACGATCCAGATCAATGTAGAGGAGCCTGGAATGAGATTTACTTCTGGTAGAGGTATTCGGTTCTCTGGATCTGGTGGTATCAAATTAACTTAGTAAAAATGAATGTTGAACTATTAAATTTTTGTTATTATGGCACTTACAGCAGATGAAGAAGCTAAAGTAAAGCAGATAATTACTGCTTACAACAACGGGAAGAGATTGAATGAGCTTCCTGTAGCGGATGGCTCAAATCCATTCGATTTTATCACTGAGGTATTGGATAAGAGTGGAGAATCAAAACAGGCTGGTTTGGCAGCTATGCTTCCCTATGCAGAAGATCAGTGTAGTTATGGCGTGGAGCTGGACGTTACTGTTTCTTCTCCAGCACTTACCAGGACAGGGAATGTTACACTGCATAAAACATTACCGATCCAAAGTAAGATGAGAGGCTGTTTGTTATCGGATGCTGGTACTGTTATAGAGTACCTGAATCCTACCAACTGGAAAGCTCATACCCTGGACGGATCTAATGGTATGGTAATGGTTGAGATCCCAGCCCATTGGAGAAGATTCTACACCAACGGAAACAAAAGGGGTGTTCGGATTAGTGAGTACCCGTTACCAGGTTATTCCTTCGTGAACAAATGCTATATCTCAGCTTATGAAGCTACAATACAAAGAAGTACTGGCAAATTAGCTTCTGTTGTAAATACAGCAGCCGATTATAGAGGTGGTGGCAATCAAGCGGATTGGGATGCTTTACCAAAATCCCAATTAGGTAAGCCAGCTACTAATACAACACGTACAGGTTTCCGTAATGCTGCTCGCAAACGTGGATCCACTACGGAATGGAACTGTATGGATTACAACGCCTATATTACCCTGGCATGGCTCTATTACATTGAGTATGCAAACCTGAATAGCCAGGCTGCTTTCAATGCTCAAAAGGATGCTAATGGATATGCCCAGGGTGGGCTTGGAAATGGTGTTACAACCTGGGATAGTACAAGCTGGAATAATTTCAATGGCTATTATCCTGTTATCCCTTGTGGTACTACTGATGGATTAGGAAATGGATCTGGAGAGGTTGCTTATAACTTGCTTAATGCAGATGGCAGCACTCTGAAAACATTTACAGCTAACCGTTATCGTGGTATTGAGAATCCCTTCGGACACGTTTGGAAATGGACGGACGGGATGAATATGGAGGTTAAGACGGATGCCAATGGAGGTACAAGTAAGGTATATGTTGCTACAGATCCAGCTAATTACAATGATAGCAATTACAACGGTTATACATTCAGAGGTTTAGCAGCCCGTACTGAGGCTTATGCAAAGGAGATGATCTTTGGTGAGCATGGGGATCTTATCGCTTCTGTAGTTGGTGGTAGCTCTACTACCTACTGGTGTGATTACTACTATACCTATAAGAATGAGAATCGTATGCAGGGTGTCCTTTTCGGCGGTACTACGTATTATGGCGATCGTGCTGGCTTCGGTTATGCGAATACGCATTACGCCCCCTCGAATGCGGCTGCGAGTGTCGGCTCTCGGCTTTGTTTTATCCCTAAAGCGTGAAGCGGTCTGGCTTGACTGCAAAACATAAGTAATTAATAAACAAATGAATAAAATAGGTTGGTTGCTGGTGGGTGTCCTTTTCAGCGGTAATACGAATAATGGCGATCATGCAGGCTTCGGTTATGCGAATACGAATAACACCCCCTCGAATGCGAATGCGAATGTCAGCTCTCAGCTATGGTTTTCTCAATTTAACTCAATAAACGAGGCAACGACCTTGCCAATAGGCAGAAGATAACATAACTCAAAAAGGTGCTGGTAGGGAAACCGAAGGCTCTGAGTACGAAAAACAAAGAAAATGAAGAGAATTAGTAATTTATATGAGCAGATTATTTCCTTAGAAAATCTACGTTTGGCAGATGAAAAAGCCAGACGTGGCAAACTACGCTCCTATGGAGTGAAAAGGCACGATAGGAATAGAGAAGCTAACATACTGGCTCTTCACGAATCTTTAAAGAATAAGACTTTTGTAAATTCAAAGTATGAGGTATTCGTTATAAAAGATCCAAAAGAGAGATTGATTTACCGTTTACCATATTTTCCAGATCGGATTTTACACCATGCTATAATGAATATCATGGAACCTATTTGGGTATCTCTATTCACAGAAGATACTTACTCCTGTATTAAGAATCGTGGTATTCATAAGGCAGCAGCAAAAGTAAAGAAGGCTCTGAAAGAAGATCCTGAGCATACTACTTACTGCTTAAAAATGGACGTGGTGAAGTTTTATCCCAGTATAGAACACGATGTGCTTAAGATGATCCTTAGAAAGAAAATTAAGGATCAGGATCTACTTTGGTTACTTGATTTGATTATAGATAGTGCCGATGGCGTTCCCATTGGGAACTATCTTTCTCAATATTTCGCTAACATCGTTCTGGCTTATTTCGATCACTGGCTAAAGGAGGTGAAAGGAGTTAAGTATTATTTCAGGTATGCGGATGATATGGTGATTCTTGGTGATGATCCTAAGGAACTGCATAATCTCCGTATTGAAATAGAAGAGTATCTGAATAGTAATTTGAAGCTATCTCTCAGAAAGATGGATCCTGTGACTGGAAAGAAGAAATGGAAATTTCAAGTATTTAAAGTTGATGCTCATAGAGGTATTGATTTTGTTGGATATGTCTTTTTCCATACTCATACTCTTATACGAAAAGGTATTAAAAAGAATCTATGTAGGCAAGCTGCTAAACTCAACAAACGGAAAAATATTTCAGATCTGGAATATAAGCAAACTATTTGTAGTTGGTTTGGATGGGCTAAATACAGTAATTCAAAGCATTTATTAAAAACAATAATTAAAAAGCAAGTTTATGATACACTACGATTTTCAGCCTGAGAAATTACAGGCTAATGGCGATGGTTCTTATACCTATCGTTGGGATATTAAAGAGGTTCAAGTAGAGAGCCATTCTTCTACAAGTTCAGAAGCGGATCCTGAAACAGTTTCCTCTGTAGCTAAATGGGCGTGTGATGAAGTTGTAGTATGGGGTACTGTTACAAATGATAAGCTAAAAGAAGCTGTTATAAATCATTTGTGGGGATCTGATAAGGAGGCTAAGCTAATCAATGATTACAATGCTGTACAACTTGGCATTTTAAGCAGTGATTTTGCAGATCCTTATGTGGAGTATCTAAGTAAGAGAAAGGAGATGAAAGATCAGATAGATGCTGATTGTGTAGAACTTCAAATTTTGTTGTAATATGAATAAGTTTAGTGAGCTTGGTGTAACGGTTCAGGATGAACGCAAAATGTTTAATTGCCAACAGGTTTCAATATCGGACGTATTGAATTGTGAGATCATAGTGGAGGATTATATACCTGATATGAAAACTTCTCATGGAGAAGGTAGATACCTTGTGAAATTCAAAAATGCAGATGGTACGGAAGGTAAGTTTTTCACTAATGCTACTTCATTGAAGCAAACGCTTGATAAAGTGCCGAAAGAATCTTTTCCTTTTAGCACCACTATTAAGGGTATGAAGTGTGGAAACGGTAAACTTTATCAATTTACTTAGTAAACATGAAAATCTACTTTAACAATAAAGAGATAGATATTCTGGTAGATACCAGTAGCTATAGGTATTTTGGGATTCAAAACGCTCATTCCCTTAATTTGTATTTCTCCAGTGAGGAGTATATAGATATACCTGTAGGAGCCTACTGTATCTACCAGGGTTATACTTTCTATCTTATGGATCCAAACGACTTTAAAAAGAACAACAGTAGGGAATATGCTTATACTCTGGTAATGTATGATGTTGGATCAACATTAGGAACGTATAAATATAGGGATATTGTTTCTAAACGCCTAAAGTTCGATTACACTGCAAAGCCTAAAGAACATCTCCAGATGCTTGTAGATAACATGAATATGCGTGATAAAGGCTGGAAGGTTGGAGAATGTATAGAGGCTGATGAGAAACTTATAGCCTATAATCATACTTTTTGTGATGAGGCATTGCGGTCTATTGCCGATACATTTAAAACGGAGTGGGAAATAGATGGAAAAACCAAAACTATCCATTTAAGAAAAGTAGAATATAATAAAGATGCTCCTTTGCCTCTGGAATATGGGAAGGATAAAGGATTTAAACCTGGATTGGGCAGATCTAATAGTGAAAATAGCCGTCCTGTTTCCATTCTGTATGTACAAGGTGGTAGCCAGAACATAGATCCGACAAAGTATAAATCAAGCGAATTACTTTTGCCTAAAAGTCAAAGCCTTGTATATGAAGGTCGTACCTATGTAACGGATGCCAATGGATTGTATATTAGGAGGTCTGATAAAACACTCTCCACTGTTCAGGAAGATAGTTTAGATTGTTCAAACATCTATCCTAAACGTGTAGGCAAGGTTTCTGATGTTATAGTTTCCGATGCTGATAAAAATTTCTATGATTTTATAGACAATTCGATACCTGATGATCTTAACTTTGAAGATTATCTGATAGCTGGTGAAACAATGACGGTTGTTTTCCAGTCTGGAATGTTGGCAGGGAAAGAATTTGAGGTTAAATACGTCCATAAGGAGCGTAAATTTCTAATCACACCTCAGGAAATAGATGGGCAGATTATGCCTAATGAGATCTATAAACCTATCCTGGAAAACAAGTATGCGGTATTCGGGATCCAGTTGCCAGATGCTTATATATGTAACAATTCCACAAAAGAAGGTGCAAGCTGGGATATGTTTAGGGAATCTGCTCGGTATTTATACGAGAATGAGGATCCTAAATTTACATTTAAAGGAGAGCTGGATGGGATCTGGTCGAAAAAACGTTGGCTTTCCATAGGTGGAAAAATTAAGTTAGGTGGTTATATTCTTTTCAAGGATCCTCAGTTTATCCCAGATGGTATAAAGATCAGGATCACGAGCATAAAGGAATATGTTCATAGACCTTATAGCCCTATTATTGAATTATCAAATGTAACAGTAGGAACCTCTGTTTCCAGTGAGCTAAATAAGATCGAGGAAAACGAGGTTATTACAGATAAAAATTTCAAAGAATCTATTCAGTTTACAAAGAGAAGGTTTAGGGATGCTAAAGAAACTATAGCTATGCTCAATGAGGCTTTGCTACATTTCTCTGGATCCATTAGCCCTATATCGGTGCAAACTATGAGCTTACTGGTTGGTGATGAGAGTTTACAATTTCGCTTTGTAAATAATAAAACTAATCCTGTTCAGGTGGAACACTTGGTTACTTATGACAATGCAAAGAAAATACTCACAGCTCCAGGAGGAATATTACAACACATGACACTTGATATAGATTCTGTTTCTTCTACCCATAAGGTAAGTGAGTATAAGTTTTGGGATATGGAAACATATATCTCTCCAGTGCTTACTGAAACAGTTGGTTATTACCTGTATGCCAAAGTTAGTAAATCGAACTCAAACGGAATTTTTATACTTAGTAAAAATGCAATTAAATTAGAAGGAGTATCTGGTTACTATCATCTTTTGGTAGGTGTATTGAATAGCGAATTTGAGGAAGAGAGATCTTTTGTAGAGCTGTATGGTTTTACAGAGATCCTTCCTGGTCGTATCACAACGGATCGTGTTGTTTCCAGTGATGGGCAAAACTTCTTGGATTTTGTAAATAATGCTTTTCGTGTAGGCAATGATGCAAATTTTCTGGATTTTAATACTAAGGGTGATGGAAAGTTACGTTTGAAGGGATCTATAGTACAGAGTGAAAGCGGAGATGAAAGCCCTATCGGTTGCTTTAGAGGTACGTATAATAGTTCATACACCTATTACTGGGGTGATGAGGTTACATACACTACTGCAAATGGTATATCTACATATCGTTATGTGAACAAAACTCCCAGTAAAGGTAATGCTCCTACAAACTCAGCATACTGGATCATTGTTGCAGAAGGAGTAAAAGGAAATAATGGCGATTGGAATAAGCTCATTTATAGATATAGCCTGGATAAGCCAGGTGTTCCTACTGGGAATACTCCGATAGGCTGGAGTAATACACCAGACAAAGAAAGGATATTATTTTTGAATGAAACTAAATTTTATAATATAGATGGATATTATGTATCTCCAGCTATTAACCATAATTCTATAGTCAAAAATAAAGTATCATTCACAACTAAAAAAGAAAATCAGATAGTAGCTGTGGAGCTGGTTGTTTCTTCTGAAAAGAATTATGATTTCGCATTATTAGGATTACTTGATAATGAGAATTTAACTATAAATTCCAATTATACAGGAAGGATAAGCGGTGTTACATCTCAACTATTTTATATTATAGTACAAGATCCAGGATATCACTTCTTCTATGTTGCTTATGCCAAAGATTCTTCAAATTCAAGCAATGAGGACTATGGGAAATATCGTATTGTTAATATTGAAAACTGTTGGATCAGTACTGGAAATGTTGATGGCGTAACTGGAAATGTTGGTTCATGGAGTGATCCTCTCCCATTTTTTATGGATAATAACGATACTGAAAGAATTTATTTTTTATCAGAAGATGATTCAGTACCGCCTACTCCTAAAAGCGATCCGTATGTAGATGATTTCGTTCCTCTGGTTAGCTATATAGATTATAACCCAAATAACTACTATTCCTCTGGTAGTATCGTTCGGTATAGCGACAAATTTTATAAGTGCATAATGATAAATAGTAACATTAATATTCATGTTCCGACTGATACAACCTACTGGAAACGGATAGGAACATGGACTGATAATCCTACTGGTGTTTCATACGAGTACCCTAATGAGTTTGAAGCAGTACGTCATAAAGCTGATGGTAGGTGGGGTGATTTCTCTACTCCTGTGTTATGGATGAAATACTCTACAAACGGAGATTATTATGAGTATCGTTATGCAGTAAACGGATCACGGACTACACCACCATCATTATCTACAACCAGTAGAGTACCTTCGGGATGGGCTACAGCTATGCCAAAAGTGGAATCTTTAAAGTACTTGTGGTGTACGGTTGCTAAAATTAATGGTGAAAACAATGCGTTGTTACAGAATTGGAGTACTCCAGCACGTCAAACTCCCTATGATGGTGTGGATGGAAAGATAGGTGCTACTATGGTGTATCGTGGGGTATATAATAGCTCAAAGGTATATTATGGCACAGATAAACGTGTAGATGCTGTTAAGTATAATGCGCACTACTATGTTTCCAGGGTAGATGCTGGCAATGGTTTTCAGGATCATATTCCAACCGATACTAATTACTGGAATGATTTTGGAGCTGAATTTGAAAGCATAGCTACCAACTTATTACTGGCTGAGGGTGCTAATATAGGCGATTGGTTTATGAGTGGTGGAAGGATTGTTTCTACTTTGTTAGATGGGAATAAGATTACTTTAGATGCTTCTATGTCAAGGATTTTAATTGAATCCAGCCGATCAGGTGGTGATTATAGCGAATCTAATAATCAAGGTGCTGCTATAAAACTGGATGCTTCTAATGGGCTTATTGAAGCCAGGAGTAAATCAAATAATCGTGTAGCCTATATGTCCCCTACAGGAATATTTTGTAATAATGCAGAAACTCAGGCTGTATCTGCTGTATTGGGAGTAACACATAAGGCTGCAATAGTAGGATTAGGTTTTGGAAGTGTGAATAAAAGTCAGTGGGATAATGAGAACTTTTTAGCTGGTGTGTATGGTAGAGCTTCTAATAGTGGAACAGCACCAGCATACGGAGGATTCTTTCAAAATTTAATGGCTGCTGGTTTGCTTCTACATACGAAATTTGTAGAGGAAGTATCTTCTGCTACATATTTATATGAAACAGATAGCCTCGTTATAGGGATTTCTCGTAATGGGCAAACTGTTTATTTACCATCAGACGGTGTAATAGGTAGAATTATTTTCTTTAAACAATGGTGGTCTGGTTATATGAGAGTTTATCCCAGAAGTGGGCAACACATATACGATGATACCTCCGAAAATAGTTACTACGATTTTGGAGAGGGACAAATGGGAGTTTTCATTTTTGCAATAACTTACATTGGTGGTGTTAGAACGGAAGCATGGTTAGTAAGTAGGTTTAAATATTAATATTATGACTGAATACGGATATATAAATGAGGATGGTTATCTGGTATCGAAGATGCTGGAAGAGTATGTAGAAAGGTATCGTGATGATGAAGATGGGGAGATCAAAGAAAGAGTTATTTCTATTGAGGATCAAGTAAGTACACTAACAGGATGGAAGCCTGTAGATCTTGTAGATGATACCCAATTAGAATGCCCTGATAATTATAGTGTTCGTATAATCCCCTATGATGCTGGTAATAAAATAGGTTACAGATATGAGAAAAATTTTAATGTCAAAATTGTAAAAGAAAAAATATCTCTGCTCAAAACATCTCTAACCAGTAATGATAGTGAGATTGGCGATTATCGTATAACTAAGTGTTATGAGGCTTCTTTAATAGGTAAAGAAATGCCTTATGATGTTTCAGAACTACATAATAAAAGACAGGAGGTAAGGGATGAAATAAACAGATTGGAAGCCCTAATAGCTTCAAACTTATAATTTTGCCTTAAATGGTGTATATATACGCCACTTAATTGTATATTTGCAGTAATTATAGTAATGTGTACCAAATACTTTATAGAAACTCATGGAAGATGTAACAACTATTGCAAAAGGAATTAGCGACTGGGGTATGATGGCTATAACAGCAGCTTTTTTCCTTGTTTTATCTGCTGGTTTGATGATAGCTTGTTTTAAATGGTTTAAATCAATCATAAATGGCATTATCAACAGTACGGCTAAAACTATGAATGATTTACTTAATGAAACTCGTGTTCAAAATGAGATGCTTGCTGATATATCAGAAGGATTACGACCTGAAACTCAACTAAGGATCAAAAATACTTCTTCTACTTATTTTGATTTATCAGTAGAAAAGGTTTGCCGATTGATTAAGAAGATCAGAGAGGAAAATCACATAGTAGATAGAAAGGCTACAGTTGATAAGATCCGCAATTTGGTAAGAAACTTACATGAGGATAGAAATAGCCGTTTTGATTGCTATACTTACAGAGGTAAAAAACTATCATCTTATACTAATCCTGATTGGGTGGAATGGGTTGCAAAGGTTATTGAGGAAGAGATTTATAATGAAAATGGTACTAACAATGGAAGAGCCTATACTAATATACAGGCTGTATATGAAAATATAAAATTAGATTTTTATCACCGAATAAATAACTAAGTTATGAAGATTTTAATTGATAACGGACATGGTGAAAATACACCAGGTAAACGATCTCCAGATGGAATGTTGAGAGAGTATTTGTATGCACGTGAAATATCCGATGATATTGTACGTGAACTTGTGAAAAGAGGCTATGATGCTGAGCGTATAGTAAAAGAGAATGTAGATGTTTCTTTGTCCGAAAGGGCACGTAGGGTAAATGAAGTTTGCGGAAAGTTAGGTACTTCAAATGTGCTGCTTATCTCCGTTCACTGTAACGCTGCTGGTAATGGAGATTGGCTTAATGCTCGTGGATGGTCTGCATATACTTCAAAAGGACAAACGAAGGCTGATAAATTGGCTGATTGTTTGTATTCCGTTGCAGAAAGTGTTTTTGTTGGGCAACGGATCCGCAAAGATCTAAGCGATGGAGATCCAGACTGGGAAGAGAATTTCTATATACTAAATAAAACAAAATGCCCAGCCGTTCTTACTGAGAACTTCTTTCAGGATAATAAGGATGATGTAGCGTTTCTTCTTTCTCCAGAAGGAAAGCAACAGATAGTGAAGGTTCATGTAGAAGGAATTATTAAATACCTGGAGAATTATGCGTAAATTCATTGTTTGTACTTATACTATTCTGATTATAGCCAGCGTGTTTATGATTGGCAAAGTTAGATCCTTAAAGAAGGAGCGTGATCGTTTGGAGAACAACCAAACGGCTTTATTATCTGATGTTGAATATTATAAAACTGAATCTGGAAAAAACGCTGCTTCTGTTCAAAAGCTGGAGCTTACTAAATCTGAGCTGGAGAAACATTGTATAGATCTTACTCAGACTGTAAAAGATCTGGGCATAAAAGTAAAGAGGCTTCAATCAGCTTCTACCACTGTAACTAAAACAGAGGTGGAGATCCAGACAGTTGTACATGATAGCATTGTATATCGTGATCGCCCAGTTATTTTAAAAACTATCAACTGGAAGGATCCCTGGATAAAATTAGATGGCATTCTGGACGGAGAGGATTTTTCCGCTAAGATCCAAAGCATAGATACTCTTAATCATATTGCGCATAGAGTACCTAAGAAGTTTCTTTTTTTTCGCTTTGGAACAAAAGCGGTGAGATTGGAAGTAGTAAATAAGAATCCTCATAGCCAGATTGTATATACAGAATATATAGAGCTTAAAAAATAGGTATTAGTAGAATATTTTGTTTTTTGAAACGTGCCTGCTGTGAAGTATGCACGTTTTTTGTATCTTTGCACTATCCGATCAAAATCGGTGTTGCATTAGTGAGATCCTTACTGCCTTCTGGGTGGTGGGGATCTCCTTTTTTTTGTACTATTTCTACAAATATTCTACAAAAAATCAATTTATCAATGTAAGTATCTGATTTTATGGATTAGATCGAAAGTTTCCTAAACTTTAGATAGGGGTTCGATTCCCCTCGGGACTACTTATGAAAAGTCAATTATTGAGTTTCTATATAGTTTTTTTGAGTTTTACTTCCGCTTTTACTTTTCCCATTTTGTTAAGATTATATTTAGCTTTTATAGATTGTTGTTTGTGTTTTTTCTCATGAAAACAATGGGACATTTGCAAGAATGTGTTTATAAATAAGTCAACTTTGAGAAATGTTTCGGAGGAGGAATTCTGATTGAAACAAAAAGGAAGAGTTATCTGAAACTATAGCTTAACTATAAAAAACAGATAACTCTTCGAATACAATCTTTTTTCCTTAAAGAAAAATGTTATAACTGTTTATTTCTTTATCAGTTTTTGACTGCGTACAATATTTCCTTTTTGCATCTTAACGACATATATAGCCGGAGTGATGTCGGATATATCTGTAGAAGAAGGATTATTGGGCACATATTTAACTAACTGTCCATCAGTTGTATATATCCATGCTTTTTCTACATTGTTGAAATAAATCGTACCTTCGGTAGTTGTTGGCCACATTGTAGAAATAACAGATTCACTGTCTTTCCAAACATTTTCAACACCATCCGGATTGTTATTCAGTCCTTCCGGTTCATCAGCTTCACCTTGATCATGCATATCCGGTGCCGGTTCGCGCGAAGGATTATTACCAATAATTTCTACTGGAATATCCAAAGTGAATCCTTTAGCTGTAAATCCGCAAGGGCCGGGGTGTGCAAACCATGCATCGGAGAACACAAGACGTAGACGACTTTCTCCTGGTTTTGCATCAGCAGGAATAGTAAATTTCTGCGTTACGCCTGTCGTTTGGAATTCAGGAGTTCCCTGTTTTACTGTGCCTAATTCAAAAATTGTTTCAGTGGCCGGTTCGTGGGACTTACTTCCATCTAAATCGATATAAGCTTTTCCTAAGCAGAATTTTAACCCATCATCTAAATCAGCTGCTTTGAAGAAAAGTTCTACTTCTTGTCCTTGATTTACTTTCAATGTTTGATCGCACATTGCATATTGAGTTCCGTCGGCTTGTGGAGCATCAGCAGTGTAATTAATATCTTCAACAGCACCGGTAGTTTTAAACTGTTCGATATAACGAACTTCAATGGCGATGTCAGCACCTTCTGCGTTATAATTTAATGTAGACTCGCAATAAGGATCATTATTGAATGCAGGTAATTCAGAAGCGTTGCCACGACCAATATGAATCCATTCTACGGGAGAATAGGTTTTTCCATCTACAGAAACCGAACGAATACCGATATACGGGTCATCTGTAGCAGTTTCAAACATAATATTACCTAAATAAGCAGACCATGTAGAGGTACGTCCTATTTCTGAAACTTTACCATTTTCACCATTCTTATACATTAGCTGGAAATGGTCAATATTCACTTCGTCATTGTAAATCAAACCATATTTAGCATTATCACTATTGTAACCTGTGGCATTTACTGCCCAATTCAGCTTCACAGAAAGAGATTGAGTTGTTTCTTCTTTCACTTCTACAATAATACTTTCCGCATCAATCGGTGCAGGAGTTTTCACTGCGCAATCGTCAGTCAAAGCAAGTTTACCAATCAGCATATTATAGTTTCCTTCATATGTTCCTTTTACGCGAAAACCGATGTATTCAATTATATCACCACTATTAATACCTGAAAGTGCAATTTCCTTCTCTTCCCATGTCGGTCCATTCAGATTACCTACAGGAAACTCCATCCATGTGTCATCATTAAATTTCTTTAGAATCACATAGAGGTTGGAAGCATTTGTACCATTTACACCAGATTTCAATGCAACATTTGCTTTTGCATTACCACCGGATACGTTCAATTTTGCACGGTAGAGAACAACATCTGACCCTTTTGCTGTCGGCTCACCTGAAAGACGGAGAGCAGAACCGCCGGTATAAGCATCTTCGTGTGTAAATTCGGCATCAACGGCAGTAGAACGAGTCTTTGTGTTGGCATCATAAATTAACCAGCGATATGTAGGAACTATATCCTGTTGTCCCATATTATACCAGCTACCAAATGTTTTCTTTCCTTTGTAGTTATAGCGTTCACCATTACCCAAAGAAAAATGTGTAGTGAAAGGCAAATCTCCTTGAATAGCAGTACGTTCAGGTACAAAATCAGCAAAACCAGCAAAATTAACCATTTGATTTGGTTTATCATCATTGTTGGATATTTCAAAAATATTTCCACTGTTAGACAATGCAGGACGGTCAATTGGAGAACGTTTACCACCAGAAAAACCTTTTTCCAACAATTTCTGGTAATTACTTTGTAATTCCATGGTATTGTCGCCAATGGCAAACTGGAAGAAGCGACTAATCTTGTGCTCACCCCACAAGCAAAGGCCAACTTGTTCAGCGCCATCGGCATGGAAGTTGGTCCATTGGCGATCCATACTGGCAATCCACACACCTTGATACAATCCCTCGCAGTCACCTTGGATAGCAATAGCGTTTTTCTGGGACATAGCTAAAGTTCTCGGAATATCATTAGCAGAATAATTCATCATAACCTCTGTTGTTCTACCATTTTCGTTGGCAAAATAATCAGCAGGATTAGTTAGATAAGATGGACCTCCATACAGCCCAATGTGAAAACTATCAAAATTCAATTCTGCTGCACGTTTATAAAGAGCTTGATGAAAGGCTATTACGGTTTCATTGTTGTAGCCGGTATCTTCCCAATTGTAGTTAATACCATCTAAACCAAAGAATTTTAATACGTTGATAAAAGCATCGACATATCGGAATGAACCATCTGGATTTTTTGTAGAAATCAAATTAATATATTCCGTAGCAGTCTGCCCACGACCACCGGTAGTATCAAAAAATTTAATTCCACTGAACATATCGGTACCATTCTTATGTGCAGCATCCGCCCAAGAACCTGGAGCTTGGAATGGAGAATGATTCCATGCCCCGTAAAGGTTTACATAGTTCCACATAGAAAAAGTATCATTATTGAATAAGGAACTAGGATATCCTCCGACTAAATCGCCTTGACCAGTTGGCATATTCATCCACAAACGACGTTTTGCATATACCTCAGGAACCACATTTTTAGAAGCATCTTCAATAATGTCACGTGGACGAACATGCGAACGGGAAAACTCCAGATCTAAGTTAAATCCAGCTTCTGTCCATTCTTCCGCAGAAGGATAATTTCGACCTTCATTCATTGCTTTGACAAACAACTCCAAGATGGTAGATTCCTTCCATGGGGTAAAGTCGAACACTTCTGTTGAAGCCGAAGGAGGATAATCTGTCTTATCCTGTGCCGGAGCTTGTCCTGAAAGCAGCAACATGGCAGCCATGCTAAACAAAGTAAATTTCTTCATAATACAGAAAATTAAATTATTAAATAAAAATGATTTCTTGAGAGGGGAAGGATCCCCCCCTCTCTCTTATAAATAGTTTGGATTATATCATTAAAAATTTGGCGTTCCTTCTACATCCCACCAAATACGAGTAGATTGGAGATCGGCTCCACCTAAAGCTTTAAGTCCTGTAGCTGCTACATCAGCAGCAACTGCTTGTGTGTCAGTGCCAGGGAAGCGCATTCTGCGCAACAGATCCCCTTCTTGTAGATTGGCGTCGGCGTCTTCCCAATTAAGTACCGGCAAGGTTTTCGGGTAACCTGTACGGCGCATTTCTGTCCATGCCTCAAAAGAGTAGGGAAATAGAGCGATATACTTTTGAGTGATAATTTTTTCCAGTTTTGTTTCATCACTATCACCTGCATTCCACTTTACACCAATGGTTATTGGACTCTGATAGTTGTTAGATGCATCAATTGGGTCAATATATTGATATGGAACAGCTTCTTCCACTTGCTTATAATCAGCTAACCCGGCATCATACTCAAAGGCTGTCATGCGCCATTCACAAGTTGCATTGTCAATACCGCGATTGTAGTAAAATTGTGCATCGCAACCTTCATCACCAACATTCCAACCACGTACTAACCCTTCTGCACGCAAGAAGTCTACTTCTGAAAGTTTAATAAAATAGAGTGGTGCTTCTGTGAAATATTGATAAATAGAAGAATATCCGCAATCTTTATTGCTGGCGGCAGATTGTCCTTCACCCATTTTCTTTCCGGCACGAAGACCTATAACACGAGTATTAGCTTCCAAATCGCCCAATTTTACTGAATTTTTATCAAATAAAAAATTACAATAAGGATGTTTTAATGAAAAAAGGATTGTCTCAAAAGAAGCGTTTAAGCGAGAGTCTCCCCATGAACGGGATATTTCGGCAAGTGGATGATTGGTGCCACTTTTATCTGTTGAAAACGATACTTCGTCTTCTAAAGAGTTAGCAACACCTTCCATAACGGCTTCTTCTGCCCATTTTTTGGCTAAGTCTTTATCTCTTTTTACCACATGCATAGCCATACGGAGTTTTAGAGAATTTCCCATTTTGCGCCAGGTCTCAAAATCTTTTGTATCAGTGATTTCATCTACATCTTTTAATAGTTTGTTCACTTTAGTTTTATACCATTCCGGGCGATTGGGATAATTCTTTAAACAGGCATTAATGCTGTCAAGATTGTCCACAATACCTTTGTAAATATCCTCACAGCTATCGTATGTATAAGGATGTTCCTGTTGATTGGCTTTAAATTGTGTATATGGAAATGAACCATAAAGGTCGACTTCTTCTTGAGAAGCATAATCAAAAAGTAATAAAGCTACTGCTTTCATCTCGGGAATGGAATCAATATCTGGATGATTTAAAATCGGAGATAGATAATTCTTTGTCAATGTATAATTACCATTCGGACCTGCGTTTACTGACTGCTCAAAGGCATAGGTAGAATTTAGGGTAATCATAGCAAATGGAAAGTCTGTATGAGGAACCACCATGTATCCGGCATAATTATCAACTGACATATTAAATTGGTATTGATAGGCATGTGCCCCAGGACGCGTCGCTTCCTTACCGCCACGCATAGAGTAAGTAGCTGAAAGAATATAACCTAACGGTGCTTCTTTAGCAAGGTTTGTTAAAGCAAGGTCAAGTCCCTCTTGAGAAATTTCTTTATGATAATCCAATATATCAGCCGCCCCATGATAAACCTCGTCAGAACCTTCTTCTGTGTTACCTGTTAACTCATCACCTGGCACATCAAAATCCATACAAGATTGCATACCTAACAGTGACATCACAATGCAAGCAATAAAAAAATTATTTTTTTTCATATTCATCTGTCTAATATTTAGAAGTTAGCTTTTAATGAAATACCGAATGAACGAGCAGATGGCATATTAAATACATCGAACGCTCCTAAACCATTCTGAGTAGAAAGAGCAAGGTCTGGATCAACCGGGGCATCTTTATAAAGGAAACAAAGGTTACGAGCTACAAGAGAGAGTGACAAATGTTTAGAAGCACCAAACAAATTTCTAAAGGTATATCCCAGTGATAATTCACCTAAACGGAAATTAGTAGCATTGTAAACATATTGCGTGCCATAAGTATTCCCACCTACTTGTCTATAATATTTTTCGATAGAAACCAATTGTCCATCGGACATGTACATGGCAGGTTCACCCGTAGCAGTATATAGGTTATTGGCTTCGGCTGCTAAACGTGCATCCGCAGTACGTTGAGAATTGCCTACAGCATCCAACATTCCTTCTGTCAAAGAGATTACTTTACCTCCAATACGTCCGTTGATCAAGAAATAAAGTGAAAAGTCTTTATAATTAATTGTATTACTCCATCCTAAATTAAACTTGGAGTTCATATTGCCTAAATAAACATAATTTTGCGTATCAAGTTGTGGCGCTCCATTTACTAATTTAATAGAGCCGTCTTCATTACGCTTAAAGTCTTGTGCGTACAAATCGCCATAAGAACCTCCCTCATCATACCGAACCATTACTTTGCCTCCAGCAATACTTTGTTCTAATTTGGCAGAAGTACCGTCTTCTTTAGTGTAAGTTTTTTCGATTTTATTATAATTATAGGAGAAATTCACGGAAGTACGCCACATCCAATCTTTAGCAAATGCTAAATTATAGCTAAGAGTCGTTTCGATACCTTGATTACGGATAACCCCTGCATTTACAGGCTTTTTTAATCCTCCAAGATCACTAATGGTTAAATAACTATTATGCATGGCACTGTTATAATAGGTCATATCCCAGTTTAGAGCACTCCCAAATAAAGAAATATCAAAACCGGCTTCGAAAGATTTTGTTTTTTCTGGTATTGGGTTATTGAAATAACTATAAGAAGAAGGTACGGCAGCACCTGTAAGTGGGTCTGTGTTACGAGCATTATAGAGAACGTTCGGGATAGAGTTACCCACTTCTGAATATGAAGCGCGAACTTTCAGATTGGTAATTACTTCAGGCAGGGTAACTATTTGATGTAATAGCGCATTGGCACCCACTGAAAAGTAACCATAATTAGTAGGGGTTCCACGATACGAGTACTGTTTGAAAGCGCGGTACCAGTCTCGACGATAACTACCCTCCAGATATACTTTTTCTTGCCACCCTATCTGACCAGTAAAAAGTAAACCCTTATCCCAGTTGGAAGAAAGTGTGTATGAACGTTCACTTACGTTGCCTTGTGAAACAGAAGGTTCGAAAAAGTTGATTAGTGTTGGCATAGTGTCGTGTTTCCAATTGGCTGTAGTAGCTTTGGCCCAAAGTTTTTGCGTTTCTCCTTTTAATGTATGTCCTGTCCAACCGGTAGTGGCTGAGATAGAGAAATCTTTAATTTGTTTGTCATAGCTTAGTAAAGCGTCTACATATACTTCATTTATCCAATTAAGGTCTTGTCCATACATACCATAATCTTCCATAGCTGATATATTCCATGTGGTAGCCATGCGCTCTGATGTTCCTTTCATTTTTGTACGGTCCAAACTCAAACGTCCCTGTATCTTCAAACCATCAATGATCTGATAATTGGCAGAGATATAACCATAAGCACGTTCTTCTTCACTTATAGAATTGCGAGTATTTACCATCCAATAAGGATTGTTCATACCATTTTGCCAATATGCCCATTCCTGTTTGGGCCCGGTTAGCTCAACAGTACCAGTAGTCCATTTATTGTTTTTAGAATCGAAATAGCTTTGTTCGTTAGAAGTCCATTTACCATTTTCTATGTAGTAATTTTCCTTATAATAATTTAGATCCACATTTCTTGGCATACGATAAAGATCATAAAGTGGATTCATCACTGTTCCTCCTCCAGGACGATTCTTGGTTTTTGCCTGTACATAATTTAGTGATAAATCGACATTTAACTTTTTATTAAATAGTGAATAACTCTGACGAAAAGAGAGCGTGTTACGTTTGTAATTATTGTTGCGCATCATACCGTCAGAATATGAATTTGCGTATGAAAAATAAGTACGAACAGTCTCAGTACCTCCACTAACGGATATTGAGTTATTGAATGTGGTACCTGTACGGAAAAAGTCATTTACGTCATCATTGGAAGCTGTATTACGTAATTTAGCACCTGAATAATTAAGTTCGTCAGCCGTTAAATCTGATAATTTTTTCCCCCAGCTATCTACAGATAAAGTCTCGGCAGTAGGATCAACTGTAGCACCATATACATTTTGGATTTTGGGAGTGAGCAAAGGGCGATCAAATGTTGCACTTGAAGATACATTAATAGAAATACGACCTTCTTTGCCTTTTTTTGTGGTAATCATTAATACGCCATTGGCAGCAGCACTACCATATAATGCAGCAGCATTAGCACCTTTTAGGATATTCAAACTTTCAATATCATCAGGATTGACAAGCGATAACGGATCAGAACCTTCAGAGGTACTGGAATATGTCAGATTAGAGCCTCCATCAAAACCAGTTTGACCATTCACATTATTAGTCATTGGTACACCGTCTATTACAATCAACGGACTGTTGTTACCCAAAATAGATTTATTACCACGAAGCAAAATTTTAGAGGCACCACCAGCACCACCAGCACTTGGGGTAATGGTAACTCCGGAAGCTTTTCCGGAAAGTGCATTCACGAAATTGGCATCCTGCACTTTCATTAATTCATCTCCTTTCACTTGTTGAGTTGCATAAGTCAATGACTTCTCTTTGCGTTCTATACCCATGGCTGTAACAACTACCTCATTTAGCTGTTGTGCATCTTCTTTCATTATTATGTTAAATGAAGAAGCACCAGCTACTCGCAGTGATATTTTCTGATAACCAATGTAGCTGAATTCTAATACAGCTTCGTCATTAAGTATTTCTAAAGTGTAATTACCATCAATATCGGTAATTGTACCTGTAGTAGTACCTTGTACTAATACACTAACCCCGATAAGTGGTTCGCCATATTCATCAGACACGGTACCCTTAATTGTGCGTTGTTTTTGCTGCATGGTAGAATGTACGGTTGGGGTTTCTTTAGTAGAATAAACTACCAAATGATTATCACGTACGGAATAGGTCGTGTTAGTGTTTTTGAGCAAGTCTGTCATGACTTTAGACAACTTTTCACGGTTAGCATGTATCGTAACTTTACGGTTAGGATCCACATCTTTCGCGTTATAAACCATACTCAGTGAAGTCTGACGACTAATTTCATTCAAAACCTCGCTCAAAGGTGCATTCGCAAAATCCAAACTTATTACTATCTCGCTTTGTGCGGTAGCATTCGTTAAGAATGGAACAAAAAGGAATAGGGAAAACAACAGAATTTTAATTCTGTACTCTAAATTTTTCTTCATTTAGCATTCTTTATTACGTTAACAAATACTGATTACTTTACTACTTTAATTGTAGACGTGCATTGCATATCGCACGATATAAGTTTTTTCTATTATCTTCTTTTATTCATGTTCTTCATTATCCAATATAAAACAACATATATTAATTTTAATTCTTTTTTTGAGATTCTTTTCTTATATTACAATTCAGAGATAAAGGTTACTAAATAAATGGAGCGAAAAAATCACTTTTTGGTATTTTTTTATTTAAATATTCTGCTTTATTCGGGATTCATAGATAAGATTAGCTTATTTTTTAAATTTATTCTTTTATGGGTTTTGTTTTTATGTATCAATTTTGTACTTGATC
>OBYK01000150.1_pt1 | contig 47157 bp, 33 predicted proteins | sample 1476721 | NCBI WGS metagenome assembly OBYK01 (sample SAMEA2580191, study PRJEB22360) | human gut metagenome | biome: human gut; feature: human-associated habitat; material: faeces | place: Denmark | collected 2008/2010
CTTTAGGAGGTAGCCGCCATGAGTTATAAACCATATCGACAAATTCTTACATTCTTTGACTTATTAAAAAAAGCCCGACCGCCGCCGGGAACATTTCTACCCTTAGATATGAACTATTAAATCATCTAAATACTTTTTATTATTCCTATGCGTCTGTTCGCATCTTTTTGCGGACGGGCGCATTTTGTCTGCTCAAAAAATTTTTTGAAAAAATTTCCGAAAATGTTCGGCGTTTTTTCAAAACGCAGTATTGCCCCGCGAAAAGGGGGAAGCACCACCAACTTTCAACGCGAAAGGGGGTGAGAATGTGGAACCTGAACGTAGGGAATTTTATAAGCAATGCTCTTTTCAGAAGTATTGTAATACGGTGCTGCACAATGAAGCCTGCGACGCTCACAAAGAGCTTCGCAAGCATAAGGCAAAGGAAGTTACCTTTTCCGACTTGACCTTAGATGAAACGCGGCAGCTCCATACGTTTGATGAATATTTCAAACGGGAAACGGCTGAAACCGTCTTTGAAAAAGCCGGGAAGAAAATCACGCCGAAGCTGCTTCTTGAAGCAATCCGTACTTTACCGGAAGAAAAGCGCAAAGCTGTACTGTTGTACTATTTTGAGGGAATGAATGATAGCGAGATTGCAAAGTTGTTCAATACGTCGAGAAGCACGATACAGTACAGACGGACAAGCTCTTTTGAGCTGTTGAGAAAATACCTGGAGGAAAATGCTGATGAATGGGACGAATGGTAATCAACCCGGCTACCCGGAAAATGCCCTTGTTCCTTATCCTGTCATTGTGGCAGCGACAAAGGGCGACCCGGACGCTATGAAAATGGTCTTGCAGCATTTCAGCGGTTACATAGCCCGCCTATCCATGCGGAAGCTGTACGACGAGCGTGGGAATGTCTATTTTGGCATAGACCACGATATTCGGGAACGGCTGCAAGCTAAACTGATGATGGCTGTCCTCAATTTTAGAGCAGAGGAATAACTGCAATTGGCGGTGGAACGTCTTTACTCCCCCCCTTTTTCCGTTCCGCTGCTAATGCGGCAGCACAGACATTTTGAACCTTGACAAAGAAAGCGGCGCAAGAGAACGGCGGCGCAGCATAAGGCAAATCAGATACATTCGATATATGGGGAGCCGTTGGGCTGATACGCCATGACCGAAAGGAGGGACAAAACGAGCGAGAAATATCAGCGTTCCAAAGCAGATTTAGCAACTCTGTCGCCACAATCCATATATCGGTATAATGATACTCCTTTACCGCCGTAGTCCGAGCGTTAGAAGCGTCGCAGACAACGGGTAGAGCTGCATGAGAACCATGCGGAAGTGAAATTCTTGTGAGGTTTGCTAAAACCGTCTGATGAGCCTTTATAATTTTACAATAGTTTTATAGTTCAAGAAAGGGGAGAGAATAAATGAATAATGAAACACAGGTACAGATACAAAATAAGTTTTGTTTAACGATTGATGAAGCAGTAATTTATTTTAATATTGGAGAAAAGAAATTAAGAAAACTTGTTTCAGATAATTTGGACTCCGGTTTTATTATTCAAAATGGAGTGAAGTTTCTTATCAAAAGGAAACGATTTGAAGATTTTCTGAATGACCTGACAGCAATTTAACAAATATAGGATAATCAGTAGCCATATCGGATAGGCTATATAGTCTTTCCGCTTTGAGTGCTGCTTGATAAAAGGATAGAAAAAGGGCTTTGCTTATGATATAATTTAATATATCGTGGCGAGGCTCTTTTTGTACGAAAGGAGCATAGACATGAGCGGAAAAAGACGAGATAGCAAAAATCGTATTCTTCGCAATGGAGAGAGCCAACGCCGGGACGGACGATATGCGTTCAAATATATTGATACAACAGGTAAACCGCAGTTTGTTTATAGTTGGAAATTAGAAAAGACAGATAAGACACCACAGGGAAAGCGCGACGACCTTTCATTAAGGGAAAAGGAAAAGCAGATAATGAAAGCGATTGATGATGAAATCGTCCCGCGTGGTGGGGAAATGACCGTTTTAGAACTGGTAAAGAAATATCTTTTACAAAAAACGGGAGTACGGCATAACACAGAAGCAAATTACAATTTTGTTCTCAATATTATTAAGAAAGAGGACTTTGGTAAAAAGCGGATAGATAAAGTGAAACTGTCCGACGCAAAATGTTGGCTGATAAAGTTACAGCAGGACGGGCGCGGGTATAGCTCTATTCATTCTATCAGAGGTGTTGTAAGACCAGCTTTTCAAATGGCGGTAGATGATGATTTGATACGCAAAAATCCGTTTGAATTTCAGCTTGCTACGGTTGTTGTAAACGACAGCGTAACAAGAGAAGCAATTACAAGAAAGCAAGAACGAGCATTTCTTGAATTTGTGGCAAATGATAAGCACTTTTGCAGATATTATGAGGGGATTTTTATCTTATTCAAAACAGGGCTTCGTATTTCAGAGTTTGTGGGATTGACATTATCAGATTTGGATATGCAGAATAGAAAAATTAGTGTCAATCATCAGTTACAAAGAAAACGGAATATGGAGTATGTAATTGAAGATACAAAGACTTCTTGTGGCACAAGAGAAATCCCTATGACAGATGAAGTTTATAAGTGCTTTCAACGTATTATTTCCAGTAGAAAGAAACCGAGGGTTGAACCTATTGTAGGAGGTAAATGTGGCTTCTTATATTTGGATAAAAACGATATGCCTATGGTAGCCTTGCACTGGGAAAAATACTTTCAGCATATTTGCGAGAAGTATAATAGTATTTATAGAGTGCAAATGCCAAAGGTTACGCCACATGGTCGAGTTATAATAAGGACAAGTTAGAAAACTCCAGTAAATACAAGGGGTTGCACTAATTTAGTCCTTATTTTTAACTCCCTGAAAAGGGAAAAATAAAACAGCGCTGTCATTCCAGATTATGAATTATTACAGATCCAGACTGGAAATGGATTTGTGTAAGACAAGAGTAAAAACAACAGAATTATTGTAATTATAGGACTGAATTAGCTCGCACGGAATATAGATTCCGGATGTCTAATTCAGTCCTCTTTTTGATTGACGACGATGAAAGGTGATGAAAAATGGCTAGAATTATTTCTATTGTAAACCAAAAAGGGGGAACGGGAAAATCCGCATGTACAGCTAATTTAGCAGTAGGATTAGCACAAAAGAATATGAAAGTGTTGATTGTAGATGCCGATCCACAGTCTGATGTATCCGCAGGATTTGGATATCGTGATTGTGATGATAGTAATGAAACACTTACAGCTCTTATGGATGCAGTAATGAAAGATGAAGATATTCCTTCAGACTGTTATATCAGACATCAGGCAGAGGGAATAGACATTATCTGTTCTAACATTGGACTGGCAGGTACGGAAGTACAGTTGGTAAATGCAATGAGCAGGGAATATGTATTGAAACAGATATTATATGGTATCAAAGATCAATATGATGTAGTTATCATTGATTGTATGCCATCATTGGGAATGATTACGATTAATGCGCTGGCTGCATCAGATGAAGTCCTCATTCCAGTTGAAGCATCCTACCTGCCAATCAAAGGATTGCAGCAGTTGTTAAAAACAATCGGTAAGGTCCGTAAGCAGATCAATCCGAAGCTGCAAGTCGGAGGTATTTTGTTTACGATGGTCGATGCTCATACGAATGATGCCAGAAATAACATGGAACTTCTCAGAAATGTATATGGAAGTCAAATTCATATCTTTGATAATTATATTCCATTTTCTGTAAGAATGAAGGAAGCAGTCAGAGAAGGACAGAGTATTTTCTCTTATGATCCGAAAGGCAAAGCTACAGAAGCTTATCGGAGAGTGACGGAGGAGGTGTTGAAAGATGCCATCTAAAAAAAGAGCAACTCCCATTTCCTTACAGCCACTTGATGCGTTATTTGGAACAAACGAAGAAACAAACAATGGAATTTGTGAGATAGAAATAGGAAGCCTTCATCCATTTCCAAATCACCCGTTTCAAGTAAAAGATGATAAGAAAATGGAAGAATTATCAGAAAGCATTACACAATATGGCGTGTTGGTTCCTGGTATTGTGCGATTGAGAGAGTCCGGTGGTTATGAGCTGGTAGCTGGTCATAGGCGAAAACGAGCATGTGAACTTGCGGGATTAGAGAAAATGCCTGTTATCATCAAAGATCTTACAGATGATGAAGCGACGGTGATCATGGTAGATTCCAACATTCAACGAGAAGAGCTGTTGATCAGTGAAAAGGCATTCGCTTATAAAATGAAATATGAGGCGTTAAAGCGTCAGGGAAAACGGTCTGATTTAACTTCTTGCCAAGTTGGCAAGAAGTTGGCGGCAGAAGAAGTCAGTCAGAATACAGGAGATAGTTCCAGACAGATTCTTCGATATATTCATCTGACAGAGTTAATCGCAGAACTTTTAGAACTGGCAGACGAGAAGAAGCTTCCCTTTAATACAGCTGTTGAAGTTTCATATTTGAGAAGTGAAGAACAACAGATATTGCTTCAGTATATGAGTAATCACAATATGGTACCGTCTATGAAGCAGGCAAAGGAATTGAAGCAGATTTCAAAAGAGCAGATGTTGACATATTCAGAGATTGACCAGATCTGTATGAATGAAAGTACTGAGAAAGTACAGGTACAGATTCCGGCGAAAAAGCTGAAACAGTATTTTCCTGAGTCATATTCTAAAGCTCAGATGGAAGAAGTGATATTTATGCTCCTGGCATCATGGGCAGAAAAACAATAATATGATATGCGAAGTTGGACAGAAGGAATGAAAAGATGATGATAGAAGATGTAATTAAAAAATCAATATTGCCACTGGCATTTATGCTATTCTGGTTCTGGATGGTATCCACCATCATGAAAATCAGTGGACAGACAGACTTATTCTGGTGGATATTTCTTTCCGGACTTCCATTTGGAATACATAAAATGCGGCTGATCCTGATTCCAAAAGGAATGGATATAACAGCAACACTTGGGATGGCTGCATTAAGTGTCATCATTGGAGCTTTGATCGGAAGTATCATGATTCCAGTGTATGTAATCCGTGCGGTATACGTTTTCTTACGATATATCATCGGAAAATAATTGAATATTTGATAAGAGGCAGGCTTGCGAAAATAAAATCGTAAGCTTGCCTCTTTTTTTGTACCCAAAATCAGGCAATTCAGGGGAAATCCCTTTTGCAAATATATATACTTGGAGGATTTTTAAGATGAGAGAGCGAATTGAAAGTAAGCATGTAACAAAGGAAATCAAAAGTCAGATGCCAGTGATTCCGGTGGAAATTGTTAAAGAAAGAGGTTGTACGTTCTGCCCGTATTATCTGGGCAATTATGAGAAACAGCCACGCTGTATGATGAAAACCTGTGCCTGGGATGATGAAAATGAACGTTTCCATCCAGTTCTTCGTGGACTGATTCCATTTTACAAAGAGAAGATGAAAAAAGCAGAAGAGAAGTTCCAGGCAATGAAAAAGATTTACACAACGCTGTTAGGAATGTTTGCCGATGAAATGAAGCAGGAAGAGTTGGAAAAAGATGAATGTTACGGATGTGCCTATGGAAAATGTGGACCATGTATCGGTATCTGTTACAAATCAATGAAAGAATAGGAGGGTTAAGCCAATGAATACAACAGTTATTTCCGGGCGATTGGTAAGAAATCCTGGATACAACGAAGTGGAGAATGAAAAAGGACTTCATAAGATTGCCAAGTTTGTTCTGGCAGTCAGAAGAAATTATTCCGATGAAGTCAGTTTTATTCCGGTAAAGGCTTTTGCAAAGAAAGCAGAATTTGCCAGAGATTATCTGATGCAGGGAACAAAGGTCATGGTGGAAGGCGAGATTGTCACAGGTAATTATGAAGATAAGGATACCGGGAAAAAGATCTATACCACTGAAGTGTATGCAAACCGGATTGAATTTGCAGGTGCAAAAATGGTTGACAGACCACCGTTTCCAGAAGATGCGGAAGGGTTCTTAGAGATCCCAGAGGGCATGGAAGAGGAAATGCCGTTTAGATAGAGGAGGATAAAAGATGGTTTCAGTAGATCAGGCGTATATGGTAGGGCATATGAAAAATGCCGATGGAAGTATCAATAACAAAAATGTAGTGCTGTCAGCAGCATGTGAAGCAGCGGAACTGTTCCAGTGCATGATGTCAGTAAATCAGAAACTGGAGGACTGGCAGAGATTTAACCACACCTTGGAGATGCATCTTAGAAGTGTGGAATGTGAGAAAATCCATGATATCTGTCAGGCGGTATATGGAATGAAACATCCGTCCGATGAACTGGAAGGATTGTATCTGGCAAGAGAGGATGAACAGATATGCCTGCTGTACTATCAGGTATTTGTAGGGATGCTGGAAATCAATATTAATTCAGCCGAAGTGCTGTACAAACAGAAGGAGGAAATAATCAATGAGTAAGATGGAGTATATGCCGGTAGATTGTTTGCAGGTGCCAAAGATGCTGTTCCAGGTGGAAGAATTCAAAAATCTGTCAAATACAGCAAAAATTTTATACAGCTTATTTCTGGATCGTTTGAAATTTGCGGTGCAGAATGGCTGGGTAGATCATAACGGAGATCTGTTTGTTATCTATCCAAAAAGCGAAATGAAGAAAGACCTGAATACGACTCGATATGGCGTAGATCAGGCAGTACAGGAACTTGTTAAGATTGGAAAGCTGGTGCGTATTGTTCAAAACAATGGAAAGGTGAACCATTTTTATATCAATGATATTTATGAAAATGAGATGGAGGAAGAATCAATGATGACATTAGACAGAATTATGGCAAATATGCCGATGGAAGAAAGAGAAATTATCATGGACAAGATGGTGGCAGCATCCAGAGATATTTTGGGAACAATTGCTGATATGGGATATCTGGATGGATATGAGACACCATTGACTCCTATGGAAGAGCGTGGCTATTACGATGAAGAAGGTAATCTTGATATTGATGCCGTAGAAGCCAATGGCTATGAGTTTGGGATGGATCTGGCATTTGGCGTGTTATCTGTTTGTGAAGGAAAGCCTGAACGTGTGCTGGAAATTCAGAAATATGTAAATGAACAGTATGAGTGCTGCTCTAATAAGAAGTTTATGAAAGTTCTGGAAACGATCGCACGAATGAATGGAAACGAGGAGGTTTATATTGAGGATATGTATGCCTGCAACAAAGAAGCAAGGAATTATTATCTGAGTGAGTTAATGATGTGCTTCAACTTTGTGTTTAATGAGATGTGTCATGGAACAGGCAGTGCAGCAGGGTGTGATTTTAATAATGAGGAAGAATAGGAAATAAATTATGGCAGATTTTGAATACTTCAGAGCAGAAGAATCTGACCAGTTTTCTTTTTTTCGGATACCCAAAGCTCTGTTCACAGAAAAAGAATTTGCAAGCCTGTCCACAGACGCAAAGCTCCTTTACGGAATTCTGCTTGATCGAATCAGCCTATCCAAGAAAAATGGCTGGATCGACAGTGATGGTTATGTCTATATCATTTATACGATCGCAGAATTACAGGAGCTGTTGCGAATGTCACATACGACAGTGACAAAGCTTCTTTATGAGCTTGACAGTGTGCATGGGATTGGATTGATTGAACGATACCGGCAGGGAAATAATCGTCCTTCTGTCATATACGTGAAAAATTTTGTGAAACGGATCAGAGGAAAGCCCGTAAGATACTTTGCTTCTGGAACGCCAGAAACTGGAAATCCAGACTGCAAGGAATTGGAAATCCGGATTGCAAGAAACTGGAAGTCCGGAACGCAAAAAAATAGAAGTCCGGACTGCAAGAATCTGGATGGAAGTAATACTAAGATAAATAAGACTGAAAAGAATCATACTGATAAGAGTAAGGGCAATACTCCCGCTTTGGAAGAAAAATTCAGTCAGTATGGTAGATTTAAAAATGTTGTTATGTCGGAAGCTGAACTGCAGGAGCTGATGACGCTATTTCCATGGGATTACCAGAAACGGATTGATCATCTTTCTGTTTATATGAAATCCAGTGGAAAAGAATATCAGAACCATTTTGCAACAATCTGTCTTTGGGCAGAAAGGGATGGAACCAGGATAGGAATGGATAAATATGAATTTCAGGAAGGAGAAAGCCTGTGATGGAAAACAAAGTAGCAGCAGATTATCTGGACGAAGAGGGATGTCTCCATTGTGGCATCTGTGGAAAAAGAAAACAGATGAAAGTCAGTCTGATGGGATTTGAGCATGTAGTGTCCTGTTTGTGCGAATGCGAGGCAAAAGCCAGGCAGGAACTAGATGAGAAGATGCAGTGGGAAGAAGCACAGCGGCAGCTTTATCAGAGAAAATCCGTCGGACTTCGGGAAAGAAGATTCTGGGAATGGAAATTTGAAAATGACAACGGAAGCAACCAGAAGATACTAATTGCCAGGCAGTATGTAGAAAACTGGACAGATATGAAGAGAAAAAATGTAGGATTGCTTTTGATGGGACCTGTTGGAACCGGGAAAAGTTTCTTTGCAGGCTGTATTGCAAATGCACTTTTGGAACAGGGAGAACGTGTCATGATGACAAATTTTTCCAGGATCCTAAATGAAATGACTAGCTATCAGGCAGATAAGAACCTGATTATACAAAATCTTGTGGATTATCCGCTGCTGATTATTGATGACTTGGGAATAGAACGAAATTCCGAGTTTGCTTTGGAGCAGGTCTATAATGTGATAGACAGCCGCTATTGTAAAATGCTTCCGCTGATCGTAACAACGAATCTGGGACTGAATGAAATGAAATCCACAGATTTAGATACTGCCCATCAGCGTATTTATAGCAGAATACTTGAAATGTGTGTTCCCATCTATTGTGGTGGAGAAGATAAGAGAAAAGAAGAAGGGACAGAAAAACTCGTACAGGTGCAGAACCTGATTACCGGTTAATCTGTCTTTTTTCATTAAAGGGGGTGATTGCCATGATTACAGATCTGGACAGCAGTTGAATCACTGAAAGGAGGGAAAAGTCATGCAGGAAGAGGTAACTCAGAAAACGGTCACGTTCTGCATTCGGACTACCAAAGTAACAGCAGATCTATTGAAAAAGGTTCTTGCTGCTTATCTGCGTCATCAGAAGCAGAAATCGGTAGAGAAGAAAGCGAAGAAGAATCAGCCGAAACAGGGAAAGGTCACGGTAAAAGAGCTGGCAAAACAGAATGCCGGGATGGTCAATATCGAGATCACAAATAAGAATATCAAGTCCTTTGAACGCTATGCCAGAAAATACGGGATCAATTATGCTCTGAAAAAAGACAAGAGCAAAGAGCCTCCGGTTTATCTGGTATTTTTCAAGGGACGTGATCAGGACGCCCTCAATGCTGCTTTCCGTGAGTTTTCCCAGAAACAGATTCAAAAAGCGAATAAACCTTCCATTCATAAGCGTCTTGCAGCTTACCGGGCAATGATGCCAAAGAAGACGAAGGACAAAGTAAAGAACCGGCATCAGGAGCAGAGCCGATGAAGAAACAACACAGCAATAAGCTGATGCAGAAGTGGAAGAATAAGGCTGGGGTCAGGCTGTCCGCCCTGGATAAAAAGAAACTGGTTCTTACAAATCTTCCCTATGTTCTGACCGCTTTTTATGCGGACCGGGCATCCTGCTTATACAGGAGCAGTCTCGGAGAAGATATAGGGAACAAACTGTTATATGCGATGGAACATGCAGATCGGATCTTTACAGGGATTCTGCTAAGTTTTGACCTGAGAGACCTATTGGTTGGAGTTACTGTCGCAGTTATTTTGAAACTATTGGTTTGGCAGAAACAGTCAGATGCAAAGAAACTCCGGAAAGGAATCGAGTATGGTTCAGCCAGATGGGGAAACGCTGAGGATATCAAACCTTATATGTCGAAAGATCCATGGATGAACATTCCATTGACAGCAACAGAAGCGTTGACAATGGAAAGCCGACCAAAACAACCGAAATATGCAAGAAATAAAAATATTGTAGTTATCGGCGGCAGTGGTTCCGGTAAGACACGTTTTTTCGTAAAACCATCGGTCATGCAGATGAACTGTTCCATGGTCATTACAGATCCCAAAGGCACTCTGATCGAAGAGTGCGGGAAGATGTTAGCAAAGGGACCGCCGAAGAGGGGTAAAGATGGAAATGTCATCAAAGATAAATCCGGGAAAGTGGTATATGAGCCTTATGTGATTAAGGTTTTGAATACGATCAACTTTTCTAAATCCCTTCATTACAATCCATTTGCTTATATACGGTCTGAAAAAGATATCCTGAAGCTAGTGACAACAATCATTGTAAATACCAAAGGCGAAGGGGAAAAAGCTTCCGAAGATTTTTGGGTGAAAGCAGAGAAATTGCTGTATACAGCACTGATTGCTTTTATCTGGTATGAAGGTGATGAAGAGGAAAAGAATCTGAATACTCTTCTGGATCTTTTGAATGAAAGCGAAACCCGTGAAGAGGATGAAACTTACCAGAATCCAGTGGATATGATGTTCCAGGAACTGGAAGAAAGAGATCCGCAGCACTTTGCGGTCAGACAGTATAAAAAATACAAAATGGCCGCCGGCAAAACGGCGAAGTCGATTTTGATTTCCTGTGGTGCCAGACTTGCCCCATTTGATATCGCAGAACTCCGTGAGATCATGTCTTATGATGAAATGGAACTGGATAAGATCGGAGACAGGAAGACAGCCTTGTTTCTGATTATGTCCGATACAGATACAACCTTTAACTTTGTGATTGCCATGTTACAGTCACAGCTTTTCAATCTGCTTTGCGATAAGGCAGATGATGAATATGGTGGAAGACTTCCGGTGCATGTGCGTGTCATCGCTGACGAGTTTGCCAACATCGGACAAATTCCTCAGTTTGACAAGCTGATCGCAACCATCCGAAGCAGGGAAATCTCTGCTTCTATTATTTTGCAGTCACAGAGTCAGTTAAAGGCAATGTATAAGGATAGTGCAGATACCATTCTGGGCAACTGTGATACGACTTTATTCCTTGGTGGGAAAGAGAAGACCACATTAAAGGAAATGAGTGAGCTTCTGGGTAAGGAAACCATTGACCTGTATAACACTTCGGAGACGAGGAGTAATCAGAAGTCTTTTGGATTGAATTACCAGAAAACAGGCAAACAGCTGATGACAGAAGATGAGATTGCAGTCATGGATGGAGGAAAATGTATCCTGCAGATCCGTGGTGCCAGACCATTTTTCTCGGACAAATATGATATCACGAAACACAAAAACTATCGGCTTCTTGCAGATGGAAACGAGAAGAACCGATACAAAGTTGAGAAAGAGTTAAATCCGCAGTACACACCGAAATCTGAAGAAGAGGTGGAAGTAATTCATGTAGAACTGTCGGAGTAACCTTGGGAATGAACGAAAAATAATGAGGAAAGGAATAACTGACATTAGGTGCGCCGGCTTTTTAGTCGGTGTTTTTTCGTTCCCGTAAACACCTGAAAAAAGTCAGTTTTGGTGAATGTATATGGCGTTTTTTAGCAGTGCAATTACAACTTTAAAAACTCTTGTAGTCGCAATCGGTGCAGGTCTTGGCGTGTGGGGTGTCGTAAACCTTCTGGAAGGTTATGGAAATGACAATCCCGGCGCTAAGAGCCAGGGCATCAAACAGCTGATGGCTGGTGCCGGAATCATGCTGCTGGGAACTACCCTGATTCCACAGCTGGCAACATTGTTCTCTTAAGAGGAGTAGTAGATGAACACCATCATTGAGAGAATTACGGAAGCGATAAAGGATATCCTGATCGGGCTTATCAAGTCAAGTTTGGATAACATGTTCACGTCTGTCAATGAACAGGTGGGAACCATAGCCGGGCAGGTGGGACAGACACCGCAGGGATGGAATGCAGGGATTTTTAATCTGATTCAGAATTTATCCCAAACAGTGATTGTCCCCATTGCGGGACTGATCATCACCTTTGTCCTGTGCTATGAATTGATCACGATGGTAACACAGAAAAACAATTTCCATGAATTTGAGACTTACAATATTTTCCTCTGGATCTTCAAAGCGTATGTAGCCATTTATCTGGTGACAAATACGTTCAATATCACGATGGCGGTCTTTGACGTTGGCCAGCATGTGGTCAACAATGCCGCCGGAGTAATTTCCGGAAACACAGCAGTGGACGCATCGGAAGCAATCACAAGGATTGTGGATGCACTGGAAGATATGGAACTGGGGGATTTGTTCCTGCTATCCATGGAAACGCTGTTGATCAGTGTTACCATGCACATTCTGTCAATTATCATTACGGTAATCTTGTATGGCAGGATGATAGAGATTTACCGCGCGTCCAGAAGCGCCGCTTTTCATCCAAAGGCGGTGTGCGGGCATTTTGGGAACCCGGCTTTAGCAAGCCGGTAAAGAAAAGTATCAAAGACGTGAAAAGCGTCACTTTAGCGTCATCCGATTTACCCCGGAGGGAAACCACAAGGGGGACAATAGCGTATCGGAAAAATCGCAAGTTGGGAAAACCATCTACCCACGACTGAGCGGCAAGACGCAACATTGTGAATGAGGAGCAAGGCTAAACTGCTTTAAGGGCAGTCCGAGGCGGGATACTCGACCCGGCGGCGCAGGATGGTTGTATTCGCCGTATGTCATAGCGGAATGTGACAGGTAAACACAGACCGCACGATACTTATGACAGCCAGCCGCAGTAAGCGGAAAAGGACGAAAACCCACTACCGACATCACAATACGCTTTTTCCAAAGTGTCTAACTGGAGATTGCCTAAACCGGAACGCCGGAACTATCCGGCTATGCGTAATGCCGCAAGGCGATAAATTTCAAGGGGTAAAAACCCAAGAAAGATGACGCTGAATATCCGGCATGGCAACGGAGCCTCCGTAGTAGTCCGAGGGCGGGAAAGCCGTCTACATGGCGAAGGGAGGCAGGATGTCAACCAATTCATAAAAAGGAAAGGTGCGTGAGGCATTATGAGAAGTCCTGAAAATGTGTTGGAAAGCCTAAAATCCAAGGCGTGTAACAAGAGCTACAAGTACGAGCGGTTATACCGCAACCTGTACAATCCACAATTCTATCTGCTGGCATATCAGCGGATACAGGCGAAACCAGGCAACATGACAGCCGGAACAGACGGCAAAACCATTGACGGAATGGGAATGGCAAGGATAAACGCCCTCATTGAAAAGATGCGGGATTTTAGTTATCAGCCTAACCCGGCAAGGAGAACGTATATCCCGAAATCCAATGGGAAAATGCGTCCTCTGGGGATACCGTCATTCGACGATAAACTGATACAGGAGGTGGTGCGGCTCATCCTAGAGAGTATTTATGAGCCAACCTTTAGCGACTATTCCCACGGTTTCCGTATAAACAGAAGCTGTCATACGGCACTCAAATATGTGCAGAAATATTTTACGGGGACAAAGTGGTTCGTTGAGGGAGATATAAAGGGCTGTTTTGACAACGTAGACCATCATGTGTTGATTGCTATTTTGCGAAAGCGGATTGCAGATGAACATTTCATCGGTCTGCTCTGGAAGTTCTTGAAAGCTGGATATATGGAGGATTGGAATTATCACAATACTTATTCCGGCACTCCGCAAGGCTCCATCATCAGCCCTATCCTTGCAAACATCTACATGAACGAACTGGATAGCTATATGGCAGAGTATGCAGAGAAATTCAACTGCGGAAACCGCCGTAAAATCAATCCTGCGTTCAAGAAGAAGCTGGATGTCTGCCGGGGGAAAGAACAAAGGCTTAAAAGAAATCTCTCTAAAATGAGCGAGGAAGAAAAAGAGGGCTTAATTGCAGAAATCCGGGAACTGCGGCGTAGTCTGAAATCTATGCCGTATAGCGACCAGATGGACGATAGCTATAAACGGATTTGCTATATCCGATATGCCGATGATTTCTTAATTGGAGTTATCGGCAGCAAAGAGGACGCAGAACAGATTAAACAAGATGTAGGCTGCTTTATCCGGGACAAACTCCATCTGGAAATGTCCGAGGAAAAGACATTGATTACTCATGGACACGACGCTGCGAAGTTCTTGGGATATGAGGTCACAATCGCCAAAGGCGAACACAACAAAAAGACCAAAACCGGGGCTACCAGACGGGTAAACAATGGAAAAGTCTTACTTTATGTTCCCCATGATAAGTGGGTAAAACGACTGTTCTCCTACAATGCCCTCAAGATTAAATACGACAAACAAAATGGAAACAAAGAGGTTTGGGAACCTGTCCGGCGCACTCGCCTGTTGCACTTGGACGATTTGGAAATCCTAAACCAATACAACGCAGAAATCCGTGGATTGTATAACTACTACCGACTTGCAAACAACGTGTCTGTACTCAATAACTTCTACTATGTAATGAGATACAGTATGCTCAAAACCTTTGCTGGAAAATATCGGACACGAATCAGCAGAATTATCCGCAAGTGCCGTCAAGGAAAAGATTTTGTTGTGGAATATCCGAAGAAAAACGGCAAGGTCGGAAAGGTATTGTTTTACAATAATGGGTTCCGCCGGGACACTAAAGTAGAAAGCGGAAATCCTGATATAGTAGCAAGAATTTTTGAGAATTATGGGCGTAATAGTCTTATAAAAAGACTGCAAGCAAACAGGTGTGAGTGGTGTGGCGCAGAGAATGTGCCGCTTGAAATACACCATATACGAAAACTCAAAGATTTAAGTGGCAGAAAACAATGGGAAATCGCCATGATTGGGCGTAAGCGCAAGACAATGGCACTCTGCGTCTACTGTCACGACAAGTTACACGCGGGGAAATTAGACTGACATCTGGAGAGCCGGATACGCTGAGAGGTGTAAGTCCGGTTCGGAGGGGAGTTCTCGGAAACCTGCCATAGTGATATGGTAAGGCGCCGGGTTCTTACCCTACTTTACACTTCCATAGCACCAATTCCGTTTGCCACCATGACCAATAAGGAATGGGGCAATATCGGAAACAACTATTTAAAAGGCTTGTTCGCACTGGCATTTCAGGGATTCTTCATGATGGTCTGTGTGGGAATTTATGCAGTTTTAGTAAATGCAATGACCATATCCAGTGACCTTCATGCAGCAATGTTTTCAGTAGCGGCTTATACCGTGATTCTTGCATTTTCATTATTCAAGACCGGAAGCCTTAGCAAATCAATATTCAATGCCCACTAACGGGCAGGAAGGGAGAGCATACATGGCGTATGTACCAGTACCAAAAGACCTTACCAAGGTCAAAACAAAAGTAGCGTTAAATCTGACAAAGCGGCAGCTGATTTTCTTTTCACTTGCCGCAGTTGTGGGAATTCCGTTTTATCTGTTCATGAGAAAACCAATCGGTTCCAGTATCGCAGCCATCCTGATGGTAACGATCATGCTTCCGTTTTTCTTCATGGCAATGTATGAAAAGGATGGACTTCCCTTTGAAAAAGTGGTGGCAAATATCATTCGACAGAAGTTTATCTGTCCGGCAGTAAGACCATATAAGACAGAAAATTTTTATCAGGAGATTGCCACCCTTGTAAAAAAGGAGGGTGTGCCGGATGGCAAAAAAGACAAAGCAGGAGGCTCAGCAGGAGCGTCTGTCCCTGGCGGAAAAAAGAAACCGTCAGGAAAGAAGAAACAAAAAAAGCAGAAAAGAAAGAGAACAGGAAAAGCGTAAGAAGAAACAGGAACGGGATCGCAGGAAACAGAAAAATATTCCTACAACTGCACAGCAGAGTATTCCGTATATTCGGATGCTGCAGGATGGTATCTGCCAGGTGACAAAGACCTTTTTCTCTAAGACAATTCAGTTTTATGACATCAATTATCAGCTTGCTTTAAACGAGGATAAGACCACGATATTTGAAAATTACTGTGATTTTTTAAATTACTTTGATTCTTCCATCAGTGTGCAGCTGTCCTTTATCAATCAGCAGGTGGATGTGGCAGAATTCGAGAAAAGTATTGATATTCCAGATCAGAACGATGACTTCAATGCCATTCGTGAAGAGTACCGTACTATGCTGAAAAATCAGCTTTCCAAAGGAAATAATGGTCTGGTAAAGACAAAGTATATCACTTTTGGAATCGAAGCAGAAAGCCTGAAAGTGGCAAGACCAAGGCTTGAAAGAATCGAAACAGATATCTTAAATAACTTTAAGGTTCTGGGAGCACAGGCACATTCTTTGAATGGTCTGGAAAGGCTGGAGATTCTGTATCATGTGTTCAACCAGGATCGGATTGAACCATTTAAGTTCCAGTATAAGATGCTTCCGGAAACCGGATTAAAGACCAAAGATTTTATTGCACCGACTTCCTTTAACTTTTCCAAGAATCAGACATTTTTGATGGGAAGAACGATGGGAAGCGTGAGTTATCTGCAGATTCTTGCACCGGAGCTGACAGACCGGATGCTTGCAGATTTCCTGGATGTGGATGACAGCATCAATGTCAACATTCATATCCAGTCCATTGATCAGAGTTCAGCAATCAAAATGATCAAGAGCAAGATTTCAGATCTGGATAAGATGAAGATTGAAGAGCAGAAACGGGCGGTACGTTCCGGTTATGATATGGACGTGCTTCCGTCAGACCTTGTGACTTATGGAGAAGAGGCGAAGAACCTGTTGGAAGATCTGCAGTCCAGAAATGAGAGAATGTTCCTTGTGACGGTTCTGGTAATGAATACCGCTAAGAAGCGCCAGAAGCTGGATAACAATATTTTCCAGGTGCAGGGAATCGCACAGAAATATAACTGTTCTTTAAAACAGTTGGATTATCAGCAGGAGGCAGCACTTATGTCCTGTATTCCGCTTGGAGTCAATCGAATTGAAATTCAGAGAGGGCTTACCACATCATCAACAGCAATCTTTGTGCCATTTACGACACAGGAACTGTTTCAGGAAGGGGAAGCTCTTTATTATGGATTGAATGCATTATCCAATAACATGATCATGGTTGACCGGAAGCGTCTGAAGAACCCGAATGGACTGATTCTCGGCACACCAGGTTCCGGCAAGTCCTTCTCAGCAAAGAGAGAGATTACAAACTGCTTCCTGATTACGGAAGACGATATCATTGTCTGTGATCCAGAAGCTGAATATTCAGCACTTGTGCAAGCACTGCATGGGCAGGTGGTACGTGTTTCTCCGGTATCTGACCAGTATATCAATCCAATGGATCTGAACCTGAACTATTCCGAGGAAGATAATCCACTGTCACTGAAAGCAGATTTTATTCTGTCTTTGTGTGAGCTGATTGTTGGAGGAAAGAATGGACTGGAACCGGTAGAAAAGACCATCATTGACCGCTGTGTGCGGTTGGTATATCAGGAATATCTTGCCGATCCCGTACCGGAGAAGATGCCAATCCTGGAGGACTTATACAATCTTCTGAGAAAGCAGGAAGAGCCAGAAGCACAGCGACTGGCCACTTCATTGGAAATCTATGTTACAGGTTCTTTGAATGTATTTAATCATCAGACAAACGTGGATATCAATAACCGCATTGTCTGCTTTGATATCAAGGAACTTGGTAAACAGTTGAAAAAGATTGGGATGCTTGTAATCCAGGATCAGGTCTGGAACAGGGTAACAATGAACCGTTCTGCCCATAAGTCCACCAGATACTATGTGGATGAGTTCCATCTTCTTTTGAAGGAAGAACAGACCGCAGCCTATAGTGTGGAGATCTGGAAGAGATTTCGTAAATGGGGTGGTATACCGACTGGAATCACCCAGAATATCAAGGATTTGCTGTCTTCCAGAGAAATCGAGAATATATTTGAAAATTCAGATTTTATTTATATGCTGAACCAGGCTTCCGGAGACAGGCAGATTCTTGCCAAACAGCTGAATATTTCACCAACCCAGCTGTCCTATGTAACCAACAGTAATGAGGGGGAAGGACTTCTGTTTTATGGCAATGTCATTATCCCATTTGTAGACAGATTCCCGAAGAATTCCCTCTATAAAATCATGACAACCCGCTTGGAGGAGACTTCCGAAGCAGGTTAAATCAAAGGAGAAAACAATGTTACGAGCAATTTCATATGTATTAACTTTTAGTGGCGGTGCTGTTTTTGGCATCGCTTTTCTCTGTTTATTACAGGCAGGGAAAGGGTATCCGAAGAAGGAGGAATAAGTAGTGGCAGAGCAGAGAATGAAAGTCAGGGATAAGAAAGTCCAGAAAATGACCAAGGATGGTCTGGTGGAAGAAAACCTGACGGATAAATCTTCTGTTCGTGTCAGTAACCGTGCCAGTGATGTGCAGATGGGGAGGAAACAGGGGGAAATAGAAGAAAACCTTGTGGATAAGTCTCCCCGCCAGTCTGAACGGAGTGGGAAAAATATTCGCCCCTCTGTGCAAAAATCCAGAGATGCACCGGAACTGATACGGGCAGAGAAGCAAAGTGAGGATCTTGGACAGAGTAGAAAACAGCAAAATAGAAAAAGAATCCGTGCTGAAGCCGGAAAAGGTTCCAGACTTGCAGAAAAATCCGAAGCCGGACAGTCAGGGAGACTGAAAGAAAAACGTGCGGATCTATCAGAAAACAGAGGAGACAGCCGGAGAAATCAGACCGGTGGCAGCAAAAAGCCGAAACAAAAACAGCGTTTGAAGTTTGCTTATGAGGAAACTGGTGCTTCTGTGAAAAATGATAAAGATATGGAGAAATTGAACCAGATGGATACGGATGGAGTCAATTTTCGCCATCAGAAACAAAAGGAAAAAGCCAGAAAGTTTTCTTATGAGGAAGCAAAAAAGAAGAAGGAAGCAAAGCAGCATTCCAAGAAAGCACAGGTTTATCAGGCAAATGATGGAGAAGCTCCTGGAAAGAAGAAATCCCGCTTGAAGTTTGGCGAAGGGGAATCTGTGAAAACAGGAAAAACTTCTGTTGTCAAGAAAGCAGGAAGTGCAACTTCCGCAGCATTGCACCGTGAGATCAGCAAAAATGAAGACGATAATGCGGCGGTAGAAGGTGTCCATAAGTTAGAAGAAAGCGGCGAAGGTGTTTACCGGCTGGAACAGAGAAGTGCCAGACGCAGGAAACAGAGGGCATCCAGAAAAAGAAGCAGACTAGAAAGACAGGAAGAGAAACAGACACAGGCGGCAGCCCATCAGGAGCAGAAGAAACTGAAAAAACAGATTCAGAAGCAACAGATCAAACGGGATTATGCCAAAGCGAAGCGAAGTGAACAGACAGTAGGGACAGCTGCAAAAGGTACGATTGATTATATCAAGAAGATTGGCGGCAAAGTCACCAACTTCTTTAAAGAAAACCGGAAGGTGTATATCAGTGTAGCAGTTCTGATCGGATTGATGTTTCTGATCATAACGAATGTCACGTCATGCTCTTCAGTGTTTTTGCAAAATGTGATCACTTACACCGGAACCAGTTATCTGTCATCGGATCAGGCAATCCGGGAAGCGGAACTGTATTACACACAGCTGGAAGCTAATCTGCAGGAGCGGATCAACAATATGGAATCTGAAGAACCGGGACATGAGGAATACCGATATAACATCGGACCTATTGAGCATGATCCGTTTATCCTGATTAGTTATCTGTCTGCAAAGTACGAAGAATTTACTTTTGAACAGGTCAAGCCGGAGCTGGATGCCTTGTTTGCAGAGCAATATCATCTAACTACTGAGGCAGTCAATGAGACTGTAACGGAGACAGCAACAGTAAGAGTTGGAGAATCTTTGGGACAGGTTGTGACCAGTGGATATTGTAACTGTCCAATCTGTTGTGGTATTTGGAGCGGAGGACCGACTGCCAGTGGAGCATATCCAACTGCCAATCATACCTTAGCGGTAGATGCTTCCAATCCGTTTGTTCCAATGGGAACAAAGGTAGTTATGAATGGTGTTGAATATACCGTAGAAGATACCGGAGCTTTCGCAAGATACGGTGTACAATTTGATGTCTATTATGACAGTCATGCGGCAGCATCTGCACATGGACATCAGACCTGGGAATGTTATCTTGCGGATGATAACGGAAGCAATGAAGTCGAAGTGACCAGAACCAGAGATGTGGACACGCTGAATGTAACATTGACCAGTGGAAACCTGATGTCAATCTGTCAGGACAGGTTGGGATTCTTCCAGAAAGAACTGTTCAGTGCTTATAACGATACGAAGGGTAATTTACAGATGTTTGCGACACCAGTTGATTTTAACTGGTATTCCAGTGTGACCAGCTATTATGGATATCGGATTCATCCAATTTCAGGAGCAAATCAGTTACACAATGGTATGGATATCGGAGCACCGGAAGGGACAAAAGTAATGGCAGGGCTGACCGGAACAGTTACAACTTCTGCTTATAACGACAGCTATGGCAATTATGTTGTAATCAAGGACAGTAAAGGCTACGAACTGCGGTATGCACATTTAAGCAGCCGGAGCGTATCTGCAGGTGTATCCGTCACGAAAGGTGATGAGATAGGTCTTGTAGGAAATACCGGAAATTCTACAGGAAGCCATCTTCATATTGAGCTTCTGAAAAATGGAGAGCGTTTAAACCCAATCTTTTATCTGGAAACAGGAGAAGGGGCAGGCTTTGGCGGTAATGAATATACCAGCGAAGCAGCGCAACGTTTACTGGAAGAGGCTGCAAAATATCTTGGAACACCGTATGTGTGGGGCGGATACTCTCCTAGCGGATTTGACTGTTCCGGATTTGTAAGTTACTGCCTGACACATTCGGGTGTAAGGAATACAGGAAGATTAACGGCACAGGGATTGTATGACATTTGCACGCCGGTATCCCAGTCAGATGCACAGCCAGGAGATCTGATCTTCTTTACCGGAACCTACGATGCAGGAGAACCAGTAACGCATATTGGAATCTATGTGGGCAATGGTCAGATGATCCATTGTGGGCATCCGGTTCAGTACACGTCCATCAACTCTCCATACTGGCAGAGCCATTTCTATGGATTCGGGCGATGGTAAGGAAAAGGGCGGTATAACAGCCGCCCGGAAAGGAGAAGAGATGAAAAATCTTGAAAAAGCAACGGCAGATTATGAGAAAGCCAAGGAAAAAATGGAAGCATCCAAAGCCAGATATGAAGCAGATTTAAAGCGGTTCAAGGCTGCGGAGATTGCAAAAACAGAAGCGGAAAATCTGGAAATTGTAAGAATTATCCGCGCAATGGATATGAGTATTCCGGAATTGGAAGCTTTTAAAAAGAAAATGAAAAATGGGTTGCCCGGCAGGGTAGAAATACAGAAGGAGGAAATAAAAGCCGATGATGAATCTGGAAAAAATGAAACAGAAGAAGAGAACAACTACTAAAAGCAGGGTGAAAAAGAGTCTGCTTGCAGCAACGACATTTCTTTGCCTGACAACACCTTTGCTCCAGACACAGACTGCTTATGCAGCTGAGAATACCACACCTGCAATCACGATTGAGAAACCGGATGGCTGGAAACAGGGCGAAACAAGCATTGCTGTTACGGTAGATGCCAGTCATATGCCGGAAGGTTTCTCAATAGCAAAGATTGAAGCAAAAGCAGGAAAAGATGGAAGCTGGCAGGATGTAACTGGAAGCGGAAGTATCACGATCACAGGAAATCAGATAGTGTACGTGCGTGTGACAGATGGTGATGGAAAGGTGTATGAGCAGAATCGTTCTATTAAGTGTTATGATACGGAAAAGCCGACACTCTCTGCTTCCCTGACAGATGGCATACTGACGATTCAGGGAAATGATACCGTTTCCGGTATTGCTTCTGTGACAGTTAATGGCACCACTTATACAGATCTGAAGGATGGAATGCTGAGAGTGCAACTGACACAGAAAGATTTTACAACAAAACAGATTGAAATCACGGTAACGGATGGTGCCGGAAATACTTCTGAGAAGTATGTACTGCAGAATCCTTATTATGAATGGGCAAAGAAGCAGGCAGAGAAACAGAAAACCTCCAGTGACAGTAATGGCGCAATGGCAACTACGACCAGTGCAGATGCAACTGGGACTGAGAAAACAACGACTTCTCCGCTTCCGCAGGATGCACAAGCTTCTGAGCCGACAGATGCAAAAGGAACTGTGGATGATCGGACAGTGACAGGTATTGAGGAGCAGCTTAATAAAGAAGGAGAGACAGCAGATTCTGTTACCAAAACAGCTACGGAAGGCACAAAAGAGTTTTATACCATTTCAACTAAGAGTGGTAAGATTTTCTATCTGATTATTGACAATTCAAAATCTCAGGATAATGTGTATTTCCTTACCGAAGTCAGCGAGAAAGATCTGATGAACTTCACACTTTCTGATTCGGTGACACTTCCGGAAGTAGATACTGTTTATGCAGAACCAGAGAAACAGGCTGAAGAAGAAAAGCCGGAAACGACAGGGTCAGCTGAGAAAGATAAGGTAGAGGATGACATTCAGATGCCAGAAGATAAAAGTCCAATTGGAACGTATCTTCTGATTGCACTGGTTGCAGTAGGAGCTGTGGCAGGAGGATATTACTTCAAAGTCTATAAACCAAAGCATGAATATGATGACGAGGATGAGATGGAAGAGGATGAAGATGAATCCGAAGATTCAGAGTCAGAAAAACGGGAAGTAGACGATGCAGATGAGCAGGAAGAAAGTACAGAACCGGAAATCTTGCGAGATGAAGATTTCAATGATGATGTACTGGAAGATGAAGAAGAGGAGCATGAGTAAATGAAATTAGTGATTGCGGAAAAACCATCGGTTGCGATGGCACTGGCTTCCGTGATTGGAGCCAGAACAAGAAAAGATGGTTACGTGGAGGGAAACGGTTATATCGTTTCCTGGTGCGTAGGACATCTGGTTGGATTATGTGATGCATCAGAATACGATGAAAAATATAAAAAATGGAAATATGAAGATCTGCCGATTGTGCCGAAACGTTGGAAACACAAGGTTTTGGAGGGCACAAAGAAGCAGTTCGGAATCTTGAAAAAACTGATGAGAGATTCCAAAGTAGATGAAGTGATCTGTGCTACTGATGCAGGACGTGAAGGAGAGTTAATCTTCCGTCTGGTGTATGAGCAGGCAGGATGCAAAAAGCCGATGAAGCGGCTCTGGATCTCTTCCATGGAAGAACAGGCAATTAAAGATGGATTTGCGTCATTAAAAGACGGTTCGTGTTATGACAGTCTCTATCAGTCAGCACTTTGCAGGGCAAAGGCAGACTGGCTGGTGGGAATCAATGCGAGCCGTCTTTTTTCCGTTCTGTATAACCAGAATCTGAAAGTTGGAAGAGTACAGACACCAACACTTGCCATGATCGTGGATCGAAATCAGAAGATCAAGGAATTTACCAAAGAAAAATATTATATGGTTCATATCAAGTTTGACGAGATGGATGCAGTCACAGAGCATTTTCAGAAAAAAGAGGATGCAGATAGAGTGGCTGCGGACTGTATGGAGCGTATGTGCGAAGTGGAAAAGGATGATGTGAAAGAAAAAACGGTTCGTCCTCCGAAGCTCTATGATTTGACCACTCTGCAGAGGGAAGCAAACAGAATGTTTGGTTATACCGCACAGCAGACATTGGATGCCATGCAGGAGATGTATGAGCAGAAGCTGGTCACTTATCCGAGAACAGACAGCCAGTATCTGACAGATGAGATGGGAGAAAGCACTGAAACACTGATTCAGATGTTACTTGGGAAAATGCCTTATGCTGAAGGTCTGGAATATCAACCAGACGTGAGTAAGGTATTAAATTCAAAGAAAGTATCCGATCACCATGCGATTATCCCAACCATGGAAATAGCCAAAGCAGATATTGGTGAACTGAAAGAACGAAACCGCAAGATTTTGTATCTGATCAGTGCCAGGGTACTGACAGCAACTGCAGATCCTTATATTTATGAGAGCCATAAATGCCAGATTACCTGTAATTATCATACGTTTTATTTCACAGCAAAGAAAACAAAGCAGGAAGGATTCAAGGCAATCGAAAATAAATTAAAACAGTTCTTTGGAGTAAAGATTGAGAAAGAAGAGCCGGAGCTGGATATCTGGGCAGGTAAGCATTATGGTCCCTGTGATTCTTTTGTATCGGAGCATTTTACACAGCCACCGAAACAGTACACAGAAGATACCCTGCTTTCTGCAATGGAACGTGCAGGGAATGAAGAGCTGACCGAAGATACGGAAAAGAAAGGACTTGGTACTCCGGCAACAAGGGCAGCAATCATTGAAAAACTGATTCAGTCTGGTTTTGTGAAAAGAGAAAAGAAAAATCTGGTGCCGACAGATGATGGCAATGTACTGATTACGGTTCTGCCGGACGAGATTAAATCTCCGAAGATGACCGCAGAGTGGGAAATGGCATTGAATCACATTGCCCAGAATACAGAGACAGCAGATGAATTCCTAAATGGGATTACAGAACTGATGCAGGAACTGGTTGCCAGGTATCAGGGTATTTCAGAAGAGAAGAAAAATCAGTTTCAGGGAAAGGCAAAAGGAGAAGTCATTGGCAAATGTCCCCGCTGTGGAGCAGATGTCCGGGAAGGAAAAGTAAACTTTTACTGTTCTGACCGGAACTGTGCTTTTACCTTGTGGAAGAATGATAAATTCCTTGCAAGCCAGGGGAAAAGGATGAATAAGGCGACAGCAAAGAAATTTCTGTCTAGAGGAAAAATCCATTATAAGGATCTGGTATCCAGAAAAACAGGGAGACAGTATGAAGCAACTGTGGAGATGGTTGATCCCGGAGAGGGAAATGTACAGTTCAATCTGATTTTCCCACAACGATAAGTAGTGTATTGCAGGCAGTCTAAGGACTGTCTGTTTTAATACAAATATATGAAAGAGAGGACCTTAGCATGAAGAAAAAAGGTAATTTTAGAAAAGTAGTATCTGGCTTGCTGGCAGGCATGACAATGCTTAGTACAGTGCTATCTCCGATGACTGCATATGCAGCGGAGATCCAGCCAGAGGAGAAACCTCCACTTTATGAGGAAGTGAAAGACCTTCTGGATGAAGATGAGGTGGTGACTGCCAAAGACTATGAAATCGAAACAGGCAGTGTATTTGATGTGAAATCAGATTATACCGGATTGGAAATCAAGGATGATAACAAGGTTAAAGTCACATTTGAGGAAGCAAAGAATGATAAGAATGAGGATTTTACGACAGATCATGCGGACACTTACAAAGCGGTCTATTATGTGGAACCGGTAAATCAGGAGCATCCGAAGTACCAGATCAGCCGAAAACTGATTGTGCGTGAGAAAGAAACAGAAGCGCAGAAAGAGGCGGCGGGGAGTGAAGCAATGACCGAATCCGAAACAACTGGCAGTGAACAGCAGACAGAGGAAGCGGAGGATTCAGAAGCAGACTCGGAGATTACCGATATTGACGCTGATGAATTTGATGATTTCGTAGAGCAGGCACAGAATCAGGATACCTATGATGAAGAATCAGGGTTAGAGCTTCATGATGTTTTGGAACAGGCAGGAGAAGAAGGCGTGGATCTTGATGCTATGGAAGAGGGAGAGATTGCAACATTTGAAGCAGTTTCGGCTTATTCAGCAAGAAGTACACAGCAGGTGACAATTGAAAAAGGACCACTGTATAGATATGCAGATTATAATCTTGGAACGTATCTGACAGAGCCGTACTATATCAGCTACGGAAGCGTCAGAGCAACTGCGTATTGTGTACAGCCAGCAAAACCAGGACCAGGATCTGGAAATTATACAATCACAAAGATCGGGGACAATCAGGCGTTAGCAAAAGTGTGTTATTACGGTACAGATGCCGCAGGGAGCGAAAGCTTTTTTGCGAATAAACACACGGATTTCTCAGAAGGAAAAAGATTCATCATTATTCACATGGCTGCATCGTATGCCAATGGAAGCAGTGATGCATTCTATGGAACAAATGCTACAGGCGAGGCTTTGGCAAAAGAACTTTATAATTATTGTGTGAATAAGCCGGAAATACCAGATGTAGCGATGTCATTTTCAAAGCCGAGTGTAAAGGCTTATGTAGATGGAAATGTTCAGAGAACGGAGAACATTAAGTTCAACGCATCTTCCCAGCAGAAAATTACAATGGACTTACCAAAAGGAGTAAAGCTCCATAATGTATCTACTGGAAATGTAAGTGCGGCAGGTGCAAGCGTAACAATTGGAGGAGGAACCACGTTTTATCTTTCAGCACCTCTGACACAGACAAAAGATGTAAGTGCTACTTTTTCTGCAAAAATGAAGGGAAGTATTACAAAAGATTATTCAGCATATAAACTGACTACGAATGCAAGTGTTCAGGATCTGGCATTTGTGTTTGGAGAAGGTGTTGCTGATGAAAAATATGTAAGCTTAAAGGTGTCCTGGATTGAGCAGGCTACGATCGAAATCGTAAAGAAAGGCGATATAGCGGATGTCAATCTTTCTGGTGCAGTATTTGGTGTTTACAGCGATGAGGCTTGTACAAAGCTGATCACTCAGATGCCGGCAACAGATAAGAATGGAAAATCCTCTGTTACGATCATCAAGACACAGGATACCGTTTATCTGAAAGAGATCACAGCACCACAGGGATATGTAGTAAATGCAACGGTAACAAATGTAAAACTGGCAGCAAGTAAGACTTCATCGGTAACTGTGGAAAATAAGGAACAGCTGGCAGAGCTTACCATCTACAAAGAAGGACAGGTTCTTACCGGAGCAGATGTCAGTGAAAATGGAACGGTATTTCAGTATGAAAACCGCAGACAGAAAAATGCAGTATATAACGTGTATGCCGGAGCGGATATCGTAACTGCTTATGGCACAAAAGTGTACAGCAAAGGTGATCTGGTAAAAGAGAACCTGACTACGGGAGAGAATGGTTCTGTTACACTGAAGAACCTGCATCTTGGAACCTATGTGGTAAAAGAAGCAAAAGCACCAGACAATTTCTATAACGGCAGTGAAGAAAAGTCAGTGACTCTGACCTATGCCGGACAGAATAAAGAAGTTGTATTTGCAGATGTGACTTTTAACAACGAGAGACAGAAAGCAGCTGTTTCCGTAGTAAAACAGGATAAAGACACCAAGAAACCACTGAATGGCGGTATTTTTGCTCTGTATGCATCCGATGATATTAGAAATGCAGACGGAACCGTTGTTGTGAAAAAAGGAACATTGATTGAGAAAGCAACTACTGGCGCAGATGGAACTGCAAAATTCACAGCAGATCTTCCGATTGGATATTCCTATTTTGTAAAAGAAGATCAGGCACCGGAAGGCTATGTAAGAAATACAGAAGATGTGTATACGTTCAAGTTTTCTTACACCAATGATAAAGAAGCAACCGTATCATTTGCTCATATCTTCAGCAATGACCGTGTGACAGCAAAGATCAATTTATTCAAAGTTGATAAAGAAACAGGAAAAGCAGTACCACAGGGAGATGCCACACTGAAAGGTGCAGTTTATGGTCTGTATGCCCGTGAAGATATTGTGCATCCGGACGGAGCAACCGGAACTATTTATAAAGCAGGAGAACAGGTAGCTTCTCTTACAACAGATGACAAAGGACAGGCTTCTGTAAATGGCTTGTATCTTGGCAAATATTATATCAAAGAGATCACACCTCCGACCGGATACCTGGCAGACACAGAAGAGCATGATCTTACGTGCAGTTATGAAGGAGATATGACAGCAGAAGTAAAAAGAGAGTGCACTTCCAGTGAGCAGGTCATCAAGCAGCCATTCCAGATCATTAAAGCAGCCAACAATGGAAAGACAGATGCAGATCTGTTATCCGGAGCTGGATTTACAGTTTATCTGAAATCTTCCCTTACAAAAAAAGCAGATGGAAGTTATGATTTTGATTCTGCAAAACCAGTAGTGAGTGGAGAAAATGGAGCAACTGAGATTTTCACAGATGAAAAAGGGTATGCCTGCAGTATTCCATTACCATTTGGAAGCTATATCGTGCGTGAGACAACAACACCGCACAACTACAAGCCAGTCGATGAATTTGAAGTGAATATCACAGAGCATCATCCAAATGAGCCACAGATCTGGCGAGTGCTTCTGGATGAAGAGTTTAAGGCAAAACTGAAAATCGTGAAAAAAGACGATGAAACAAAGAAATCCGTCCTGATTGCAGGAACAGAATTTAAAGTGTACGACTTGGACAACAAGAAGTATGTGGAACAGGTAACAACTTACCCAGTGACAACAACCCACAAGTCCTATTTTACGGACAGCCAGGGATATCTGATCATGCCGAAGAATCTGAAGATCGGACATTACCGGATTGAGGAAGTTAATGCACCGGAAGGGTACACAATCAATAAGAACTATGTAGAGATTGCGGTGGATGCAAACACAGCATACCAGATGGATTCTGAGAGCGGAGATGCCATTATTACGGTAGATTACGAGAACCATCCGGTAAAAGGAAAGCTGACGATCTATAAAAAAGGTGAAATGCTGACCGGATTCAAGAAGGATTTTGTTTATGAAGAAAGATACCTGAAGGGTGCGGAATTTAATGTCTATGCAGCTGAAAATATCTATACACCGGATTATCAGAAAGATGAAAACGGAAACAGACAGCTGATCTATGCAAAAGATGCACTGGTAATAACAGTAACGACCGGGGAAGACGGAAAAGCAGTTGCAGAGAATCTGCCGCTTGGTTCTTACTATGTGGTAGAAAAGACTGCACCGGAAGGATTCGTCCTGAACCATGACAGATCAGATGTCACATTTGTCTATGCCAGTCAGGATACACCTGTGATCGAACAGGAAGTGACTGTTGGCGATGACCGCCAGAAAGTTGCAATCCAGGTAGAAAAACAGGATGCAGAAAATGGTGCAACCGTAGCAGGAGCTGTCTTTGGTATCTATAACAAAGCGGATATCAAGGCAGATGGAAAAGTAATCGTGAAAGCAGACACACTCTTACAGGAAATGACTTCTGATAACGATGGACTTGCAGCATGTACGCTGGATCTGCCACCTGGACAGTATTATGTGAAAGAGTTAAAGGCACCGGCGGGATTTGTATCCTCTGATGAAGTTCTGAATCTGGATGCTTCTTACCAGGGACAGGATGTGAAGACAGTAAAACTGAAAACTGTGAAAAAGAACCAGCCGACAACAGTAGAAATCACGAAATCTGATGTAACAACAGGTGTGGAGCTGGATGGGGCAAAACTCACCGTTCTTGATAAAGAAGGAAATGTTGTGGATCAGTGGACGTCTGTAAAAGATCAGCAACATGTGATCAAACGCCTGACAGTTGGAGAGGAATACACTCTTCGTGAGGAAATGGCACCTTATGGATATCTGAAGGCAACGGATGTGAAGTTCACTCTGGAAGATACCGCCGAGATTCAGAAAGTAGAGATGAAAGATGAAGTACCGACAGGACTTCTGATCATCAACAAAAATGGAGAGTTTTTGGATAAAGTGACACTTTTGGATCATGTAAAAGGTACCGTGGAGCATCTTTTTGAGTATGTAACCGGAAGCCTTACAGATGTGACGTTCGATGTATTTGCTGCGGAAGATATTAAAGCGGCAGATGGTGTCAGTGAAGATTATTTCAAAACCGATGAAAAAGTGGGAACCATTACCACAGATTCCAATGGTATTGCACAGATGGGAGCTCTCCCGGCTGGAAAATACTATGTGAAGGAAGTAAAAACAGCCCATGGTTATGTGCTGGACGGAGCACCGAGATATGTTGACCTTTCCTACCGTGATCAGGACACACCAGTTATCACTTATGATGAGAAATGGCAGAATGCCCGTCAGAAAGTAAAGGTTACGGTTCTGAAGAAAGAAAAAGATACAGACCGTGTCCTTGCAGGTGGTGTCTTCGGCCTTTATACCAGTGAAGATATCAAAAATGCAAAGGGCGAGGTACTCCTTGAGAAAGACAGTTTGATCGAGCAACGAGTAACGGATGAAAAAGGACAGATCACTTTTACGGCAGATCTTCCGGTAGACGGAAAATACTATGTGAAAGAGATCTTTGCGCCGGACGGATTTGTTACAACAGAAGAAGTACAGGAATTTACCTTTGAATATGCCGGAGAAGACCAGGCAGAAGTAAGCTACGACTTTACTTTTGAAAATCAGCCGACCACAGTAGAGCTGACCAAAACAGACCTGACAACAGGTAAAGAACTTCCTGGTGCACACCTGAAAGTGACGGATTCAGATGGCAATACAGTGGATGAATGGACTTCTACGGAAGAATCCCATGTGATCAAAGAACTGGTTGTTGGTAAGGAATACACTATGACAGAGACAAAACCGGCAGATGGATATGTCACTGCAGAAAGTATTACCTTTACAGTAGAGAATACGGCCGAGATTCAGAAAGTAGAGATGAAAGATGATGTGACAAAAGTACAGATCAGTAAGACGGATATCACAGGAGAAACAGAGATTCCGGGTGCGAAACTGACAATTCTCGATAAGGATGATCAGGTAGTAGAGAGCTGGACTTCCACAGAGGAAGCACACTATATCGAAAAACTGCCAATCGGTAAATACACCTTACGTGAAGAGCAGGCACCGAAAGGATATCTTCTGACATCTGATGTGACATTTGAGGTGAAGGATACCGGAGAAATTCAGAAAGTAGCTATGGAAGATGATACTGCCAAGGGAAAAGTGATTCTCAATAAGGCAGATAAATCGTCAGGAGAACCGCTGAAAGGGGTAGAATTTGAACTCCGTGACAGCAAAGGAAAGGTTCTGGAAACCTTAAAGACAGACGCTGCCGGTCATGCAGAAAGTAAGCTGTATGAGATTGCCACATTTAAGAACGGCAAATATGATACAGCAATCAAGTATTATCTGGTGGAAACAAAAACACTGGATGGATACACACTGGATCAGACCAAGCATGAAGTGACATTTGCTTATGTGAATGACAGTACACCAGTCGTGGAAGTTACTTTCAATCTGACAAATGAGAAACCGGTAGTTCCAGAAACACCGAACACACCGGATACACCACAGTCCCATGAAGAGACAAAGGTATCAAATGCACCAAAAACAGGTGACAGCACGAATATCTGGCTGCCGATTCTGCTTCTGGTAATCTCCACAGGAGGTATGGCAGGACTTTATATCTGCAGAAAAAGGAAAAGCAAATAAGGAAACCAACGGTTATGATTGGGAGCTTCTATGTGAGGCTCCCTTTTTCATACAAAAAATCACAGAAAGGAACAGAAAACTATGATGAAAGCAATGGAAAAAAGACAGGAAGCACGAAAAAACCAGGAGAAAACTTTAAAGAGAATGATGGCTTATCAGAAGAAAGCCGAGCAGATGATCAGCAGAAAAAGAATGAACCATCACATGATCAGAAAGGGGTAAAAGCGTATGATGAACAGAAAAGAATTTTATGAATATGTCAAAGACAATGTAAAGGAGTATCTGCCAGAGTCTTACAGGGACGCAGAAATTAAACTTCAGGAAGTAGAAAAAAACAATGGACTGAAGCTTACTGGCATTACAATTCCAAATGGGAATCAGAGAATCGTACCGACAGTCTATCTGGATTCCCTCTACCAGGAATATATCAATGGGAAAGATGTAGATTCTTGTGTTGGGGATGTAGCTGATATGCGTATTGAAGCACAGGGTAAAGCAGAATTTTGTGATATGGGAGTTCCGGATATTCTGGATTATGAAAAGATGAAGGACAAATTACAGGTAAGAATTTGTGACAAAGAATGGAATACCGATCGTCTGGCAGATAAAGTAGTCACAGAACACGGAGATTTTGCAGCTTATTATGCAGTAAATCTGGAGGAAAATGGAGAAGGAATCAGCAGTATTCCCGTAACAATCTCTCTGATGAATGAATGGGGAGTATCTGTTGAACAGATTCAGGCAGATGCGATGATGGCAGATAGGAACAGAGGCGTGCAACTGGTGGATATGACACAGATTGTCGAATCCATGATTTTTGGAGGAACACCGAAGAATCTTTTGAATGAAAAACTGGATATGGAAACTGTGGAGAATCCAATGTTCTGCCTTACCAATGAATCTAAGATGAATGGAGCTTCCCTGTTACTGCAGGAAGATATTCGAAAACAGATTGGGGAATGCCTGGGAAGTGATTACTTTGTCATCCCATCTTCCGTTCATGAAGTGCTGATTCTCCCGGATAACGGTATTTTTCAGGTTCCAGAATTAAATGCGATTGTACAGGAAGTCAATGAGACACAAGTGGAAAGACAGGAACAGCTTTCTGATAAGGTTCAGTTCTGTGACAAAAAGACAGCAGTAATGGAAAATGCTGAGCGCAGGGAAGCACGTTTGGAAAAGGAAAAAGTAGCCGAAAAAGCGGAAGTAAAAGGTGGAATTCATGGAAGATTGGAGAAAGCTAAGGCAGAAATCAAGGCAAAAGAGGTAGACAAAGTGCCAAAAAATAAGTCAAAAGATCTTGCCGCAGCATTATAAAGAGAAACAACGATGATTTTAAGGGGACTGTGCTAAGCAGTCCCTGATTTTATGAAAAGGAGTAGCACATGGCAAATAAATTATATGCAATGGAACAGCTGACGGAAGAGGTGGCAAAAGATGTAGCTGCCAGTCCGCAGGAATGGATGCGGTTCCTAAACACGGCATCCAGACTGTACAAATACACTTTTCCAGAACAGCTTTTAATTTATGCACAGCGACCGGAAGCAACTGCCGTAGCATCCATGGAAATCTGGAATCAGAAGATGTACCGCTGGATCAAAAAGGGCTCCAAGGGGATTGCCTTGATTGACAATACTTCCGGACCGAAAACAAAACTTCGGTATGTATTTGATGTGCAGGACACTTATAAAGTGCGGAATCTTGGAAAGGATCCTCAGTTATGGAATCTTCCGGTGGAAGGAGAACAGCTGGTTGCAGATTATCTGCAGGAGCAGTTGTCTCTGGAAGAAACAGAGGGTGGACTTGCAGAAATTTTACATCAGGCAGCGAAGGAGAGTATGCAGGAATGGCTTCCTGATGCATTGGAAGAACTGAGAATGGACGTAACAGGGACATTTTTGGAAGAACTGGACGAACAGAATCAGGAAGTCGAATTTCGGGAACTGATGACCAATAGTGTCTGGTATCTTTTAATGAATCGTTGTGGATTAGACGTTCAAGAATATCAGGATGCTGAGGATTTTCGGCATATTACGGACTTCAATCAGCTGAAAATATTAGGACATCTGGGAAGTGCAGTCAACGAAATCAGCAGGCCAGTCCTGATGCAGATTGGACGGTATGTGTTGAATGATCTGGAAAATGACCTGAAAACGGTTGCAAAAGAAAAAGAAGTAGTCTATAATGAATTTAACACGTTAATTCGTGAAAGTAAAACAAATAACACAGAAAATAGAGCAGAAAATAAGGAGGAAACGGACTATGAGAGAGATCAGTTACAGCCAGAACGGAGCGTATCAGATTCCAGATATCAGCCTGGAAGAGACAAGAGGAACCATCGGGAAGTACGGAATGATGAGGAAAGAGTATCTGAGAAATCACAAGGTAGCCAGGTTCAACATTCTGACACTGCAGAACCGTCTGGACAGTCATCTGATGGAGATCGACAGTCAGGCAAGACAGAGAGTAGACAACCTGATGAACGAACTTCTGGAGAAAGATCCGGCACCAGACAAGATGGCAGACACAATGGCATGGACCAGACACATGAACCAGATCAAAGCACAGGCAGAGGAACTGGTAATTCAGGAGATTATTTACAGTTAAGCCTGTTCCCAACAGAAGAGGAACAGTTAGGAGAAATAAGGAAAGCGGCAGCTGCATTAGAACAGCCGGCCGCTTTTCTTATTTCCGATGAAGTAGTCGATCATATCCTTCGCACAGGTAGTGGGCAGAAAAATACACTGTTTCATATTACTGCAAGATTGATCGAAGGTCTGGATAATGAAGAAATGCAAAGCTTCCTGAAAGATGAATATGGCACCGGAGGAAAAGGATTTACCATAGATAATCAGAAAATCAGTATCTGGTACGACAACGATGGTATCCGTATCCGGCGAGGTGACTCTGCAAGAAGAAACTTTGACCGTATCGTTACGTGGGAAGAAGCTGCTGACAGGATCCGGGATATGTATGAGGAAGGAAATTACGTTGATAATCTTATCTCCAATAATGCTATCGAGCAGGAACAGAAAGAAATGACAGATCTTCTGGCGCTTCATTTTCGAGACACAAATAGAAATACGGAAGAATACCGGTCTTATACGGATTGGCAGGATACCATTCGGAACGCTTGGACAGATCCAGAAGGAAAAAAAGAAATCTATCAGCAGTTTGAATGGTTACAAGCGGATATGAATGAAAATCCGAGTAATTATCATCGTTGGGAAATCCAGCATAATCCGGAATATTTCCAGCGTTATAAAGATCTCCAGAGGGATCGTTCCTGGGTGGATCAGCAATTCAAGGTAGAGCGACCGGCACTATCCTTTATCACACAGGATGAAATTGATGCAGTGTTAAGAAGAGGCGGCATTACTGCCGGAGGACGTAACCGGATTTACGAATATTTCATGGAACATCATGATATGAAAGATGCAGCTGAGTTCTTGAAAAATGAATATGGAACAGGTGGTTCTTCACCCGGAATACCAGGAGCAGGTGCTTCCGACGCATCCCATGATGCAAAAGGATTAAAACTTGCAAAAGGGAAAATTGGCAGTCCAGAGGTAGAAGTTTTATTAAAGTGGAACAAAGTTGCAGAACGTGTTCGCCAGTTAATCCGCACAGATGATTATTTGTCACCGGAGGAAATGGAAAAGTACGAAGAGCGACAGGAAGCACAAAAACTGGCAGACTTGGAAGAAGCACAGCAGATGTTAGGAGAACAACAGGAGCAGGATACTTTGACCGCTGAAGATATAACTGATTTGCAATTAGTTGATTCAAAATATATGTCTGGTACCAGAACAACAATTCATGATTTTGATTGCAAAGTTAAGGGAGAAGAGAATCAACTTCAATACACATTAGAATATCATGATGATGGAGAAGGTTTCACGATTCATACGGAAAAAGATGATATTTGGAATCGAATGTCAACACAAGAATTGGAACGTCTGGATGTAAAACTTGGACAAGAAGTACTTTATTATCATTATCACAACAAAACAGTAAATGCAGATTCCCTAGATAAATTACGGGAAATCAGGGAAGAAATAATGGAGGAAGAGTCCTCGTATTTCACTGCTGTTTCTAATCGTGTGTGGACAGATTATGATAAAAAAGAAAAAGAATTATCTGGAGAAGTTGAGGTATCGGAAGAAAAAGAATCTTTGGAAGAGATTAACGGAATATCAGAACCGATTCCAGCAACAAACTTCCACATCACAGATGATGAGCTTGGGCAGGGTACAGCAAAAGAAAAGTTCCGTGCCAATATCATGGCTATCCAGTTGTTAAAGAAATGTGAGGATGAGAACCGTAATGCGACACCAGAGGAACAGGAAATCTTATCCAGGTACGTCGGCTGGGGAGGTCTTGCAGATGCATTTGATGAAACAAAAGCTGCATGGGAGACAGAATATCTGGAATTAAAGACAGTCCTTACACCAGAGGAATATGCTGCAGCCAGAGCTTCCACCTTAAATGCTCATTATACACAGCCGATTGTGATTGACAGTATGTATCAGGTGTTGGAGAATCTGGGATTTACAAAAGGAAATATCCTGGAGCCATCTATGGGAGTCGGGAACTTTTTTGGAATGCTTCCGGAGAATCTAAACCAGTCCAAACTTTATGGTGTGGAATTGGACAGCATCAGCGGCAGAATTGCAAAGCTGCTCTATCCTGATGCCAATATTCAGATCAAAGGTTTTGAGAAGACAGATTATCCCAATGATTTCTTTGACGTGACGATCGGAAATGTGCCATTTGGTGCATACAAGGTCAATGACCGTCAGTATGATCGCTTCAATTTCATGATTCATGATTACTTTCTTGCCAAAACGATAGATCAGTTACGTCCAGGTGGTGTGGCTGCATTGATCACAACAAAGGGAACCATGGATAAAGCATCACCGGAAGTCCGGAAATATCTGGCAGAGCGGGCAGATCTGCTAGGAGCAATCCGACTTCCGAACACAGCTTTTAAGGCAAATGCAGGAACAGAAGTCAGTGCTGATATCCTGTTTTTTCAGAAGAGGGAAAGCCTTACGAAAGAAATGCCGGAATGGATAAATCTGGATAGTGATGTCAATGGTATTACAGTCAATCAGTATTTTGTTCAGCATCCTGAAATGATTTTGGGTGAGATGAAAGAAGTATCGGGTCCATATGGTATGGAAACAACCTGTATGCCGATAGAAGGTGCTGACCTTGAACTCCAGCTTGCAGAAGCGGTCAAGAACATTCATGGAAACATGGTACCGGCAGTAGATGTGGAAACAGAACTGGATGAGATGCCAGAGAGTATTCCAGCAGATCCAAATGTCCGAAATTACAGCTATACGGTGGTAGATGATCAGGTATATTACCGTGTCAACTCTTTGATGAATCAAGTGAAGATGCCTGCCGCTACTGCAGAACGTGTAAAAGGGATGGTTGCAATCCGTGATACTGTCCGGGAGTTGATCGCCATGCAGATGGAGGAATCCGTCACAGACGAAGAAATCCAGAAACAGCAGGAGAAACTGAATCAGGTATATGATACCTACACAGCAAAGTATGGAGTTATTGGAAATAATGCTAACAAACGTGCATTTTCCGATGACTCTTCTTATTGTCTGTTGTGTTCGTTGGAAGACTTAAACGAAGATGGAACATTGAAGCGAAAAGCGGATATGTTTACGAAACGAACCATCAAAAAGGCAGTGGCAGTAACCAGTGTAGAAACTGCGACAGAAGCATTAGCATTATCTCTGAATGAAAAAGCAAAGGTTGATCTGTCCTATATGGCACAGCTGACCGGAAAAACAGAAGAAAAAATCACAGAGGAACTGGTTGGAGTTATCTTCAAAAATCCACTGACAGATCAGTGGGAGAGTGGAGATGAATATCTGTCAGGCAATGTCAGGGAGAAACTGAATACAGCAAGAACTTTTGCAGAGAACCACCCGGAATTTACACCGAATGTTCGTGCATTGGAGGCAGTTCAGCCAAGAAATCTGGAAGCATCTGAAATAGAAGTAAGGATTGGGGCAACCTGGATTGAACCATCGGATTATCAGGACTTTATGCGGGAACTGCTTCATACCCCGTGGTATCTTGCACAGAAGGAAATACAGGTCAAATTCTCTGAGGTAAATGGTGAGTGGCGGATTACAGGAAAGAATGCCGACAGTCCGAGAAATGCGTTTGCTTATGCAACGTATGGAACTGAGAGAGCAAATGCCTATAAGATTTTGGAAGATACCCTGAACCTGAAAGATGTACGCATCTACGATAAGAGTGTCAATGAAAATGGTGATGAGATCCGTGTCCTCAATAAAAAAGAGACCATGCTGGCATCACAGAAGCAGGATGCTTTGAAGGCTGCATTCCAAGATTGGATTTTCAAGGATCTGCAGAGGAGAGAAAGGCTGGTAAAAGTATATAATGAACGATTTAACAGTATCCGTCCCCGTGAATATGATGGCAGTCATTTGACTTTCCCAGGAATGAATCCAGAAATAGAGCTTCGCCCGCATCAGAAAAATGCTGTTGCACATCAGCTTTACGGAGAAAATGTGCTTCTGGCTCATGTAGTAGGAGCTGGGAAGACCTACGAGATGGTAGCGGCTGCAATGGAGAGCAAACGTCTGGGATTATCACAGAAGAATTTATTTGTCGTGCCGAATCATCTGACAGAGCAATGGGGAGCAGAATTCCTGCAGTTATATCCGGGAGCCAATATCCTGGTAGCAACCAAGAAAGATTTTGAACCGGCGAACCGGAAAAAGTTCTGTGCCAGAATCGCTATGGGAAATTACGATGCTGTTATTATTGGTCATTCCCAGTTTGAGCGTATACCAATCTCTGATGAGAGGCAGGAAGCTATGCTGCGGAAGCAGATTGATGATTTGGAAATGGCGATTCAGAGTGCAAGGTATGAACAGGATGGCGGACGTTATACTGTCAAACAGATTGAAAAGACCAGAAAGACACTGCAGACAAGGCTGGAAAAACTGAATCAGAAAGAGAAAAAAGATCAGGTAGTTACGTTTGAAGAACTGGGAGTGGATCATTTGTATGTAGATGAAGCACACAGCTATAAAAACGCATTCCTTTATACAAAAATGAGAAATGTAGCCGGGATTGCACAGAACGAAGCACAGAAGTCAGCAGATATGTTCAATAAATGTCAGTATCTGGACGAGATTACCGGAGAAAAAGGCATTACCTTTGCTACGGGCACACCGATCAGCAATAGTATGACGGAATTATATGTTATGCAGAGGTATCTGCAGAACAGTAAATTACAAAATATGGGACTGGGACTGTTTGATTCCTGGGCCTCCACTTTTGGAGAGGTAGTTACGAGCATTGAACTTGCGCCGGAAGGAACAGGCTACCGTGCAAAGTCAAGATTTGCAAGATTTTATAATATTCCGGAACTGATGAATATGTTTAAGGAGATTGCAGATATTAAGACTTCTGATCAGTTAAAACTTCCTGTGCCGGAAGCGGAATATGAAACAGTGGTGCTGAAACCAACGGAACAGCAGAAAGAAATCGTAGAAAGCCTTGGAGAACGTGCAGAAGTTGTCAGAAATGGTGGGGTAGATGCCTCCGTTGATAATATGCTGAAAATCACCAATGATGGAAGAAAGTTAGCATTGGATCAGCGTTTAGTGAACGAATTATTGCCGGATAATCCAGAAAGCAAGATATCAGTCTGTGCAGAGAAAAGCTATGAAATCTGGAAAGACACAGCAGCACAGAAATCAGCACAATTGATTTTCTGTGATTTGAGTACACCGAAAGGCGATGGCAGTTTCAATGTTTATGATGACTTGAAGCAGAAACTGATTGGGAAAGGTGTACCGGAAAAAGAGATTGCTTTTATTCATGATGCAAATACAGAAGCAAAGAAGACGGAGCTGTTTGGAAAAGTAAAATCCGGACAGGTTCGTTTTTTGATTGGTTCTACAGCAAAGATGGGTGCAGGAACCAATGTGCAGGATCGTCTGATTGCTCTGCATCATCTGGATATTGGCTGGAAACCATCTGATCTGGAGCAGAGGGAAGGACGTATCATCCGTCAGGGAAACCATAATAAAAAGGTTCATATCTTCCGATATGTAACTGAATCCACATTCGACAGCTACATGTGGCAGCTGATCGAGAACAAGCAGAAATTCATTTCTCAAATTATGACCAGTAAAGCACCTGTGCGAAGCTGTGAAGATGTGGATGAAGCGGCACTTTCCTATGCAGAGGTCAAGGCACTGGCAACCGGAAATCCGGCAGTTAAAGAGAAGATGGCATTGGATGTGGACGTGGCAAAATTAAAACTTTTAAAAGCCAACCACATGAATAACCAGTACCGCCTGGAGGATGATATTGCAAGAAATATTCCGCAACAGATTGCAAAACTGACAGAGATCATTGACAGCTACAAGGCAGACATCGCTCATTTTTCTGAGTATAAAATCACAGATCCGGAGCAGTTTTCTATGGAAGTCGGTGGCAAAGTATTTACAGAAAAGAAAGAAGCAGGAGCAGCACTTCTGGCAGTCTGCAAAGACATTAAGTCTGTGGATGCAGCTATGGATATTGGAAGCTATCAGGGATTTAACATGAGAATCCAATTCGACAGTTGGAGCAAAGAGTTTATCCTGTCTGTAAAGCATGAATCGGTAGCTAAAGTTCGATTGGGAGCCGATGCTCTAGGAAATATCACTCGTATCAATAATCTTTTAGAAAGTTATCCGGAGAAACTGGCAGAAGCAGAACAACGGCTGGAAACGGTACAGGAGCAGATGACAAACGCCAAAGAGGAAGTCGGGAAGCCATTTCCAAAAGAAGAGGAACTGAACCAAAAACTGGAGCGGCTGTCAGAGTTAAATGCACTTCTCAATATGGATGAACGGGAAGATACAGAAACAGAGCAGTCGGAATCAAAAGAGAAAGAAGAAAGACCGGCACGAGGTTCTATCCATGAGAAACTGCAGATTTATAAAGAAAAGAGTCAGCGGGAAAGTGAAACTGGCAAGGAAACCAGAAAACGGGACTTCGGTCTGGAATAAATAGGAAAGATGGCATAATTTGGTAGAAGAAGGTTCTGTCGGTTATGCCATTTTTTAGAACACAGGAGGAATTTATATGGCAAGAAACAGGATAACGGGCAGAGAAACACAGAAAATGCAGGAATTTACGCAGGAACAGATCAGTCAGGCAGAGCGTAGAGGCATAGAATTTCCAACAGATGTAAAAGAACAGCTTTTTGAATATGCGAATCTGATTGGTGAGGAAGAGAAAATTAGGACCCTGGTAAGAAATCTGGCAGATGCATTGAGCCAGGCAGATGAAGAAGGGGGAGAGGATTTGCTGGATGACGCAAAAATGGATATTCAAGAACTGCCGGATCCAACCATAGGTAAGCTAGAATTACGTGACTATGGATATACAGCAGAAGATATGGTACCGCTTAGAAAAGAAGCAGCTTTGGATTATCACAGAATGGGTTCTAAGATTTATTGCCTTGGAAGTGATGGCAGTAAAGGTGAATATGCGAGTAAAGAAATGATACAGGCGCATGAAGGTCTGTTTGGAATGGAATCGAAGATGTGGGAACGGATAGAGGAGAATGATCTGGATTATGCCGATGAAGATTTTGGAGTATTTCAGGAGCCTATGAGTGTGCTCAATCAGAAAGAAGCACTGAAATTATACGATGCCGGAGCAGATATTTATTTGATTACTAATTTTTCATCACCGATCTATGTCACGGAACGCATGGAAATTGAACGAGGACCAGAACATTATCAGATGTCCATGGCAGAACTGGAGCGTTTCCGTAACCTGGAATGGAAAATGCAGAAATATCCACAGATTCAGTCTTTGAAAGAGGCAAACCTGTTGTTAGGAACAAGGCGAACCTTTGGTATTTATCAGATCAAGGATGATTCACCGGGCGAAAACTATGCATTTATGAATATGCGCTTTATTGAAAGTCATGGTATGCAGATAAAAAAAGAAGATTATAAGCTGGTCTATGTTGGCGAATTACTGGGAAATATGTCACTGGATGATATTTTTGAAAGATTCAACATTGACAGACCGGAAGACTTCCGGGGACATTCCCTGTCGGTCAGTGATATCGTGGTTCTGAATGACGGAGAAAATGTAACCGCTCATTTTGTAGACAGTATCAGTTTTGAACAGCTGGATTCTTTCCTGAATCTGGAAGAGCAGGTTCTTAGTGAACTGGCATATGAGGTGGGAGAACGTTACTTTGCTATTCAGAGGACAGAAGAAGGATATGATTATTCCTTTTATGATGAAGATTTCCGTCTGCTGGATGGTGGAGTCTATGAGAATGATGAAATTTCTATTGAAGAAGCGGCAGAGGAACTTTTGGAAGACGAAGGCTGGACTGGAGAACACATCCGTGGGGATTATGATCAGTTGATGGAAAAGGTAGAAGAAATGGATGAGGTTGTAATGGCAGAGATTCAGAAAAGCCAGGGCGAATATAAGCCTTTAGCAAAGGTGGAGGAACTGGAAGAGGCGAATTATAACATGATTGATAACGTCCTCAACAATATGCCACCGAAGAAAGAGCCTTATCTGGAATACTTTGCCACAGAATGCGATGAGTTCCATGACATGGGAGCTTATGAAAAAAGTACCGATGTTAATCAGATAGCTGCAGTCTATGAAAAATATAGGGAGAATCCAGAAACAGCTTATCTGGGATGCTCAATGGGAATTATCTATCGTGATCCGGAAGACAGTTACTATGATGAAGCCGAATTTGCAATCGTTAAAGGAAATACCGTACTTGGAAATCTGATGGATGATGTTCGATTTTATGGAGAACTTGCACTGGTACGGGAAGGAATTGAAAAAATCCATGAAGCATTGCCGGATTATAAGTATGTACCGATGAGGAATGTCCGAGAAGCAATGTATCCAGAAAAGATGACCACAGAACAGCTGGCAGAGGCACTGGATGAGATTGCAGAAGCTTTTGATCCGTATGAGTATCGAGATAATGTGGAGATGGGAGAAAATACGGTACAGGAAGTAATGCTGGATTTACAAAGCGGTAATATTCATTCCTATATTTCGTATCTGAAGGATATTGTAGACGAAGAATGCGACCTGTCTGTTCGTTCAGGTGTATTGATAGAAAGACTGAAAGCCTATGAACCTGAACTTCCAAAGGATATGGAACCGATGGTGTATGTGAATTATTGTGAGAAAAGTGAGCTGGGGAATCCAAGATGCCAGAAGTTATCTGATTTGGATTCAAGAACCGTAGAACAGGACAAAGCCTGGTATGCTGATCGTGATCCCAACACCAACGAACCAAAAACGACAGCACAGATGTTTTTTACAGTATATTATGCTGAGAAGGGCGACAAGATGCTGCATCATTTTCAAGGTAAGATAGACATTGGTAGCGGAAACGGCGGTATCATCAGTCAGTTAAAGATGCAGAATGAAATGAAATTGACAGATGAAAGCTGGATTAGCTATCAGCAAGGAAAAGGTAATGAAGAGTATCAGAAGTATATGGAAGATCTGACGGATATGCAGAATCATGTACTGCCGTATTTGCAGAGCTTTTGCAGTCTGGAAGAAAAAGGTGTGAAGGAGAGACGAGAACAGCAGGTGGCAGAGATAAATGAGAGCAGAGAGGCTGTGCCAAGAGCTGGCGTTGAAATAAATACAGCAGTTAAGGACGCAGGGAAAGCAGAAAGAAAGGCAGTAGCACAGAAAAAGGCAATGACAGGAAAAGAGAAGAAACCGTCAATCCATGAACGCTTGGAAATCAATAAGAGAATCATCCAGGAAAAACAGGGAAAAGATAAGCCGGAGAGAGGAGCTGATATGGGTGTAAGAACAGTGTAGAGAGGGAGTCAGATGATGTCATAGTAGGTGTGACAGCCGAAGGACTGAAACGATTTATAGTACGAAACGTTATTAAGAGAATCATGCGTTAGCCAGAAATCAGATGGATGTGAAAAGTAGGAACGTAACCGAGGGATAATGTCTGTATCGAGAGGGGTGATGTGCATGAATTTTGTGATAAGCAGAGGAGTAACAACAAATGGAATTAATAGATGTGATTACATCAAAGGAAAATTTAAACAGAGCCTATAAGAAAGTAGTGGAAAATAAAGGTGCAAGTGGCGTTGACAGAATGAATGTCGAAGAACTTGGTGCATATATCAGGGACAATAAAGATGAAATTATCCGTTCAATTAGAAACCGAACCTATATGCCAAAGCCAGTACGCCGAGTTTATATTCCAAAGGATAATGGAAAACAAAGACCATTGGGAATCCCGACGGTTTTGGAGCGAGTGATATAACAAGCTACTATTGCTCAACCTGTTATAGACATTTATGAGGAAATATTCAGTGAGTTTAGTTATGGTTTCAGACCAGGAAGAGGTTGCCATGATGCCATAAAACAAGCATTGGAATATCTGAACGAGGGATATGAATGGGTCATAGACATTGATATAGAGCAATTCTTTGATAACGTAAATCATGACAAATTAATTCAGATACTTAGAGAGCAAGTAAATGACAGTACCACACTGAACCTGATTCGGAAATATCTGAAAGCGAGGGTAATGGAAAAAGGACTGGAAAGAGCCACGACAAGCGGTGTGCCACAGGGCGGCTTATGCCGAGTTCAGAAAGTAAACGCGCTGATAGAACCTAAGAATACTGGATGTATCTCGGCATAACATCTATCTCGTCATAAGGTGGGGGTGATTAGTCCGGTACTTGCAAATCTATTTCTGCACTATGTATTTGATGATTTTATGGTAAAAGAGTTCCCGAGTATTCCGTGGGCAAGATATGCGGATGATGGGATTGCGCATTGTGTATCCCTGAAACAGGCAAAATATCTTCAGCGCAGACTGCTGGAGCGCTTTGTAGGTTTTGGACTGGAATTAAATATGGAAAAGACAAGGATTGTGTATTGTAAAGATGATGACCGCAAAGGGAAACATGAACATACATCCTTTGACTTCCTGGAATATACATTCAGACCAAGGCATGCAAAGAACAAATACGGTAAGTTCTTTACCAACTTTCTGCCGGCAATGAGTGAAAAGGCAAAGAAAGCCATACGAAAGGTTGTCCGAGGATGGAAGTTACAGTTCAAGCCAGATAAAGACCTGTGGGATATAGCAAATATGTTCAATAAGCAGATACAGGGATGGATTAACTATTATACGCATTTCTATAAATCAGAAATATATGAGGTTCTAAGATACATCAACGGGCGGTTGGTCTATTGGACAAGACAAGAAGAAAGTACAAGAACCGAAAACAGGAAATTGTATTTGCTGAGGCACTATATACAGGAAGGTAGATCCCCCTTGATTGGCCAAAATCAAGCTTCTTTTTGACTGAACAGAAGAAATGATTACAAAAGCAGAGTCTGGATACAAATTTCTTATTTCATTTTTGGCGTGGGGAATAAGAATTATTTCACTTACTATGATTTAGGGAATGCGCAGTTGTGGAATTGTGGAGGCATCCATCTTACTGTGCGTGGACTATATAAATACACTAATATATGGTATCACAAATATTATTTTTACACAGTCAAAAAAAAACAGCTTGCAGTCAGATTTCCACAAATTACATTTTTAGTGGTAGGATAAATTGCATAAAAAGATATGGAGTTATAAAGTGTAGAGGAAAAAGTGATGAATGACCTTATTATTGAAACATCAAATTTAACAAAAGTTTACGGAAAACAAAAAGCTGTTGATAATCTGAATTTACATATTTATAAAGGGAAGATTTATGGTTTGTTGGGCCGAAATGGTGCGGGTAAAACAACTACAATGAAAATGATATTAGATTTGATTTCACCTAGTAGTGGAAATGTATATTTATGGGGAAAAGAAATTAGTAGTAATAAGAGTACTATTTTATCAAATGTCGGGAGTTTAATTGAAGCTCCAGGGTTTTATCATAATCTTACCGCAAGAGAAAATTTGGAAATATTCGCATCGCTCCGAAAGATAGAGAATAAAGAGAGTTCTATAAAAAAATGTTTGGAACTTGTGGGACTTTCCTATAACGATAAAAAAACTTTTTCACAATATTCCATGGGAATGAAACAAAGGTTAGCAATAGCGTTGACTATTATGCATAATCCTGATTTACTCATACTGGATGAACCAACAAATGGTTTAGACCCTATCGGAATATATGAAATGAGAAAATTTATTAGGAATCTTTGTGAGCAAGAGAAAAAAACAATATTAATATCAACGCATATCCTATCGGAAATTGAATTGTTGGCAGATGATATCGGAATTATTGATCAAGGTAAATTAATAATGGAAAACACTAAGGAAGATATAAAAAAAATGAGACAGGAGTATATTGAGGTTAGTGTTTTAAATATTGAAATGGCAAAAAGTATTTTAAATGAATTATCATATGTTCATGATTACGAAGTTGTATCAGGAAATAAGATACGAATCCCAGAAAAAGGTGTGATTCCATATAAACTAAATGAAGATTTAATTACTAATAAAATTGAGGTGAATGAAATTCATTTGGTCAGAGAATCAATGGAGGAGTTTTTTGTTAAGGTTACTGGGGGAGAGGGAATTGCTTAGATTATATATAAACGAACTAAAGAAACTTAAAAGGCAAAAAATAGTGCGAATTATAGTGGCGATTGGAATTATTATGCCAGCAGTTTTTACAGTAATGTGTATCAAGGATGACTTGCCATATAGAAGCCTAGTTGCTATGTTGGTTGATATAGGGAATTTTCTCATAATGCCGTGTCTGTTTTACATATTATTTGCACAACTTATCCAGATTGAAAAGCAAAATGATACGCTAAAGAATATTTTCGTGATTGATACGAATAAAAGTGGATTGCTCTTGGCTAAGCTTTTAGTTTCTATGACTTTTGTTTTTATATTTGTTTTTATTTCATGGTTGTACTCTCTTATAGGAGGTGTGTTTTTAAGAGAGTTTGGAATGTTTGGAAAAGCACTAATCTCATTAACAGTATCTTGTTTTATGGCAATTGCTGCTTCAATGCCTATTATTATTATTATTATCTTGTGTGATAAAACATATTTATTAACTATGGTACTAGTTAATTCGATATCAATTATAGATTTTATTTTAGTTTGGCAGTTGGATATGAGCGAAATAGTTTTAAAACAGCAACTTCCAATACTATTAGCTTACAGGATTACATATCCATTACAAATTTTGCAGTACTCGTCTAATTTGCAATGGGGATTGGATGTATTATATTATCCATTGAATAAAGGATTGTTAATTATCCTTTTGACATGTATTATCTCATTGCTGATTTCAATTAAAATATATAGTAAAAAGGAAGTGTAATAAAATGAATGCGCTTTTATTTGCAGAAGCACATAAGCTTAAAAGATTACGGATTATTTATATTGGAGTAATAGGAATTGTTATTGCAGTAATAATTTCAGCAATACAAATAAATGCTATGAGAGAAGGTGAGATTCATTTTACTGACTTTTCAAATATGGTTATTTGGAATAGTGTGACGATGGCGATTCCGTTCTGTTTGGCTCTTATTGGTGGTTATATAATTAGTAGAGAATATGAGGAAGATACAAGAAAAAATTTAGAAGTAATTCCGGTTTGTTGGTCAAAAATAATTATTTCAAAGATATTGATATTACTTATGATTGATATTTTTTTGTCAGCAATAGAATCTCTTATTATATATTTTATGGGTGTGGCTATAAAATCTCATGGAATGATTTTTAACAATATTATTGGTATGATAGTAGCTGTTTTTAGTGTTAATATTCTCATCTTAAACGGAGTACTTCCAATTATTTTATTTTTTGCGAGAAAGTCAAGACAGTATATATGGGGAGCACTTTTAGCTATGTTATTAGGAATCATTGGGATTTTTATTAGTAATGGCAAATTGGTAAATATTTATCCTGTTACATACGGATAT
>OBYK01000201.1_pt1 | contig 39242 bp, 34 predicted proteins | sample 1476721 | NCBI WGS metagenome assembly OBYK01 (sample SAMEA2580191, study PRJEB22360) | human gut metagenome | biome: human gut; feature: human-associated habitat; material: faeces | place: Denmark | collected 2008/2010
CTCTGTTATGATAATAAAACTGCAATAAGGGAGTAGTTAGCTCTGTACAGAGTCGCTGTGTCAACATATTGATGGTTTTCCATCTGGTACAGCGTTCAATAACGAGACTTATTCACGTGATATTTTTGCGTGGATAAGTCTCGTTTTTTATGAAGGAGGAGAAAAAATGAGCTTATTTTCTGTATTTCTGATCGGAATCGGCCTTTCCATGGATGCATGTGCCGTATCCTTTGCAAAAGGAATCTGTCTGAAAAAACAAGTCAAAACTTATGCCTTGAAACTGGGGCTCGCCTTTGGATTTTTCCAGGCAATGATGCCGCTGATCGGCTGGTGGGTAGGAACCTATTTTGAGTCCTTTATCACAGCTGTAGATCACTGGATTGCATTTTTCCTGCTTGGTTTTATCGGGGTCAATATGATTCGGGAATCAAAAGAAGCTGCATCGGAATGTGATACTTCGATCGAGTCCATTCCGGCAAAGGATATTCTGCTGCTTGCAGTTGCAACCAGCATTGATGCTCTCGCAATAGGTATCAGTTTTGCATTCCTAAACGTAGACATCATTCCCGCCGTCTGTCTCATCGGCATCACCACATTTATCATCAGCTGCATCGCGGTTTTCCTGGGAAATAAAATCGGTGGAAAACTTGGAAAATATGCTGAGATCACCGGTGGTGTCATACTGATCCTCATCGGTCTGAAAATTCTGATCGAGCATTTATTTGGATTGTAATATAGAAAAAACCGGAAAGAATTTCCATACACTGGAATTCCTTCCGGTTCTTTTTATATGCAGTCAACTGCTACAGCAGCCCGGCAATCTGATAAACAACGAATGCAACAACCCATGCGATCAGGCACTGTCCGAATACCATTGCTGCTGCCCATTTTCCGCCCAGCTCCCGTTTCACAGATGCGATTGCTGCAACACATGGCGTATAAAGTAGGCAGAACACGAGAAGTGCTGCTGCCCCGGCAACTGTAAGTGTGCCCTGAAGTGCTGCGCTGCTTCCGAACAAAACAGTCAGGGATGACACAACGCTCTCTTTTGCCATAAATCCAGAAATCAATGCTGTCACAATTCTCCAGTCTCCAAATCCTACCGGCAGGAAGATTCGAGGAAGCACACCCGCCACCTGATCTTTAGTGCAAGCACACCCGCCACCAGTGCCAGAATACTGTTCTGGGAATCAGAAACCATGTTCAATCCCATATCAAAGTTCTGCAAGAACCAGATTACGATCGTTGCAATGAAAATAACCGTAAACGCTCTCTGTAAAAAGTCTTTTGCTTTGTCCCACAAGAGGTGCCCTACATTTTTAGCTCCTGGCAGACGATAGTTCGGCAACTCCATCACAAACGGAACCGCTTCCCCTTTGAATGCCGTTTTCTTAAAGATCAGTGCCATTAAAATTCCCATCACAATTCCAAATACATAAAGTCCAATCATCACAAGCGCTCCCCTCTTCGGGAAAAATGCCGCAGTGAAAAATGCGTAAATCGGCAGCTTCGCCGTACAGCTCATGAACGGAGTCAGAAGAATTGTCATCTTTCGGTCTCTCTCAGACGGCAGCGTCCGGCTTGCCATCACACCAGGAACTGTACATCCGAATCCAACCAGCATCGGAACAATGCTTCGTCCGGAGAGTCCCAGTTTTCGGAGAAGTTTATCCATGATAAAAGCTACTCTTGCCATATATCCACTGTCTTCCAGAAGCGACAGAAAGAAAAACAGTGTCACAATGATCGGCAGAAAACTTAAAACACCGCCGACTCCGCTGAAAATTCCATCAATCACCAGCGAATGTACCACACTATTTACATGCGCTGCTGTCATTGCATGATCCACGACATTCGTCAGTGCTGTGATTCCAGACTCCAGAACCCCCTGCAAAAATGCTCCGATTACATTGAATGTAAGCCAGAATACAACTGCCATAATTCCAACAAATGCAGGAATTCCGGTATATTTTCCAGTCAGGAATCGATCGATCTTCCGACTTCTGAGATGTTCTCTACTCTCTTTCGGCTTGATCACCGACTCACTGCAGACGTCTTCTATGTAAGCAAACCTCATCTGTGCAATTGCGGCTGCACGATCCAGTCCAGTTTCCTCCTCCGTCTGTCGGGAAATGTCCTCCAGAAGGTTTTTCTCCTTTTCTGTCAGATTCAGCTGCTCTAATATTTTTTCATCACCTTCCATGATCTTGCTTGCCGCAAACCGAACCGGTATCTCTGCTTTTTCAGCATGATCCTCGATCAGATGCATTACTGCGTGAATTCCTCTGTGAATTCCTTCCTCTTTTCGGCAGAAATCTGTTTCCAGTGGTTTTTCCTGATATTTTGCTACATGGATGGCATGCTGGATCAATTCCTCGATTCCTTCTGCCTTTGCCGCAGAAATCGGAATGACCGGAACTCCCAGAGCCGCCTCCATTTCATTAACCAGAACGGAACCCCCGTTTTCACGCAGTTCATCCATCATATTCAATGCAACAACCATCGGAACACCAAGCTCTAACAGCTGCATGGTAAGATACAGATTTCGCTCAATATTTGTTGCATCCACAATATTAATGATCCCCTTCGGCTTCTCACGAATGACAAACTCTCTCGTCACGATTTCCTCACTACTGTAAGGAGACATCGAATAAATCCCCGGCAGATCTGTGATCAGTGTATTATTATGGCCTTTGATCACTCCATCTTTTCTGTCTACTGTAACTCCCGGAAAGTTACCCACATGCTGTTTGGAACCGGTCAACTGGTTAAACAATGTCGTCTTTCCACAATTCTGATTTCCCACAAGAGCAAACGTCAGTGTCTCCCCTTCAGGCAGCGGAGTCTCCTCTTTCCGGTTATGAAACTTTCCGCCTTCCCCATATCCCGGATGCAGTTTCTCCTGTTTTTCTACTTTTTTTCTGGTATTCTTTGGTTTGTGTTCTTTACTGATTTCAATGTTTTTTGCATCTTCCAGGCGAATCGTCAGCTCGTAGCCATGAAGCCGCAGCTCAATTGGATCTCCCATCGGTGCATATTGTACAACCGTCACTTCTGTGCCTTGTATCAATCCCATATCCAGAAAATGTTGGCGCAGAGCGCCCTCTCCCCCAACCGAAAGAATGGTGGCAGTACTTCCTATTTGTAATTCATTTAATTTCATGTCTTTTCCTCTTTCTCATTCGTTTGAGCTTTCTTACTACTCTACCATACACTGATGTTTTTATAAAATCAACTGTTTGGGCACAAAAATACCGACAGATTACTCCGCCGGCCTTCTATTATTTTAAGATTGCTTCTACATCTCCTGCAATCTGCTCTGCATTCAGATGATTTTTCTCCAATACTTCCTGCACGTCATATCGGTCAAGGAGCTCTTTCTTCAATCCAAAGTTTAACACTTTCATATCAGAAACACCGTAATAACGGGCAATCTTTTCACCAAAACCTCCGTCTAAAATTCCATCCTCCAGGGTCACTACGATTTCATGATCTTTCTTCAGATCATCAAGAAGTGCTTCATCCAGACCTGTGATGTAATATGGATTCACCAGTGTCGGCTGCACACCTGTTTTCTCTGCGATCAGTTCTGCTGCTTTCTCTCCCAGTGAATAGAATACACCGAGTCCGATCACTGCAACCTTGCTTCCTTTCTGTATTACTTCATAAGTATTCAATTTGCTGAAATCCTTCGTCACTGCTTTCCCATCCGAAATCATCTCACCGCCCGGCACTTTTATTGCAACTGGATAAGAATTCTGCTCCACACTCCAATCAAGCATGGCAAGATATTCTTCTTTTGTCGTCGGTGCCAGATAAACAAGGTTCGGAATATTTGCCATCATCGGAATATCCTGAAATCCCAGATGTGTGACATCATTCATTCCATAAACAGAACCCCAGAATGTCACAATTGTTGCCGGACTGTTGTTGATACACAGATCCTGTGCGATCTGGTCAAATGTCCGCTGTACAAAAGTACTGTACACGCCGTAAACAGGCTTTCCTCCGTTTGTCGCAATACCGGATGCCAGAGCAACCGCTGTCTCTTCTGCAATTCCCACATCAATAAACTGGCGTCCGGCTTCTTTTCGCTTATCTTCTGTAAATCCCATAACTGCAGGCGTTCCGGATGTAATGGCAACCACACTGGAATCTTCTTTCATCTTTTTCAAAAGATAATCTCTCGTAATACCAGCGTAGTCCTCCGTATTTGAAGTATAAAGAGGTTTTCCCGTCTCAAGATCAAACGGGCCGCTGAAATGCCACTGTTCTTTATTTTGCTCTGCCGGCTCATATCCTTTTCCTTTCAGCGTATTGATATGAACCACAACCGGCTGACTACTGTTTTTTACTTTCTGAAATGCCTCCACCAGCGCTTTTGTATCGTTTCCCTGGTTTACATAAATATAATCAAGCCCCATCGCTTTGAACAGGTTACACGGAGCTGTTCCGTTTGTTTCCCTCAGCAGCTTCAGATTCTGATACAATCCTCCATGATTCTCTGCGATGGACATATCATTGTCATTCACTACAATAATTAGATTTCCACCCAATTCTGCGGCGTAGTCAATTCCCTCCAGTGCTTCTCCGCCGCTTAAAGAACCGTCTCCGATCACTGCGATCACATTTCCGTCTTCCCCCTTCAGATCTCTTGCTTTTGCAAGTCCGCAGGCAAGACTGACAGAAGTAGATGTATGACCGATCGTAAAGAAATCATGCTCACTCTCATGTGGATTTGTATAACCGGATACATCATCGTAATGCTCTTCATAAAGATATGCATCTTTTCTTCCTGTTAGCATTTTGTGCGGATAACTCTGATGGGAAACGTCATATACAATTTTATCTTTTGGAGATTCAAATACATAATGCATGGCAATGGTCGCTTCCACCATTCCGAAATTTGGTCCGAAATGTCCGCCATGCCGGCTTGCCCGGGTCAAAAGTGCATGGCGCATCTCTTCTGCCAGTGCCGGAAGCTCCTCGATCGTCAGTTTTTTTACATCTTCAGGGCTGTTGATTGTTTCAATATACATTAATATCCACTCCTCTTTTTCTTATCAATTCTTACTGTTTTTCTCCTTTGTGAGGATTGATGATACTATATCACCTGGAGTTAACTCCAAGTCAAGAGCGATTTTAAATATTTTTTTATTTTCTTTTCACCAGACACGAATGGCACTTTTTTCATAAATGTAATCAAACATACTGGTAATAAAAACGAAGATGTTTCACGTGAAACATCTTCATCTCCATTTTATTCCTTTATTTTTTCAAACCTGTACTGTTGCTTAATATCCGGATATTTTTCATGATCCACTTCACTCATAAACATTCCATATGGTCTTGCACAGATTTTAAACGGAGAATACAACCCCTGATAAATCACCAGTTTTTCTCCTGTCTCTGTATGCTGCGCAAATGCAAGCACTTTATATAAATATTCTGAAGTTTCCCCTGACACCCATTCTCTCTTAAAATGCTGTACAATATCTCCCACTCGGATGTCTCTCGGAATCACCTCTTCTTGCTTTAACTCAGGCTCTGTGTCCAATTCTACATATTCCTCTTTATCCAGAGAAACAGGCGCACCTGATTTTCCCATAATATGGACGCCTCCATACCAGGTGCCTGTAATCTCAAACAGATCCCCCACCTGATATTCTGAAGTATATTCATCGTTCTTTTTTACAATTCTTATTCTGCTCATTCTGATTATCCCTTATTCTATTTTCTTCTTTCAATCACATCACTGATTGCATCAATCCCTAAAAGTATCTGACTTACCAGAATCAGCACAAATAAAAATTTCACCACTTTTTTCCCTGTCTCGTCTTCTCTTTCTGCACAGTCTTTTGCAATTCTTCCGATGATCCCCAGTAATCCGATCAGGGAAATTCTCTGTGCTGTTCTGTTTAACAATTTGTTCTGATAATAAATTTCCTGCAATAATTCATGATTGTTCATACTCATGTTCTTCTCTCCTTATAATCCGTCTCTGTAAATCTGATTGATTGTTGCCTGAGCATGTTCTAGCTCCTTTTTCTGCATGACAGCATCTCGATCACTGAAAATTGCCAGCATCTCATCCACCACATCTTCCGCTCTCGGATTTGATGTTCTGTAAAGATACCCCAGCATACGAGTTGCCGTATAATCTGTCCTGATTTGATTATACGCAATTTCTCTGCAAAAGTCATCAGGATAATCCTTCTCCTTCAAAGCTCTGTACAATTCATCATTTCTTGCTTTTTCCATATTTATTGCCGCCCGTTCTTTCTAAAATACTGTTTTTTTCAAATTCTTTTTCTGATAATGGCTTATTCAAAAAGTATCCTTGAATGACATCACAATACATCTCTTTTAATACGCCAAGCTGCTTTTGGGTTTCAACACCTTTGTTTCATCCCTTTTTGCATCACTTCCCAACAAAGCTTACCTTCTGGATGCTCAACCTGAAATATCTTTTTACAACACTCATTCATATATACAATCTTTTTTGCCTCAACATCTATGATACGATTATTCGAATTTATTCCATTTAAAATTTTATAAAAAATTGTGAATCGGAATTATCTTTCACCGCAATACTCCTTTTAACAGCAAATAATTCTCTCCCATATTCTACATCATATTGACTGGAAAAATCTACTCAAAAAAATCCTGTTTCAAATGGATTTTTTGCTCCACTTCAAACAGGATTTTGATTCCATCATTTAAATGTTTCTTACTTTTTGGATAATTGTACGATAATCTTCATTTTTTTCAAATAAAATCTGTTTGCCCAGTACAAAGCCTTCTACCCCTTTTTTCCAGAGACGCTCCAGAATCTCCCAGGTCACACCGCCGTCGATCACAATATGGAATTTATACCGCTGACGCAATTTCAAAAGTTGCTCAATTTTAGGTTCTACAAAATGAAGATAGTCTCTTCCCGCAAATCCGGGATTTACGGTCATGACCAGCACGTAATCTACTAACGACAACAATTCCTGAATACTGTCAAGTGAAATTCCGGGATTGATCACAATCCTCGGAGCCTTTCCAAGTTCACGGATTCTGCAGAGTGTCTCTGTTGGAATTGCTTCAGAATCCGGATGGATATAAATAATATCTGCTCCGAACTCTGCATATCGTTCTATATAACGTCCGGGATTATACATCATCATATGAACATCCAGCTTCAAAGAAGTGTTTTTACGTATTATTTCAATATCCTGAAAACTCATCCCGAAATTCGGCACATAATGGCCATCCATTACATCTATATGTAAAATATCCGCTCCACTCACATCAAGTCTCATAATCTCATCTTTCAGATAATCCATCGAAAGATTCAAAAGCGACGGGCATAATAATTTTTCCATAACGGCTCTCTTCCTACTGAATAAGTCCTGTAGCAGTTGGTAATGTCATAGAAATCGCAGGAATATATGTGGTCAGCAACAGTACGATCAAAATCACACCAAAATAGGGCAGTAATTCTTTAAACACCTGCTCAATTTTTACATTTCCGACCTTCGCTCCTGTAAACAAGATAGAGCCGACCGGAGGCGTAATTGTTCCAATACAAAGGTTCAGCGTGACCATAATACCAAACTGTACCGGATGCATACCGAAAGTCTGACAAATTGGCAGGAAAATCGGTGTAAAAATCAAAACAGCCGGAGTCGGATCCATAAAGGTTCCTACGATCAATAAAATAATATTCATTAAAATCACATATCTGTTTTCTGTAATAGAAAGCATTCCATTTGCGATCAGATCCGGCAACCCTGTAAATGCCATAACCCATGACATAATAGAAGATAATCCGATCATAAACGTAATAATACCCGTCATTTTTGCAGAATCCACAACAATTTTGATCATTCCTTTTAAATTGACCTTCTTATAAATAAGAGAAAGAACAAATGCATACGCAACTGCAACTGCACTCGCTTCTGTTGCTGTGAAAACACCACACATGATTCCGCCTATGATAATCACAATCAGCAACAGGCTCGGAATTGCATCTTTTGCAGGAATTCGTCGTTCTGCAACATATCCACATTTCTTTGCTTTAACCCCTGCAAGGAACATCACGAGTAATCCCCACAGAATTCCCGGCACATATCCTCCCATAAACAAGGCAGCAACTGATACACTTCCTGCAATTGTCGAATAAACAATCATCAGATTGGACGGTGGAATCAGCATTCCTGTCGGCGCAGAAGCAATATTTACACCGGCACTGTAAACCGGATCATATCCTTCCTTTTTTTCCATCGGTCCGATCGTACCACCCATTGCAGCAGCCGCTGCTGCACCGGAACCTGAAATTGCACCAAATAACATGTTTGCTACTACATTAGACTGCGCCAGTGCCCCCGGCATACGTCCGGCAACAACCTTGGCAACATTCACAATTCGCTCTGCAATTCCACCGTTATTCATAATATTTCCTGCAAGAATAAAAAACGGAATTGCAATCAGTGAAAATGAATTGGCTCCGGCAAACAATCTTTGCGCAAATGTCGCAAATGAAATATTTGCATCGAGCATACACAACATAGCCAGCGCGGATGACAATCCTACCGCTACACTGATTGACACACCGATCGCTAGCATAATCACCAAAAGCACAACCATAACAATTGCTGTTTGATGTGTGACTTTATGAAATGAGTATTCAATGATTCGGGAAATGAAGTGTTCCCAGATAAACAGGTACAACAACATTCCTGTTCTCAGTAACTAAAATTTTGAAAAGATAGAAGAAAATAAAAAATTGCTTGAGAAAGTAAGACAAAAATGGTATATTAATAAGTGTGTTCCCTTAGTAAAATGGATATTACGGATCCCTCCTAAGGATCAAGTGCAGGTTCGATTCCTGCAGGGAACGTTTTCAAAACGAGGACAGCAGCTTTCTTTATTCAGCCACTGTCCTCGTTTTATTTTTCTATTTCTCTTTTCTTCTTACAAAAACAACTACACCTATCACCGCAATACAAGCAACGCAAAAAATCACATACGATTTTGAATATTTAAAAATTCACATATCCCTGCAGCCAGATCTCACCTTTAAATCGTCTTCCAATCTCTGGCTCTCCCAGAACCTCTTTCTTCGGAACACAAACATCGAACTCCAGTTCATTGACATCCAGTTTCATCTGATAAAGCCGTTCTCCGGTCAATGTATTCTCCCTCTCTCTGATCGCCAGAATCTCTCCCATAATTGAATACAGATCACATTCCACCCCATAAGGCATAAAGTAACTGTCCACAATGGAATATACATCCTCTGTGGCCAATCTACGAGAAACTTTTGAGTAGATATCCATATCTTCCAGAGTCAACGTTTCAATTGCTCCCTGATCTCCATTACGGGCAGCACTCAAAAGTTGCTTTCGTGTTTTTGCTTCCTCTCTTGCGAAACGCATCTGTGTCTCGCTTTTTCTTACAGGCAGCAGGATTCTCCCGGACAGAGCAAGACCGGAAAAAGTGACACCATTTGGAGCTCCTGTCATCATACCCAGCTGACGCTCTTTCATATATTCTACGCCATTTTGCATTGTAAAAATCAGACTGATCCCCACTTTTGCATCTTCACAGATTCCTACGTACTGTTCGCGCTCGATTCGTTTTTCAATGGAAACATCTGCATATGTTGTAACACCACTTCCCTGAAAATACGGGAAATAGTATTCCATATCAAACTGGTCATGATCATCCAGTTCTCCACACAATGTAATCCCCACATCCTGACCGTATTCCTTTTGAAATTCACAGTAGTCTGCTTCTTCATTATAGGAAACGGTCATCTGATGGGTAAAGGTTTCTCTTGTCTGCTCCAATATTTCTTTTAGCTCTGCTTTTTTCTTGATGGGACCAAACCCAATTGCTTTCAAATACTGATGCATATTACTCCTTATTTTTTCGGTTCGATCACTGCATTTCCACCCATATATGGACGTAACGCTTCCGGAATCTTCACAGATCCATCTGCCTGCAGATTGTTCTCCAGGAACGCGATCAGCATTCTTGGTGGTGCAACAACTGTATTATTCAGTGTATGTGCAAAATATTTTCCGTCTGCACCTTTTACACGGATACCAAGTCTTCTGGCCTGTGCATCTCCCAGATTTGAGCAGCTTCCTACTTCAAAGTATTTCTGCTGTCTTGGAGACCATGCCTCCACATCCACAGACTTCACTTTCAGATCCGCAAGATCTCCGGAACAGCATTCCAGTGTGCGAACCGGAATATCCATAGAACGGAATAAATCCACTGTGTTCTTCCACAATTTTTCATACCAGTCCATGCTCTCTTCCGGTTTACATACAACGATCATTTCCTGTTTTTCGAACTGGTGAATACGATATACACCACGTTCCTCAATTCCGTGTGCCCCTTTTTCTTTTCTGAAGCATGGAGAATAACTTGTCAGTGTCTGTGGCAGCTGCTCTTCCGGAAGAAGTGTATCGATAAATTTACCGATCATAGAGTGCTCACTTGTTCCGATCAGATAGAGATCTTCTCCTTCAATCTTATACATCATTGCATCCATTTCTGCAAAGCTCATAACACCTGTCACAACATTGCTGCGGATCATAAACGGAGGAATACAGTAAGTAAATCCTCTGTTGATCATGAAATCTCTTGCATAGGAAATAACTGCAGAATGCAATCTCGCAATATCTCCCATCAGATAATAAAATCCGTTTCCTGCCACTTTTCTTGCACTATCCAGATCGATTCCATTGAATCTTTCCATAATTTCTGTGTGATATGGAACTTCAAAATCAGGAATAACCGGCTCACCAAAGCGCTCCAGTTCCACATTTTCACTGTCATCTTTTCCAATCGGAACAGATGGATCAATGATATTTGGAATTGTCATCATGATTTTTTTAATTTTTTCTTCTACTTCTTTTTCTTCTGCAGAAAGTGCTTCCATCTTATCTGCACTCTCTGTTACTTTTCTTTTCAGCTCTTCTGCCTCTTCTTTTTTGCCCTGAGCCATCATTGCACCAATCTGTTTTGATGTTTTGTTTTTCTCAGCTCTAAGTGCTTCTACTTCACCTTTAATTTCACGATTTTTCTGATCCAGTTCCAATACCTCATCTACCAGTGGTAACTTAGAATCCTGAAATTTGTTTTTAATATTCTGTTTTACAACTTCCGGATTTGATCTTACAAATTTGATATCTAACATAATTTTCCTCCTCATACAGTGTATATCACTGCTTCATTGCTTTTTTCAAAGACTCTCTTTCTTCTTCTCCGAGTTCCATATAGCTTTCGCCTTTTACAATTTCCTTTATATAGGTATAACACCCTTCTCGGCTGTGCATCGCATTAAACACCCAGCCATTATTATTTTCATCTAACATCGTCAGAACAAAACTGAGATTTCCTCCCATTTCCTGAAATGCATCATAACGTACAATTCCTATTTTCTGATAATGTGTTTTCATTCTTTTGTAAATTGTATCAATATCTCTTGTATTCTGTTTTACTGCGCGTTCCAGTTTTTCTACTGTTTTAAACTGCTCCAGAAATCCTTTTTCCAGAGATTTACCATCTTTTCCGCGCATAAAAATCTGATATTTTGCCTGCATACGCTTATGTTTCATTTGCAGATTGATCACAATCCCAATGAAAACCACCTGCATGATCAACAAAACAATTACCAGATACAGTAATACTTCTGTTGCCATTCTCATGTCTCCTTCTTATATCTGCGGGACACCTCTTAGCTTTGAATGGACATGATCAAGTCGAATATTCGCTCCAATTCTTCCTCTGAATAATATTCGATTTCAATTTTCCCCTTACCATTCGATTTTGGATTTACATTTACCTTTGTCCCCATGATTCCCTTCATTTTTTCTTCCAGGTTTTCATAGATAAATGTATGCTCAATTTTTTCTTTTTTTGCAGTCTTCTTGGGATTTTTCAATATTTTAATCAGCTTCTCAGTCTCCCTCACACTGAGCTTCTCATCAAATATTTTATTTGCAATTGTGTACTGTTGTTCTTCGTCTTCCAATGCAAGTAACGCTCTGGCATGTCCGGTTGAGATCATATCATCAATCACCATCTGCTGAACCTTACTGTTAAGTTTTAAAAGACGCATTGAGTTTGTCACTGCCGTTCTGCTCTTCGATACACGTTCTGCAATCTCATCCTGTTTTAGATGAAACTCTTTCAATAATCGCTTGTATGCAATTGCTTCTTCAATTGGATTCAGATTTTCTCTCTGAATATTTTCAATCAAAGAAATCTCCACAACTTCCTGCTCCGTATATTCACGAACCAGTACCGGTACTTCTTTTAATCCGGCAAGCTTTGCCGCTCTCCATCTTCTTTCTCCTGCAATGATTTCATAATAATCATTTTTCTTTTGTACCAAAAGTGGCTGAAGTACGCCAAACTGTTTGATAGAATCTGCCAGCTCAAGAAGGGCATCTTCATCAAAATCTTTTCTCGGCTGTTCACTATTTGGTTCTACCTGAGTAATCTTTACTATAGTCTCCCCGGATTTTTCCACTTTTACTTTTTCTTTTTGAGTTTTATTAGCCTGTTTTTCTGTTGTCTTCACTGTCTTGTTTGGAATCAGACTGTCTAACCCCTTTCCAAGTCCATTTCTTTTCACTGCCATTTTATTCTTCTCCTTTATTGATCACTTCTTCAGCCAATAACAAATAACTTTCTGCTCCTGAAGATTTTGGGTCATATAAATTTATTGGCATACCATAACTTGGCGCCTCTGCCAGCCGGACATTTCTTGGAATAATCGTTTTGTAGATGTTTTGATTTAAATTGTCTTTTACATTTTCTACAACCTGGAGTGAGAGGTTCGTTCTGGCATCATACATTGTGAACACAACGCCTTCTATTTCTAATTTTGGATTTAATCTCTCCTGAACAAGCTCTATTGTGTGGATCAACTGGCTTAATCCTTCCAATGCATAATACTCACACTGAATCGGGACAAGTACTGAATTTGCTGTGGTCATTGCATTGATCGTTAGCATACTCAATGCCGGTGGACAATCTATGATAATATAATCATATCTGTCCTTCACTTTTTCAACTTCATTTTTAATAATGTATTCTTTATTATCAACACCAATCAATTCAATTTCTGCTGCCGACAAATTAACATTAGACGGAAGTACATCCAGGTTTTCATAGACTTCTTTGCAAATACATTCTTCAATCCCAATATTCCCAATAATTAAATCATATACTGTATTTTCAACTTCATCTTTATTTACACTCAGTCCACTTGTCATATTTCCCTGTGGATCCATATCAAGTGCCAGAACTTTTTGTCCAAGACTTGCAAGTGAAGCTGATAAATTGATAGCTGTTGTAGTTTTACCTACTCCACCTTTTTGATTTGCAATCGCTATAATTCTTCCCATATTCGTACTCCTTTCATTGAACACGTTCTTATTATATCACCTTTTACTTTTATTATCTATACAATGTTTCACGTGAAACATTGTGATTTTTATGAAATGTTACTGTTTACACTAGATATTTCGTATTCAATACTTTCTCTCTACTTTTTAAAATGTTTCACGTGAAACATTTTTGACTATAATTCTTATAATCATTTTGTGATTCAGCATACATCTACCGTTCCATTTATTTTTGTGCCAAGTTTGTCCAAATAGTTGTTTCCGGCACAATTTCTTCTTCATTTCCCGCATAGACCTAATTCAGCTTTTCCTCTCCTCTATTAAATTTAAACTATTTCTCATTGTATCATAAAAACTACTTTTCAGATAGATTTTTCATTAATCCAAAATGTTTCACGTGAAACATTGGCTGTTTACTGTTTGTCTCACAGAATTTTTCAAATTTTCTTTATTTGACACCTCTCCTGTAGTATAATAAGAAAGTATAAATGGAATTATAAAGGAGGGTATCATTTTGAACTGGAAGAAAAATTTGAAAACTTGTACGATCCTGACAGGATTAACCGTTGCTTCTATGCATATCGTTAATCGTTTCGTTTACTATATGTCTACAATAGATGAAATGCTGTCTGACAAAAATGCAGAATATTATGACTGGCGTTTTGGACGCATTTGCTACCACAAAACAGGAAGTGGATCTCCTCTTCTCTTGATCCATGATCTAAACGTCTGCAGTTCTTCCTATGAATGGAACCAGATTGTAGATCAATTATCTAAAACAAATACTGTATACACAATTGATTTATTAGGCTGTGGACGCTCGGACAAACCCTATTTGACCTATACAAATTATCTTTATGTCCAGTTAATCACTGATTTTATTAAACATATCATTGGTGAAAAAACTGATATTATCGCAATGGGGGAATCCGGTTCTTTTGTCTTAATGGCATGTGCTAATGATCACTCAATTATTGACAAAGTTCTTTTAATTAATCCTGGTGATTTGATTGAACTTTCAAAAATACCGACAAAGCGTACAAAGTTAAAACAGCATTGTATTAACATGCCTGTTGTAGGAACATTTCTTTACAATTTACGCTTTAATAAACGAACCATCGAAAAAGATTTACACTTAAATGGATACTATGATTTCAAGAAAATTGATACAAATACAGTAAAGACCTTTTTTGAAGCTGCACATACAGACAATACTGCCGGAAAATATCTGTATTCCAGCATCAAATCTCGCTTTACAAATGCAAATGTGATGTATTCTTTAAATCGAATTAACAACAGCGTGTTTATTATTGTAGGGAATGCAAATCCAGAATATGCACTAATTGCAAACCAATACCAAAATTATATGCCTTCTATTGAAATTCAAGAAATTGATCATACCAAACGTTTTCCACATCTGGAAGACCCTGAAACGTTTTTAGAACAGGTTGAAATTTTATTTGATATCAACAACGGAGAAGAGTTATCCACAAAATAATGTGGATAACTCTTCTTTTTTGGTGGATAAACTGTGAATAACGTAAAAAAAGGATGTAAACTTTTAAATTGTTGTACAATTAAAATACTTTACATCCTTTTTGTTTACTTCTTGATTTTTAAAGAATAATTTTTTTATTTCTCTCTTGTTTTATGACAATGGTTCTTTTGCTGGAAGTCCTGCTTTTCTCGGGTATTTTTTTCGTGTCTCAGAAATCTTTTTTATTTTCACAAAAGAACGTCCAATCTCTGTATCCGGCAGCTGAAACTTTACTGTTTTCTCAATTTTTCCACCAAGAAGAGACACTGCTTTTTCCGATTGTTTCAATTCGTCTTCAACAGTTCCTGATTTATAGGATACGAACATCCCGCCTACTCGTATATATGGAATGCAGTATTCACTCAAGGTTGACAGATTTGCCACTGCACGGGACACACACAGGTCAAATTGTTCTCTGTATGCTGTCTGCTTTGCAAAATCTTCTGCTCTTCCATGAAGCGTTTCCACATCTTCGAGCCCTAATTTTTCTACTACGGCATCTAAAAAATTAATTCTTTTTTTCAGAGAATCCAACAATACGACTTTCAGATGAGGAAAGGCAATCTTTAACGGCAGTCCCGGAAATCCCGCGCCGGTTCCGATGTCAATCACAGAATTTACCTGATTCATATCCACTGTTTTTACAATTGCAAGGCTGTCCACAAAATGTTTCTCATTTACTTCATCATACTCGGTGATCCCTGTCAGGTTCATCACCTTATTCCACTCCACCAGAAGCTCATAATACTGATGAAACTGCTCTTTCTGGCGTTCTGTCAGCCGGATATCCAGCTGGCTTAATTGCTGTTCAAATTTATTTTCCATACACTCTCCTGTTCTCTCATCTGCTCTCCAGATACACCAGCAGAACCGAAATATCTGCCGGAGATACCCCGGATATCCGGGATGCCTGCCCGATGGATGCCGGTCGGATCTGCGACAATTTCTGCTTTGCCTCTAATCGCAGACTCTGTACCTCTTCATAATTAATATCTGCAGGAATCCGCTTTTTCTCCAGTTTTTTAAACTGCTCTACCTGCTTTTTCTGCCGTTTGATATAACCTTCATACTTAATGTTAATATTCACCTGCTCTGCAACGTCGTATTTAAGCTCTGGACGCATTTTATCCACTGAGGCAAGGATTTCATAGCTAAGCTCCGGACGACGGATCAGATCAGCCAGAGACGCGCCTGAAACAAGCGGTGTACTTCCGCAGGACTCCAGAAGCTCCTGTACTTCTTTGGTCGTTCCCACATGCACACTTTCCACACGCTCGATCTCTTTTTGAATCTGCTCTTCTTTTTTCAGCAGGTTCTGATAGCGCTCCTCCTCGATCAGCCCGACTTCATATCCGATCTTTGTCAGTCTGAGATCTGCATTATCCTGTCTTAAAAGCAGACGGTATTCTGCTCTGGAAGTCATCATTCGATACGGCTCATGACTCTCTTTTGTGACCAGATCATCAATCAGAACTCCGATATATCCCTCGGAACGGTCAATGATGATCCCTTCCTTGCCCTGCAGCTTTCTCGCCGCATTAATACCCGCTACAAGCCCCTGCGCTGCTGCCTCCTCATACCCGGAGCTTCCGTTAAACTGCCCGCCGCTGAACAGCCCTTCGACATTTTTAAACTCCAGTGTACTCTTTAACTGTCTCGCATCAATACAATCATATTCGATGGCATACGCATTTCTTACGATCTTTGCATGTTCAAGCCCCGGCACGCTGCGGTACATCGCATACTGAACATCTTCCGGAAGAGAGCTTGACATCCCTCCCACATACATTTCGTTGGTGTCCAATCCTTCCGGCTCAATAAACACCTGATGCCGGTTCTTATCTGCAAATTTTACCACCTTGTCCTCGATCGACGGACAATATCTCGGTCCTGTTCCCTCGATCATTCCTGAAAACAACGGAGAACGGCCCAGATTTTCTCTGATAATTTCATGGGTCTTTTCATTCGTATAAGTCAGCCAGCAGGAAACCTGATCGATCTGGATGTCCTCAGGGTCTGTCGTAAAGGAAAACGGTACGATCCGCTCGTCTCCTTTCTGCTCTTCCATTTTGCCAAAATCAATACTTCTCTTGTCAATACGCGCCGGCGTTCCTGTCTTAAACCGATACATTTCGATTCCAAGTTCTTTCAGACTGTCTGTCAGATAATTTGCCGGCTGCAGCCCGTTTGGCCCGGTCTGCATGCTGACGTCTCCGTAAATACATCTCGCCTTCAAATAGGTTCCGGTGCACAATACGACCGCTCTGCAGCGATATGTGGCACCGGAATAAGTTCTGACTCCTGTAATGATTTTTTTTCCGTCAGCCCCATCCTCAGTAAGAATCTCTGTCACTTCCATCTGCTTGATTTCCAGATTCTCCTGATCCTCAAGCACCTTTCGCATCGTTTTACTGTAATTTGCCTTGTCCGCCTGCGCACGCAGAGAGTGCACAGCCGGTCCTTTTGAACTGTTCAGCATCTTAGACTGGATAAAAGTCCGGTCGATCACCTTTCCCATCTCACCGCCTAACGCGTCCACTTCTTTGACAAGGTGTCCTTTGGAACTGCCCCCGATATTCGGATTACACGGCATCAGCGCAATACTGTCCACACTTACTGTAAACATCAGTGTCTGAAATCCCATCCTCGCACACGCAAGCGCTGCTTCACATCCGGCATGCCCTGCCCCTACGATCACCACATCATATTCATCTTTATTTTCCCATACAGAATTTGCTGAATATTTCATTGACCAAATCTTCTCCTATCGTTTCTCCTGTAATACTTCCGAGTGATTCATATGCATCCATCAGATCGATGGAATAAAAATCCTCCGGCATCTCATTTTCAATACTTTCAATCACTTTATACAGACTTTCTCTCGCAGACTGAAGTGCTGCTTTCTGTCTGATATTTGTAATGTATATTTCATCATTAAAGGACAGACTGCCCTTTAAAAACATTTTTTCCAGTGTCTTTTCCAACTCCTGGATTCCCAGTTCTTCCTTTGCTGATATCTCGATCATCGGAATCTCTCGTCCCGGAAGCTGTTCTGCCAGCATCTCTTTCGACACGACAGTCTTCAGATCAGTTTTATTTAACAAGATAATCGCCTTTTTATCAAGTACCAGATTCAGGATTTTCTGGTCGTTTTCATCCAATGACCGTGACGCATCCACCACATAGATAACCAGATCAGCACTCTTTGCATACTCTTTTGCTTTCTCTACACCCATCTTTTCAATCACATCTTCCGTATCCCGGATTCCTGCCGTATCAATGATATTCAGGCTAAGCTCCTGCAGATGGATCTGTTCTTCCAAAACGTCTCTGGTCGTCCCTTCAATGTCTGTCACAATGGCTCTCTCTCTTCCGGAAAGCACATTCAACAAAGAGGATTTTCCTGCATTCGGTTTTCCGACGATCACGGTCTGGATTCCCTCTTTTAAAATCCTGCCGTCATCTGATGACCGGATGAGATCCTCCAGTTCTCTTAAAATCCCTTCTGTCACTGTCTGCAGCGTCTCTCCATATCCATCCACACTGATATGCTCCGGATCATCCAGCGCTGTTTCAATAAATGCCGTGTGATACAAGATCTCCTTGCGCATCTCTTCAATTTTTCGCTTTACACTTCCTTTGAGCTGACTCATGGAGCTTTTCAGCGCATACTCATTCTGAGATGTGATTACATCGATCACCGCCTCTGCCTGGGAAAGATCCATCTTTCCATTCAAAAATGCGCGCTTGGTAAATTCTCCCGGTTCTGCCGGTCTGGCCCCGTTTTTGATCACAGTTTCCAGAACCTTTCTCACCACAAATGTTCCTCCATGGCAGTTGATCTCCACGGTATCTTCTCCCGTAAAAGTTCTCGGTGCTCTCATCACACTGACCAGAACTTCATCTATCGTCTCTTCCCTATCTTTGATAAATCCATAGTGTATCGTATGGCTCTCTGCCTGAGATAACTGTTCTTTTCCCTTATAAATTCTGTCAATAATTGCAAATGCTTCCTCTCCGCTGATACGAACAATTCCAATTCCTGAATTGGTCATACCTGTAGAAATGGCAGCAATCGTATCCTTTTTCATCTTCCACCTCTTGGAAATTCTATTTGTCTGATAAAAAAGGACGTTGTTACGCTTCACGAAAGCCTCCGTGAAGCGTAAAACGTCCTCTTTCGCTTCATTTTATACTATCTTTTTAATGTCACAACTACTTTTCTGTAAGGCTCTTCTCCCTCACTGTGTGTTGTCACATGCGGATCTGACTGAAGTGCAGCATGAATGATTCTTCTCTCATATGGATTCATTGGCTCCAGAGAAACTGCTCTTCTCGTTCTTTTCACTTTGAACGCAATGTTCTTTGCAAGATGTCTTAATGTCTCTTCCCTTCTTGCTCTATAGTTTTCTGTATCAAGTTTCACTCTCACATATCCGTCCTGATGTTTATTGGCAACACGATTTGCAAGATACTGAAGCGCATCCAGAGTCTGCCCTCTTTTTCCGATCAGAATTCCCATATTGCTGCCCTTCATCTCAACACTGAGAGCACCTTCAGAATCCACTTCAGAAACAATTTCCACAGCCATGTCCATTGCTTTTAAGGTGTCATTCAGAAAAGCTTCCACAGCTTTGATCGCTTCATCAGAAACTTCTGCCAGCTCTGTAGCTTTCTTTCTTGCCGGCTCCTCTTCTGCTTTTTCTTCCTGCTTTTCCTGTACAGGCTCTGATACCTGCTCTTTTACAACACTTGGTTTTACTTCTTCAACCGGTATTGTCTCTTCTTTCACTTCTGCCACAGGTTCCGGTTTTCTGCGGGCTTCGATCACTGCCTGCTTCATTCCGATTCCAAGGAAACCTGCGCTGCCTTTTTCAATGACTTCATATTCCAGTCTGTCACTGGTAACTCCCAGCTGGATCAATGCCTCTGTGATTGCATCATCCACTGTTTTTGCTGATACTCTGATACTACCGTCCATCGTGAATCCTTCCTTTCCCCGACTCTCTATTTCTCGCTCTCTTCCGTTTTATCTTTGGCATTGTGTCCACTGTTATAACGGCTTACCATATTTGCCTTTGATGCGAGACTTCCCGGCTTGGCATTTTTGATATTCTCTTTTGCCTGCTGGATCTTTTCTTCTTTTTCTTTGCTGGAAACACTTGTCTTCTGTTCTGTTACATTTCGAGTGCTCTTTGTTGCCATCCGGTTGATTTCTTTTGCCGGAGCACCTTTTTTCTCACGTTTCTTCGCTGCTTTTTTGCGCTGCTCTTCGATCATCTCTTCTACTGATTTCTTGCTCAGATATTTATTGATCGCCATCTGCTGTACACATCTTACAATCGCACTGATCGCCCAGTACAGACCAAGACCTGCTGGCAGTGTAAATCCCATAAATACAGAGAACAACGGCATAATATAGTTCATAGAATTCATGGATCTTGCCATCGGATTGTCCGGATCGATCGTCGTTGTCTGTTGCTGCTGCATCAGTTTTACACTAATAAACTGTGTCAGACCTGCCATGATCGGAATGATCACTGCCAGAATAATTCCAACAATTGAAAAATCCTTCAAAGCATCCATCAACATTGTCAGCGGCTGCTCACCAATGTTAATGCCAAGGAATGTATTCAAATGTCCCATCGTTGCAGTTGTCTTATCTACAACTGTCTCAAGAGACGGCATCTTGTCCACCAGAGTATTCCATGTGGAGTCCTGGAATTTATATAACACCCTCACCAGAATATTGGGGTCTGTATAATCATATGCATTTGCAGGCATATACACCGGAGCTGCATTTCCGATCTTTTCCAGAATCTTCTGATATCCGTCTGTCGCCATGATCTGATTAACAACCGGCATATAAATCTCTTTAATACCATTTACATATCTCGGTACTTCCTGAATAACAGGATACAATGCGAACAAAATCGGAAGCTGGATCACCATCGGCAGACATCCGCCTGTCGGAGAACTTCCGTATTTTTCGTAGATCAGCTGCTGCTCTTCCTGCATCTTGAGCATGGATGCCTGATCTCTTTTTCCTGCATATTTTTTCTGCAGTTTTTGAATTTCCGGCATCATCACAGACTGCATTTTTGAAAATTTCTGCTGTTTGATCGTCAGCGGGATCATCAATGTATAAATAATAATTGTAAACAGAATAATACATATTCCGATATTCTGAATTCCAAATAAATTCAGAAAATTATAGATTGCATCCATGAGCTTACCAAATACCCATGCAATCTGTCCGACAATCGGCCAGTCTGCCGCTGTCGCAGCGATTAAACCAAATTCCATCTTTTATCCTCCTTAAGGTACCGGATCATATCCGCCTTTTGCAAATGGATTGCACCGCAGAATCCTCCAGACGGTCAGGGCAAGTCCCTTAACTGCACCGTATTTTTCAATTGCCTCAATCCCGTACTGGGAGCAGGTCGGCGTATAAATACAGTGATACGTCGTCTTCAAACCGGATAAATACTTCTGATAAAACCGTATCATCCCTATCAAAATCTTCTTCATCTGCGTCACTTCCTTTGAAATCATGCATATATATTATGAAGTTTTCCCAGGTGGATGAGCGCGCTTTCTATATCATGATAACTTTTCTCTTTTGCGCCTGCTCTTGCAATCACTACTAAGTCAAATCCACATTGGAAATGTTCTTCTTGAAGTCGATAGCTCTCTCGAATAAGCCTTGTAAGATGATGTCTCACAACGCTGTTTCCTACTTTTTTACTGACTGAAATCCCCAAACGATTTTTGTCCATCCCATTTTCTCTGATATACAGTACCAGATATCGGTTGGCATAGGATTTCCCATTTTTATATACGACTTGAAAATCTTTATTTTTCTTTAAAGATTCGGAAAATTTCATCGATAACCTCTTTTTAGCAGCTCTTTCCCCTGGAAATACTGCACTTTTTTATAGAAGAAAAGGCCACATATATGCGGCCTAAGCTGATAACTGTTTTCTTCCTTTTGCTCTTCTGGCAGCTAAAACTTTTCTTCCGCCTGGTGTGCTCATTCTTGCTCTGAATCCGTGAACTTTTGCTCTGGATCTTTTCTTTGGCTGAAATGTCATTTTCATTGGTACATACACCTCCTTGTGGTTGATATACTTATTATAAAGTATTTACAATATTTGCCTCTTTTTTTCGTATCTCTACTATATATAGTGTTTATATAGTACTACTGCTGATAAACAGAAAGACACTGCTCTTAATTATATGCAAAAAAGCCCATAAAGTCAAGCATTAGCAGCGAAAATACTAAAATATAGTTTTTCACATATTTTTTAGAAATTTTTTTATTACCGCTTTTTTTCACACCTATTCCTTTTATTTTTTTAGTTATCCAAATCTTTTCCACAGAATTATCTACATTTCTGTTTCTTCGCTCATTTCTTTTCCCATATTCTCAAACGCCTTATATTTCCTGAGATTTTCACTTTTTTGTTTCATTTACAAATTTCCCTGATTTTCACCAAATTTCGAGTTTCCACATTATCTACATTTTTCTTACCCACAGTAAGAGGATTTATCCACAGTTATTCACATTTTGTGGATAACTTTATCCAAATTTGTGGATAAACCAGCAAAACAGTGTAGAAAACCACTGGATATTGTGTAGATAGCCTGTAGAAAAATTTTTATTTCTCTTTAAGTTTCCCTTTTTATCGGCGTTGATAGTGTTTAAAAAGTTTTCCACATTATCAACAAAGTTTTCCACCTATCAAATTGTTTCCTGTTATTTTTACATTGCTTCTATTTTCATTTTGATGTAGAATGTAGTTGAGATACTCTGCTTATCTCTCATTTTATATTAATTAGGAGTTTACCATTGATGAACATTGTAGAAGAAAACTGGGAGCAGATTTTGAATAAGATGAAACTAGAATATTGCTCATCCAATATTTCGTACAATACGTGGATCGCACCACTTACCGTTTACGAAGTAACCGATGACACCGTATATATTCTTGTAAAATTACGTGCCAGCCTGGAGCACATTGAAGAAAAATACCTGCTTCCTTTTAAAGTATGTATTGCAGAAGTCACAGGTTACGAATATGAAGTCTCTTTCGTGACCGACGATCATGTTGTCATCCAGGAAAAAAAAGATACGGCAGTAAAAAAACAGCAGTCAAATGCGATTTTCGAACAGGCCAACCTGAATCCAAAATACACATTTGATACTTTTGTTGTAGGAAGCAATAACAATTTTGCTCATGCTGCATCCCTTGCTGTTGCGGATTCTCCGGGTGAGATTTACAATCCTCTCTTCCTCTACGGAGGTGTAGGACTTGGAAAAACCCACCTGATGCACTCCATTGCTCATTTTATTCTGGAAAAGGATCCGACGAAAAAAGTCCTCTATGTAACCAGTGAGACTTTTACGAATGAACTAATCGATGCTTTGAAAATAGGTAAAAACGGAAATGAACTTGCGATGACGACATTCCGTGAAAAATACAGAAATAATGATGTTCTGCTCATTGACGATATCCAGTTTATCATCGGAAAAGAAAGTACACAGGAAGAATTTTTCCATACATTCAACCATCTTCATGTTTCCGGAAAGCAGATCATCATCTCCAGTGATAAACCTCCAAAAGATATCGAGACTCTGGAGGCACGTCTGCGTACCCGGTTTGAATGGGGACTGATCGCGGACATCTCCTCTCCGGACTATGAGACCAGAATGGCCATTCTCCGGAAAAAAGAAGAACTGGACGGACTGGAGCGATACCACATTCCGGATGAGGTCATGCAGTATATTGCCAATAATATTACATCCAACATCCGTGAACTGGAAGGCTCTTTAAACAAGCTCATCGCGCTTGCCAACCTGGAGAACAAGCCGATCGATATTCCTTTGGCTGCAGAAGCCTTAAAAGATATGATTTCTCCGAATAATACACGGGAAATTACACCTGAGCTCATTATCGAAGTCGTTTCTGACCACTTTAATGTACCTGCTGCCGAATTAAAAGGTAAAAAACGAAACGCAGAGATCGTTCTGCCTCGTCAGATCGTTATGTATCTCTGCCGAAAAATGACTGATACCCCGTTAAAGACCATCGGTCTGATTCTTGGCGGCAAAGATCATGCCTCTGTCAGCCATGGTGTCAAAAAGATTGAACATGATGTAAAGACGGATGAGGCTTTGAACAATACCGTTAACATCATTAAGAAGAAACTGAACCCCATTTAATTTGGAGTTTATACAAAACTATTATGAATCTAAACGTTTATTTTCTGAGGGTTTTTTGACCCTCAGATTCTTTCCGTTTAAGTGTGGATAATTCTGTGGAAATGCTGTGGATTATAGTGTTAATAAAATAATTTCTCAAGGAGACAGTAAAAGTTATACAAACACCGTCCCCTTGTTTTCCATACTGTTTCTACAGACTTATGAAAGTGGACAACCCCTTGATTTATAAGGCTTTGAAGCATTTATCAACATATCCACACCCCCTACGGCGGCTAAGACGGAAAACTTTTATATTTCTCTTTATAAGATTTGGCTGCTGAAAGTTTTCCACCACAAATCATATTTCACAAATTCGAAAGGAGATTATCAACAGATGAGAATCGTATGTACGAAATCCAATCTTGTAAAAGGAGTCAGTATTGTTTCTAAAGCTGTTCCTTCTAAAACAACAATGCCTATCTTAGAATGTATTTTAGTTGACGCATCGACAGATGTTATTAAGTTGACAGCAAATGATATGGAACTTGGAATTGAAACCAGAATTGAAGGTGATATTTTAGAAAGAGGTATCATCGCATTAAATGCTAAGATTTTTTCGGAAATTGTAAGAAAGCTTCCGGACAGTGATGTTGTAATCGAAACGACATCTGACAACCAGACTCTGATCACCTGTGAAAAAGCAAAATTCAATATTGCAGCACAGTCCGGAGAAGATTTTTCATATCTTCCTGTAATAGAGAAAGAAGATTACATTACTGTCTCAGAATTCACATTAAAAGAAGTGATTCGTCAGACAATTTTCTCCATCGCAGATAATGATACAAATAAGATGATGACAGGTGAATTGTTTGAAATTGAGGGCAACATACTGAAAGTTGTCTCACTAGATGGTCACAGAATCTCAATTCGTAAGATAGAATTAAAAGAAGATTACGGTCAGAAGAAGGTCATTGTCCCTGGAAAAACGCTTCAGGAAATCAGCAAGATCATTGGTGGAGAGGCGGAAGCACTGGTTGATATTTCTTTCACAAAGAATCATATCGTATTTGAATTTGACAAAACAGTTGTTGTATCCCGTTTGATCGAAGGAGAATATTTTAAAATCGATCAGATGTTATCCAGTGACTATGAGACAAAAGTCAGAATCCATAAAAAAGAACTTTTAGACTGTATTGACCGTGCCACTCTGCTTATCAAAGAGGGGGACAAAAAACCGATCATTATTGATATCAAAGACGGAACGATGGAATTAAAGATCAAATCCCAGATCGGTTCTATGGATGAAACTATTTTTATTACCAAAGAAGGAAAAGACTTGCTCATTGGATTTAACCCGAAATTCCTGATCGATGCTCTTCGTGTCATTGATGATGAGGAAGTGGATCTGTATTTTATGAACGCAAAAGCTCCGTGTTTCATCAAGGATGAAAATCAGAGCTATATTTATCTGATCCTTCCGGTAAATTTTAACGCAGTTGCGTAGAAAGTAGAGTGCATATGGAAACAATTAAATTAAGAGAAACAGATGAGTTTATTAAGCTTGGCCAGGCGTTAAAGGCAGCCGGACTGGTAGAATCAGGAGTCGAAGCCAAGGAAGTTATTCAGGATGGAATGGTTACGGTAAACGGAGAGGTTGACACAAGAAGAGGCAGAAAATTATATCCGGGAGATACTGCTTCATTTAACGGACAGGAAATAAAAATTGAAAAATAACGAAAAAACGTGTAAAATAGTTACATATTGATGGAGAAATTATGGTTATCAAATCTTTAAAGCTCAAAAATTACAGGAATTATGAATTACTGGATATGACATTTGATTCAAAGACAAATATCCTGTATGGAGACAATGCCCAGGGAAAGACCAACATCCTTGAGGCATTGTATTTGTCGGGTACGACAAAATCCCACAGAGGGACAAAAGACAGAGATTTGATACAGTTCGGCAGAGAGGAATCACATCTGGAGACGATCGTAGAGAAAAAGGGGATGGAATTCCAGATTGATATGCATCTCAAAAAGAACAGTCCAAAAGGAATCGCAATCAATAAAATTCCAATTCGAAAAGCAAGTGAGTTGTTTGGAATTGTACATTTTGTCTTTTTTTCTCCGGAGGACCTCAATATTATCAAAGACGGACCTGCCGGCAGAAGAAGATTTATCGACCTGGAGTTATCCCAGATCGACAAAGTATATCTGAGCAATTTATCAAATTATAATCGAATCATCAATCAGAGAAATTCTCTGTTAAAAGAGCTTTATCATCAGGATCACTTAATGGATACGCTGGATATCTGGGATATGCAGCTTGCTGAGTATGGGACAAAAGTGATCGAGAGCCGAAAACAATTTATCAGGCAGGTCAATCAGATCATTGCCGACATACATTACAGGCTGACAGGCGGGAGAGAGCGGATTGAACTGTCTTATGAGAGCAGTCTTGGAAGTCTTTCTCTGGAGCAAGCTTTGAAGAAAAACCGGGAGAGAGACATTCGGATGAAAAGCACTTCTGTCGGTCCGCACAGGGATGATTTGTGCTTTTTATCAGGTGATCTGGATATTCGCAAATTCGGCTCACAGGGGCAGCAGAGGACAGCAGCACTGTCGTTAAAGCTGTCTGAGATCGAATTGGTGAAAGAAGTGATCAAAGATACACCGATTTTATTATTGGACGATGTATTGTCTGAACTGGACAAGCACAGGCAAAACTATTTATTAGACAGTATTCATGATATACAGACCGTGATTACATGTACTGGGCTGGATGAGTTTGTGAATCATCGATTTTCTATAAATAAAATTTTCCGTGTAAGCAGCGGAAGTGTGACAAAAGAAAACTAGGAGGTTTTTAAATGGGTGCAACAGGTACTGAATTTGATGCAGAATATGGAGCAGACCAGATCCAAATATTAGAGGGGCTGGAAGCAGTAAGAAAAAGACCGGGAATGTATATTGGAAGCACTTCTGCAAGAGGACTTCATCATCTGGTATATGAGATTGTAGACAATGCGGTAGATGAGGCATTGGCTGGATATTGTGATACGATTAATGTGAGTATCAATCCGGACAATTCTGTGACGGTCGTTGACAACGGACGAGGAATCCCGGTTGGATTAAACCACAAGGCAGGGATTCCTGCGGTAGAGGTTGTATTTACGATTCTTCACGCCGGCGGAAAATTCGGCGGAGGAGGATACAAAGTATCCGGAGGTCTGCACGGAGTAGGTGCGTCCGTTGTAAACGCACTCTCTGTATGGCTTGAAGTTGAGATCTACAACGAAGGAAAAATTTACAAACAGCGATATGAACGCGGAAAGACGATGTATTCATTAAAAGTAGTCGGTGAATGTGATCCGGATAAAACCGGAACAAAAGTTACATTTCTTCCGGATGGCGAGATCTTTGAAGAGACTGTATTTGAATACGATGTATTAAAGCAGAGACTGCGTGAGATGGCATTTCTCACAAAAGGGCTGAAGATTATTCTGCAGGATCTTCGTGAAGAAGAAATCAGAGAGCATACATTTCATTACGAGGGTGGAATCAAAGAGTTTGTCACTTATCTGAACAAAAGCAAGACACCTTTGTATGACCAGATCATTTATTGTGAAGGCGAAAAAGACGGAGTAGTTGTCGAGATGGCCATGCAGCATAACGACTCCTACAGTGACAATACGTATGGATTTGTAAACAATATTACAACTCCGGAAGGGGGAACTCATATTGAGGGATTCAGAAAGGCATTGACGAAGACCTTTAATGAGTATGCCAGAAAGAATAAACTGCTCAAGGACAATGAGCCGAATCTGTCAGGTGATGACATTCGTGAAGGTCTGACAGCGATTGTCAGTGTTAAGATCGGAGAGCCGCAGTTTGAGGGTCAGACCAAGCAGAAGCTCGGAAACAGTGAAGCGCGTGGAGCAGTGGACAACATTGTCAGCACTCAGCTTGAGATTTTCCTGGAGCAGAATCCGTCTGTCGCAAAACAGACAGTAGAGAAATCTCTGATGGCACAAAGAGCAAGAGAAGCAGCAAGAAAGGCCAGAGATCTGACCAGAAGAAAATCAGCTCTGGAGGGGATGTCTCTGCCTGGAAAACTGGCGGATTGTTCAGACAAAAATCCGGAAAACTGTGAGATCTACATCGTCGAGGGAGATTCAGCGGGTGGTTCTGCAAAGACAGCGAGACAGCGTGCGACACAGGCGATCCTTCCACTGAGAGGAAAAATCCTGAATGTAGAAAAAGCAAGGCTGGATAAGATTTACGCCAATGCGGAGATCAAGGCTATGATCACGGCGTTTGGAACAGGAATTCATGAGGATTTTGATATTTCCAAGCTGCGGTATCATAAGATTATTATCATGACTGATGCCGATGTGGATGGTGCGCATATCAGCACCCTGCTTCTGACATTTTTATATCGTTTTATGCCGGATCTGATCAGAGAAGGCTATGTGTATCTGGCACAGCCGCCGCTGTATAAGCTGGAAAAAAATAAAAAAGTCTGGTATGCATACAGTGATGAGGAATTAAATGAGATTCTTACAGAAGTAGGACGTGACAGCAATAATAAGATTCAGCGTTATAAAGGTCTTGGTGAAATGGATGCGGATCAGCTCTGGGAGACAACAATGGATCCGGAGCATCGTGTACTTTTGAGGGTGACTATGGATGACGAGACATCTTCCGAACTGGATCTGACATTTACTACACTGATGGGAGACAAGGTAGAACCAAGACGAGAGTTCATTGAAGAAAATGCCAGATTTGTTAAAAATCTGGATATATAGAATTGCAATACACTTAAAAAACAAGGAGAAGGAACATGGAAGATAATATTTTTGATAAAGTCCATGAAGTTGACCTGAAAAAGACAATGGAGACTTCCTATATCGACTATGCGATGAGCGTTATCGCATCCCGTGCCCTGCCGGATGTCAGAGACGGATTAAAGCCGGTACAGAGAAGAATCCTGTATTCAATGATCGAGCTGAATAATGGACCTGACAAGCCGCATCGTAAATGTGCGCGTATTGTCGGTGATACAATGGGTAAATATCATCCTCATGGCGACAGCTCTATTTATGGAGCACTGGTAAATCTGGCACAGGAATGGTCTACGAGATATCCTCTGGTTGACGGACACGGGAACTTTGGGTCTGTAGACGGTGATGGCGCTGCTGCCATGCGATATACAGAGGCGCGTCTGAGCAAGATTTCTATGGAGATGACTGCTGATATCAATAAAAATACCGTAGATTTTGCACCGAACTTTGACGAGACAGAGAAAGAACCGACAGTTCTTCCGGCCAGATTCCCGAATCTTCTGGTAAATGGAACATCCGGTATTGCAGTCGGAATGGCAACGAACATTCCGCCGCATAACCTGCGTGAAATCATTGGCGCGGTCGTGAAGATCATTGACGACCAGATCGATGAAAACGGAGAGACAAGTATTGATGATATTTTAAAGATCGTCAAAGGACCGGATTTTCCAACCGGAGCAGAGATTCTTGGAACAAGAGGAATTGAAGAAGCATACCGCACAGGACGCGGTAAGATCCGTGTGCGTGCGATTACCAATATTGAACCAATGGCAAACGGTAAGAACAGGATTATCGTAACGGAGCTGCCATACATGGTAAATAAAGCCCGACTGATCGAGAAGATCGCAGAGTTGGTACGTGATAAAAAGGTAGATGGAATAACAGATTTAAGCGATCAGTCCAGCCGTGAGGGAATGCGCATCTGTATTGAATTGAGAAGAGATGTCAATCCGAATGTAATTTTAAACCAGCTGTATAAACATACACAGCTGCAGGATACTTTCGGTGTGATCATGCTGGCTTTAGTCAACAATGAGCCAAAAGTCATGAATATCCTGGATATGCTGAAGCATTACCTGAAGCACCAGGAAGATGTTGTGACGAGAAGAACACAGTATGAGCTGAACAGAGCAGAAGAGCGTGCTCACATTTTACAGGGATTACTGATTGCACTGGATAACATTGATGAGGTAATCCGGATTATCCGCGGATCTAAGAATGTTCAGACTGCCAAGGAAGAGTTGATGGCCAGATTTGACCTGACAGAAGTACAGGCAAGTGCGATCGTAGATATGCGTCTGCGCGCACTGACAGGTCTGGAGCGTGAGAAGCTGGAAGCAGAGTACGAAGAACTGATGAAGAAGATCGGGGAATTAAAAGCGATCCTTGCTGACCGAAAACTGCTTCTTGGTGTGATCAAAAAGGAGATTCTTGTCATTTCCGAGAAATATGGGGATGAGAGAAGAACATCCATCGGATTTGATGAGTTTGATATTTCCATGGAAGATCTGATCCCAAGAGAAAATGTGGTGATCACCATGACAAAAATGGGATACATTAAGAGAATGTCCATGGATACATTCAAGAGTCAGAACCGAGGCGGAAAAGGAATCAAAGGAATGCAGATCCTGGATGATGACTATATCAAGGAACTGTTTATTACGACAACACATCACTATATCATGTTCTTTACAAATACAGGACGTGTGTATCGTCTGAAAGGCTATGAGATTCCGGAAGCAAGCAGAACTGCGCGTGGTACGGCAATCATCAATCTGCTGCAGCTGATGCCGGATGAGAAGATCACAGCAATGATTCCAATCCGGGAGTACGAGGATGGACAGTATCTGTTGATGGCAACAGAAAAAGGTCTTGTGAAAAAGACTCCGATCAAAGATTATGCAAATGTCAGAAAAACCGGACTGGCTGCGATCGTTCTCAGAGAAGATGATAAACTGATCGAAGTGAAGATTACAGATGATGAACAGGATGTGATCCTGGTTACAAAATACGGTATGTGTATCCGGTTTAGTGAGAAGGATGTGCGTCCGACAGGCCGTGTTTCTATGGGAGTGCGTGGCATGAACCTTGGAGATCATGATGAAGTGATCGGAATGCAGATCAGCAATCAAGGAAAATATCTGCTCATTGCATCTGAAAAAGGTATGGGCAAACTTACCGATATGGATGAATTTACAAGACAGAACCGTGGTGGAAAAGGTGTAAAATGCTATAAGATCACGGAAAAAACAGGCGATGTGGTCGGCATGAAAGCGGTCGATGAAGACAGCGAGATCATGATGATCAATACGGAAGGAATCGTGATCCGTATGAAGTGTTCTGACATTTCTGTATACGGACGAATCACATCCGGTGTAAAACTGATCAATCTGCCTGAGAATGAAAAAGTTGCAAGTATCGCAAAAGTAAGAAAAGCATCTGCAGAGATCGATGGAGAAGAAATCGAAATTTCTGAGGATGAGGAAGAGACAGAAACTCCAATAGAAGAATAAAGAGAAAAAGCCTTCGCATGATATGCGGAGGTTTTTTTAAAGGTAAATAATCAGATAAAATATGAAAAAGCAAATAATATAAAGAAAACATAGATAAAAATATAGAATTGTAGTATAATAAAGAAAAAAGAACCATATAACAAAATAAAGTGCACACAAAGGAAACCAGAAAACCAATGATTAAAATGAAATCAGGGAGAGGAGCGTGAGATTATGAAAAAGGCAAAGAGTTGGCTGGCACTACCTTTAGCAGTTTGTATGTTTGCAGTTATGATTTTTTCAGTTGCAGAGGCGGCGGAAACAAGTGATGAAAATCCGGCTGAGGGAAGACAAGAGATTACGATCATCAATACAAATCATATAACCTGGCCGGTCATCGGAGAAATGCCGTCATATGAATTAGAGGTTCCTTCCGGTGCACACTATTTTATCAATATGGTTGAATGGACGACGAAGAACGGAGAAAACACGTTACTGTCAACAGATAAATTTGAGGAAGGTGAGTATGAGCTTCATGTAACATATGAAGCAAAAGAAGGATATCAATTCGCAGCGCCGGAGCTGATTACTGTGCTTCCTGGAAATGAAGTACAGGGAACACCAAAGGTTGAAGAATCAGAGAATGGATGGTATCGGATTGTAACATTCTCGTTCACGGCAAGACAGTCAGAAGAGCATCAGCACGATATGCTGGTGGTTCAGGAAAAACTGCCGACATGTACAGAAGCCGGATATAAAGCCTGCTATCAGTGTCAGTCCTGCAAAAAGCTGTATCTCGACAAGGCGGGAACAGAGGAGACAACGGTAGAAGAGATTACGCTTCCTCCGACGGGACATCAGTATCAGGACGGAATCTGTACTGTTTGCGGCGAGATCGATCCGGATTATGTAAAACCACATGAGCACAGCATGACAGCAGTACCGGAGAAAAAACCAACATGTACAGAAGCCGGAAATAAAGCATATTATCAGTGCGAGACTTGCGGAAAATTATACCTGGATAAAGATGGGAAGAACGAAACAACACGGGAGAAGGTGACGATTGCAGTAACAGGACACATATATCGTGATGCAAGATGTGTAGTATGTAAAGCTCTGGTTCCAGCAGTCAAGACTGGTGATTTTGATAACGACTATGCAAAATGGGTGATTGGACTGCTGATCTCACTCAACATTATTGTAGGAGCGATCATTTATCGAAAATCAAGAAAAATAGGATAACTGGATTGTATCACCCCCTTCCCGAAAGAGAGCCGGAACCTCAAAAGAGAGCATCCGGCTCTCTTTTTTTGTTTCAATTTTGAAGGAACTATACTATAATACTGGATAGTGAAAACAGAAACCTGATGATTGTAAAAAATTCTAGGAGGCATTATGATTCGTACAATTGATGTGAGAGAAATCTCAAAAAATATCAAAGAAATGTGTATTGAAGCAAACCACTATCTGTCAAAAGATATGGACACAGCAATGAAACAGGCGGAGCAGGATGAAAAATCACCGCTTGGAAAACAGATATTGGGACAGCTGCAGGAAAATTTAAAAATTGCGGCTGATGATATGATTCCAATCTGTCAGGATACCGGAATGGCAGTTATATTTCTGGAAATCGGGCAGGATGTGCATCTGGAGGGTGGCCTTCTGGAAGAGGCAGTCAATGAAGGGGTCAGACAGGGGTACACAGAAGGTTTTTTAAGAAAATCTGTGGTAAAAGATCCATTAATCCGTGAAAATACAAAAGATAATACACCGGCAGTGCTCCATACCAAAATCGTTGCGGGAGATAAGGTGAAGATAAAAGTAGCACCAAAAGGATTTGGAAGCGAAAATATGAGCCGTGTATTTATGTTGAAGCCAGCAGAAGGTATTGAGGGAGTAAAACATGCGATTCTGACGGCAGTCAGGGACGCCGGTCCGAATGCCTGTCCTCCGATGGTAGTTGGAGTAGGAATCGGGGGAACCTTTGAAAAATGTGCGCTGATGGCAAAAGAAGCTCTGACAAGAGAAGTGGGGGTACATTCTGACATTCCATATGTAAAAGACATGGAAGAGGAGATGCTTGTGAAAATCAACAGCCTTGGAATCGGACCCGGCGGGCTTGGAGGAACAACTACTGCGCTTGCAGTTAATATCAATACATATCCGACACATATTGCAGGGCTTCCGGTAGGAATCAATATCTGCTGTCATGTAAACAGACATGTCGTTCGTGAACTTTAAAAGAAAAACAGAAAGGAAAGCATTATGGAAAGACATTTGCAGGCTCCGATTTCAAAAGAAGAATTAAAAACTCTGAAATCAGGAGATTATGTATATATTACAGGAACTATTTATACAGCGCGGGATGCTGCGCATAAAAGAATGTATGAAACACTGCAGAATCAGGAAAATCTTCCGATTGATATCCAGGATCAGATTATCTATTATATGGGACCGTCTCCGGCAAGGGAAGGACGTCCTATCGGTTCTGCAGGTCCGACAACGGCCAGCCGCATGGATAAATATACACCACAGCTTCTGGATCTTGGGATGGGTGCGATGATCGGAAAAGGAAAAAGAACACAGGATGTGATTGATGCTGTAATCAGAAATGGTGCAGTCTATTTTGCGGCAGTAGGAGGCGCAGGAGCGTTGCTGTCAAAATGTATCACAAAATCAGAAGTTGTTGCATATGATGATCTGGGGACAGAAGCAATTCGAAAGCTTCAGGTAGAAAACTTTCCGGTAATCGTTGTCATAGACAGTGAGGGCAATAATTTATATGAAAGTGCAATCAAAGAGTATTGCACCTATAAAAATGAGTAATTTCAGGAGCAGAAAAAATGAAACGTATTTTATTAATGGTGTTTCGGAATATCTTACTGGTTCCGTACATGTGGATCAAATTGTGTCACAGAGCGGCACACCCGGAAAACTATACACTGGAAGAACATGTTAAGTTTTTAAAGTGGATTGTTTTTCGTGCCAACAAAGGCGGAAATGTAAAAATAGAAGAACATGGTGCAGAAAATCTTCCAAAAGAGAACGGATTTATGTTTTTTCCGAACCATCAGGGAATGTATGATGTGCTGGCCATATTAGACGCATGTCCATATCCGTTTTCTGTAGTAGCCAAAAAAGAAGTGAAGGATGTTCCGTTTTTAAAGCAGGTCTTTTCCTGTATGCATGCATATATGATAGACCGGGAAGATATCAGGCAGTCTATGCAGGTGATCATTGATGTATCAAAGGAAGTTCAAAATGGAAAGAACTATCTGATTTTTGCCGAGGGAACCCGTTCTAAAAATGGAAATCAGATCGGCTCCTTCAAAGGCGGAAGCTTTAAAGCTGCAACCAAAGCAAAATGTCCGATTGTTCCGGTTGCATTGATTGATTCTTTTAAACCATTCGATACGAAAACAATCAGTCAGGTTACGGTACAGGTACACTTTTTAGAACCGCTGTATTATGAAGAATACAAAAATATGAAAACTACGGAGATTGCAGAAATCGTACATGACCGTATCCAGAAAATAATTGATGAAAATTGTCCGGAAAGGGCTGAAATACGATGACATTAACACAGTTAAAATATGCGATCACTGTTGCACATGCCAGATCTATGAATGAAGCGGCGAGAAGACTGTTTATTTCCCAGCCGAGCTTATCCTCAGCAATCAAAGAACTGGAGACAGAAATCGGGATTGATCTGTTTCGAAGAACCAACAGAGGCGTGTCTGTTACGCCGGAGGGCGAGGAATTTATCGGGTATGCCAGGCAGGTTGTGGAGCAGTACCAGCTGATCGAATCCAAATACGTGGAGAAAGAAAATCAAAAAAAGAAATTCAGCGTATCAATGCAGCACTATACATTTGCAGTAAATGCCTTTGTAGAGATGGTGAGACAGTTCGGCATGGAAGAATACGAGTTTGCTGTTCATGAAACAAAAACATATGACGTGATTCAGGACGTTAAGAATTTCAAAAGTGAGATCGGGATTCTGTATGTCAATGAGTTTAACCGGAAAGTACTGACAAAATTATTCCATGAGTGTAATCTTGAATTTCATGAACTTCTTAAGTGCAGTATTTATGTGTATATGTGGAAAGGACATCCCTGGGCAAATCGGAAGGAAATTGAATTGGAAGAGCTAAATGAATACCCTTGTCTGTCTTTTGAACAAGGGACGTACAATTCCTTTTATTTTGCAGAAGAAGTGCTGAGTACATTTGAATATAAGCAGCTGATCAAGGTAGATGATCGGGCGACGATTCTGAATTTTATGGTGGGATTGAATGGATATACTTTATGTTCCGGTATCATCTGCGAGGAACTTAACGGGGAAGAGTATTGTGCAGTAAAGCTGAAATCAGATGAAGTGATGACCATTGGATACTTGGTCAGAAGCGGAGTTGCAATCAGTCCACTCGGGAAAAAATATCTGGAAGAAATATCAAAATATAAAGACAAAACGTTGGATATCAATTAAAATATCACAGCCAGTAATAGGGAAAAACTATTACTGGCTGTATTTTTTTAGAATTAACACATTTCCAACTAAAATGATATAGTTAAATACATCCCAAACAGAATAAGGGAAAACGAATAAAAAATGGAAGGAAAAAGCAATGGCGGAAATTAAAATTGAAAATGTGTCCAAAACATATTCTTCCAAAGAAGGAACTGTTCAGGCGTTAAAAAATGTAAGCCTGACAATAAGATCAGGAGAAATTTACGGAATTATCGGAATGTCAGGAGCAGGAAAAAGTACATTGGTACGATGTATGAACTTTCTGGAGCAGCCTACATCCGGAAATGTATTGATAAAAGGACGTGCATTGGGTGGGCTGAAAGAGAAAGAACTGAGAAAGCAAAGAGAACAGATTGGAATGATCTTTCAGCATTTTAATCTTCTGATGCAGAAATCAGTACTGGAAAATGTGTGTTTTCCGATGTATATCCAGGGCAAAAAGAAAAAGGAAGCAAGAGAAAAAGCGGAAGAACTTCTGGAAATCGTAGGATTGAAGGAAAAAGCAAATGCATTTCCTTCTCAATTATCAGGTGGTCAAAAACAGAGAGTTGCAATTGCAAGAGCACTTGCAACATCGCCTAAAATCTTGTTATGTGATGAAGCTACAAGCGCTTTGGATCCACAGACAACAGCATCGATTCTGGAATTGTTACAGGAAATCAACCGGAAATTTAATATTACGATCGTGATCATTACCCATCAGATGTCTGTGGTCAGAAAAATCTGTTCTCATGTAGCGATCATGAAATCAGGAGAAATTGTGGAGACAGGAAGTGTGTCCGAGATATTCAGTCATCCAAAATCAGATGTGGCAAGAGAATTAATCCGAAAAGATGAAGGAGATGATATCAGCAGAGCAGAATCTTCCGGCAATACAAAAGATCTGATTCAGAGTGGCAGAAAAGTACGAATTGTATTTTCAGAAAATTCGGCGTTCCAGCCAGTGATCGCTAATATGATCTTAAAGTTCCGGGAACCGGTCAACATTCTGCGGGCAGACACAAGAAATATCGGAGGTGTTGCAAAAGGCGAAATGATTCTGGAGTTTGCAGGAGACAGCAGACAGGCAGAGGAAATGCAGAACTATTTAAAAACATGTGGCATTGAACTGGAGGAGGTGACGGATGATGTGGAGTGAAGACGTGATCTTAATGATTTTAAATGGAGTAAAAGAAACTTTATATATGACACTGGCATCTACGATTCTGGGATATGTCCTTGGTCTCCCAATGGGAATCTGCCTGGCAGTATCAGATAAAGACGGTTTGAAACCGAATGCAGTGTTATATAAGATATTAGATCTTATTTCAAACATTGTGAGAAGCATCCCGTTTCTGATTCTTTTGATCCTTGTGATACCGCTCACGAGATTGCTCGTGGGGCAAAGCTACGGATCATCGGCAACCATTGTTCCACTGGTGGTGGCAGCAGTGCCGTTTATAGCAAGAATGGTGGAATCTTCGGTTAAAGAAGTGGATGAGGGAGTGATTGAGGCTGCAAAAGCAATGGGAGCAGGAAATTTCACGATTATCACCAGGGTTCTTCTCGTAGAAGCAAGAACATCTCTGATCACAGGAGCGACAATTGCAATAGGAACGATCCTCGGATACTCAGCTATGGCAGGAACTGTAGGCGGTGGTGGACTGGGAGATATCGCCATCCGTTATGGATATTATCGATATCAGTCTGAAATCATGATCGTGACAGTTGTTCTGCTTGTGATACTGGTTCAGATTTTCCAGTCGGCGGGAATGAAAGCTGCATCTGTACTGGATAAAAGAAAATAGAAAAACAGCAAAAACAAAAGGGAAAAGGAGAGAGAATATGAAAAAGGTAACAGCAATTATATTAACAGGAATCTTAACATTAGGAGTACTGACAGGATGCCAAAGTAATTCAAAAGCAGAGGAGAAAGGCAGCAGTGAAGATGCAAAGACGATTAAAGTAGCAGCATCTGCAACTCCACACGCTGAAATATTGGAACAGGCAAAATCGATTCTGAAAAAAGAAGGATATCAGTTGGAAGTGACAGTGTTTGATGACTATGTGCAGCCAAATGAAGTTGTAGAGAGCGGAGAATTTGATGCAAACTATTTCCAGCATGTGCCATATCTGGAAAGTTTCAATAAGGAAAAAGGAACTCATCTGGTAGATGCAGGAGATATCCATTATGAGCCATTTGGAATTTATCCAGGAACAAAAAAGAGTCTGGATGAAATTTCCGAAGGTGATAAAATCGCAGTGCCAAATGATACGACAAATGAAGCCAGAGCATTGCTTCTCTTACAGGACAATGGAATTATCACATTAAAAGACGGGGCAGGACTCAATGCAACAGTAAATGATATTGAAGAAAATCCATATAATGTAGAAATTGTAGAACTGGAAGCTGCACAGGTAGCAAGAGTGACCGGAGAAACTGCATATGTAGTACTAAATGGAAACTATGCGCTGGAAGCAGGATATTCTGTAGCCAAAGATGCGCTTGCATATGAAAAATCAGATTCTGAGGCTGCAAAAACATATGTAAACATTATTGCAGTAAAAGAGGGAAATGAAAAAGAGGAAAAGATACAGGCTCTTGTAAAGGCATTGAAATCAGATGAGATTAAAGAATATATCGAAAAAACCTATGACGGAGCTGTGATTCCTTTTGAATAAGCACGACAATTGCACATGAAAATGGAACACTAAGGGCGGACATAACAACAAATCAAAGAAATCAAAGAAAAAAGAAAAATAAAAAAGTTTGAATTTAGACATTGACATTGTGACAACAGTCTAGTATAATCACATATGCACTGTTGGTGCACAACTGAATAAATGCTGTAAGATATTACAGAAATTCAGGCGAGGAGAAATACTCAAGAGGCTGAAGAGGCGCCCCTGCTAAGGGTGTAGGTCGGGAAACCGGCGCGAGGGTTCAAATCCCTCTTTCTCCGTTTGGTGCCTATGCACTAAAATGTATTATCAAAATGAATTAAAAAAAGATTCAAAAAAGTGTTGACAAACGAAGATACACGTGATAATATATTAAAGCTGATTCGAAACAAGCGAAAGTTTGAAAAGAATCACAAAAAATAAAACAAAAAAGTTCTTGACAAACAGAAAACAACATGATAAAATATCAGAGTTGCTTCTGGAGAAAAGAAACAACAAAGAACCTTGATAATTAAACAATAGACAACAACCTTGAAAATTTCTTAAGAGAAG
>OBYK01000238.1_pt1 | contig 34708 bp, 24 predicted proteins | sample 1476721 | NCBI WGS metagenome assembly OBYK01 (sample SAMEA2580191, study PRJEB22360) | human gut metagenome | biome: human gut; feature: human-associated habitat; material: faeces | place: Denmark | collected 2008/2010
TTCAAAAAACGCCGGCAGCCAGCAGACTGACCAACGCGATGCTGATACTCGTGACTCTCTGGCGGCGCTTGCCCGACGCCGTTCGAATTCATCGCCAATCGTATTGCAGAGTGATGTGCAGGCCGCTCCGCAGGAAAAGCAGGAAAAACAAGAAAAGCAGAGCGAAGCTGGGTCTGCCTTGCAAACGGGCGAGGATGCGAATGATGACGCGAATCGTGCGGAAGAATCGCAAACCGTGAAAGAAAAAGACGCTGCGGATGGTCCTGATAATACGCAGCAGCCGCAGATGGCATCCATAAGCGCCATCACAACGCAGGTTTTGCCACCAAGCTTTATTCCGACCGCAACCGGTCGTATTCGTCCCGTAACGGGCGCTTTTCCCGCAATTCAGTCCGCTTCGCAGACGGAACAGGCGCAGCGCAGACGATCCATCCGCTCGTTGGCCGCGGGGTCGTTGCGTAGAACCAACATCGGCAATGCTGAAAAGGCCGGCGATGTGGGGAGCGCGGGTAGTACCGGACGGACGGCGGGGAATGGCGATACGCCGTCGCCGCGAATCGCCAGCAGTGCTCCCCATTATGCGAATTGACCAGTGGACTGATCAGAACGGCCAACGTAACAAATCAGTGGAAATACTGGACATACGCACGGTACGCGCGCTTCGCGCTGCATTGTGCGTCGCTGTACTACGTCATTCCAATTGAATCGCAACAATGCGTATAGCAGATGAAAAGCACATACGAAAAACGCGCATGAAAAAACGGTCCCGATATATTCGAGACCGTTTTTCATGAGTCGATGAAGCAAACGCTGTCCGGCAGCGAGCCGGCTCAGTCTTCGCTGGTTTCGCGCTTATACTGCACGAACGTCTTCATGGCGTAGGCAAGGCCGGCAAGCAGCAGAATGGCTGCGCAGGCAAGGGAAATGCCGATGCCGGTTTGTGCAAGCTGTCCATATTCCGACTTGGTCAGCGCGCCGGTGGACGCGGCGGTTTGATCGCCGGAAGCTGCGACGGATCCAGTTGCAGCACCATTCGCGCCAGTGCCGGCAGCCGTGCGCACAGTGCCAGTGGTGCCGTTGACTCCAGTAACGGTCGTACCGGCATTCGTTCCAGCCGTGATGCCATGCGTGCCGGTAGCAACGGATGAGCCGCCCTGCTGACCCGTCTTGGAGTTCGCGTCCTTCAACGCCGCGATGAACGACTGATGCCACTGGTGGCTGCTTGCCGCGAACGCATCATGCTTGGTTTTAAGCTCGTCGTGAGTCTCTTTCATGTCGGCATGCATCTGGTTGAGGTGGGCCTGCGTGTCCTGCATATCCTGATGCAGAGCGTCGTGACGCTCCTGACCGCGCTTGACCGCGCCATCGATCGCATTCTTTATATCCTCGCGGTCCTCCTGGTAGTTCTTCCAGGCCTGCTCGCCGTACTGGCGAAGCGCGTCGGCGTCCTCGTGCGCGTTCTGATGCAGCTGCTCGGCGTGCTGCTTGGCGGTATCGATGTCCGACTTGATCTGCTGGTTGGTTTTGCGCACATGCTGTACGGCATCGCACGTTTTGTCGGTGCACACGGCCATATCCTGGTCGATCTGCCCGCTGATGGTGGTGCTGCCGGCCAGTCCGTCCGTAGACGGTGCGACTTCACTGGCCGAAGCTGCGGAAGGCAAGGCGGCCATGCGCCAGTACGCGCCGCGGGTGTTTACTATTCCCGCCGCTGCAGCTGCTGCAATACGATTCCTCATGGTGGTTCCTCTCCTGCGCACGTTTGCATTCGATCTGTGATTGTGCGCTCGCGTTCGTTCCGTATGCCATAGTAGGAGGGGAATGTGCCTAAATAAACCGGTGGAAAAATGACATTTGTCTAGTTTCTGCGATGCTGCAGCAGTCTTCATAGTTTAAGCGGGAAACCAGAATCCAAACCAGAAGCCGGAACAGCCTGCTCAAGACATGGCCAAGCAGGCCAAGTAACGGCTTAGACCGCCCGTACTTATCCCGCCCGTATTGGTTTATCTAGCGGCGGCCCCCAACAAAGATCACTCGACAATAGTGATGAATGGGCTAGCCGGCAGATTAAAGCCGTTGTACAGCATGCTCGCGCACTTCGGATTGCCACTGAACAGGTAACGTACCTGGCTCATGGCGTTGAGATCGTTCAGTGTTGAACCATCGGCTGCGGTGAGCAACACCTGATTGCCCCTGATGGTGGCATTGACCGCCTGCCATTGACCGGAATAATTGGCGACCTCAAACCCCTGCAATGCCGTAGTGGTGGGAGCGGCGATATTGCTGATACCGCTTAACGGGGTCGCTTTCGGAGCGCTCTTATAGTTTGGTGCGATTGCGCTCGCGGTCTTCGAATAGTTCGGCTGCATGGCTTTCAGCCCGCTTGCGGTGCCGTTCCGGAAAGACAAGGCGATTGCGCCGTTCGCAGTGTGCCGGGCATGTTCGATAAGCGGTCCGTTGGGTACGCTGACAGCGTTTTTCGTACCGTTTTCCATGGCGAGGTACTGCGCGGCCATACGCGCGCCCAGAATATCCTTGCCGAGTGGATGAATCAGCGCGGATGTGCCTTTATCGGTGTCAAGGGAAACCGTCATCGCCACATTGGAACGGTCTTGCAGATTCGCGTTGTCAAGCGTGGTCCGTTGCGCTTCTCGCACGTTCTGTGTGTACTGATAGTTCGGCCATCGCGCAAGTTGCACGTACAGGAACGGCAGATCCTTCCGTCCGAACACGCTACGGTACTGATTAATCAGCGCGGTCATCTGCGACTCATACTCCGTAGCGGTCGAAAAGTTCATCGCATCATCGCATCCTTGGTACCAGAGCACACCTGCCACATGAAAATCCTTCAACGGTGCAATATGGTTCGCGTAGATATCTCCGCCACGTATATGCCTGCGAATAGGCGTGCCGCCCCACGCGGTCTGGATGATGCCGACTGGTACGTTAGGATGCTTCGCGCGCAACTGAAGGGCGAATTGCTGTGCCAAGTAGCTCAGATGCAGTGAATTCGTGGAATCCGCATTCAGCCACGCGCCAGCGTTCAGATTGACGTTGGCCAGCGGAAAATCAGTGTTCTTCACATCATGATCCGCAATGACGAATTTCACGTTCTTATCGACGAGTGGTTTCGGTAGGTCTGTTTTCTTAACTAGACCCTTCCCAAAGTTGTAGGCATCGTTATTCCCCTCATAGTACTGCGCATAGTTGAGTTCCATGTTCGATTGGCCGGCCGCCACGAACACGTCGCCCACATACACTTTCGCCAGTTCCGTTACGACTTTGCCGTCGTACTTCACCTGTAACGAATACGGCTTGAGGCTTGCTTTCTGTGCGTTCAACGTGCAAGTAAACGAACCATTTTTTGCGATTTTCGCAGTGACGCTCGCAGTCATCTTGCCTTGGGCAAGTGTTGCGGATAGTTTCGATGCGTCAATCTGTTTGCTGGCATGCGCGAATTTGACGGTTCCTTTGACCACTAACGGCTGATTGCGCTGGAAGACCATATTTTCCATGTAGTAGGAAGGCAAAGTCACGGAAACCTGCGAATTTGAGGACTGTGCGGTTTCTTCGTTTTGGTGCAATGCTGAACCGTTGCCCCATTTGGGGCCGCACCCGACGATGATGGCAACGACTATTCCTACGGTTACGATAACGGCAAGTGCCGTTCTTGCCAATCGTTTCGTATTCAATTCTGATTTGCCTCGTTCTTTGTCAACGCCCGCTCGAAGGTTCTGGCCTGTTTGTCATATGCGGCTCGTTCGGTGTTGGCTTTGCTGGTGGTCCCGGACGGGTCGGCTTTGCAGTCAAGCGCCTTCGGCGATTTGACTTCTTCTTTGTACAAGGTGCTGAGCTTTTCCAGATCATATGAGGAATCCATGCTGGAGAACGCGTCGACAATCTTTCCCTTGAGCTGGAAATCCTTGGAATATGAAGCGTTCATAGCGGCAACCGCGTCTCTGCAATCGTTAATGGCATTCAGTTCGCGCATTTTCTGCGATGTTCTCACGCCCATGACGCCGAAGACCACAATGCATACCGCAACGACGATAACGGCTACGATGATGGAACGGCGAATCAAGTTCTTGACATGGTTATGTACCCAAGTGTCGCCATCTTGCACGCCTTGCGATATGGCGATTTGGAATGGATCTTCGGGAGCCGTTCGGTAGGAAGTCCCCGGTGCTTTTGTTCTAAGCTTTTCGTCACGATTGGTGGCATTGACGGAATTGTTGGATTTGCTGGTCCCGACGGTCGCGGTACTGCTGAACGTTCGGGGCTTACGGACGCTATTTGTTTGACCGTCAGCTTTGTCCGGCTGCTTTTCGTGCCGTGCCATGCTTCCCTCCAGGAGTCCGCGATACCGTTTTGATGTTGTCTATTGGAGGTGGTCCGACAAGGTCCTCTGTTCCCAAATGACAATACATAAGGTATGTTACCCGTTCCACTTCCGAATGCCAGCACTTCATGTTGTGGCATATTCGGTAAATGTGAAGTTTGGTCTGGAATCCAGCTGCTTTATTTTAAGTGGGGACATCTCAGAATACACTTAAGTTTTGCGTGTGCAATTGCGTCAACGAGTGAAAATGCGTTTTGTGAGAGAGGCTGACGATGATATCGCCGAAAAGCTTAATGAAGATTGCGACCACCGCTTCCGTGGCTGCAATGACGGTTTCCGTTGCCGTGGTGCCGGCTTACGCCATGCAGGATATTGCGATTGAGGATGCGCCAAGTTCTTTTGCCGCAACTGTGGATGATGTGCAGAATTCGTCAAACAGCATGCCGGACAATCCGAACGCGACGCTGCCGGAAACGGTAAGCGAAAACATTTCGGACGATTCCACTGTGGTTTCGGAGAACCTTGCGGTTACGCCGGAAGGTGATGTACAGAACATTGAGACCGGCGAAACCGTGACGGACGCTCAGCTGGTCGGCACGCAATCGCAGCAACCTGATCCACTGGCCAAAACGGATGGCGAATCATTCATTCCGGTGAGTGCCTCGGATGTGAAAGATGCTGTGGAACAACCTGTGAAACAGTCTGCGGAGCAGTCGTCCTTGAAGGGTGGCTCGACTGTCCGGCTCACTAAATTCGAGAGCAACGAATACGGAGCACACTGGGGAACCTACAACGGAACAAAGGCATTTTTCGACTATAAGAACAACCTCTTCGCACAGCAGGCCAAGGGTGTGATCGATGTTTCCCAATGGCAGTATGACATTGACTGGGCCAAGGCGAAGGCCGATGGTGTGGAGGGTGCGATCATCCGTTTGGGTTATGGCTGGGGCAACTATGCCGATGCCAAGGCGCAGCGCAACATCAATGAATGCAAACGTCTCGGTATTCCTTTTGGCATCTACTGGTATTCGTATGCATACGATGCGAACTGCGCACGTGCGGAAGGCAATGATGTGGCTGCCAAACTCCGCCAGATGGGCGTGAGCCCGAACGATCTGAAATACCCTGTGTATTATGACCTGGAGAAGTGGACGTGGGCTGGTCATACCCCGCCGACCAATCCGAATGTTTATAGCGGTATGGCCGACGCCTGGTATGGCGCACTGCAGTCCGCCGGATACAAGAATCTCGGTGTGTATTCGTACACGAGCTATCTGCAAGGCCCGCTGAACAATTCGAGCATCTACGCAAAGACCCGTTGGGTGGCCCAGTATGGTGCTCAAATGGGATACAACGCCTTTGGCACCAACGACCGCGGCTGGCAATACACCAGTTCCGGCCATATCAACGGCATCAGCGGTTCCGTGGACATGAATGCTTTTGGCAGCAAGAATTATGCCCAGGACTCGTCCGTCATTGATGTGCGCAAGATGCCTGTGGTGAGTGTTCCTGATGGGAATTATTTCATCAATTTACATTCCAAGGTGTCTTCCAGCGTGGATATTCCAGGAGCCAACGCGTCTGATTCCATAGCTATTCAGCTATATTCTGGTAATGGCTCTAAAGCGCAACAATTTAAATTCTCTAAACAATCAGATGGCAGCTATGTGATTACCAATGTGAATTCCGATAAAGCCTTGGATGTTCGAGGAGCGGCAGCGGGTAATAATTCTGTGGTGCAACAGTATGCAATTAATGGAACGAATGCACAGCGGTGGTTCATTCGTGATTCCGGTGCGGGATATTATCTGCAGTCGGCTTTGGGTAATTGGGTGCTTGATTTGAGCGGTGGCAACACCTCTAACGGTACTGCGATTCGTCTTTATGCGCCAAACGGTACTCAGGCTCAACGATTCGTTGTTTCCTCTAGCGAAGTTAGTGTACCGGTAAATACTGCGGTGAACATCAAATCCGCAGGGAAATCCAATCTTGTATTTGATGTGCCAGGAGCTTCTACCGCAAACAGCGCTAGAATTCAGCTGTATGCGGCTAATGGAACGAACGCACAGAAATTCCGTTTCCAGCAGATTGGCAATGGAACCTACAACATTGTCAATGTGAATTCCGGCAAGGTACTGGATGTTTATGGCGCTTCTGCGTCCAATGGTGCGGTTCTACAGCAATATGACAGTAACGGTACGGTTGCTCAACAATGGACTGTTCGCAACTATGGCGATGGGAAAATCTCATTGATGTCAGTGAACGCGAATAAAGCTATTGATGTACCGGGCGCGAATTATTCGTCCAACGTCGCATTGCAGCTGTATTCGCCAAATGATACCGCTGCCCAGCAATGGATCATCGAGAAGTCTAAAACCATGCGCGACCGTTTGAATGAGCAGGCGGCAAAGCATAGGCAGGATTTGCCTGATGGCACATATTCTTTCGGTTCAAAGCTAAAGACGAACATGAAGATGGACGTATATGGTGCGTCCCGTTCGGACTGCGCCAATGTGCAACTTTGGACTGGGAATGGCACGAATGCTCAAAGATGGAGAGTATCGCACGATGACAACGGTTATGTGACACTAACCAGTGCGAATTCAGACAAAGCTCTGGACGTTTATGGTGCGAGCACTGCCAACGGTGCCAACGCGCAGCAATATGCCTCGAACGGCACATACGCCCAGAAGTGGATCGCCATCAAAAACTCCGATGGCTCATACACTTTCCAGTCAGCGCTCGCGGAAAACAAAGTCCTTGATGTTTCGGGTGCTTCTACCTCGAATGGTGCCAATGTGCAGCTATATGCCGCAAATGGCACGAATGCCCAAAAGTGGGTGAAATAGCAGACAAATTAACCAATAAAATATGGCTGAGGACAAGTATCTTTCTGCTCTCAGCCATATTTGGAATCTGTGCTATTTCTGGCGCCGCATCATGGCGAATTGATTGGCGTCAATGATGAATGCTTTGCGGTCGTTCTTGGCCATGACATCGAGGATGATGCCAGTGATGAACAATAGCAGTCCGGCAATGACGAGCATGACCGCGCCGATAAGCGTGGGGAATCGCGCCACCATGCCAGTGTGCCAGAAGTCCACGGTCACGCTGCCGCATAGCACGATACCGATGATACCGAGGATGGCGCCAAGTCCGCCGAAGAACGGCAGCGGCTTGTACTCGCGAATCATGCGGAAGATGGTGCTCATCACCTTGATGCCGTCGCCCACGGTGTCAAGCTTGCTGACGGATCCGGCAGGACGGTCGCGGTACTGAATTGGCATCTCGAACAGACGCAGGTTGTTGTTCAACGAGTGGATGGTCATCTCGGTCTCAACCTCGAAGCCGCGCGACAATACGGGGTAGGTTTTGACGAATGTGAACGAGAAGGCACGGTATCCGGTCATGATGTCGGTGACATTCGCATGGAACAGGCCGTTGATGGAACCGCGCACCAAGCGGTTGCCGAAGTTGTGGAATGGACGCTTGTTCTCCTGGAAGTAGGTGGAACTCAGACGGTCTCCGATCACCATATCGTAGCCTTCGAGGACCTTGTCCACCATGGCAGGGGCTGCGTCCGCGGGGTAGGTGTCGTCGCCGTCGGCCATGACGTACACGTCGGCGTCGATGTCCTCGAACATGGCGCGGATCACGTTGCCCTTGCCCTGACGTGGCTCCTTGCGGACGATGGCGCCTTCGCTGGTGGCGATTTCCGCCGTGTGGTCGGTGGAGTTGTTGTCGTACACGTAGATGTCGGCATTGGGCAGCGCGGCTTTGAAATCGCGCACCACCTTGCCGATGGTGACTTCCTCGTTGTAGCAGGGAAGAAGCACGGCGACGGAAACGTTCGAATTATCAGGCATGAATCCCACTATATCCTTTGCACTGGCCGATATAGCATGATGGTATGAGACCGATTATTGATTCATATTGAGGGTGAACGGACTCAAAGGCAAGTTTGAGCCGTTGTATACGATGCTTGAACAGTTGGGATTGCTTTGCCATAGATATTGGATTTGAGCTATACGTTTCACTTCGTCGGAGTGGATACGAAGTGTATTGCCAGTAATAGTTGCGGTGGCGTTGTGCATGGCTCCGTCTCCATCGGCGACCTGGAATCCTGACAGCGGAGTGTTGGTAACATTTGCAATATTGTCGATTGTTGCACTGATTGTGTAATTCGGTTGCTTTGCTTGCAGTTTGACGGCTGTGCCTTCTTTGAAAGTGATAATGGCCGTTGACTTGTCGTCTGAGTCAAGATGTGCTTCCTCGGGTAACGGGCCAGATGGTACTGCTTTGCGCTCGTTTATGGCGATCCATTGGTTGGCCATACGTTGGGCAACGATTTCCTTGCCGAGTGGATGGATTGCCTTCGACGTTCCTTTGTCCGTGTCGATGGAGACGGTCATGCCAAGATTTTTATGCGATTCAATGACGGGATTGTTAAGCATGCCCAATTGGGCATTACGAACGATGGTGTCATAGATGTAACCGTAGCCGTCATATCTGGCAAGCTGCACGTAAAGGAACGGCAATGTAGCGTCATCAAATAGATTCCGGTAATCATTTATAAGTGTGGCGAAGGAAATGTCATATCGTAATGCCAGATCCATCGATCCGGAATCATCTTCACCTTGGTACCATAACACACCGGCCACGCCAAGTCCCTGTAATGGGGCAACACGACTTTTATAGATGTCTCCGCCTTTTATATGGTGAGATATAGCTGTCCCTCCCCAAGCGGCTTGAATGAAGCCGATAGGTATATTCGGATATTGTTTGCGAAGCTGTTGTGCAAAATATTGAGGAATATAGCCAAGATAATTGACGTCATCTCCTGTGGCGGAAAGCCAGGATTTCTCAAAATCTCTCAGCGGATAATCCTTTGTGTTGAGGACCTTGTTCGGTGAAAGAAAATGGACATATTTGTCATTGATGCTGCGTGGAATATCGTTGCGTGTGTAGTGCAATGAGGTGCTTGTCTTGAAAAGCGAATCGCTTTTGAAATAGTCGTTGTAGTTTATTTCCATATTCGACTGCCCAGAAGCGATGAACAAATTGCCGACGTATACATCATTCACGGTTTTTACCATGGTGTCAGCCACCATAAATTTCATGGTGTATTGGGTGAGTGATCCTTTGATTTTAGGCAGCTGAACCGAGAACTTTCCGTTTTTAGAGATTCGCGATGAAGCATTATATTGGTTTTTGCCTCCGCGTAAGGTGACTGAGATGGTTTGCCCTGACATGGATTTTGCTGTTGAACCGTTCAGAGTGGTGATTTTGTTCTGCTGCAGAACCATGCCGTCCATCACATAGCTTGGCAAAGTCAACTTACTTCCGTTTTGGTCTGTTTCCTTGTCTTCCGCAGCGCTGGCTGACGCACAACTGAATAGCAGAGTAAAGGCAAGTAGAATCGCGAAAGGGTTCCTGAACGCTCGGACAAATGAGCCGGTACGAATCCGTTCTGCAACGCAGATATGACTGTTTCTGAATCTATTTGCCATGCTTGATCTTCCGATACGTTAATGGGAATTCATTGCTTTTATAGCCTAGGGGCGAGAGCGGACGCAGGCTCGCAGTCCTCCGTCAAGAAGGGACGTCATTATTTGTTATGCTGAAGTGCGTATGTCAGGAAGAAGGGAACGCCAGTCGATGACAGAGGAACAGTTGGCCACGGAACGGGGCTTTGCGAGTGAACGGAAAAACGGCAAAGCAAGAACGCATTTTGTGTTTGTTGATGTATTGAACATCGTTTCCTGTTTTGCGGTGGTCTGCTTGCACACATCTTTGGGTGTGTTCTCGCCTCAGAGAACCCGGTTATGGGCATTTCAGGAGCTGATGCAGGCGGTGTTCATTTTTGCGGTGCCGATTTTCTTCATGGTCAGCGGTATGAATTTACTGGATTATCGGAAGAAATATTCGACGAAAGTGTTTTTTAAAAAACGTTTCGTGCGGGTGGGGCGAGCGCTGATTCTGGGAAGCATCGCATGCTATCTGTTGTTTGGCCTGCTCCCCGGTTTATTCTACGGAGCGCAGCCAATCGCCGATAGTTTTGGCTTTGTTGATTTCTGCAAGCGATTCCTTACCAACTCTATTATCGATATTTACTGGTTCCTGTACTCCATCATTTATTTGTATCTGTTGACTCCGCTGCTTTCGAAAATCGTCCATGACCGTCGTCTCATGGAATATGCTATCGCATTGACGTTGTTCTGTTCGATTCTCATTCCAGCGGTTAACGCCATTGGAATCAATGAAAAATACTTTAGTCCATTGCTGAGCTGGCCGCTGTTCTCGTCCAGCGCCTTGTTGTATTTCTTGCTCGGATATTATCTGGAGAATTATGGCTTGCCGGTGCGATGGAAAGCTCCGGCTTGGGCAGGTTTATTCGTCGGGTCTGCGGCATTGATGTTCCTTGGAGGACTGTGCTGGAATGGCTTTTTCCAAGAAACGATGGGAACGGAGTACTATAACTATCTTGTCGGCACCGCTTCTCCGCTTTGTGTGACATCGGCAGTGTCGCTATTTATGCTTTGCAAAACGCTGGAGCCGTTTTTCCAGCGCGGTTCCGACAAGATGAAGCTCATGATCCGTAAAGTATCCAGCGTCTCGCTGGGTGTGTATATGTTCCATCTGCTGCTTGTGAACCTTACTTTGGGCGGGCCAATCGGAGGGTTTATTACATTGGGACAAACTCATCCGTTCATCAAGGCCATTGTGGTCTATGCGCTTACCGGTATCGCGGTATACATCGGCAAGTGGATTATTGCAAAAATAAAGCAGATTGCGTCATCGAGATGACAGGTGACAAATATGCTACCTATCATCTTCGGATTGCAATTGGCCGAGTGTGAGGAACAAGAACAACGGGACGATATACAGCATAGGCAATACGTATCGCGTAGCTTCTGTATAAGTTGAAATTGGTCCTGCGAACAGCGCGAGCATTGTGATAAGCATTGGTGCGTTGAGCGTTAGCAGATTCAGCTTCTTCTTTTGCCGTCCGAATGTCAGTATAAGGAACATGATTGCGGAGGGAAGTATTGTTGCCCAGAAAGCCTTCTGCCATATGACATTGAATACGGGCGTAGCTAATAGCGTATCCATGTAGAACGTCTCGACTGCATTACCTGCTTTAGTGTTATCAACCCAAGGGACGTAGCGTTCGATGCCTTGATAGTGATGGCCGGAATTACTGATTGGAAGTAACATACTAAGGTTTCGGTCATTTCCGACGGTGACATTGAATGAGAACCATGCTGCAGAGAGGCCTCCCCAGGCGGCAAGCATATCCCCAGGATGTTTGATTAGTTGTTCGGCCCATGTCCTGATTAATTTATGTTCGTCTTCGGACGATAGCTGTTGCCCTTTAATTGGGTCGGCTTTGTACCAGCAATACGCCTGTTGAAGTTGGTTGATATCCATATGATAAATTTGTTCGATATCAGTTATCTCAGATGCGCTTAAATCATCCTTGTGGTTATGTGCCACGTTGGCGACTTGTTGCATGGGGACGGCAAGAATTTCGTTGCTTTCTCCCGGTGCAATGTGCAATGTTGGCAATACGAAAGTCGGAATGACGACGCCGACGATTAGATATGGAATACCTGCCAAAATCAGTGTACCCAGTTTACGCCGCCAGCTTTTAATGGCAGTGCAAACTAAAAATATCATTGCCAAAATTACGATGTACATACCTGTTTTTTTTGTCAGAGACACAGCCAGTACATCTATAACAAAGAAAATATCGAACGGTACAGATTTTAGAATCGTTCCCTGAGTTTTCCAGAGTTCGCAGAAAGCGATGGAAAAGAACACAAAAAATGGTGTGTTGAATGTGTCTTTGGCGAGTGTCATAGACAGCATGGGAATGATGGGGAAAACGGCAAGAAACAAGGCCATGAAAAGGCGGCATTTCCAAGGCACGTTGTATTTGGCTGTGTAGCAGGTTGCACAGGCTATGGATAGCGTGGACAGCAGAGCTTGTATGAGTATTAGCAGATACAATCCATATATAGCGTTGTTGAACAGTGCTTTACCAATATGAGCGAATCCGACAAACAGGTACGTCATCATGAAGGGATGATGATCTGTGAAAGGTACAGAGGAATCAAAGTACTCCATCAGCTGCCATGAAGTATCGTACCAATAGACACCTGGAAAGTATGTTATGAAATATGGAATCCAGAGCGCAGTTATGGCGCACCACAATGTGATTATGGATCGTGGCGACCAATCTAATGTGATCCTGCGCAATGGCGCAAACGGTTTGTCCAATGACGAACGATGACGGTTCGCATATGCGGTTATTTTTGTGATAGCAAAGAAAGCCAGTGCAAATAAAAGGATATAGAAAAGAATATTTGCATACAGAAGTATATTCCCTATATTGATTTTGCCTTCATGCCTACCAATAAAGGAGCACATGCCGAATAATGTTCCCAAGATGATGGGAATAAGGTAAGCGAAGTTGCGGCTGGTGTTTTTGAAGTTCTTTACTGACTGCGCCAACGTGATTACTTCCTTCCTCGGATCACACGCCCAATCGCCTTCACCGCATCACGGCGACGGGAGCCAATCGGCATGAGTGGATCGACGATTTTGCGAATCGGATTATCTTCTCCGACTGCGCGCTCATGTTGCGGGCGGAATACTCCTTCTGGGATTTCCGGTTCGTTCGCCTTCACCACACGCTTGAGCAAACGCTCGTAGAACGGGGTCTCACGCGCGTACCTCCAGTAGATAGAGGCGAAATCGCAATCCGGATCAGTCCAAGGCTTCTGGAAGCCGGCATAATGGATGATCTGCGGATTGCTACGCGACTTCATATATGCGTCGTAGATATCGTTCGGCGCTTGCGTGAAGAGATTGCCCACGCGGCCGCCGCAATCGTGCACCACATTCCATTCCCACGGCAGATACAGCACGTTCCCTTCGCAGTGCGCGTTGAGCACGTCCTGGTCGTTGTAGATGAAATTGGGATTCGAGGCGTAGGTAAGCCACTGCTCGATGGTGTAATGCTCACGCATCGCCTTGGTGTTGAGCACCAGCACGCCAGCTTGGAAGTAATCGTATGGATTCTTCATCTTCAGCACGGTTTGCGCGTAGCCCATGCGTTTGCCGTGCTTCACGTTGAGATTGGCGAGGAAGTCGATGTCTCGAATCGCGCCGAGCATCTTGCCCTGCAAATCGATGTTGTAAAGCTTCGCGATATCGCCGTTGATGATGATGTCGGAATCGAGATACAGCACCTTGTCGTAGAACGGCAGAACCTTCTGAATCAGGAAGCGGTAATACGTCTCCACACTGATATGGGCGTTATTGGTGGAAAGATCGTAGCCAGCAAGTTCGCGGTCCACGTTGGTGAACCTCAGATTCATATTCGGGAACTGCTTGAAGAAGCCACGCAGACGTTCCTGCTTGTCCCATGCGATGTTGCGCTGCAGCACCGTCACATCGTAGAAGTAATGCGGATCGGCGTTCTTCATGGCTGAATACACGGTGGTGGTCAATTGAGGAACATAATTGTCATCCGCTGCGAACACCACCGGAACGATTGGCTTGTCGGTAATGTCAAGCGGCTTGAGCTGCTCCGCTGGCTCCGGATTGGTGAAGTGGACGCACTGTAGTTCCTTGAACTTCCAGTTGGAACCGATACGCTTGTGATGCAGCAGGTAGATGTTGAGCAGACGCTCGGACAGATGGCCTGGCGTACGCAGGGCTTCCTTGCTGTACGTGCTGTAGTCGGTGTTTTTGTCGAACTCTTCGAGAATGGGGAACATCCATTCGCAATAGTCGAAGAAGATCTCCCTCTTCATAATGAACATGTTGCAGAAGCAGGCTTTGTCGCCGTTGAAGAACGCCTGTGCATCCTGCTTGTAGTCGGGATACATGCTGCACAGGATCTGGTAGCAACGCTTCAGATCATCGTCATGCAGCAGGGGAGCGGCTTCCCACAGCGCGCGTGGAGTGCCGTGCTTATCGATGATTTTTTCGAGATTGCCGAATGGCGTGGTGATGACGTCATACTGCTTCACCACGTTGGCGATGTTTTCGTCATCCAGGCCATACTTCTTTGCCGCGGCGGCATCGATGTAGTCGTCCATGATTTCGCCGTAGGGATTTTCCTCATGCGGAGTGTCCGAGAAGTCGAAGTAACGGCGGTAATGGCAGAAACCGTAGTAGTCGGCGTCGATGTTTTTCCAAGCCCAATATTGCGTGGTCAGTTCGCAGTAACGTGGGTTGAGATCGGCGATATTCTCGCCTTCATCATCGTGGAATGCCCAGGGGAAGCGATAGTTCTTCGGTCCGACTTGCACCGGCTGCATGATGGCGCTGTCGAAGGTGTCAACGTTTTTGTGAGTGGTGACGAAGATGCGGATGCGCTGTTTATTGTATTCGTTGATAGTTTTCGCTGCTTCGATTCGTTCGTTGAGGTCGTGCATATGAATGGACGCAAGCCGCTTCATCTCATGGAAACGAGTGACATCAGGTCCTTCCGCATTCTGCGGCAGCTTGCAATTGTTTGCGATATTGAACCATGTTTGCAGCTTGGAGATGCCGGGAGTGAAGTTTTCTTTGACGATTCGGTCATAGGCATCATCGCGCACGAAACGGTACAGTTCACGTCCCGTGATGGCCGGACCGAACACAGCCTCCATTTGCTTGGCGGCTTCCGCCTTTTCCTCTTCCGGAACCCTGACCTTCCAATCATTGGCAAGGATTTCGGTTGCCTTGCGTTGGAAGCCTTGTGCGCAATCACGAAGCATGTCGGAATGCTGTGCATCGGCAAATTCGTAGGCTGCATCGAAATCCGCCTTGAAATGGCCGCAATAACGGGCATACTTCGCTGCATCGATCATATTGGTGCCACTGATCCCGCGGCCATAGTAATACACGTATCCACGACATTCCTTGAAGGAATGGTAGCTGTTGGCAAATGCTGAAACCACGAAGCACTCGTAGCCGTCCTGAGAACGGCCTAGACGGTCGCGAGTCATGGCATTAAAAGCTTCCTTAAGCATGGAGGTCTTGTACAGACGCTGGGTCACACGCCAATCGACCTTGTAGCCGCGAGTCTCATCGAAAATATCGCGGACAATGTCTTCTCCGGTGGAATCAGGCGTAGGAGTGTTGTTGAAGGTTTCGAAGGCCTGGCGCTCGTTTTCCAGTAGCTCGTTGGCGGCGACAACAGTAAGGCCATAATGCAGCACGTCTACGGGGTGTTTGTCGATTTCCGCGGCAAGCTGTTCGCACATGTCCGGCTTGAGAGCATCATCGCCGTCCAGGAAGAACGTATATTCCCCCGAAGCGTTTTCTACACCGGCCATACGAGTGCGGTGTGTGCCCATATTCGGGTTGTTGGTCACTACTCGAATGCGTGGATCCTGTTCAGCCGCCTGCACTGCGATTTCTCCGACATTGTCTGGGCTTGCATCGTTCACGACAATCGCCTCGATGTCGGAGAAAGTCTGATTCCGTACCGAATCAAGACATTCCTGCAAGTAATCGCCGACATTGTATGCGGGAATGACGATTGAAATCTTGGGCATTGGCTCTTCCTTCAAAGGTGCTAATTGCGGTATTAACGATGAATGGCGTTTTATTTTTCACTGTCATAAGAAATGAGATGCATTTGCATAGCACGATCATTCAACAGAGCATAATCTCTTGTATTAGCTTTGTCTCTGACTGCAAAAAGCAAAGAATTATCATCATTAGTGTAGGCAATCATGTCCGTTCGCTTATCATCCTCCAAGTTTTCGGTACGAAATGAGCCCACAAGACGGAATTCGCCATTATTAAATAGTGATAGAGGCATCTCCATGTGCAGAATATGATGTCCCTTTTGGACCTTGAGATTCTTCTGACCCGAGTCATAAGGGATTCCGCCACGTTTGATGTCGTTCATAGCAATTGCAATGTAACCATCGTCATCGTTGTATTCATATTCGATGTCGAATTTGAAAGTATCAGAACAATTGGCAACAGTTGATGAGACTGGAATGAACCGGAATATGGGGACGCGGTCATTAAGTCCCTCGGGATGCTCATTCTTTTTCGGATGACTGTGTTTCTGATCGGTTCTAATATTCTCGAGAGTATATTGATCAGCAACAGCGTCTTTATCTCCCGAAGCAATAATATTACCATCTTTGATTAAAATCGCTTTATTGCAATAACGTTTCACTGCATCCATGGAATGCGTGACCAGAATAACGGTTTTGGTTGGATCTTTTTTGATCTTTGTGAAGAAATCATCGCACTTGCGTTGGAATGCTTCATCGCCCACAGCAAGAACTTCGTCAAGTACCAGAATATCGCCTTGTGCTTTGATGGCCACGGAGAAGGCGAGACGCACCTGCATGCCGGAGGAATAGTTCTTGAGCTTCTGGTCCATGAAGTCCTCAAGCTCGGCGAACTCCACGATGTCGTCGTACATCGCGTCGATTTCCTCATGGGTGAATCCCAGGAGAGCGCCGTTGAGGTATACGTTCTCACGCCCGGTCAGTTCCGGGTTGAAGCCGACGCCCAGCTCGATGAACGGCACCAGCTTGCCCTTCACCATCACGGAACCCTGTTCCGGCACGTAAATCTGTGAAATGATCTTCAGCAACGTGGATTTGCCGGAACCGTTGCGTCCGACGATACCGAAGAAATCACCTTGATGGACTTCGAAATTGATATCGCGCAGCACATGCTGCTCGGTGTAGCCCTTGATGCCCTTCGTCCAATTCAGGAAGGCCATCTTCAATCCGGTGGCCTGCTCCGTAGGAAGGCGGAAGGACTTGGCCACATGCTCAACCTTCAGCACCACCGGCCGCTCATCGACAGTGTTGTTTTCAGTCATCGAAACCTCGGTCATGATTCAGAGCACCTCCGCGAACTTGGCGCTGTACTTGCGGAACACATGGATGCCCAGCCACAGGATCACAGCGGACAGCACATACGGCAGCAGACACAACAGCTTGTTGTCCACCATGGTCCACACGGTTGGCACGTATTCCGGAGATAGTAGGTTATGGCGGATATCCATGATGGTCTGCGTGGTCGGGTTAAGCATCAGAATGTCGGCAGCCCAGGAGAACTCCTTGTTCTGCGCCACCATGGAAATCGGATAGATGATAGGCGTGGCATAGAACATGGCCTGCAGCACCACTTCCCAGATATGGGCCACATCACGGAAATACACATACAGCGAGCCAAGAAGCAGAGCAACGCCAAGACCAAGGCAATACAGCTGGATAATGCTGAGCGGAACCAGTAGGATGCGCCAGGTGTAGTGTGCGTGGGCGAAGAAACCGAAGAGGATGACCACCACAAGGTTGATGCCCAGGGAAATCATGGAACCCATCGTGGTGGACGCCACAATGATGTAATTCGGGAAATGAATCTTGCGCAGCAGATCGCCACGATCGACGATGGCGCGCATTCCCATGCTGGTCGATTCGGAAAAGAAACTCCACAGGCAGGTGCCGCACAGCAATGAAATCGGGAAAGTCGGAGTGCCATCCGAGAACTTCAGGAACTTCACGAACACCACGTACATCACGGCGAACAGCATCAGCGGTTTCAGCACGGACCACACCATGCCCAGGAATGAGCCCTGATATCGCAGCTGGAAGTCGGTTTTCACCAGTTCCTTGAAAACCACCATCGCATAGTGGTACCTCTTCTTGAGGCTTTCGAAAAAGTCTTTCACAAACGTCCTATCCTACTCGTGCGAAGTATTTGGGTGCAAAAGCTCGTAGAGCGTCCCTCTTCGGCAGTACTCTCATATATTCTATTGAGGAAAGGACGTTTGTCTTAGTAAGGCGGAATATCTCACATGGTTCTCACAGCGGAACAGCACCATCCGAATATCAAAATCTTCGTGTCGGCGCATAAGCAAGCCACTTTCCCCGAGGGGAACAGTATTGTTCCGGTGCAGGTGGGCGCGGCGAACGCCGTGACCCGCTTTACGGACACCTTGCATGACGACGAGGGCGAGAATATCTCCACGAAAAACCCGCGGTATTGCGAGCTGACCGCACAATATTGGGCGTGGAAAAACGAGGACGCCGATTACTACGGCTTCTGCCACTACCGCAGGTACTTCGATTTCACCGATACTCCGCACAAAGAGAACGATTACGGAGAGATTATCGATTCGTATATCGATAATCACGCGCTCGCCGAATACGGTATCAACGATGATGCGATCGCTCGTGCCGTGGAAGGTTGGGACGTCATCACCACGCCGTTGAATGACGTTCGCCGTATCGGCGGATTCTCAAATCTCAAGCAGCACTGGGATGCCGACGAGCACCTGCGTTTGAAGGACCTGCGCCACATGTATGACATTCTGTGCGCGCGCCATCCCGACTACAAGGTGGACGCCGATGCCGTGCTCAATGGGAGAACCGCGGCATTCTGCAACATGTTCATCATGAAGAAGGACATCTTCTTCGAATACAACGAATGGCTGTTCCCACTGCTTGATGAGTTCGCGGCGGCAACCGATTTCAGCAGAATGGACGTGCAGACTACACGTACGGTGGGGCATCTTTCGGAACGGCTGCTCAACATCTTCATCGCTCACAAGCAGCGCACCGGCGCGCATTGGAAGGTCAAGCGACTGCAGTGCGTGCATTTCCTGCATCCGGAGCCGGCCGCCGTCCTCAAGCCGCTTGATGCCGGATACAAGAACGTGGTGCCGGTGGTGTTCGCCGCGGACAACAACTATGTGCCGATGCTCACCACCACCATCTATTCGATGCTGAAGAACGCTTCCAAAGATCGTTCATATGATGTGATCGTATTGGAACGGAATATCTCCGACGAGAACAAGCAAAACATACGTCAGTTTTTCGAACGGTTCCCAAATGCCGTGATCCGCTTCTTCGATGTGAGCCGTTACTTGGCTGGCTTCAATCTCACCACCAGCAATGCGCATATCAGCATCGAAACGTATTACCGTTTCATCATCCAGGAGGCGTTGCCGTTCTATTCGAAGCTGCTGTATCTGGATTGCGATTTGGTGGTCAATGGCGATGTCGCCGAACTGTTCGATATTGAACTTGGGGATAATGCGATTGCCGCTGTGCCCGATATCGACTTCATCGGTAATCTCAATATGAAAAACGGTGAACGGGCCGGATATGTGCGCAAGCAATTGCATATGCGCGATGCGTACGGCTACTTCCAGGCCGGCGTGCTGGTGATGAACCTCGACCGTATGCGCAAGATCCATACCGTCCACGAATGGCTGGAAATCGCCTCCGAACCCGGATACATCTATAACGACCAGGATATTTTGAACGTGGAATGCGAAGGCCTGGTCACGTACCTGGATTATTCGTGGAATGTGATGCACAACTGCGCCGGTCGTGTCAATGGCGTTTTCGATTTCGCGCCCGCCAATGTGTATAAGGCATACATGGCTTCTCGTAAGGCTCCGAAAATCGTGCATTACGCCGGTTTCGATAAACCATGGAAGAATCCATGGTGCGATTTCGCTTCGTTATATTGGAATTATGCGCAGGAAACGCCTTTCGTGGCGCAGATGATCGCAGCAATGAGCGGTGTGGAACGTCCCGTTCCGCCGGAACACCATGAGCGTGCGATTGCGGAAGACAGTCCCATCCGCAAGTATGTGGACGTGCTGGCTCCCACCGGTTCCAAGCAGCGTGAACTGATGAAGGTGGTGGCCCGCAAGGTACAGGGCAAGAGGTGATTGCTCGATTGTTGAGATTCGATTAGGAGAATATGCTTAATTGAATCCCAACAAAGTTTTCAATAAATTATCTCTTAGGGGATATTCGTTTCTGTAATGTGAGTTTTCCTGCAGATAGAGTGTAATTTTTCCCATGCATAGTCGAACCATCTGCCTTTATTACAATCGATAGTAATCCGGAAAATCCATCGACGTAAATAATCAATACAAATACATGAGGTGAGAATGAATAGTCCCGCTATGATAATGAAAGGGACTAGTGCTCGAGAATTGTATATATTGGAGATGTTAAATAATTTCTGCCACAATAGCGTTGAAGAAAGTGGATAAACTGTTATTAAATATACAGCAAACATTGATTTTGCAATGCTGTTAATTATTTTATTAACAAAATGGTGCTCTTTAAACAATGCAAAAGTGCCAAAACTTGCAAGCATTACCGGAAGCATCCATTCATTTCTTCCTAGCATTCCCTGTAAAGAAGGGTCATTCTGCGTTCCGAAATTGGTGAACGATAAAAAGATTACGCTGACGGTTGTGATGGCATATCCAGCGGTAATTGCTAATATGCTTATTTTCGTTTGAATTGGATCCTTGATATACCAGCGCCAGTATGATACTAGCGTGTAGAGGTATAAGAAAATAAGAACATTTTGTTCTGGCATGTCAAAAGAAATGAAATTGAAGATGCCTCCGCAGATGCTCCACATAATAATACATATTAAACAGCATGCTTTGTGTGTTTGTTTTCCGAGTGTTTGCAAGCCTTTGGTGAAAAATGGCATCAGAATCAAGAAGACAGCGTAGCTCGTTGCATACCACCATAAATTAGTGGAAATCGGGAATATGGTGTTGAGTACCAGCTGTGTGTTTATTTGCGCATGTTGGAAAAGACAAAAGAATCCGAAGAGTGCGATGCTGTAGAAAAGAACTTCGCGCTCAAGGAACCAGAGTCTTTTGAAACTTGCCTTGAGACTTGTGGGTGATTCACAAAGAAACCACGCTGAGATAAGGAAGAAAAGAACTACACCGATTTTGCCGCTTGGATAGAAAATCCCTTCGAGCACAACCTTTTTGATTGACAAGGTTTGGCTCCAAACGTCAAAAGTGTTGAATACCACAAAATGACGAAGAATGATTAAATAAGTGGCTATGATGCGTAGCAATTCAATACTGGAATTCCGTGTATTTTTATAATGTTTAGACATTATTCAGTCGGCTTTTGGAGTCAATTAGCATAACTGTTTTACTAAAGATGGAAGGAGCATGCGAGGTTCAGTCCCTGCGGAACAGGTCGCGTGTGTAAACCTTGAAATCCACGTCGTTGAGATCGCCGTTCCAGCGGTTTGCCACGATCACGGACGAACGGTCCTTGAAATCGCTGAGATCGTGGGTGACCTCGCTGCCCTGGAAGTCGGGCTTGTCCAGCGTGGGTTCGTAGATGAGCACGGGGATGCCATTGGCTTTGAACTGCTTCATCACGTCCTGGATGGCGGATTGGCGGAAATTGTCGGAACCGGACTTCATGGTCAGCCGGTAGATGCCGACGACAGGGTTCTGAACGTCCTTGATGCGCTCCATCACTTCGGATGCCACGAATTCCTTGCGTGTGCGGTTTGCATCCACAATGGCTTCGATAAGGTTCTGCGGCACCTGATTGTAGTTGGCAAGAAGCTGCTTGGTGTCCTTCGGCAGGCAGTAGCCGCCGTAACCGAAGCTGGGATTGTTGTAGCCGTCGCCGATGCGCGGATCGAGGCATACGCCGTCGATGATCTCGCGGGTGTTCAGTCCACGGCTTTCCGCATAGGTGTCCAATTCGTTGAAATACGCCACGCGAAGCGCCAGATACGTGTTGGCGAATAATTTGATGGCTTCGGCTTCGGTGGTGCCGACCACCAGAGTAGGGATGCCGGTGCTGCCGTCATGATTGATGCGGAACTCCTCGCTTGGATCGGCGCCTTCGGCGAGCAAAGATGCAAACTGGTGCGCGGCTTCGACGGATTCGGCATCATTTTGCGGAGCTCCGACGACAATGCGGCTTGGATGCAGATTGTCGTACAGAGCATGGCCTTCGCGCAGGAATTCGGGGGAGAAAAGAATGTGATCGTCATCTAAATTCTCTCGAAGCTGTTGCGTATAACCAACTGGAATGGTGGACTTGATCACAATCCAGGCGTGCGGTGAGTGCTGACGCACTGCGGCAATTGCCGCTTCGACGCTGGAGGTATCGAAATAATTCTTCTTCTCGTCGTAATTTGTCGGTGTCGCAATCACTGCGAAATCGACATCCGTATATGCTTCCTGCGCGTCGATGGTGGCATGGAAATCGAGCGGGCGCTCACCGGAGGTATTCTTCTCCAGAAAATCGGTAATCACCGGATCGACAATCGGACTTTTGCCGCTGTTCAACAGCTCGACCTTCTCGGGAATGATGTCGAGGGCGTGAACCTTGTTATGCTGGGACAGCAGCAATGCGACGGACAATCCAACATAGCCGGTTCCTGCAACCGCAATCTTCATAACCAAACTGCCTTTCCCGTTTCTGCCGTAATCCTAACCTATTGTAGACGAGTCACTCCGGCAGATCGACAAAGCCGGTGTCTTTCAGGTAATTCTTGCCGATACTCATGTCATATTGAATGAGCTGATAGTCATGGAGTAATTGCTTGGCCTGCTTCGAGAGATTCTTTTTCTTGATGAGATTGCCGTTCGCGTCCAGATAGGTCGGAGCGCTGCTGCTGCCTGAAGAATCCGGCACGGACATTGCCGGAATTGCCTGATGCATTTCGGTAAGAAACGCAAGATACGGACTGACTTTTGCATTAAGATGTTCGGCGAGCTGAGCGGAGAAATAGTTTGATGATGTGTAGTCGCTGGAAACAGCGTCAAGTTTTGTGTTAGCCGAGCGTGACGCTTGGTTGGACCAAATGAAATAGTCAGTCTCATGCAATCCGAGGATGTTCTTTTTATCGGAATATGCGGTGGAATAAAAGCCTGGCAAATGGTCGCCGTAGAACAGCACGGTAATTGGGCGGTTAATCTCATTAAGCTGGCTCAAAAAAACGAATGTGGACTGATCCGTGTAGTTCAGTCCCTTGGTATAGGTATCCAGATTTAGTTTTTCATCTGCTGGAAGATTCGATGCATCCATTTCTTTGAATTCGTTGTTTTGGTAGAGGTCTTCGTATGGCATGTGGTTTTGCATGGTGACGACTTGATAGAATCTGTTCTCGTTGGAGTCCGTGACTTTTTTCAATACCTCCGAATAAAAGGACTCATCTGAGACATACCAAGCGGAATCAATTGCGTGAAGACCAGTAAGCTGCGGTTTACCGTCCGTTGCGAAGAACTGCGAAAACTGGAACTTCTTGTAATTCAGATCTCGGAAATACATATTGCGGTTGAAGGCATGCAATGCTATGGAAGCTTTTTTGCTGCCATTGGCTGCATTCCAAGCTTGGTTGATCGTTGGCGCCCACTTAAGCGAAGGTACGAGCTGCTGATAGGCGATGGACAGCGTCGGGCTGTAATTCGCCATGGAAAGGCCCGTCAACGCCTGATATTCAATATTCGCGGTGCCTCCGCCGTATCCCGGTGAAAGCATGAGTCCGGAAGTGGTTTGCGTCTTGATCTGACGGATGTTCGGTATCGGATCTTCGGAGAAACTGACGCCGGGGACGCGGGTTGGGTCGGAGAAAGTCTCGGAAAGCATCATGATGACCGTGTTGTCGGTCATATTGGTATTACGGGTCTTATTGATTTGTTGCGCCTGTTTCGCATATTTCTTTGCGATTGCTTGCATGGTTTCCTGTGAATAGCCTTCTGGCTTATCCATGGTTTTCGTATGTGCCAGGCGAAGGAAATTCACAACAGGGCCATTGCTGGTGGAATCGGCGAGACCGTTCCAGATTTGTGGGCTGTCACCCATGCTTTGAGCGAACTGAGTGGACCAATACCCGTCATTGCCGAATCCCCATACAAAGGAGAAACATAAAGCGACACTACATACCGCCGCTGCGATGCGAGTGAGGGTGCCTGTGAAATTCTTGACACTGGCGAAGGGACGGCGCCACGTGCAATGTATGATTCCATTGCGGCCATCGATAAACTGCATAATGATGCAGATGATTACTAGCCAAGTAACGCCTGTCACCGCGCTGTTAACTAAGCCTTGGCTGGATTTGGGAATGAATGAAGTGAGTTCGCTGGTATTGCCGCCGGTTATGAAGTTCAGATCAGCAGGAAGCACAGGTTCATTGCGGGTCTGCATTTTAACGTGATTTGCCACTGCGTAAGTGGTCATCACTGTTCCAAAGATTGCTGTGGAAACCCAGAATCTGTTCAATACAAAAATAAGCGTCAAATAAATAGCAATCAGAATAATAAAATTGAGCAGAACGAGATTTTTCTGCTCAAGCCACATTTGTGTTACGAATTTCGTCGTCTGTCCGGCAACACTGTCAAGTATTCTTGTGGTTTTATCGATTTCTACGCCTTTTTCATATTCCGGTTCGGAATACATGCCCCATTGAATAAAAATAACTTCGAATGCGGAAAGTGCGGCGATGATGATGGCGTAGAAGGAATAGGAGAAGCGATGACGTTTCTTCCACAGGGGATACGTGCTCTGGAAGAACTTGATGATGAATTGAACTGCTTTGAGGCTGGTGAATGTGTGCCAGGCGGTCTTTACCGTTGTGGCGGCGGTATGGATGGCGTGGCCGGTGGTTTTGGCAGCTTTTGCAACTGCATGTCCTGCGGTGGAGAGTGCTTTTGCCGTAGTGTGTGCGGATTGTTTGCAGACCTCAATAGCCTGCATCAGAGGATGTTTGTCAGTTTGCGCGAGTTGAATTTCAGTAGACGGGGGAACTGAATGGGTACTGTCGTTCGCAGCTTCGTTAATGGCTTCGTCAATGGACTTGTCGTCAGTCGTTTTTGGCAGATGGGGCGCATCGACTTTGGGAATGAAAACGCTTGCGTTATCGGAGATGGCGTGAATTGCTGATTTCTGCGTATACAGCTTTGAACCATGGTGACCTGAAAGGGCGGATGGAGCGCAAGCGTTGCTATCTTCGTCATTCGCAAGAGGGCGATACGTTCCGCCCGTAATCGGCTGCTTAGTAAGTTTTGCGTATGAAGGCGCACAAGCGTGACGGTCGGGCGAGAAAATAGGCATCGTCGCATCCTTCAAAAAGATAGTCCCCTTATAATTGGAGGCTCTGTACAATTAAACCGGGTACATTTTAGTGTTCGGCTGTGGACGAACGAGTGTCTAGCGGATGTCTGAAAGGTGGCTGGAAGGTTAACCGGGTGACGGGCAGCAAACAGATGTGTTCAAGGTGGACAACATGTGCGTGCGCAAGTGTTGGGCGTCATTTGCTGGTAGTGCACCAAAAAGCGCTGTCTGCATGAAGCCTTCTACAGCAGTCCCGCCATGTAGATCGGCAGCTTGACCACGTCATTTTCCACGACCAGCGGTTTCGGATGCAGCACGTATCTGGTGCCGACCTTCTTATCGAATTTTGCCTTGAATTTGTCTAACGAGACCGTGCGGTAACGTTTCGATGACTTGACCTCGATGGGGCTGACCCTGTACTTCATTGCCGCGTTCTCGTACGGTTCGACGATGAGGAAGTCGATCTCCATGCGGTTCGACGGGTCGTCGCGATCGCTGCGCGAATAGAAGAACAGCCGGTGCCCGTTGGCCCGGAGAAGCTGTGCGACGACGTTCTCCGCGAGCATGCCCTCGTTGATCTCGATGCGTTCTAGGAGGATGTCCCGGTACAGGTTGCTTCCGGTCTGTTCCGAGTCGGCCAGGGCGAGAGTGGTGAGAAGCCCTGTATCGGCGGCGTAGCATTTGACCGTCGAATGGTCCTCGCTAATGCTCAAGCCCACGCTCGGATCGGTGGAATTGAAACAGTCGTTGGTGATGAACGCGTCGGAAAGCCAGAAGAAGGCGTCCTCGTAATCGCGGGTCTTCGCTTCCTTTCCCAGCGATGTGATGTTGAACTTCTTCTCCTTCTTGGAAAGCTGACCCACCAAGTTGTCGAAGATGCGCGTGATGCGTATCCGGTCGCTGCCGCCATGCTTGGAGATGTCCTGCCTGTACAGTCGGAGGATGTTCCGTTTGACGTTGTCGACTTTGCTGAAATCATGGGTCTCGACGTACTTCGACACAGCTTGGGGCATGCCTCCGACCAGCATGTATTCACGGAACAGCCGCATGGCTTTCCTGTGCAGCGAATCGGGGAGCGGCCTGCGCTTCTTGAACGAGTCCGCGATGAGCGTGGACAGTGGCTTTTCTCCCAAAGCCCAGAGGAATTCATCGAAATCCATGGGATTCAGGCGGATCGACTCCTCCTCTGATGGAATGAGGATGTCCTTGACGTTCTCGCGGATAGAGACGAGCGAGCCTGTCTCGATGTAGTCGTAACGCCCGTCAGCCACCAGCTGCTTGATGGCCTCGCGGGCCTTCGGGTACAGCTGCACCTCGTCGAAAATGATGAGGCTATCCCTCCTGTGTAGTTCCACTCCGTAGAAGGATGACAGGTACATGAAGAACGCGTCGAGGTCGTTGCGCAGGTCGACGAAGTAGCCCAGCACGTCATCGGGGGCTTTTGAGAAGTCGACGAGCATATACGATGCATAGTTCCGTCGTCCGAATTCCTCCGCGATGGTGCTTTTCCCGACGCGCCGCGCGCCCTCGATGAGCAGGGCTGTGCTTCCTTGGGAAGAATCCTTCCAGGAAGCCAGTTTTTCGTACGCTTTTCGTTCGAAAGTCTCCATGTCTCACCGCCGTAAATACACCGAATCAAGGGTAATAACATGCTTAATTATACACCAAATCAAGGGTAATGTAATGGCGGTTTGCTGATCGGCTTGAATTAGATTTCTGACAGGTGGTCTTATATATGGTAGATTCTGGCGTTTGTCCGGACGTATTTCGCTTATATGTGGCAGCTCGTTTTTTGTGACAGACCGGTTAGAGGGTAATTGTGTACCCTCTAACTGCGGTTTTCCCGGAATGGACTGCCATACATAGGCGAGATGTCTCCGGTCAGCCTTCCAAATCTGCCATATATAAGCTCGATATGTTGAGAAAAAGTTTTATTAGGCGGAAATCGATGGCTGAATCTCGTTGGAGCCTACGATGGTTTCATCTAAAGCAACGGACCGTCAAACAGTTCGTCGTGGGATCCCAGGCGAATGAATCGGATTGTTGACGCTTCCGATCGCTCCGAGTAGATCACCAACACATCCATTTTCCCTTCGGCAAGATGGAATTCTGCATATCCCGAGTAGATTCCTCGTGGGCGATCAAGCATGTGAGGATTATATGATTCCGGAACGCGTCCGTACTCCTCAATGGCTTCGATCACATATTCGAGTTCCGTGACGATTTGAGGTATCCGTCGTGAGATGCGTTTGAAGTCGATCTGAAATTGTTGGTCGAATTTGATGGTAATCATGGCGTTTTGCCTGTTCAGCCGTGATTGTTGTGCAGCCAGGTGATGGCGTCTTGCGCGCTGTTGAAGGTGGCCGCGTCGTCTGGGAGGATACCGCGTTCCTTGGCTTCGGCTTCGAGCATGGCTCGCTTGGTCTGCTCGTTTGGCTCCGCGGCGCGCACGGAAGTGTCAAAAGGCAGGCGTTGCTGATTTACGAGCTGGATGCTTGCCATGGTTACGTAAGTGTTGAAATTCATGCCTATGGCGTCGAGTGTCTGGTTGACTCGAGCTTTCAAATCGTCGTTCATACGAATGGTAATATTGCCCACCTGAATCACCTGCCCTAATTTTGCGTGCAATTAATGTGTATTTTATGTCAAATGCACGCATGTTGCAATTGATAATGGGGATAAGTGTAGTTTCTGACAAAAATGACAACTTGTCGGTTTTCAGAAACTAGTATGTTGAGGTGGGGCGAAACTGTGTGGGAGAATCATGAGTGCTGTTTCATTTCCTCATCGGATCGGTTTAGCTCTAGAAGAACCGTGATCGCATCGGGGAACCGTGTGCTGGTCGGTGCGGATGGTGCGGTTGTGGAAGTGACGTCTTACCGTGCATTTTGGCCGCTAGCTCAACGGTCAGCCTTCCAAATCTGCCATATATAAGCCAGTTTGTGGAATCGCTTTATGGCTATGCAATCCTGCCGGTACTCTGAAATTGTGAGTAGTGAGATTTTCAAGCCGCGCAATATCATCGTGACCGGCGGCTGCGGGTTTATCGGAGCCAATTTCGTGCGCTATGTGGCACGTAACCATCCTGACGTGCGCATAACCGTGCTCGATAAACTGACCTATGCCGGAAATCCGCAGAATATCGCCGGTCTTCCGCAATCGCAAGTCAAACTTGTGCAAGGTGATATTTGCGATGTTGCGTTACTGGAACGTATCGTGCCTGGTCATGACGCGATCGTGCATTTCGCGGCCGAATCGCACAACGACAATTCCATCGCCAATCCTGAACCTTTCATCACAACAAACGTGGAAGGCACGTTCCATTTGCTTGAAGCCGCCCGTAAGCATGACGTGCGATTCCACCACATCAGCACCGACGAAGTGTACGGCGACCTCGCGTTCGACGATCCATGCAAATTCACTGAAAACTCGCCGTACCGCCCGTCAAGCCCGTACAGCGCGTCGAAAGCCGCGTCCGACCATCTGGTGCGCGCGTGGACGCGCACATACGGCCTGCGCGCCACCATTTCCAACTGTTCCAATAATTACGGGCCATACCAGCATGTGGAAAAATTCATTCCACGACAGATCACATCCATTCTGGAAGGCGCGCGGCCGAAACTGTACGGCACCGGCGAGAACGTGCGCGACTGGATTCATACGGAAGACCACTCTTCGGCGGTATGGGCGATTCTGACGCGCGGTCGCATCGGCGAAACGTATCTGATCGGCGCGGACGGCGAAATGAGCAACATTGCCGTAATGCGTATGATTCTGCGGCTTATGGGGTGTGCGGAGGACGCATTCGACTGGGTGCGTGACCGTCCTGGGCATGATCGACGTTACGCGATCGATTCCAATAAGCTGCGTACCGAACTCGGCTGGCGGCCCGTGCATACCGATTTCGAAGCCGGTTTGCAGGCGACCATCGCTTGGTATGCTGCCAACCGCGCCTGGTGGGAGCCCGCCAAAGCCGCCACCGAAGCCCGCTACCGCGCCCAAGGCCAGTAAGAATTCGGTTCGTGTGGCGCAAGCCGGACAATTGAAGTTCGGTAAGCGGTGATCGAGGAGACGCGTTGCAGGCGAGTCAACCTCGCCGGGGAATGGATGTGTGGTTTGGCGTACATTTTGTTCGCTAGCCTTAGTTGCAGATCCAGGTTTGGTGAAGGATGAAAAACGGCCGCACCTCGAAGGTGCGGCCCCTATTGCGTCTCCTGGTGCGTGGCAACTGATAACTTTTGTCAAATGGAAGGTGTTGTCAAGCCTCTAAGCGACGCGAGGTCGCGCCTGCACAGCATAGATGCGTAATTCATGGGCATATCTCGCTTATGTATGGCAGATTTTGGGGTTTGTACGGAGGCATCTCGCCTATGTATGGCAGTCTGTTTTTGAAACAAGCTAGTTAGGGGGTAATTTTGTACCCTCTAACTGCGGTCTTTCCGGAATGACCTGCCATATATAAGCGAAATGTCTCCGGGCGACCTGTCGAATCTGCCATATATAAGCCCGATGTGGTGCGAAAATGCTTGTAATGGGGGCGAAGTTGCAGACTTGGATGACTTTGGCCCCGTTAAACGTAGGGTTTGGCGCTGACGTCGGCGCTAACCGTCGGGGCGGCTTACCTGACTTACTCGGCGGACTCGAGTCTGAGTTCTTGGCTGGCGACCACCGACTTGGCGGCCGCGTCGAGTTCGTTGGTGATGTTGCGCAGGTTGTCGGCGTATTTGCGAATGTCGTCCGTCGCTTTGGTGAAGTCGCTGGCATTGCCGCTTGCGGGGCATGCTGGCGCGCTTTCCACGGCTTTGGCCAGTGTGATCGCATCCTTCAGGGTTTCGAGCGTGGTGCCGTCCGCCACGTCATTCACGGTGAGTTTCGCTGCTTCTTCAGCTTCTTGTTGCGCTTCTTCAAAGCTCTCCTGATGCGTGGCGAGCGCCTTCGCATTCAACGCGCAGGTGTCGCTGGCGGCTTGTGTCATTTCGCGCTTGTTGGAGACTGCGATGATGGCGACGGCTGCGAGCGCGATGGCAGCTACTGCGATCATGGCGATGATGGCGATGGTCTTGCGCTGTTTCACATTGTTTTTCTGCATGGTTGGCTGCATGGTGGTTCCTCTCTTCTCGTGTGGCTCTCATTTCAGACAAAACGTTGCGAGTATACAAAAAACACTTCCGAGAAACGATTTACCGCTGGAAATAATGCGGATTATTTTGCTGTGAAAGGAATTTGTTTGTGATTGCGATGCTGGGCGCGTCAGGATCGCATGGCATTTATGCTGGAGGGAGAAACGTTTTAAGGGGGTTTGATGGCGTATCGTGCGACACTGAAGGATGTGGCCGCTGCCGCGGGGGTGTCTGTGACGACGGTTTCGCTGGTGTTGAATAATCGACCGGCTCGCGTGTCCGAGGAGAAGCGCAAGGCCATTGCCGACGCGGCAAAGAAACTGAATTACGTGCCGAATCAGAGCGCGCGAAGCTTGGTGACCAAGCAGTCCCAGCTGGTTGCGCTGATCGTGCCTGATATTGAGAACTTGTTTTTCGCGGCGCTTGCCAAGTGCGTGGAGGATGAGTGCGCCGCGCAGGGGTATTCGCTGATTGTGGCCAATTCCGATGATTCGCGTGTTACCGAGCATGAGTTGTTGCAGCGCCTTCCGGCTCGTGGGGTGGACGGTGTGATGCTGATTCCGGCGCGCGAGTCCTGCGCTGGCGATGCTGCTGAGCGGTTGCGTGAGGATGTGGCGCTTGTGTCGTGCCCTGTGGTGTTGATTGATCGTTTGACGCAGTGCGGTTGGTGCGATGCCGTTGGTTTTGACAATTATCTTGGTGGTCGTTTGGCTGCCCGTTATCTGTTGGAGGGTGGTCATACTCGTATTGGCATTGTGACTGGCGATACTGCGGAGTCGAGTGCTGCGGAGCGTCGTCGTGGGTTTGTGGATGCCGTCGAGCAGGCGGGGGAGTGTTTTGATTCGTCGCTATGCGTTGAGGGGGATTACCGTTTCGGTAGTGGCTATCATGCTGCGGATCAGATTATTGATGGCGGTGCGACGGCCGTGTTCTGCTGCAATGATGTGATGGCGCTTGGTTTCCGTCAGCGTATGGCGGAACGTGGGTTGCGCGTTACTGAGGATATGCAGGTGATTGGTTACGACAATATTCTCAAACGATTCGGTCTTGGTTGGCGTATGACCACCGTTGAGCAGAGCGTGGCTGATTTGGCCGCCGCCTGTTGGGGTATGTTGCGTGAGCGGATTGATGTTGCGGTTCGTGCCAAGTCCGGTACGGAATCAGGGGATGCTCGCCCGTGGCTTTCTAATCCGCAGGTTGAAGTGCTTACGCCGAAACTGGTGCAGGCCGCCTGCGCGTAGGATTGAGGATTTTTAGATACCTGCGGATCATGATGAGACGGGTGGCGCTGATAAATCTTGATTAAAGTGTCGTCGGAGTTTCTTATACGGTTAAATTGCTGGAAATAAAAGCAACACGCCGTATGGTAGTGCCGAATTTGCGTTCCTGATAAAACGCTTTATCATAAATCTTGTCAACACACAACATAAATGAGAAAGTGTTCGATACATAACTGACGACGCACCCGTATGGTGGCGGACCGTCGTCAGGCCCGTCAAAGAGGAAAGGCACACACATGAAAAAGATGATTCTTGATCTTGATACCGGCGTTGATGACGCGCTTGCCATTTCGTATGCTCTGGGAAGCCCGGAGATTGAACTGATCGGCATCACCGGTACCTACGGCAATGTGCTCGTCGAGCAGGGTGTGCGCAACGCACTGGCCGTGACCGACCTGCTCGGCCACCCGGAAGTCAAGGTGTATCAGGGTTTGCCGCACTCCAGCACCACCGACCATTTCGAAGTACTGCCAATCTCCGCGTTCATCCACGGCGACAACGGCATCGGCGACGTGGAAATCCCTGATTCCAACCGCTCCGTCGAAACCGAATCCGCGGTAGACTTCATCATCGACGCAGTGAAGACCTATGGCAAGGATCTCGTCTACGTGCCGACCGGCCCGATGACCAACATCGAAGCCGCACTGAAGAAGGCTCCGGAAATCAAAGACGAAATCGGCCAGATCGTGCTCATGGGTGGCGCACTGACCGTGCCCGGTAACTGCAACGCCTGCATGGAAGCCAACATTTCGCAGGATCCGGAAGCCGCCGACTACCTGTTCCGTTCCGGCGCTCCGACCACTATGATCGGCCTCGACGTGACCCTGCAGACCCTGCTCACCTACAAGGAAACTCAGCAGTGGCGCGATCTCGGCACCAAGGCCGGCAAGTTCCTGGCCGACATGACCGACTTCTACATCAAGGCCTACGAGACTACGTCCCCGCACCTGGGCGGCTGCGGTCTGCATGATCCGCTCGCCGTCGGCGTGGCGGTGGACCCGACCCTCGTCACCACCCTTGACATCAACATGAAGGTCGATGTGGACGGCCCGACCCGCGGACGCACCATCGGCGACGAAACCCGCCTCAACGACCCGGTCAAGACCATGAAGGTCGCCGTCGGCGTGGACGTGCCGAGGTTCCTCAACGAATTCATGACCCGCATCTCCGGCCTCGCCGCAAAAGCGCAGTGAACGACGGCTCGCGCGGAAAACGTTCCACGGAGCGTTTCCCGCGCAACCCTCACCACGGAATCACCATCGAAATAATCGCAACACAACATCACAAAAACCAAGCGAAGAAGCGAAAGAAGAACTGACATGTCTACCAGCAACGCAGCCGCAACGGCAGTCAACACCGCACCATCGCAAGCCCCCGTCGACCCGTTCGACGATCCGGTGACCAGCAACAAGATGGCCGTCCGCGCCCTTATTCCGCTGCTGATCACCTTCGTGCTCGGCACCCTGTGCCTGCAGGGATTCAACCTCGTGTTCCAGCAGGTCGGCGCCGACGTCGGCGCGCCGGCGCAGGCGTCCCTCATCACCGCGTTCCCCAGCATCGTGCTCGGCATCGTGTGCTTCATCTATGGATCCCTCGGTGACTTCGTCTCCCTGAAGAAGCTCGTCACCTTCGGCCTCGTGACCCTGTTCATCGGCTCCATCTTCGGTTTCGTGGCCAACTATTTCTTCGCCGCGAACCTGTGGACCGTGATCATCGCTCGAGTGCTGCAGACCGCAGGCGAGCAGGTGGCAGGCTCCGCCTTCCTGGTGGTGGCCACCAAATACCTGCGCAACGACCTGAAGGTCATCTTCTTCGGCCTGTTCACCGCCGCATACCAGCTGTCCGCTTCCATCGGCGTGTTCGCGGCCGGCATGCTCAGCTCCATCGCATGGCAGTTCCTGTTCCTGATCCCGTCCGTCACCATCCTGTTCCTGCCGATCCTGCTCAAGACCCTCCCGTCCAAGAGCGGCAACGGCCAGAAGGTCGACGCGTTCGGCTTCGTGATCTTCGGCTTCGCCACCGCGTTCCTGACCCTGTTCTTCTCCTACATGTCCTGGTGGATGCTCGTGGTCTCCCTGCTGCTGTTCGTGGCATTCGCCTTCTACATCAACAAGGCCTCCAACCCGTTCATCACCCCGGCGTTCTTCAAGAACACCCGTTGGCTGCGCGCCATCTGTCTGATCCTCGTGTTCTACTTCGTGAACTACGCACTGAGCCCGATCTTCAATGCCATTGGTACCAACATCTACGGCATGACCACCACCCAGGTTTCCCTGCACATCGTGTGGGCCTTCGTGGTCGCCGCTGTGGTGGGCACCTGCTCCGGCATGATCATCCGCAAGATCGGCATCAAGGCCGGCATCGTGACCGCAGGCACCCTCATGTTCCTGGGATGGACCGGCGCGGCATTCTGCGTGAACTCCGGTTTTGTGGTGCTGACCCTGTGCGCATGCGTGTTCTACGCGGGCTGTGGCCTTATGTACTCTCCAGTCGTTTCCACCGTGCTCGGCACCATTGAGAAGGACGAATCTGGTCGTGGCGTCGGCATGAACGATCTGGCTATGAACGTATCTCCGTCCATCGGCATTGCCATCATCGGCAGCCTGCTCGGCTCCAACGCCCTCGCAGGCAGTTCCGTCACCGGTGCTACCGGTGACGCCGCCAACTATTCCAACCTGCTGCTGATCGCCGCCGGTACCGCACTGCTTGGTCTGATCGTGTTCTTCGTCTTCAAGAAAAAGATCTACGAAGGCAACCATGCGTTGGAAACCGAGGAATCGGCTAAATAATCGCACATAACATCCTCAATATAAACAATGGAGATTTGCGATAATTGCGAATACTGAAAAACAATATTCCGCAAATCTCCTTTTTATTTAATTAATGTAAGGAAGTCAAAGATGAGTGCGACTGAAGTTCTCTCTGCATTGGACCGCATCCACGGCACAGTGTCCGTAATCGGCTCGATGAATGCGGATTACACCGTCACCGCACAGCGTCTGCCAGGGCCGGGGGAGACCATCACCGGCGGTCCGCTGCAGCTGCTGCCCGGCGGGAAATCCGGCAACCAGG
>OBYK01000239.1_pt1 | contig 34625 bp, 34 predicted proteins | sample 1476721 | NCBI WGS metagenome assembly OBYK01 (sample SAMEA2580191, study PRJEB22360) | human gut metagenome | biome: human gut; feature: human-associated habitat; material: faeces | place: Denmark | collected 2008/2010
GAGATGATATATTCAATGAAATGAGAGTGCAAAATAAATTGAATGAAACGAATTTAGAATTTATAGGAATTTATGGACTTTTTGGTAGATACAGTATTGAAATTCCGTTTGAAAAGCAGGTTAATATTTATATTGGCGAAAATGGTTTGGGAAAAACTACAATATTAAACTGTATATATTTTATTTTAGAAGGAAAGTTTTCTAGATTGGCCAATATTCAGTTTTCAGAGATAATAGTTAAATTTAAAGGTGATGCAAAACCGTATAAAATTTCAGGAGCGGATTTAAGAGAATTTAATAGAAAAAATAGAGGACAAGCATATAATCGTTTTTTGAGAGATAGTGAAATATATGAAACGGAAATATTAGAAGATATATTGATGAAGTATAGACTTAATATGGCTGAAATAGATATGGAGAGTAATCTAGATTTTCTTATATATGAATATGCGAACAAGATGAGAATACCAGAAAATTTCGCAAGGAGACGGATTTTGGAATATTTTGAAAATATAGAAATCGTGTCAAATAGCAAGCGAAAGGCAAATAAAAATAATGTTGTAGATCTGTCAAAGGCTATAAAGGATAACATTACAAATAGGATTATTTATTTGCCTACATACAGGAGAATCGAAGATGATTTTGCCTCACTGAATATTAGAAGTGAAGAATTAAATAAGGCAGAGTTATTAATTAGGTTTGGTATGTCAGATGTGCAAATGTCTATTGATAGAATTTTGGAAAAGATACGTTCATTAGCAATGAAAGGTTTTACCGAAATGACAGGAGTTTTACTAAAGCAATATGCAGATGGAAAAGATCCTGTTGATGATATGAATCAATTTACAAGAATGCATAATGTAAATATTGATACGGTTAAAATTGTGTTAGATCGAGTAGGAAAAGAAATTGAAGAACCATATAAACAAAAAATTTTAGAGTTAATGCGTAGTGGAGAAATTAAGGATTATAAGTATTTATATCTTTGGAATTTAATCAATAAGCTGGTAGATAATTATGATGTACAGAAATCGTACGATGATAGAATAAAGAAATTTGCTAGTACATGTAATAAGTATTTGAATGATAAACATTTTGACTATAATCAAAGTACCTTAAATCTCAAAATATATTTAGATAATGAATATGAAAGTGAAAAAAAGACGATCCAATTGACACAATTATCATCAGGAGAAAAACAAATAGTGTCATTGTTTTCAAAACTATATCTAGAAAGTGATGAACCAGGTATAGTAATTATTGATGAGCCAGAATTGTCTTTATCTATTCAATGGCAGCAGATGTTATTGCCAGATATTATGAGAACGAATAATTGTAAATTGTTGCTTACTGTAACACATTCGCCATTTACTTTTGCAAATGAGTTCGATTTTGATGCAAAAGAAATAAGAAATTACATAACAATGTATAGGTAGGTGTTAAGTAAATGACAAATGATAAAAATATTTCTCTTTTAGAGCAAATGCGAAAAGCACGTGGGACATATGAGGCTGTTTTTATACAGTTCGTGAATAATAGAAGGTATCATAGCTCATATGCGTTTTGTTTTTATGAAGGAGAAGATGGAAAATACTATGATCCAAGAATCCGACAAAAATTTTCGGATAAATTTATGACATTTATAGTCGGGAATAAAAAAGAAGTAATAAAATTATTAAAAAAGATTAATTCGGAAAATTTATATAAAGATGTATGTACAATGTTTTTCGTAGATCGTGATTATGATAAAAGTCTAATGGGACAAGACGAGAATGTTTTTGAGACCCCTTGTTATTCAATAGAAAATTTGTATGCACAAGAAGAGTGTTTTAAGAAGATTTTACAATCTGAATTCGGTCTTAATATAATAGATGAAGATTTTCAAAAATGTTTACGAGATTTTCGCTTGAGAGCAAATGAATTTAAAGATTGTATTTTAGAGTTTAATGCATTAGCATATCTGAGAAGAGAGCAATCAAATTCCAATAGTAATTGCTCATTTGGTTCTGTCAAAACTAGCCATCTTGCGAAAGTCGGAGTTTCTAAAGTTGAGAAATCTTCTCGATATATGGATACAATTCAAGACATTAAAGATAAGTTGAAATTCAGCGAAGAAGATATTGAAAGAGCAAAAAATATCTTAAAAGAACAAGGTAGTTTCTCAATGAATTTTAGAGGGAAAAATCAGTTGGATTTTTTTACTTCTTTTATTAAGGAGTTAAAGGACTTGAACAGTATCGGTGGATATTTTTCTGAGAAGTATAATAATATACATATTAATATAACCTCTAACAGATTAAGTGAATTGAGTCAGTATGCAATTACACCTTCTTGTTTGGAAAAATTTTTAGATGTTCATTTAGAAAAATTATTAGGTAAAACCAAGGCTTGAAAAAGATAAAATTATATGGACATAAAAGGACTTAAGAAATCATGAATCATAAATTTAAAATTACGAGTATTGTAGAACATTCTTTTATAAAAATAGATATGTTGCAGGATATAACAAAAGAAAATATGAAAGCTTATATGTCACATGGAGTGTGGGTTTTATTTGGGAGAAAGGAAAATCAATCATGGATATGTTTTCAAGTTGGGCAGTCCAGTAATATTGGCTCTGAGATTATTTCAGATGTTGAATGTTTATCCGGAAAGAGAGAAATCTGTGAGAGTACAAAATGTAGCTATATAAATCAGTTTGGAAATGTTGTTGAAGGATATGAATATTATGCTTATTTGACTACAAGAGAACAGATTTATAAAAAAATGGGCGAAAAGAATAACGATTTTGTTTTTGTGTGTATCTGTTGCGGTGAAAACTATAAAGATAATAAAAAAGCCATAGAAAAATATGCGGCATGGAAACTGCGAGCTTTGTTATGGAGAAATGGAAGACCATTTAAAGAAGCACAAGAGAATGTGAAAGAGCCAGAAGGTATTGATAAGATTGATTCTGGAATAAAGGAAACTATTGATAAGATGGCAGATTGGTATAAGAAACAACAGAAATAATTACATAAAATGCATACCTTAAATTAAAAAGAAAAGTCGTAGTCTCCTACTATCTGGGAATTACGACTTTTATTCTTTGCTTCAATGAGATATTCGTATGAAATATTGAAAATCTCAGTGAGAGCTTTTAATTCGACATTATTTATGTTTACAAAATGAATTATTAAAAAAGGTGGTAGAATCTAAAAAAAATATTCATGAATAGAGGGATTCATAGAATCAAGTATATGAATAAGAAAATTTAAGAAACGTAAAAGCTGGGGAAACAGTTTCCTAGCTTTTATTTTCCAATGATATAAATAATTAAAGAAGAAGCCGTAGTAAAACAATTTATAAAGCATCATATAGTTTTGGAAAAAATATTACCTCATCCCCCAGATTTATTCTATTTATCAGAAGATTTGGAAGATGCTCTTAAACGATATGATCCTGATTATGAAGCAGATGAATGTGAAGAGAGAGTAATTTCTATATATGAAAGTTATTGCAAAAAATATTATACTTCTAAGAAGATTACATATTTTGCTGACTATACATTGAAACAGGTATTGAAACAATCAGAAGTACGAAAAAAGTGGGATAAAAAGTTCGAAAGCGTGAATCGAGCAAAAGAAGAATTTATGAAATTAAAGATAGCAAAATAAAAAGATATCCACAGAGACAGACATCGTGTAGGTGCCTGTCTTTTTTTCTCAGAAAATTAGGAAAAAGATTTCGAAGGGAGGTGATAGGAAACGTGAGTATCAGTATCCATGAGTTACTGGCAGTAGCCAGGGAATCGGAAGGTGTGAAGGCAGTACAGGGAGATGCCATACTGTGTGAGAAACGCTTTGCGCCAGATACCCGGTATATGGTGGAGTTTTTGCTATTGGAACAAAAGGAACAGTTTGGAGAAAAGGGAGAGTATCATCGCTATTTTTTGACAAAGGAAGCGTATCGTGAACTAATTGATCTGCAGAATCAGGGAGTCCTGCGCTTTCAAAGGCAGGCGCTTGTTTTAGAGGGAACGCTGCATTATCTTCCAGCCCAGGCATTTGTCCGGGACCGGGAGTAGGAAGCTTAACAGGCTGGAAAAGAAAAAGTCTTTGTCGGAGCATGGCTCCGAGTCCGGGAGCTCTTTCACCGGAAATTTCTATAGAACGAGAAAGAAGGGAGTGGTAAGCAATGATCATTGGAATCGACCACGGGTATTATGCCATTAAAACAAAACAGGTGTGTTTCCCAACAGGGCTGATGCGGTACACCTATGAACCTTATACCATGCAGAATGTTCTCCAATACGGTGGCGCTTATTATGTGTGTGGGACAGGGCGGCAGACTTTAGTGAAGGAGAAGACTGCCAATGACAATTATTATCTTTTGACGCTGGCTGCACTGGCACAGGAGATTCGGAAGCGAAAAGGGGAGAGAACTGCCAAGGTTGTTCTTGCAGCCGGGCTTCCTCTTGCTGGGTTTGGAAGGGAAAAACAGAAATTTAAGGAATATCTGTTTCGGAAGGAACAGCCTGTCCGCTTTTTCTACGAAGGGGAACGCTATGAAATACAGATTGAGGATGTGAAACTGTTCCCCCAGGGGTACTCAGCACTAGCTCTTTATCCGGAATACTTAAAAGATGAACCCTCTGTTCTTCTTGTGGATATCGGAGGATGGACGGTGGACTTAATGCGTCTTGATAATGCGGTTCCCAATGCAGCTACCTGCCGCAGTCTGGAACTGGGTGTCATCCGTTGCATGGATGAGATTCTGGAACAGGTGCGCAGAAACACCGGGTTGTCCGTAACGGAGACGCAGATTGAGCGTGTTCTGAATGGAAAACCCTGCAGTATGCCTGCGGAAGTCGTGTCTTTGATTGAGAAACAGGGCAGGCTATACATTGAAAAGATACTGTCTGCAATCACCGAAGCAGGCTTTGACCTGCGGGCAGTCCCATCTGTTTTCATGGGAGGCGGGGCTGCTATTTTTAAACACCGTGTAAGCGACCAGGACCGCCTGTGTCGCCCGATTTACTTGACGGACGTTCATGCCAACGCTGCCGGATATGAACGGATTGTGAGGCAGATGAGGACGCTGTGAGCCGTCCGGTCTTTTCCTTCCGCCCAAACCTTAAGAACCCGGAACATGAAAAAGCGTGGCAGCTTTTGATGGAAATTCCGGCAGGGCAGAGGAATCAGTATCTGGTGGATGTGATCCTGGAACAAGAAGAGAGGGAAACTTTAAAAAGACTCATTCAGGAGGCTGTCCGGGAAGAGCTAAAAAGTGGCGATGTGGAACGGATGTCAGCACAGGAAAAGGAAGAAATTCCCGGTCAGATGCTGGATTTTTTATTTCAGATGGAGCAGGAGTAAAGGGGGTGAGGCCTATGGGAAAGGAAAGCATGGCATTGTTGGATATGCTTTGGTTTTGCATACATTTGACATGGTTTCTTTAGTGGGTATTGTGAATAGCTTTCTTTCAAATTTTGGAGTATGTTGTGTATAACAAAACGAAAGGGGAAAACGCTTATGGCAGAGATGAAGAACATATGCGGAAAGATCCCGGTGGAATTACATGAGAAGGTACGAGCCGAGATCGAAGAAAAGGAAACGAGTACACAGATATTTATCCGGCAGGTGATAGAAGAACACTTTAACAGACTGGAGAACAAAGGAGAAGAGAGCATGGAAAAAAGAACATTAGCAGTACAGGTCACAGAGGAATTATTCCAGAGAGTCAAATGGGCAGTCGCAAAGGAAGGCATCAAACAGAAAGATTTTATCATCCGCATCATCGAAAAAGCGGTGGAAGAGGTAGAAGCTAAATGGCAGGAACTAGATCAGCCGGAGGAAATCGAAGAAACAGATAATCTGGAAGAAGCGGAAGATACTAGTGAAGAAGAGGTGGTGGAATCCGCAGAGGAAGAGACGGATGCAGAAATTTCTGAGGATGCAGAGGAAGAAGAGATTCCGGAATCCGAGGAAGAAACCGAAGAGATCGCATAATGCCAAACACATAGAACTATAAAACCAGCAGACGGTGTGGGAGAAAAACCATGCCGTCTGTTTTTTTATTCAGCAAAGGAGGTTGATAGCCGCAACCATTCGATTTTTTGATTTATTCAGCGGGATCGGGGGATTCCGGGAAGGGTTAAGACGTGCAGGCGATTTTACCTGTGTGGGACACTGCGAGGTGGATGCTTATGCGGATAAGAACTACCGATTGCTGTTCGACACAGAAGGGGAGTGGTTTTGCAATGACGCAAGAACAATCGAAACTGAACGAATGCCGGACTTTGATCTTTTGTGTGCAGGATTTCCTTGCCAGGCATTCTCTATCGCCGGAAAGCGGGAAGGATTTGCAGATGCCAGAGGAACTCTGTTCTTCGAGATTGCCAGACTGGTTGCAGACAAGCGACCTGCGTATTTCATCCTTGAAAATGTTCCCGGACTGCTTTCGCATGACAAAGGCAGGACGTTTCACACCATCCTCAGTACGTTATCTGAGCTGGGGTACGGTGTGGAATGGAAAGTGCTTAACAGCAAGGATTTTGGAGTCCCCCAATCCAGAAAACGGGTGTATCTTGTCGGATATCTTGATCGAAGATGTGCCGGAAAAATATTACCTTTCCCAGCAGCAAATGGAACGTCTCTTATACAAATCCGAACAGGCAGCCAAGGGAAAAGAGTGTACAGTCCGGAAGGAGTAAGCTGTACTTTGACATCGCTGGCAGGCGGTATGGGTGGAAAAACTGGATTGTATGAGATGGGTATTCCCATCAAGGAGAATACCAAGCAGGGATATAAGATGGCGTATCCGGGAGACAGCATTGACTTAGGATATGCAGGCATGAATACCAGAAGAGGGCGTGTGGGGCATCAGATCGCCCATACCCTTACCACAGGAATCCAGCAGGGAACGCTTCATTTTGTGGATCTGTCTGTGCCGCCTCTTGTCACAGAGCAGTGCAGGTGTCTGAATACCAGACAGTCCGGCATCCATAATCATAAAGGGGAATGCTCCGGTGTCTTAAAAGAGGAAGGCGCCAGGGCAGTGTTGACTCCGGGAAGAGAGGACATCCGGCAGAATGGCCGGAGAATGAAGGAACCGGAAGAGCCGATGTTTACCATCACTGCCACAGACCGACATGGAGTTGCCTATCGTGGCAGAATCCGAAAACTGGTGCCGAGGGAGTGTCTGAGATTGCAGGGCTTTTATGATTGGCAGATTGACCGCATAGAACAGGAGACTTCGGACAGCCAGCTTTATAAACAGGCTGGAAATGGAGTGACCGTCAACGTGATCGAAGCCATCGGAACGCTTCTTCGGCAGGTAGATACAGAAATCCGGGCAGAGGATGAAAAGACAAAGAGGTAAGGCAGTATGGCAATTGGAATTCAGGATCAATATTTTGGTACAGAGATTGAGATGACAGGGATCACCAGGCAGAGGGCTGCGGAGAAAGTGGCAGAGCTGTTTGGAACAAGGGCGGTTTGCAATGGCGGATATTATGGCGTCTGGTCTGTGACAGATCAGGAAGGAAAGAAATGGAAGTTCATGTATGATGGGAGCATCTATACGGAACGAAGGGAGCGTGGACGCATGGTTCCTGCCGAAAGAGAATATAGCACCGAAATGGTCAGTCCGAAACTTTCCTATGGAGAAATGGGAAAACTGCAGGAAGTGGTGCGGTGTCTCAGACATCATGGGGCGAAGGTAAATGCATCCTGCGGGCAGCATGTGCATGTAGACGCTTCCAATCACACCCCAAGAAGCCTCAAAAATGCCATGATCATTATGACAGTACCCGGTACTATGCGTTGAACCTTCATGCAGTGTTTTCCAAAGGAACTTTGGAGTGGAGATGTTTTGAGAGTACCCTCCATGCAGGAAAAGTGCGGGCAAATATCACTTTGGCTCTTGCCATCTCTGCCCAGGCCATCAATCAGAAATGCACCCAGATGCGGAAAACGGAGATCACGGAGAATCCGGCATTTACCTTCCGTACCTTTTTATTGCGGCTGGGACTCATTGGACCGGAATATAAGAATGTCCGGGAACATCTGCTTGCCAATCTGGAGGGTGACAGAGCATGGAGATATGACCGCAGTACCTATGAATGTTTGAATCGAAATCATCGGGCAGAGGATGCCCGTTAGGAGGTAAGAGATGAAAGAAACCTATTATTTTGCCTATGGCAGCAACATGAACTTAGACCAGATGGCGTACCGCTGTCCGGCAGCTTCCGTAGTGGAGAATGTCCGGCTGGATGGGTACCGCCTGACCTTTTGTGGCAGGGGGAAAGGAAGCGGTGTTGCCACCATTTTGCCGGAAGAGGGCAGCCAGGTGGAAGGGGTGCTTTGGAAGATCACACCGGAGTGTGAAAAAAGCCTGGACTTTTATGAAGGGTATCCCCACCTGTATGGGAAGGAGCCTGTTTTTGTTCAAGGAAAGGATGGTGTAAAGCGGGAAGTCATGGCATATACCATGAATGCACCCTACAAGGATCAGCCTGCCATCCCCTCAGATCTTTATTTTATGGGAATCGTGGAAGGCTGCCATCAGAATGGGATTTCCAGCCGATCTATAACCGATGCGTTAAAGCGTACAAGGCAGGAAGTAGGCAGAGAGAAACCCAGTCATAAGAAAACAGAAGTCAGCAGATAACAAAGCCGCAGGGGAAAGCCTCTGCGGTATTTTTAATGAAAAAGGAGAATGCAATGAAGAGCAGGAATATCAAAACAAGACTTGCAGCCTTTGGGCTCGCACTGCTCATGGGGCTTAGTCCGCTTGGGAACTTAGCGGATGTCCATGCGGCAGAAACAAAAAATCCGTCAGAGCCAGTGACGGAGAGCGCAGAAATATCTAAAACGGAACAGACAGAGAAAGTTTCAGAAGCTGCGAAACATTTGGTAACAGCAGAAGACATCACGAAAGATATTTCCGACAAGGATTTTATGGCAGAGACTTGCATGGAGGGCATCCATTACGATCAGGAAAAAGAAGATGTTACAATAGAGCGTATCGAAGCGGAAGATGGAGGGAACTACCACCCTGACCAGGCAGGAACCTATATTGCAACCTACTGGGTTGTGCCAAAGGATGCGCGTGACAGCTATTCTGTGAGCAGAAAGATCATCTTGACGGATACGGAAGGGCAGGCGCATACAGAAGAAAATGGCGGTCAGAAACAGAAGGAGGATACGAATTCTGAAGAAGATTCGGAGACGCCTGTGCAGGAGATCCCGGATGTGGAAATGACGGTATCCGGGGAAGATGCAGATGCACAGGCAGCAAGGGAACTGGAAGAAAAGATTGAGGATGGGGAAGTGATGATGCTTTCCGGTGCGGAAAATACTTTCCGAGCAAGGGAAACCGTACATCTGGAAAAAGGAGAGACCATCTACTATCCAAGTTATATTGGAAATTACCTGACCTGCTGGTTTACGGTCAATGGAAAGATCGCTTACTGTCTGGAATCCCATCGTGCTTCACCCCCCAGTGGTGACTATGTGGCACAGGTACTGGATAGCAATAAGAACTTGCAGAAGGTGCTGTATTATGGTTATGGCGGCGCCGGGGATATTACAGGCAGTTATCTGTCCGGGAAAAGTGCAGAAGAGAAATATGTATATACCCACATCGCAGCCAGCTATGCCTATGCAGGTGAGGCAGGATTTACAGGATGTAAGTATGAAGATCTGGTAAACGCAGGCGTGATCGCCTATATTGACCACCTGTTTGCTATGGAAGAGCCGCCGAAGGGGGAAATCTCCCTTTCCAAGACTTCTGTAAAAGCAGTCCGAAATGGAAATGTACAGAAAACACCGGATATCACATTGTCCGGGGATCACCGAAACTACATTTCAGTCCATGTACCAAAAGACATCACCATTTATAACAAGACAAAGGGAACTTCCGCAGAGAATGGTGTGCTGAAGCTCTATGGCGGGGATACCTTTTATCTGACTGCCCCAATGCTTCATACCGGAAAATATTCCTCCGGGGAGCTGCATGGTTCTGTAGGGGAAACCTGGAGAACACTGGTATTATCCACAGGAAACAGCAATCAGGACATTGGAGTCTTTGAATCGGAGAAAGCCAATCCGGTAAGTTTTACGGTAGACTGGCTGGAGATGACAAGGATCGAGCTTTTCAAACAGGATGCGGATACCAAGAATCCTTTAGACGGTGCAGTGTATGGCATTTATACAGACAGCAAGTGTGAGCATCTTTTGATGGAAATGCCAGTCACCGGGGAAGAGGGAAAAGCAGTCAGTGATTATTTTGAGGCAGCCATCAAAACAGTATATGTGAAGGAGATCAAGGCGCCAGACAGGTATGCACAGAGTGATGTGATCCATAAGGTGGATGTGGAAGCCGGAAAGACGGTCACCATCTCAGCAACCGATGAGAGGGTGAAAGGGGCTGTCCATATCCAAAAGATCGATAAGGAGACACAGGCTTTTCTTCCCCAGGGAGATAGTTCCCTTGCCGGGGCTGTGTATGGTCTGTATGCCAGAGAGGATATCGTCCACCCGGATGGAAAGACGGGGGTTCTGTTCAAAAAAGACAGCCTCATCGCACAGGGCGTGATCAAGGAGGATGGTACCTTAGATTTTTCCGAATTGTATCTGGGAAAAATGTATGTGAAAGAGATCACTCCGCCGGAAGGTTATACGGTAGATCCAACAGAGTATGAGGTGGACCTTGCTTACGAAGGACAGGAAGTGGCAGAGGTAACCAGGGACCTGACGGTACAGGAACAGGTGAAAAAGCAGGCGTTCCAGCTGATCAAGATCAGCGAAGATGGAGACCAGACGGAAACAGACCTTGTGGAAGGAGCAGGTTTTCAGGTGTATCTGGTCAGCAGCCTTTCCAAAGTAGAGAGTGGGGAATTACAGCCATCCAATGGGGATCAGTTTACTGCGGAAGATTTCCGAGGTTATGATTTCAGTAAAGAAGAGGTGGCAGTGACCTATGTGGATGGCAAGGCTGTCCCGGTACCGGAGCTGATCACAGATAAAAAGGGATATGCCCTCAGTCCTGAGCTTCCGTATGGTCTTTATGTGGTAGAGGAAAGCACCGTACCGGAGAACTTGAAAGCCATCGATCCGTTTTTGGTAAAGGTAGATGAGGATAGCAGAGAACCGATGGTATGGCGTGTGTTCGATGACCGTCCGTTTGAGTTTTTGTTAAAGATCGTGAAAAAGGATGCACAGACAGGAAATCCGGTCTTGAAGGCAGGCGCATCCTATAAAATCTTTGACATGGAAAAAGGGGAATATGTAGAGCAGACGGTATTCTATCCGAAGAAAGAGACCATCAGCGTTTTTAAGACCAATGAGGAAGGCTATCTGGTCACACCGGAAGAACTGAAATGTTCTACTTACCGGATCGAAGAAGTGAAAGCACCGGAAGGGTTTGTAAGACAGGGATATGAGAGTTCCTTGTATGAAGGGGAAAAAATAATTTCTCCATTGGAAGTGACCGGAAAAGGCAGTTACAAAGAGAACCCGAAAAAGGGGATCGTGATCACGGTTTCTTCCGATACCGCCCATCAGATCGATCCGGATACCGGGGCAGTCATCGTGGAAGCCTGGCAGCCAAACGATGAGCAGGTGGGAAGCCTGACACTGACCAAAACTGGAGAACAGCCAATGGAAGTGAAGGGGGATTCCCTGCTTGCAAAGGCAAAGAGACTGGCAGGAAAGATCAAAGATGCAGTGACCGGAGAGAATACCGATACCGGAGTATTCCATGATTTTGTCTATGAAGAATCCGGTGTGGAAGGGGCAGCCTTTGAATTGTACGCAAAGGATACGATTTATTCCCCGGACGGAGCAAAGGATGAGCAGGGCAATCCGGTCATCCGTTATGAAAAGGATGATCTGGTAGCAACACTGGTCACAGATAAGGAAGGAAAAGCAGTGGTGAACAATCTTCCATTGGGTTCTTATTATCTGAAAGAAACCATAGCAGGCGACCATTTCGTATTGAACCCGGAACAGAAAGAATTTACCCTGACCGCAGAGGATGATACTCAGGCAGTTGTTTATGAAGGGGTTGCTTATAAAAATGAGCGACAGAAGATTTCCATTTCTGTAGAAAAGAAGGATGCAGTCACAGAAGAGAAGCTGGAAGGCGTGATCTTTGGATTGTATGCAAAAGAAGATATCCTCTCCCAGCAGGGTGAGGTTCTTGTAGAAAAGGATACGCTGCTGGAGAAGAAAGAAACGGATGAGAAGGGACAGCTTACCTTTGACAGCGACCTCTATCATGGGAAATATTATGTGAAAGAGGAAGTGAGAAAGCCGGGGTATCTTCCGAATGAGGAAATCTGGGAGATCGATGCCTCTTACACAGACCAGAACCTTGCAGAAATCAAGCTGACAAAAGAAGTGGAAAATCAGCCAACAGAAAGCCAGTTTACAAAAACCGATGCCACAACTGGGGAAGAACTGGAAGGAGCGAAACTTCAGATTATCGACCAGGATGGGAACATCGTGGAAGAGTGGATCAGCACAAAAGAACCGCACGTAGTTTATGGACTGCCAGAGGGAACGTATACGCTCCATGAAGAGCTGCCGCCTTATGCAGAAGGGTATGTGTCTGCGGAAGATATTGAGTTTGAAGTAAAGGAAGATGGCAGTGTGACCAAGGTGGAAATGAAGGATACCTATTCCAAAGTGGAAATCTCCAAAACAGACCTCACCACCGGAAAGGAACTGGAAGGAGCCAAGCTTCAGATCTTAAATAAAGATGGTGAAGTTTTGGAAGAGTGGGTAACAGATGGCAAACCGCATCTGGTAGAGAAACTTCCAGTAGGGGAAGAACTGATCCTTCGTGAGATCACAGCGCCGGAAGGCTATGAGATCGCAGAAGATGTGAAGTTTACACTGGAAGATACCATGGAAGTCCAGAAGGTGGAAATGAAGGATGCAAGGACACCGGAAACTCCGGGTGTACCGCAGACAGGAGATGACCACTGGAAACCAATCCTTCTGTTTGCACTTTTAGGTGTATCAGCAGCCGGACTCATGGCAACCATGCTCTATAAGAAGAGACATAAAAAAGCAGATGAAGCGAAAAAAGAAGAATAAGCTGTGGATGCTGCAGGCAGTCTTGTGTGCTGTCTGTATCCTCAGTGCAGCACTAATTTATCAGGATTATGTGGCGATTCCCAGGCAGAATCGGGAACTGGTGGAAGAGTTAAAAACCTGCTTCCCGGAGGACATCCCTCCGGGCGGGGGCTCTCCAGGAGAGAAAGAGGAACAGGCTGGAAGAAAACCGGAAGTGTCTGCCGTTGACCTTCAATCCCTCCAGCGCCAGTATCCGGGTGTTCGTGGCTGGCTTATGATCCCGGAGGTTGGGATCGATTATCCGGTCATGCAGAGCAGCCGGGAAGCTCCGGAGTATTATCTGCGGAGGGATTATCGGGGAAACTACGACATCAATGGAAGTTTGTTCCTCCAGGCAGACTGTATTTTGGGAGAATCAAAGAATCTGACTATCTACGGTCACAACATGAACAGCGGGGCGATGTTCGGGAATCTGGACCGGTACGTCGCCTATGATTACTGGAAAGCACATCCCAGGGTGTTCTTTCAGACGCCGGAAGGCATGGAAGAGTACCAGATAGCGGCAGTATTGAAAGCTGATGTGTCCATGTTCGACTTCCAGCAGGCATCTTTTCACAGTCCGCAGGAATTAGAGGCTTATGCAGCACAGGCGAAAGCGCTGTCGCTGTTTGAAACAGGGGTAGCTGGTGCAGATTGTGAGACAACCCTGACGTTGGTAACCTGTTCTTATGAGTGGAAGGAGGCCCGGAACATCCTTGTGGCAGTAAAAGCAGAACCTGAAAGGTGAAAAGTGTTCAAAGATGGGTACTTTCTTCAACTCTCTGGATGTATCATGGGGTACTCTGGATCACTCTCCTGCCGGAAGTGTCCAAAAGTACCCCAAAAGTGCAGAATGTGAGACAAGGTGCAATGGGAAGTGGCGATGCGGAACAAAAAGTGTTCAAAGTTAAGGCATGTGCAACAAGTCGTGACATCTTGTGTAATCTTGTAGTATTGGGGAAGTGTTCAAAGGTGGGTACTTTCTTCAGCTCTCTGGATGTATTATGGAGTGCTCTGAATCAATCTCCTGCCGAAAGTGTTCAAAAGTACCAGAAAAGTGCAGAATGTGAGACAAGATAGAAGCCGTAAAGAGGTGCTGCGGAATAAAAAGTGTTCGAAGTTAAGGGATGTGCAACAGGTCGTGGCGGCTTGTAGTATTGGGAAGTGTTCAAAGGCAGGTGCTTTTCCAGCTCTTTGGTGGCTTTCTGGAACCGTATATTCCGGGGAGTGTTTGAAAGCACCCAAAAAGTGCAGAATGTGAGACGAGATAGAAGCCATAAAGAGGTGCTGCGGAATAAAAAGTGTTCGAAGTTAAGGGGTATGCAACAAGTCGTGGCGGCTTGTGTAATCTTGTAGTATTAGGGAAGTGTTCAAGGATAGGAGAGCTTGTGACTATCGAAAGATAGCTGCAGTTTATTTAAAATTACATTATTTATTAAATAAAAAAACAGGCAGGATATGTTCCCGTAAAAAGGAAGGTATCCTGCCTGTTTTCATGAAAGAGAGGAAATTCATATGAGAAAACTTTATACAGCAGAAGCAGTAACAGAAGGACACCCAGACAAAGTGTGCGATCAGATTGCAGATGCAATCCTGGATGTGTGTCTGAAAAATGATTCGGATTCCAAGGTGGCTTGTGAAGTGCTTGCCACGAAGGGAACTGTCATTGTGGCAGGAGAGATTACCAGCGCCTATGAACCGGATGTGTTTGATATAATCAAAAAAGTATTGTCTGAGGTGGGATATTCCAGCGAAGGGGTTGCCATGGATACGTTTGTCCATCAGCAGAGTCCGGACATTGCCAATGCAGTCAGGGAATCCAAAGAAAAAAGGGAAGGGGTGTCTGACAATCAAATGGATTGGTTTCAAGGTGCCGGGGATCAGGGCGTCATGATCGGATATGCCTGTGATGAGACGCCGCAGCTTATGCCCATGCCTGTGGTGCTTGCAAACAGGATTGTCCGGGAACTGTCTGCCTGTAGAAGAAGCAGCTATATTGAAGGAATCTGCCCGGATGGGAAAGCACAGGTGACGGTAGAGTATGAGGATGGGAAGCCTGTCCGTCTGGATAGTGTGATTGTATCCTGTCAGCATACGGAGGATAAGAATCTGAAGAAACTGGAAGCAGAGATCCGAAAAAAAGTGCTTCTTCCGGCACTTCGTCTTCTTCCACCGGATGAAGATACAAAAATCCTTATCAATCCATCCGGACGTTTTGTCTGCGGAGGCATGGAGGCAGATACGGGACTGACTGGGAGAAAATTGATGGTAGACAGTTATGGCAGCATGGTTCCTCATGGCGGCGGGGCATTTTCCGGGAAGGATTGTTCAAAAGTGGATCGTTCTGGGGCATATATGGCGAGGTATATTGCCAAAAATATGGTCGCTGCCGGACTTGCCAGCAAGTGTCAGGTTTCCCTCGCCTACGCCATAGGTGTTGCCCAGCCTGTTATGGTTCAGGTGGATACGTTTGGCACAGGAAAAGTGTGTGCGGATGACTGTCTGGAAATGGCGATCCCATTGGTGTTTGGACTGACACCAAAGCAGATCGTAGATACGCTTCGCCTTACCCGTCCGATTTTCCGGCAGACAGCAGCCTTTGGACATTTCGGAAGAAAGGAACTACCATGGGAGCGCACCGATAAGGCAGAACAGCTCCGTAATGCGGTGATCTGATGTCTTGGGTTACGGAAGAAGAGTATCAGGCAGCCAAGCAGGTGCGGGCATATGAGTATTTGCAGACATACCAACCGGGACGGCTGAAAAAGACAAGGACAAGAAACGAATGGCAGCTTCAGGACCATGACAGCTTTAAGATTAATGAGATCACCAGTAAATGGCATTGGAAATCCAGGGATATCGGTGGAATGTCTGCCCTTCGGTTTTTGATGCAGGTAGACGGCATAGGATATACGGAAGCCGTAAAGATCTTGTGTGAGCAGACGCCTGTGTATGTTCCCAGAGCAGAACCAGCGCCTAAAAAGAAGCCCTTTGCCCTGCCCCTGCCCAATGACAGTTTTTACCGGGTGCGGAGATATTTGAACCAAAGGGGAATCCGGGATGAGGTACTGGATTACTGTGTGCAGCTCGGAATCCTGTATGAGAGCGCCCCCTACCATAACGCTGTTTTTGTTGGCATGGATGAACAGGGACATGCAAGGTATGCGTTCCTGCGGGGAATCTATGAAAAACGGGGAAAGAGTTTCCGGATGGAACAGGAAGGCAGTGAAAAGCAATACAGCTTTTGTGTTCCGCCCCTTAGGAAAAGCTTCCGGGTGGCAGTATATGAAGCCTGTATTGACGCCCTGGCTCATATGACACTGGAATGGAATGCGGATAAATACCGCCTGTCTTTGGGCGGTGTCGCTGCACCGAAGGAAGGAACCGGGCAGAACGTCAGAAAGATGAAAATACCAGATGCATTGGAACATTTTTTGAAACAGCATCCGGAGGTGACGGAGATAGAGATCTGCACCGATCATGATTTTGCCGGACAATGGGCGTGTGAACAGCTAAAAGAGCATTATGAAAAAGAATATGCTGTTTTCTGCAACCTGCCCCCAATAGAGGGTGCTGATTATGGAGACCTGGCAAAGCAGGCGTGGGAAAAACAGCAGAAACAGCGAAGTGAACGTGGGAGGTGAAGCGAATGGAAGATACCATAAAAATAGAATTGTTGACACCACTGACAGGGAATTTCACGTCCAGAGAATTGGAAAGGCAGTGGGAAGAGGGGGAATACGAGTACGATGTTTATGAGGGACTGCCATTGGAAGGAGCAGACTTGTCACAGTATGAATCGGAGATCAAAGAAGCAATCGAAAAATATAATGCCATTGGAAATGAGGAAGGAAAGCCCTGCAATTTAATGGATTATTTTGATGGCAGTGCAGCCATCAAAGAGAAAGTGATCAGTGCAGTTCCTTCAGTGAAACAAAAAGAGGGTATTTTGTATGGATGTACCACTTTGGAATTAACTACATTTTTAGAACAGCCAGAAACAGAAGAACTGTATGAATATGTTACCGGGCAGTATAGTGACGGATGGGGAGAAGGGTTTGAACAGCAGGAAATCCAAGTCGGAGATGGAGAAATCTATGTTCATTTTTGGCAGAGCGATGACTATGAAATCCAGATCAGTGATCCCGATTATCAACAGAAGGAACGGAAATGAGACACCCGAAGATGCAGCTTGTGGGACAAGATGGAAATGTGTTTTCTATTCTGGCAAGGGCCAATAAACTGCTTCAGGAAAATGGACAGGGACAAGAGGCAAAAGAAATGATCGCACGTGTCCAAAAATCAGAGAACTATTATCAGGCTCTTCATATCATCAGTGAATATGTAGAGACGGAACTGAGTGAAGATTTTCAGAAAGCCACCAAGCCGCCGAAAAAACGAGGGAAGGAAGAATGCCGATGAAGTACAGCCAATGAAAAGGGAGGATGCATGGAGAAAAGACTGCAATTATGGAGTCCTGTAAATGGATGGTTTGTTACAGAAGAAGGGGAATTAATAGACTTGAAAAAATCCGACCTTCTCCTTTATGAAACAACGGTACAGGAGGCATTGGAACAGGAAAAATTGTATTACAGAAAAAATGCGGCACCGTTTAATTTGATGGAACGCTATGCTGCAGATGATTCTGTAAAAGAAAAGGTAAAGAACCTCGATGTCCAGGTGAAAAAAGAGCAAGAAGGTTTGTATGTTTGTGCCAGTCTTGCATTAAAAGAACCTCTGACACAGAAGGAGTTGGAAGCAGTCCAGAACTTTCTCAGCATGCAGTACGAAGTGGGAATCTTTGACACCCCTCGTCTTCGTAGCCATTCCGTAGAGGAAGGAGAAGTCGTTCTTGATTTTTCAGTAGATACGAAAGAAAAGTTCTCTCAAAAAGAAGTCCAATGCGAAACGCAGAAGAAATATGAAATCACATCCCTGGCCCATCCGCAATTCCCATGGCTTCATAGAATCCGGGCGTTGGTAAATATCAATGAAGAGGTTCCTAAAGGAGCCTGGGGTGGATTTGTGGAACATGAGCAAAATCTTTCTCAGGAAGGAACCTGCTGGCTCTATGACCAGGCAATCTGTTGTGAACATGCGGTTGTGGAAAGAAGTGCAGCATTGTTTCAGGAGTCTGTTGCCAAGGGAAATGCATTGGTTACGGGAGACGCAGTGATGTATCAAACAAGTGTCGCAGAGGGAACTTGCCGTATCCAGAGTGGTGAGATTTGGGACAGAGTTCGGATTCAAGGAACTGCACAGGTTGCGGCGTCCTGGAAAACGGGATATGCACCTTTGATCCTTGGTGATAGCCAGGTTTATGGAAATGTATGTGGGAAAGTATTGGTAAAAGGGAACGTTCTGCCAAACCGGAGTGTGGAGAATCAGACACAAGACCTGTTGGTTTTTAGAGGAGGTGATTCCATTCGTAAAGTAAATGAAAGTAAGAAAAAAGTAAAACAGAAGAAACAGCCAGAGCGCTGATAAGAAAGGATGATGCCTATGGAGAATACCCTGCAGTTAGGGAACTTATTGAAAGAAGGAACATACCCGGAGGAATATACCGGAGGGGAGAAGTGGACGATCTTGCATGGAGATACGCTGAAACTGGTGAAGGAATTCCAGCCGGGAATCTTTGATGCAGTGATCACCGATCCGCCGTATGCGTCCGGGGGAACGAAGCAGAATGAAAGAAACCGTACTACCAATCAGAAATACAGCAGTATGAAGGCTGAAAATGCCCTGCCGGATTTTGATGGGGATAACAAAGACCAGCGTTCCTGGACACACTGGATGGCAGAGTGGCTTTATGATGTGCGGAAGGCCTGCAAGATCGGAGCTCCTATCTGTCTTTTTATTGACTGGAGACAATACCCGTCCATTACCGATGCCCTTCAGTGGGCAGGTTGGATCTGGAGAGGGACTGCGGTGTGGGATAAAGGAAACTCCCGTCCGCAAAAAGGGCGTTTCCGCCAGCAGGCTGAATATATTGTGTGGGGCAGTAACGGACCCATGCCTATCAGCCGTCCGGTGTCCTGTCTTCCCGGTGTGTTCCGTTATGGAAATCCCCAGAACCGTATCCATGTGACAGAGAAGCCTTTGCAGCTTATGAAAGATGTGATCCAGATCTGCGAGCCAGGTGGAAGGATCTTAGATCCTTTTGCCGGAGCAGGGACAACCATCCTTGCAGCCGTAGAGGAAGGATATGAGGCAGTTGGCATCGAGGTAACGGATGCTTATTATAAGCTGGGAAGTGACCGGGTGAAGTTTGCGCTGGAAGCAAAGGAAAAAGAAGAAAGCGAGAAATAACAAGGGCATCCACATGGATGTCCAAATTTATTTCAGAAGAAGAAAGGTGCATCCACATGGATGCAGGAAAGGAGTGAAGCGATGGAACAGGCGATGGCGTATGTGTGCTGTCCGGCAGAAGAAAGCAGGGTGAAGGTGCAGAAATACTGCCGGAAGATTTATGAGCTGGGGTATGTACCGATTTGTCCGAGGTTTGGGTTTCTGCCATTTTTGGATGAAGGGGAAGCGGAGGATCAACAGGCATATAACCGGATGTCCCACTTGATCTTAAAACGGTGCCGGATGGTAGTGGTCTGTGGAAAAGAAGTGACCGGAACAATGAATACAGATATCAGCACTGCTGACCGACTGCATATCATCTGCACTACATTGGATGGTTTGATCAAGATCAAAGAAAATGAATCGTAATCGATTTTATAGGGGAGTCGATTTTAATCGATGGAACTGGTTTTGCAAGCATAGCGTTTGGATATCCAAACGCACTTTGGGGAGAACCCCAATCCCCCGGCAGTCGAGAAAGGAGAGAAGAAACATGTTTTTTGCAGGAATGGCGCTTGGGGCAATGGCAGGCGCAGCCTTTGGTATTGGACTGATGTGCTGTGTGGTTGCCGGAAAGCGGGAAGATCAGCAGATGGAACAGATGCGGATACGCAGACAGAAACAGGGAGAACGGAAAACAATCCATTTCCGAGATATGGAAGGGTTGGAGCGGTTCTCCCTTTTGGATGAGGAAAGCCTTTGCATGATGGCAGAGGACGGAACAAAAGAGATTGGACTTTGCCGCTTTGTGGACGAAAAGCTGGTGGATGTGAATGGGCAGGTCTGGGAGATCGGGGAATTCCTCTGGCAGATGGAGCGTAGAGGAATCCAGGTGTATCCCTTACAGATAGCATAAAAGAAAAAGGGAGGTGGTCAAATGAGAAAACGAAACCATGTGGTTCCGGTACGGTTGAATGCAAAGGAACTTCGGCATCTGGACGGACAGGTGGCAAAGAGTGGACTAAGCAGGGAGGAATTTTTACGTTCCCTGATCTTAGGCGCACAGCTCCAGACAAAGCCCTGTGAGCATCATGCAGAACTTCTGCGGAAGATTGCGGGGCTTTGCAACAATGCCAACCAGCTGGCCCATGTCGCCAATGGCACCGGGATGGCAGGGGAAGCCAGCGTACAGGAAATGCTGCGGATTTCCAAAGAGACCTGGTGTCTGGTAAAAGAGGAATGGTAGATGGCATATACCAGCGTCCTCCCCGTCCACCGCCTGGACCGTTCCATTGATTATGTGAAGGATCGGGCAAAGACCACTAAGAGTGCCGGCTCTTTGGAAGAAGCCATCGATTATACCCTAAACCGGGAAAAAACAGAAGAGACCATTTTTGAGGATGCCATTGGGTGTACCTGTGAAAATGCCTATTCGGACATGGTAAAGACCAAAGAGCGCTTCCATAAGAAAGGCGGGGTACAGGGCTACCATCTGGTGCAGAGCTTTGCAGAAGGGGAAGTATCCCCCGAACTAGCACATCTCATTGGACAGGAGCTGGCAGAGCAGTTATTGAAAGGGCAGTTTGAAGTGGTGATCACGACTCATTTGAATACCAGTCATTACCATAATCATCTGGTATGGAATTCGGTGAGCATGGCAGATGGGAAGAAATACCACAGTGATGCCAAAAGTTATTTTACCGAAGTGCGCCGGATTTCGGATGACTTATGCAGGAAATACGGTCTTTTCGTGATCCAGACGAATCAGGGGAAAGCCATGCACTATGCCCAGTGGAAAGCAGAAGCAGAAGGGAAACCTACCTGGAGGACTGCCATCCGCATGGATATCCGGGAAGCCATTGGCGTGAGCTTTTCCTGGAGTCAGTTTGTAAAAGAAATGGAGAAGCGGGGTTATACCTGGAAGCTGAACCGGAAGTATCCGGCATTAAAGACACCGGATATGGAGAGGTATGTCCGTCTGCGTTCCTTGGGAAAAGGCTATGGGGAGGCAGAGATCCGGGAGAAGATCCTGCGTCCAAAGATCCAACAGGTCTATGGAAAACCACAGGTGAAGTTTCCAAAGAGGAAATTTACCGGACTTCAAAAGCTGTATTTTTCTTATCTGTATCGGATGGGAGTGCTTCAGCAGAAGCCAAAACGGATTTCTTATGCGGTCCGTTCCGATATCCGAAAACTGGATCTCCGCATCCGGCAGATGGAGTTTTTGCAAAAAGAAGGGATCACCACCAGGGAAGAGCTGGCAGCATACCGGAAACCTTTGGAGGAACAGGTACTTTCCTTGATGAAGGAACGAAGGACGCTATACCGAAAAGAAGCAGGTGGTATGCGCATTCAGGAGATCAACGGGGAATTAAAAGAACTTCGGAAAAAGATCCGTTTAAGCCAGCAGATCGAGATCCAGTCGAAAGAGATGGAAGAGAGGTTAAAACGGGCAAAGGAACAGGCACAGGAAACGTCCGGGAAACAACGAAGGGAAGAAGAACGGAAGCGGTAAGGAGGTGAGAGCGTATGAACTATGGCGGTGATGCGGCAGATCAGATCGTCCGGTATTCCATGGAAGGAATGGAACACACCTTACGGATCAGCGGGAGCATTGCAAAGAATCTGGCAGTGCTGATCGTTGCAGTAATGAAGGACCAGAAAAAAACCAGGGGAAAGACCAACCTGCTTCGGATGTTAAAGGAACAGCGGGCAATGAAATTTTTCACCATTCCCCATGACAGGCTGCGGGAGTTTGCCGGGGAAGCCAAATCCAGGGGGCTTTTGTATGTGGTCATCCGGGATAAGAAGAACCCCCAGTTTTCCGAGATTATGGTGTTTGCCGATGATGCGGCAAAGGTGAACCGGGTGCTGGACAAGATGAATCTGGACTTTGTAAAATCCGAAGCCGGGGAAGCGGTTGTGGAACAAGCGCCAGTCCGGGAAGGAGAGCGAGTGATCGATGCAGAGTTTACCGAGAAAACCGAAGGAAAAGAAGAACTTCCGGTAAAGACCGAAAAGGTGGTGCTGCCGGAAGGAACCATTGAGTTTGAATTGGATGAAGAAGAGCATCTGTTTGATGTAGGGGAAGTCTCTCCTTCGGAGGGAAATTTTACCCAGGCGGAGAAGGCAGGGAATCTGTCCGGACCTTCCTCGCACAGCAGCGGTTCTTTTTCCGGGCAGGAAACTAGCTGGAAAGGGGAGAAACCATCTGTCCGGCAGGAATTAAAAAAGATTGAAACGGAACAGAAACAGCGGCAGAAGCAACAGCAGAGCCGGAGAAAACCGAGAAATCAGCAGAGAAAGAAACAGAAGAAAGTGAAAGGCAGGTAAGGCTATGGATTTAACGAACATGATCCCTGGTGGGGCAGGGGAAGAAAAAACTCCACAACAGCAGTTATCAAAAGAAGAATATGCAGCCATGAAAAAACAGCAGAGGGAAGAGGTGTGGGCAGAGGTAGACGCCCAGGCACAGGCGGTGTTCCAAAACGGGGATTCTTTAAAGGGATTTTTAGATTTTATGGCGCAGTGCAATACGCAGAAAACACCTAATCTTCTGTTGATCTACGGACAGAATCCAGAGGCAACGGTGGTAAAATCCTATGATTACTGGAAAAAAGAACACCGTTCTCCAAAATCCGGGGTGCATGGTTACACCTATATGGTCAGTACGGAATATGAAAAAGATGGGGAGATGCGGACAGGCTATGCCATCGGTAAAGGATTTGACATCAGCCAGATGTCTGGGAAACCGCTGGAGGAACGTCCACAGCGTTCCATGGAAGAACTGATCCATGCAGTCTTAAAGGATCAGCCAGTGCGGATGCAGATCGCAGACAATCTGCCGGAGGGCATCCAGGCACAGTATATCCCGAAACAGCGTACCGTCTATGTGCGCAACGGAATGGATGAGAATACAACATTCCATGCAGTGAACCGGGAACTGTCCTGTGCCGCCCTGGATCAGCACGATGGGAATTATATGAGAAAGAAAGTGAATGCACAAGCCTATTGTGCAGCCTACGTGGTAGGCAAGCGGTATGGGGCGGACGTGTCCGGCTTCCAGTTTGGAAAAGTGGCAGAGATGCAGGCAAACGGACAGAAAGATCCTCAGGAATTAAGGGGGTTTTTGAATGATGTGCGTCAGGCAGCCTATACCATCCGCAACCATATGGAACGGAATTTTGGGGAACAGGAGCAGACCTTTTCCAAGGATGCGTTTTCCTTTGAGGAACCGCCAAAGCAGACACCGAAGAAGGAGAAAAAAGAGAAACAGCCGGAGCGATAGGTTCTTAAAAAAGTTCCGCCGTTGGGATAGCTATTGGGAAGGTCTTGTGGTATGTTGGGTGTAACAAAGACAGGAGGGAATGCGGATGGCAGATTACTATTTAAAAACGGATAACATCATGAAAAATATGTTTGTGGTGGCACTCAAAGATGAGCTGGCAGCTCAGAGCCAAAGGGGAACGGTTCACCCAGAGACAGAAGCCATGCTGCAGAAAGTCCGAGCCTATGAGCTTTCCGAGAAAAGGCTTCCCATTACAAGTGAGGAACAGCGGGAACTTCGCAATGCCCTCAATCGGCTGCGGGACAAGTATCTTGCCATGGGCAGGTACAGCGACGGCATTGACAGCGTGATCTTAAAGGTCATGAAACCACACACCAGCAGGCACTTCTTCTGGTAACAGAAGGGAGGGATGTCTATGAGTATATACGATCAAAAACAAGTGGAACAATTACGAAAGCGGTATCCGAAAGGGACAAGGCTCTGCCTGGACTTTATGGACGAGCCGGGGATGCCGCCGGGATTACAGGGAACGGTAGCATATATTGATGACGCCGGGCAGATTCACATGCATTGGGAGAATGGGCGAAGCCTTGCCCTGATCCCCGGAGAGGATTCTTTTCATAGGATAGACGGACCAGCAAAGGAAGTGCCAAAGAGTGAAAAAGCGAAGAAGGAGAGAAGCCCGCAGAGGTAGCATGGAAACGTGCGGACCTTTGGGTGTGGCTGCTGTTTTTGCCCGTTGTCTGGTGGGCAGGCGCCATCACTGCCTGTGCCATAAAACCAGATACCAATCTGTTACAGATCTTACAAGTGCTGACCGAAAAACTGGATCAGCCTTTTTCTATTTCTTATACACCGTACACGCTGCGGTGTATGTTCACATTCACAATCGCCTATGTGTTAGGCATCGGTATTTATTATTCCCAGAAGAGAAACTATCGAAGAGGGGTGGAGCATGGCTCTGCCAAATGGGGTGATGCAGCTTCCATCTGCAAGCGTTACCGGGACAAGCGGTACACCCAGAATCTCATTTTAACCCAGAACTTCCGTATGGGACTGGACTGCTATAAGCACAAACGAAACTTAAATGTTTTGGTGGTGGGCGGTTCCGGTGCGGGAAAAAGCCGGGCATACGCCGTAGTCAACATCATGCAGTGCAACTGTTCCATGGTGGTCACCGATCCTAAGGGAGAGCTTCTTAGGAAAACCGGAGGCTTACTGGAGAGGGAAGGGTATGAAGTCCGGGTGTTTGACCTTATTAACCCAGAGACATCTTTTTGCTACAATCCCTTTGCCTATGTGCGGGATGATAAGGATGTGTTAAAACTCATTAATAACCTGATCCGAAACACCACGCCAAAAGGGGCGCAGAGTTCGGATCCGTTCTGGGAGAAAAGTGAGACTGCTTTGCTTCAGGCGCTGATGTTATATCTGTTACATGAAGCGCCGCCGGAGGAACAGAACTTCTCCATGATTATGGAAATGTTAGGTTCTGCCCAGGTGAAAGAGGACGATGAGGAATACCAGTCTCCGTTGGATATCCTGTTTGAACGTTTGGAGATGCGAAATCCGGAAAGCATTGCAGTCAAGCAGTATGCCATTTACAAGCAGGCGGCAGGAAAGACCGCAAAGTCCATCCTGATCTCCGTAGGCGTCCGTCTGGCTGCGTTCAATTTAAAACAGATCGCCAATTTGACCTGTACCGATGAACTGGATCTTTACAGCATCGGGGAGAAAAAGGTGGCGCTGTTTTGCTGTATCCCAGACGCGGATACCAGCCTCAATTATCTGGTGGGCATGATTTATAGTAACCTCTTTCAAACCCTTTACTATGTGGCGGACCGGAAATACCATGGGAAACTGCCCATTCCGGTACACTGCATCATGGATGAGTGGCCAAACGTGGCGCTGCCGGATGATTTTGACAAGCTTCTGGCAACCATGCGGTCGCGCGCAATTTCCTGTAGTATCATCATTCAGAATATCGCCCAGATGAAAGCCCTGTTTAAGGACAGCTGGGAAAGTCTCATAGGGAATTGCGATGAATTTTTATACTTAGGCGGCAATGAAAAAGAGGGGCATAAATATGTCTCGGAACTATTGGGAAAAGAGACAATGGATACCAATACCTATGGGCAGACCAAGGGAAGAAGCGGAAGTTATTCTGTGAATTTCCAACAGTCCGGAAGGGAACTCCTTACCCCGGATGAAGTGCGCCTGTTGGATAACCGGAAGGCAGTACTTCTGGTGAGAGGGGAACGTCCCATTCTGGATGAGAAATATGATCTGCATAAACATGTGAATGTGAAATATACGGAGGATGGAGGGGCGCCGCCTTATGATTATGCGAAGGCTCCACTGTCCCATGAAGATGTAACCATTGATACCAGGAGACTGGATGACTATGAACTGCTCTCAGCTGAGGAGATCCTCGGTGGGGAGCAGTCTTTTTGATTGGAGGAATGCCATTGAAGAAAAGAAATGAAATGCTAAAGAGACAGACAGCAAACCATGCCACTGCACCAAAACGTATGGGAAAAGGACCGAAATATCCATTTGCCTTTTATGTGGCGCTGGTGCTGTCTATGACGGTAGGAGGCATCCCGGTGCTTGCAGCCGGAGATCCCCTGTCAGTCATCAATAACCTGTCCACCTTTATCTTCTCCCTGATCCGGGCCATCGGCTTGATCTTACTGGGATTTGGTGTGGTACAGGTAGGTTTGAGCTTAAAGAGCCATGATCCCAGCCAGAGAGCCAACGGGTTTCTGACGCTGGCAGGCGGTGTCATCATCACCTTTGCAAAAGAGATCCTGGACCTGATTGTTGGGTAGCGGGAAGAGACAGAAGCGGGCAGGGAGGACATCTTCCTGCCCCGGCAAAGGAGGTGAGACTGTTTGAGTGATAACTGGATCGTGCAGAACTTAAACTCTGCACTGAACACCTGGAATGAGAAGCTGGCAGAAATCTGGACACTTCTTACCCAAAGCCCGGAATCCTTTAAGGGCGGGACGATCTGGAGTGTCATCACCGGGATCAACGGGGCACTGACTGCCATTGGGTATGGACTTTTGGTACTGTTTTTTGCAGCCGGGATCGTAAAGACCTGTGGCAGCTTTACAGACATGAAAAAGCCGGAACATGCCCTCAAAGCCTTTATCCGGTTTGCACTGGCACAAGGAGCCATCATGTATGGAATGGAACTGATGACAGCGTTGTTCTCCATTGTGCAGGGGATTGTATCCACGATTATGGCGCAGTCGGGGATGGCAAACGGGGGTGTCACAGAACTTCCGGCAGAGATTGTGGAGAAGATTGAAGCGGTAGGAATGCTGGAATCCATTCCCTTGTGGATCGTGACGCTGCTGGGAAGCCTTTTGATCACCGTACTGTCTTTTATTATGATTCTTACCGTATATGGAAGGATGTTCAAGCTGTATATGTACACTGCTATTGCCCCTATTCCTATTTCCACCTTTGCGGGAGAACCCTCCCAGTCGGTAGGGAAGAACTTTATCAAGTCTTATGCCGGAGTGTGTCTGGAAGGGGCGATCATTGCGCTGGCTTGTATCATCTTTTCCGTATATTCTGCCAGTCCGCCGGCCATTGGGGATACGTCCCTAAGTGCAGTAACGATTGTGTGGAACTATGTGGGAGAATTGGTGTTCAACCTGCTGGTGCTGGTAGGTGCAGTCAAAGCATCTGACCGGATTGTGCGGGAAATGATGGGATTATAGAAAAATGTAAAAGAAAGTGAGCAAGAAAAATGGAAGTAAAAATGAATAAAGAAATCCGCAACTATCAGGAGTCCATGTTTATGGGGCTAAACCTGCGGCAGTGTATTTTTTCCCTGCTTGCCATTCTTGTGGCGGTAGGGATTTATTTTGGTCTGGGAGACTATGTAGGGCAGGAGATGACCGGGTGGCTATGTATCCTTGGTGCTGCTCCGTTCGCAGCCTGTGGGTTCTTTCAATACCATGGCATGAATGCGGAGCAGTTTGCCTGGGCGTATCTGAAGTCCGAGTTTTTATATCCCAAGCGGCTGCTGTTTCAGAGTGAGGATCTGTACCATGCCTGCATGGAAGAGACCCTTGCCTTGGGAGAAAAGACACAGGGGGATGGCACAGCTCTTATGAAAAAGCGGGAACAGCGGGCAATGAAAAAACAGATGAAGCAGAAAAAGAAATCAGGAAGGAGTGGTGCGTTTGATTAAAACCTTACAGCAGGCATTGAAAATGGACCGGGAGAAGTTCAAAGTCCCAAGGTCTGTCCAGCAGGCAATTCCCATCCAGCGGATCTGGCCGGATGGGGTGTTCCAGTCCGGGACAAAGTTTTCCAAGTCCTTCCGGTTTTCGGATATCAACTATGCCATCGCAAGCAAAGAAGATAAGACGGAAATGTTTTTGGACTATAGTGAACTGTTAAATGCCTTAGATTCCGGTGCAGCGGCGAAGATCACCTTAAATAACAGAAGGATTAATAAGGAAGAGTTTGAAGCCTCCCTGCTGTTGCCCATGAAAGAGGACGGGCTGGATGAATACCGGAAGGAATATAACGAAATGCTGTTGTCCAAGGTCAGCGGCACCAACAACAGCATCTATCAGGAACGGTATCTGACGGTCAGTGTCCATAAAAAGAACATCGATGAGGCGAGAACCTATTTTGCACGTGTGGGAACGGATATCATCACCCATCTGAGCAAGCTGTCCTCCATTGGGGAAGAACTGGATGCAGAACAGAGGTTACAGATCTTCCGGGATTTTTTCAGGGCAGATGAACCTCAGTGCTTTCCCTTTGATATGAAGGCGTTTGCAAAAAGGGGAAGTAGCTTTAAAGATTGGATCTGTCCCCAGTCCATGGAATTTTCCAAAGACTGTTTCAAGATCAACGAGCGGTACGGACGGGTGCTGTATATGCAGGATTATGCCAGTTATGTAAAAGATGACATGATCTCGGAACTGTGTGATTTGAGCCGGGATCTGATGTTGTCCATTGACATTCTTCCGGTGCCGACTGATGAAGCGGTGCGTGAGATTCAGAACCGTCTGCTGGGGGTAGAGACGAACGTGACCAACTGGCAGAGACGCCAGAATGCCAACAATAACTTTTCTGCCATTGTGCCTTATGACATGGAACTGCAGAGGAAAGAAACCAAAGAAATGCTGGACGATTTAACGACCAGAGACCAGCGGATGATGTTTGGCATCCTTACCATGGTACATATGGCGGACAGCAAGAAACAGTTGGATTCGGATACGGAGAGCATCTTATCTGTGGCAAGAAAGCATCTGTGCCAGATGGCAACCTTGAAATGGCAGCAAGTGGACGGACTGAATACGGTACTGCCTTATGGCATCCGCAAGATCAATGCCCTGCGAACCCTGACCACAGAGTCTACTGCAGTGCTGATTCCGTTCCATACCCAGGAGATTATGCAGCCGGGGGGCATTTATTACGGGCAGAATGCAGTAAGCAAAAATATGCTGGTGGCAGACCGAAGGAAACTTTTGAATGGAAATTCTTTCCGTTTGGGTGTCAGCGGTTCCGGAAAGAGTTTCTCGGCAAAAGAAGAGATTGTGGACCTTGCATTGTCTACCGATGATGACATCCTGATCTTAGATCCGGAGTCGGAATTTGGCTCCTTAGTGGAAGCGTTAAATGGGGAAGTGATTTCTATTTCTGCAACGTCCCATACCCATTTGAACGCACTGGATATGGACTCTGCCTATGGCAATGACAAGAATCCGCTGATTGAGAAGTCGGAGTTTATTTTGTCTTTGTTCGAACAGTTGGTAGGAGCTGGCAATCTGTCGGCAAAAGAGAAATCCATTCTGGATCGTTGTACTGCAGATGTGTACCGGGAATATATCCGAAGTGGTTACCAAAGCGAAGTACCAACTTTGAAAGATTTGTACCGCCAGCTCATGCTCCAGCCGGAAGAGGAAGCCAGAGGTCTTGCCTTATCTTCGGAATTGTTTATCAATGGAAGTCTCAATACCTTTGCACAGAAAACCAATGTAAATACGAAGAGCCGTATCATTGCCTATGATATCCGGGAACTGGGAGAGCAGCTCATGCCTTTGGGAATGTTGGTTACTTTGGACAGTATTTTCAACCGGGTGATCCAGAACTGGAAGAAAGGAAAGACCACCTGGATCTTTGCCGATGAGTTTTACCTGTTATTCCGGTATCAATACAGTGCTGACTTTTTCTACCGACTCTACAAGAGGATTCGTAAATACCAGGGATTTGTGACAGGTTTAACGCAGAACGTGGAGGTGCGCCCAGATAGGGCATTGTGTAAAGTAGCGTAGGTGCTACCGCTTACGATAGTGATCGAATCAACTCACCTTACCGACTTGGTGGAAATACCATACGGGAACATCGCATGGTGAGAAAGGGGTTAGTCACCAAAAGGCTTTAGGTGCGACTGCACCCCAATGATAAGAAGATATGAGGACTAGATTGTGTTTATCGAATGTGAGGTTCGAGTTTCTGTTTTTTGCAGATATGGGAATAAGCCTTGAAACCCATGCCATAACACTGTTTTATCATCTTCGACGGTAAGACAACTATCATTATGATATGGAACAGGCGTGAGAACACGTCATAAAGAACCGAAAGCAGGTCCGACAATCTTCATAAACCTATACACAATGTTAACTGGGGATTGCCTAAGTCAGGCTCATTTGTCTGATATGGTAACGGAAGCTCCGTAGTAGTCCGAGGGCGTTAATGGCGTCTACATGGCGAAGGGGGCTAGTTAGTAACATCTAAAATTGTAAGAATGAAAGGGAGGAGAAACCTCAATGAAACCGACATCAGAGATTTTAGAGCGTATCGCAAAAAGTTCTAAAGAACACAAAGACGGCGTATTCACAAGACTTTACAGATATTTGTTGCGTGAAGATATTTATTACGCCGCCTATCAAAAACTTTATGCAAACAGAGGTGCAACAACAAAAGGTATTGATAATGATACCGCAGACGGATTTAGTGAATTATATATTAAGGAACTAATCCAGGACTTACAGAACGGAACTTATAGGGCGAATCCTGTAAGACGAGAATATATCCCGAAGAAAAATGGGAAAAAGCGTCCATTGGGAATACCGTCCTTTAGGGACAAACTTTTGCAGGAAGCTGTCAGAATGATACTGGAAGCAATCTATGAACCAGTCTTTCACGACCACTCCCACGGTTTCAGACCAAACAGGAGTTGTCATACAGCCTTACGTCAGATTTCCTCTGACTTCACAGGAGTTGTATGGTTTATAGAGGGCGATATAACAGGTTGTTTTGATAATATCGACCATGAAATATTGATTGATATACTTGCAAGAAAAATCAAAGACAGCAAATTTTTGAACATTATCCGTCAGTTTCTGAAAGCGGGGTACGTGGAGAATTGGAAATACAATAAAACGTACAGCGGTACTCCGCAAGGAGGTATTTGTTCTCCTATACTTGCAAATATCTATTTGAATGAATTAGACCAAAAGTTTGAGGAAATCAAGAGAATATTTGATAAGCCAAGAAAAGCGGAAGAGCGAAAAACACCCGAATACAGAGAAGTGGATAATGAGATGAAGAAAATATCTTATTGGATTGACCACACAGATGATGTCAATGAAAGGCAAAACTTAATTGACAGATATAAACGTTTGAAAAAGGAAATTCATAAGATACCATGCCACCCACAGACAAACAAGAAATTTACGTTTGTGCGTTATGCCGACGATTGGTTGGTGGGAGTGTGTGGAACAAAGGAAGAGTGTATTGCTCTTAAAGCGGAAATAGCGGAATATCTGAATAATGAGCTGAAACTAACGCTTAGTGAAGAAAAAACGCTGATAACGCATAGCTCCGAAAAAGTACGCTTTTTAGGATACGATATTTGTGTCAGAAGAAGTCAGGAAGTAAAGGGCTATAAGATGAAAAACGGAAAGTGGCGTAAATCACGTTCTTTACACCTCAAAGTTGCTCTTACAATTCCTCATACGGAAAAGATAGAGAAATTTATGTTTGCAAAGAAAGCCATTATTCAGACAGAAGATGGCAGATTTAAACCAGTCCACAGGACAGCACTTTTAAATCAGTCAGATAGTGAGATTGTAGAACAGTACAATGCGGAAATGAGGGGGTTGCTGAATTATTATAATTTAGCGGTTGATTATCATACCCTTGATTATTTCTGTTATTTAATGGAATATAGCTGTTTGAAAACGATAGCTAATAAGCATAAATCTACAATTCGCAAAATCATCAGACAGTACAAGGACGGAAAAACATGGTCTGTTCCTTATGAAGCGAAAGACGGAACAAAAAGAGTGCGACCTGTAAAAATCGCTGATTGCAAAAGAGGCGAGGCTAGTGACATTGTGTTCCAAAGAACAAAATATAATTGGAAATCCACAATCAGACAAAGGCTAAATGCTGGTGTTTGTGAATTATGTGGGAAAAAGCATGCAGATTTATATGAAGTGCATGTAGTAAGAAATCTAAACGAGTTGGGTAATTCTGATTGGGAATTGGCTATGAAATCTAAGCGTAGAAAAACGCTAGTGGTTTGTAGTGATTGCCACAGAAGAATTCATAAATAAGCGATATGTAAATTACTAATGGGGAGCCGGATACATGGAGACGTGTAAGTCCGGTTCCGAGGGAGGGTGTAGGAAACCTGTTGCTTATGCAATAAGGCGCCTTTGCCCTACCCTACGAACTTTTGAAATCCGATACGGCAAGATTAATGTTGGCAAACAGTGAGTTTTTAATCCTTTTGAATCAGGCTACTACAGACCGGGACGAACTGGCATCTCTTTTGAACATTTCTGAGAACCAGTTGTCCTATATCACCAATGTAGGCGCAGGAAAGGGACTGATCCGTTGTTCTGGAAACTTAGTACCATTTGAGAACAGCTTCCCCAAGAATACGAAGCTGTATCGTTTGATGACAACGAAACCTGGTGAATGCTAGATAAATAGATTTTTAGGTGCTGCTGGAAATTTTCCGGCAGCGCCCATTTGGGAAGGAGGGAATGTAGATGGAAGAAAAAAGCACAGAGATTCCGGAAACAAAAGAACCGCTTCGGGAGCAAGGCAGTATCCGGGCATTGCTGGAACTGTTGGAACAGCAGGGCATGGAGCAGGAAAAAGGGGATGTGATCCGTATGGCAGACTATATCGACTCCATGGAAATGCAATTGGGAACTGTATTGAAGGAACTGGGTGAGGTGAAGAAACAGCTGGGTGTGATGCAGGAAAGTAAGATCAAACTCTTTGCGGTGAACACAATCCAGAAAGCAGAGCAACAGGTGAAAACGATTCGTTTTCAGGTGGGAGAATTTAAGGCAAGATTTGTGAAACGGGCAGAGCAGGCAGTGATTGCTTTTAAAGAAAAGGGAAAAGATGCCCTTGCCTGTGTCGTAAAGGGAATGCATCTTACCCAAGGCTTGCAAACAATCCAATCGTCTCTGCATACAGTGATGCTGTCGATGGATCAGAAGATTGACCGTTTGGGGAGCATGGCAGAAGAACTGCATGTTGCCAAAGGACATCTGCGAAATGCATTTCTGGAAATGAACGGAAAAGATACCGCAAAAATCACAGAGCGAAATCCGGAACAGGGAATGATCTTTCAAACACAGAAGGTGCTATTTCAGTCTATGCGGAGCATCCATAGGCTGGAGCAGAAAACAGAGCAACTGAAACAGCAGGCAGAGAAACTGGAGGCAAGAGGGAGAAAACAAGGGTCTGTGAAGGATACCCTGCTGGAACTAAAGCAGGAACAACATCCTTTGAAGTTAGGCAAAAAAGAAAAACAGAAGGCGGCAGTTCGATAAAAAATTTTTCAGAGAGAGGTGAGAGCCATGAAAGAAGAAACAACCATTACCTTTTTTGCATCTGAATGCGGAGAGTTTCCTGGGATGGGAGAGCGAATTGAAAGCACATCTCTAAAAGAAGCATTCCGGCATTACCAGAGATTTTGCAAACGTTCCCCTCAGATGCTTCCGTCTTTGGAATTTTCCCTGCACCATGCAGAGGATCCTCTATATAACGAGGGAGAATATCCATTGGCTACCGGGAAGAAAGGAAAAGAGTTATTGTCTTGCGTTCCCTATTATGCCAATCATCCGCTGGTGCAGGAAGCGGTAAAGGAACTGGAACAGCTGGAGAACCAGCAGAAGAAAACAAAAAAACGGGGAAGGGAACGTTAGAAAGTGCAAAAGATGGGAGGTGTGTGATTGAAAGAAATCAAAGAAAAAGTGCGGGATCAAAGTCCGAAGATCCGTAATCCTGCCTCCCGGCTTCCAAAGGAACTGGTACGTTCTGCGATGCTGGAAGCAAAAGAAAAGTCTAGCATCATGGCAGATAAGATCGGAAGAGAAACGGGGGAGGAATCCCCTGTGGAATATGCAGGAAACAGGATAGAGCGTGTGGAACAGCGGGCTGGTAAGGAAAGTGCTTCCGCAGCCTATCGTGGGGGAAAGAAGCTGGCAGTGAAAACCAGTGAAAAGCTCACAGAGCAGAAACAAAAGCAGAGAGACGCTGCTGCATCCCCTGTGGACGGAGAAACAGGAGTGGGTGGCACGTCTGCCCAGTTAGGACAGAGGAAGGCAAAGAAAGGGCGCACAGAAGCCGGAAGAAGCATTAAGGTCAAACCGGAAGCAGAGAAAAGTATCAAGGAAGCCGGAAAGCGGACGGTAAAAACAGCGCCACGTGTGGTGAAAGCCTCTCCGGTTTCTTCAGAGAAGGTAAAAACCCAGGCAATCCTACAGAAGAAACAGTCACTAAAATCCATGAAAGCAGCCAGGGAAGCGAAACGGGCTGCCATGCATTCTGTGCAGACTGCCAGGCAAAGTGCAAAGACCGCCAACACAACTGCGAAAGGAGTAAAAGCTGTGGCGGAAGGCGCCGCCCCTGCCGTGAAGGCTGGTCGCTGGCCT
>OBYK01000248.1_pt1 | contig 33046 bp, 26 predicted proteins | sample 1476721 | NCBI WGS metagenome assembly OBYK01 (sample SAMEA2580191, study PRJEB22360) | human gut metagenome | biome: human gut; feature: human-associated habitat; material: faeces | place: Denmark | collected 2008/2010
CAGAACAGAGAAAATTGGTTACATTTAATTTGTACTTTTTCTTGACATAGGACCATTCTTTCCATGTGCTTCAATGGATTACCCGCTCTATCGATAACTACATGCGACAGCTACTAAAGAAATACAAACAACGTGACAGGGAACGTCAGGAACAGTTAACCACTGACCCCTTGCATCCTGTTCAGCTTCCTATCTCTGACGAGGTATATATCCTTCAGAAATACCGCTGGCTTATTCTGTCAAATCAGTCAAACATCCGCTATCACTCAGATCTTCGCATGGACCAGCACTTTCACGTTCTAATGAACACTTACGATTATGAGGATTGGCTTTTTCGTATTGATTCTAACCTTAAAGATTTCCGCGACCTTAAGGAACAGTATGTGTTATTCAACTCACGCAATGGCGACAATCCGATTGCTGCACGTACTGAAATTGACGAATTAATAGATATCTACAAAAAATCATCATATGAAATGTTCAGAGATTTCGCCAACTTATTGGAGAAATATAAAGACCCTATCATCAACTCATTCATAATGGTTGAAAAGATTGGTAATGGAAAGATATATGACAGCCGATTATCCAATGGCCCAATCGAATCAATCAACAGAAAAGTTAAAGATCTTAAGCGGTTAAGGCGAGGCTTTCGAAATTTTGAACATTTCAGAAATCGCTTCCTCTATGCTACACGGTCAGCTCCGGTTCTAAATGGAGTATCTGATTATAATCCTGTCACATATTTTGAAGAAGATGAATTTTAAAGAGGATTCTATAGAAAACTATTGCGCTTTTAGCAAAGATCATGAATGTATACTCTGGCTTGATTATGAAATCACAAGACAAGAATTAGAAGAATGCCACACGTTGTGCCACGGAAACTGGATTGAGATTGAACACAAGTACAAATATATCCAAGAACTGAAACATCTCCTGGATGAGCACGGAATCACTTATCCGGAAGAATACGAAATAGACTAAATATTATTTAAGGGTCTGGTGTTATGCCAGACCCTGTCTCATACCCTCAAGTTAGCCCCTCATGAAAGACCCTCAACTCAGCCCCTCACGAAGAACCCTCAACAACTATGCTATTTTTTATGCCAAACCCTCACGAAAGACCCTCAACAAGTTTGGCAAACCCTCAAGAACTTTGATTACCCTCGTATCATTCACTCTTAAGTACCGTATTCTTACGAACCAAATTCAGTACCTGCCTTCATCATCTGTGATTCTATTCAAAATCTTCGATTCTCCACTGGTCAAACCATGCAATCTGCACCTTGTCACCATCAAATTGTAATGGTAACCATACATAATCAGCAATGGAAGTATTCGCGCTTTCTAACATAGGGCTACTCATTACTTCCTTTTGTTCTTCCGCTGTCACATGGTATTTTTTAGGTTCATAGTGAGCTGCAATCGCTCTTTCAAGAATATCTGCCCGCTTTGCATCTACGATATATTCTGGTACCCAACGGTCTGCTATCGCAATATACAAATCCTTTTTACCCGGCACTTTAAATACCTGCGAAATCTGACTATTAAAAGAAGCATTCGATGCATCATTGACATGTGGATTTCCAACACTTACAAATGCATCTTCCCAATTATTAGAAATTGCTGCATCACTCTTATTAGGGATGTAACCACTCATACCGCTTGTCAACATATATTTCTTTCCATTTCTTTCAAACAGCGCCACCGCTTCACGACAGAAAGGTGCATGCAATTCTTCATACTGTTTGGAAACTTCCTTTTCTGCAGAAAGGAAATCTTCACTCAATTTCATTCCGATAATACCAGTATGATCTGCATCAAAGAACAAATATGCTTTTTTAGATTCTTCATCCCTTACGATATCGAAATCTCCCACTTTTGCTCCCATTGGACGGTACTCTTCTTTTACCACCTGGTAAGGTCCTGTAAAAGTATCTGCCTGTAAAATGAGGAAACATGCTTCCTCACCAGATTGCTTAATCCAGCAGACATATTTCCCAGTAGTATCACATTTTAAAATATGTGGACGATCTACATGCTTTTCTGGATATAGTCCTGCTTTTGGGTTTTTTAAATCCGGTTTTATGATTAGTCCCAAATCTTCCCAATTGTATAAATCTTTCGAAGCATAGGCTCGGATCCCCCATGTCCAAACCGGACATTTTCCATCGGTACGGTCTTTATTTTCTCCATACCAATAGTAAGTATCATTCTCATAAAATAGGGCACCCGCATGGGCTTGGATTCTTTTACCAGTTGTATCTCTCCATGGTTTTCCCGGAACTATTGCTGTATGAATTGTTTCCTCTATTGTTATAGCAGCTTCTGGAATCAATGGCTGGTTCTCGCTGTAGCCTTTCTCTTCTAATTCATCAAGTTCCACTTTCGATAATGCTTCTTCCATTTTGTCTAGTACTGTTTCTGGAATTGCTCCACCACTGTAAGATACTAGTTTTCTTAAAGAAAATCCCAAGGTAGCTGGTTGACTTTCTACTCTAGCTCGCATTCCGGGAAGAAACTGATCGAATACAGCCTTCGTCTCCTCATAAGCAAAAATCTGCGACAATCTACTATCTACGTTTAACACTAATTTCTGCTTTACCGGCTTTTTGATTTTTTGTAATGCTGCATTTAATCCTGCTATATCTTCTGCTGAAATTGCATTTCCAGCCTGCTTTAGCAGAGAAGATAGCTTCATTCCCGCCATCATTTTCTGTAAGTTTGAATTACCGGAAGCAGCCTCTGCCACATCGCCTCGACTTGCTCTCGCTTTCGCCATAATGCGCTCTAAAATAGCTGCTCCTGCTGTTGTGGACGTAATCTCTCCCATTGTATCTTCAATGGAAAAGCAGGTAACATCTAAGGAATCTTTATCAAACCAATTCACAACCTCTTCTTGTTTTAGCATTGCATATACTGGGTTTGCCTTTTCTACCTTTCTAATAGAAATAAAGTCAGAACATGCTCCACTACGTGCTTCTATCTTGTGTTCACCTGTAATGGATACTTCAAACTGAAAAACTTTTGTGCCTTCTTTACATTCTACAAGAATACCATCTACATAAAGTTCCACATAATTTTGATTTGTATATACTTTTACTTCTGTTTTGGTTGAAGTTCTCTCTACAAATCTGCTTCCACAAATATGGAGAAAAGCATCTTTTTGATTCCAATATGCTTTATACAAATAGAAAGCATCCTTTTTTAACTGACGGTCCATGGTTACTAAGCCCTTCTGATTCTGACCATTCTTGCCGCCTTCATCTCTTCCATCTGCTGCAAAATCAAACATATTCCACATATGTGTTGCCCATAAATATGGTCTCTCTTCAATGCATTTTAATAGATGTTCATGATACACACACTGATAACTTTCTGTATAATCTCCACGTTCTGGCTTTTCTGACTGATATTGTGGATTTGCATCTGCACCGTATTCAGAAAATCCAATGATTCTATTTGGATATTTTTGATGGAATTCATCAAAAAAGCTATCATTTTGAGAAAGTTCACCGAGATACCAGCCAAAATAAAGGTTATAAGAACCAATATCTGCGATATCAATTAATGGGCTTTCTGTTTCTAACATGAAAACATGTGCCATCGTCGTTGGACGTGTCACATCCATGCTATGGCAAAGTTCATTTAATAGTCTATGGTTCTCCATCAAATCATCCGTTACCGGGCCGGAGGCAGTAATCTCGTTTGATAAGCCCCAGCATACAATAGACGGATGGTGATAGCACTGGGTTACCAATTCTCTCATCTGTGACAAGGTATTGGCTCTACCGTTTGGCATATGCTGTGTAATATATGGAATCTCAGCCCAAGTTACAATACCTGCTGCATCACATAAATCATAAAAATACTGTGCATGCTGGTAATGAGCTAAACGAATCGTATTTGCCCCCATATCAAGAATCATTTCCAAATCTTCTTCGTGCATCTTTGGTGTCAAAGCGTTTCCTACCCCTGCACGGTCCTGATGACGTGACACTCCTCGGAGCGGATAGGATTCTCCATTTAAATAAAAACCTTTTTCTTTGTCAAAAGAAAACTCACGGCATCCAAAGCGTGTCAACACACAATCCTCGTCTGTCTTAGCCTTTGCCACATAAAGATATGGATTTGTGAGTCCATTCCACAAATTAACGTTTTCTATGACAAGTTCAGCCCTTGCATATCCGTCCACTGATACTGACGTTGTACTTGCAACTTCTATTGCTGATACCAGCTGACTACATTCCTCTAAAGCAGTTGTAGTTCCAATCCCCTTCCAGTATTCATAACCAAATCCCTCTGGCGCTAAAATGGTATAAGTCACTTCTCCATCACAGTTCTGCCAGCTTTCAAAGCTAACAACTGCACGGTTACCCACTACTTTTGGAGTTACTTTTATTCCAGATGTGCCATCTTTTTCCACTTCAAAGTGTTTTTCTGGTAAAATAAGCAAATTCACATCGCGATAGATTCCGCCATAGAAGGTGAAATCTGCCTTCTGTGGATATACAGTATCATTTGCACTGTTGTCTACTGCTACACAGAGAATCATTTTTTCTGTAATAACATTTGTGATATCTACTCGAAAAGTCGAATAACCACCCTCATGATGAGCCAGTTTTTCTCCATTCACATAGACATCCGCGGTCATCGCAGCCCCTTCAAATTCTAAAAACGCATGCTCTCCTGCTGCAAGTTCCGGATTTTTTAGTTCTTTTACATACATGCAGGTACCACGATAATAATCATTTCCGCCATCCTGTCCGTCTATTTTATTCCAGGTATGTGGAAGTGTTATAGCCTCCCAGTCTTTTGGAATATCCTTTACTATTTTTTCCGTTTTTGCAAAATACCAGCCGGTATTTAATCTTATCCTTCTTCTCATTATGATTTCCTCCGTGCACTTTCTGATTATAGTAATATTATAAATTTTATCTTTTTTATCAACTTTCATTTTATAGCTTTTATGTTCATTTATTTGTTTCTGTTTCTTATAAAAAGTGATTATCTTCCACAAAACAGTTGGCATATCACCTACCGAATACAGGGAACAACATTTGCAACTGTAAATCGCAGTTCTGCAATTTAATTTTAAAAAAGTGCCGAGTGGTGAACCTACCTGAAAGCCCGCCGCTTTTTCTATCCAATACTCATGATTTTGCCCGTTTTGCACAACGCTCTTTCAATTCTTTCACACGTTTTCTTCTGCTTCTTTTTCCTAGCCCTATTTCAATTTCACGCTTGGATCAATGAATTTATTCGTGATTACCATGATGACTTTGAAATAAATTATCAACACTCTGCCTCAGCGGGTCTTGCCGGAATACTGGCACTGTTATACAGGTTCACCAGATACCATCCTGTCTTTGCAATCTTTACCTCTGTATGTACCCCCGCCTGAATTGTTTCGCCAAATATATAAACTTTTTCCCCTTCTGCCCTGGCTTTCATGAAGCCTATATCTAATTCCTGTCCGTCCTGAATTATTTGTAAGCCACCAAATATCTCTGCCCCTATCTTCTGTCCATGAGCCACTTCTTCCGCTAAGTACATTCCGTTTCCCGCATTTTTAAATGTTAAAGTCAGCTTTCCCTGCTCTGCTTTGACTTCTGAAAGAGTCGGTGCTTCGCAAAGGATATCTTCACCATATACTTTGCTTTGGGCAAGCAATGCCAGCCTGTGCCCTACAGGCTGCTTTTTCTTTGGATGGATATCTGACTCCATGCCTGCATCTGTAATGACTGCCATACCTGTTCCCGGAACATTGTCTGCTGTATCCTGCTGTGCTTCCCTTATCTCTACATAACTGTCACCTATGCAATCCATCCAGCGGTTTAAAGGTGCAATCTGTACAAATAAAAATGGGAATTCATCTTTCCAAAGTTTCCGCCAGTCTTTTATCAAAGCCGGAAACAGTGTCTTATACAGTTCTGGATGGCAGTCCCCATCCGTCTCCCCCTGATACCAGATTACTCCACGAATCGTGTAAGGTGCAACCTCTTTCAACATGGCTTCGTACAGTCCCGATGGTCTTCGTTCATATTTCGGTCCCATCACAGGAGCAAAATCAGATGAATTCATTTTAGACAAATCGACACCCATTTCCATAAGTTTAGCTCCAAGCTCCTCCATGGTACAACCATACATCATCATATCACTGAAAGGATTTGCAAGTAAATCTGTCTTCCATGATTCAGGATTATTTCGAAATCCTGTTTCATATGCTTCCAAATCCATATTTTTTATTGCAGTCTCATATTCATCCAGGTATATCTGGCCACCGCCTTCCATGATCGCATCCTTTGACATCCATGCGCATGCCGGCGTACCTCCCCAGTTACACCCGATAATACCAATCGGAACCTTATATTTATTCTGTAATTCCTTTGCGAAATAATAACCTACTGCTGAAAAACGCTCCAGCTGATCCGGTTGTGCTTTTCTCCAGAATCCATAATTTTTACTATAATCTGTCTCATTTATCTGCCCGATATAAGATACCTTTGGGTAATCAAAAAAACGGATATTGCGATTCATACAAACCATTTTTTCATCTTCCATATCTGCATCATAGCGCATATGGAATTCCATATTGGACTGTCCACCTGCTAACCAGACCTCACCAACCTGTACTTCCTTTAATATAAGTTTCTCTTTTCCCGATGTTATCGTCATTTCTTCTGAAAAAGATGTGGAAAATGGGCCCAAGAATGCTTCCCATTTTCCGTTGCAGTCTGCCTCAGTCCAGACCTCCTGTTCCTGCATCGTAATCTGAACCTGCGCGCCTGCATCAGCGTTTCCCCATATCGTTACTTTTTTATCCCTCTGCAATACCATTTCATTTTGGAACAATAAAGCTACCTGTAACATATTCTTCTCCCCCTGTTCAAGTTTTTTGTCTACATTCAGAACTAACATTGGTTTCATAATTAGGATGCAAGAGTTTTAGTTGTTAGCTTTGCATTCCACAGTTGCGGTTGCCGACAGGTGCGGGGTTTCCTTAGCGGACACCTTGACCGTGACGGAACCGATTTCGTATCCGCTGCGCAGCACCAACATGGCGCGACCTTGGTAAGTATGGCATTCGCCCACGGAATAATTGTCTGCCGTAATCGGGTTGGCAGAGCCAAACCCAGCCAATGCCGCCGGGCCGCTAAGCTGCAGTTGCAAAAGCACTTCCTCGTAGGGCACAACGCGCCCTTGCTCGTCCACCAGTTCTGCCCAAACACAAGCCACGCTGTGACCGTCTGCGGGCAGCTGCGTCCTTTCGGTTCTCAGGCGCAGGGCAGTCGCCGGACCGGTGGTTTCCAGCGCAGTTTCACCGATTTTCTGCCCGCCAGCATAGCTTACCGCCTCCAAACGACCGGGGGTATACGGCAGTGTAAACACAAAGGAATGTGGCAAATCCATCAGCAGATTTTCCCCGGCTTTTTTCCGGGATGCCTCGGTGCCGTTCAAAAACAGTACCACCTCCTCTGCGCCGGAGAACACCACCACGCGGGTCATTTTACCCTCGCTGCCAGGCCAAGTCCAGCAGTGCCGCACATCGGGGAAGCCCCAACGGCTCAGAACCTCGGTTTTCTCAAACACCGCCGGATCATAGCTGTACAGGTAGCAAGCCTGACTGCCCCAAACCACGCTGCGGTAATCGCCCTGCGGCATCTGCCCGCCTAAAATGTCCAAATCTGCATCGTAGGCGGTCCGCCACGGATAGGCCGATGGGGTTCCGTTTACAAGCTGGTCAGGGTGGGTATTGGTGGCCACCTCCGACTCGACAAACACGCCCTTGCCGATGCCCGCCTCCCCGATATAATCGCAGGCGGTCCAGGTAAACTCACCCAGTACATAGGGCAGCTTTTCAATCATCCGCCCATGCAGCCCCACCTCTTTCGGGTAGTTTTCGGTACCGAGAATGACCCGCTGCGGGTACAGGGCATGATCCTTTTCGTATTTATCCTCCATGTAATTGTAGCCAACCACGTCAAGACCGTTGGTAAAGGGAGCCGAGAATTCCTCCCAGTCGGTGTCCTCTTTTCCCTCCATTTTGGCGTTTTGGCTCGACGCCATGCTGGCGGCTACCATTTTTTTCATAGCGGTGCGCATCCGCTTTTCGTCCAGACCATTCCAGTAGGAGCAGATAGCGTTGGTCACTGGGCGACTGGGATCCAGCGCGTGAACGGCCTCCGCCAGCTGGGATGCCAGCGAATACCCATTGCCCAGACCCCCGCGCTCCACAATTTCGTTGCCGGTAGACCACAGAATCACCGCCGGGTGGGGGCGGTCGCGGCGTACAAATGCCCGTAGGTCTTTCTGCCAGTCTGTGTCAAAATACTGGTTGTAATCCCCCGGCTGCTTGCCCATGCCCCAGGCGTCAAAGGCTTCGTCCAGCACATAGATACCCAAACGGTCACACGCTTCTATCAGCGCAGCAGAGGGCGGGTTGTGGGTGGTGCGCACGGCATTAAAGCCGATTGCCTTCAGCTTTTCTAGCTTGCGGTGCTCTAAATCATACAGAGAAATCGCCCCCACAATGCCGTTGTCATGGTGCAGGCAGCCGCCTTTCAGCTTGACGGACTGGCCGTTGATACGCAATCCGCGGGTGGAATCCACCTGCACGGTACGCACGCCGAACAGCACGCTGTCCTCGTCCTGCATGGGGTTTTCTGCCGGGCAGGCCCGGGTGCGGAAGGTGGCGGTTTCCGTCACCCTTGCGTGCATACGGTACAGGTTCGGGTGTTCCGCGTTCCAAAGACGGGGATTTTCCAGCACAAAGCGTAGGTAGGCTGCGGCTGTTTCTCCCGGATTCACCTGCAGCATCTGGCTGCACTGTGCCACGGTTTCTTCCCCGTTTTCTTCGGTCAGCCAAACCGTCACCTCTGCCAGCCGGGTTTCAGTTGTCTCGTTGCTGACATCGACCACCGTTTCCAGATGGGCCAGCTCTGTCGTACCGTCCGCACGGTAATCCAAAGCGCGGGTATAGCCGAAAATACCGTCCCGTGCGATGTGCAGTTTGGGGCAGTGTATCAGACTTACACTGCGGATGATGCCCGCGCCGGTATACCAGCGGGAGTTGGGCTGCATACTAGGGTTTACCGTGACGGTCAGGCGATTTTCCTCGCCAAAATACAGGTAGGGCGTAATGCGCACCGCGAAGGGGATATAGCCGTTGTGCTGTAAAGCGGCGCGGTTGTCATTGACCTCCAGCGTTGCGTTCATCATAGCGCCGTCAAAGGCAAGGTACACCTCTTCTCCCTGCCACGCAGCAGGAATTTCCACCTTTTTGGTGTAATGAGAAACCCCGGCTGTATAATACCCGCTGGCAGGCCCGGCCGGTGCATCAGCGCGGGTGTCGGATTCTATCATAGAATCGTGGGGCAGGTTCACGGTACGGGCGGATTTCTCCGTGTGCATCATCTCAGCAATAATGTTCTGCATCATGTTATAGGGCTCGGTGGCAAACTGCCAGCCGCGGTTAAAATCCAGTGCTTTCATAGTAAGCCTCCTTTATTGAATCTCAGTTTTTGCCACAAAGCCTCGGTTTTTTCCGTCCGGGTATGCATCAGCGGTAATGGTAAAGGTTTCCTCCCGGCGAATGTCCAGGCAGGAGGCTCCCGCCTGCAGGGTGACGCTGCCGCGCTCCACCTTCCAGCGCATATCGGCATCCAAAAAGGCCAGTTGACTCATAGGCAGGGTCAGGCAAACCGTCCGCGTTTCGCCCGGTGCCAACGTAACCTTGGCAAAGCCCACCAGCTCCTGCACCGGGCGCACCACAGAGGCCACCTTGTCTTGCACATAGAATTGCACGGTTTCGGCCCCGGCTCGGTCGCCGGTGTTGGTGACAGTCAATTCGGCGGTCAGGGTTTCTACGCCAGTCAGCCGGGTTTTATCCAGTGTCAGCGGGCCATAGGCAAAGGTGGTATAGCTCAGCCCGTGGCCGAAGCAGTACCGGGGCATATGTGGCATATCCACATAGGCATTGTGGGGAATCCCGTCATGGCGGGAGTAACAGGCATTGCGAGGGTGATTGTAGTAGACGGAAATCTGTCCCTCGTGCAGGGGCACGGTGCAGGGCAGCTTGCCACTGGGGTTGATCTTTCCCGCCAGAATTTCCGCCAGCGCCGCACCGCCCCAGGCTCCGGGGGCCCAGGCCCCCAGCAGCGCCCCGCAGACCTGATCTGCCGCGTCGCTGCTCAGAGGTCTGCCGTCAAAGTGAATGCCCACCACCGGCTTGTGCAGAAAGCTTTCCTGACAGGCGGGCAAGCCGATATGAGCAGCGTCAATGCCCTCGCCGCTGGTGCAGGAGGCGTTCCAGCCGTAATGCCCGCCCAGCGTGCAGATGACCAAATCGGCGTCCTGGGCAGCCCGCAGGGCAGCCTCATGACCAGATACATCATCACCCGCATAGGGATAGCCTTCGGCATAGACGAATTCCTTGTCGGGGCAGGCTTCTTGCATGGCCTCCCACAGGCTTTTTATGCCGGGGTAGCATTTTCGCACCATAGGCTCCACGCCGGGGTTTTCCATCTGCACCGTGCTGCCGGGGTAGGTGTTTTGAGTGTGAACCACTGCCGGGGCGTCCCCGTCAGACGAAATTCCCGCCATGCTCATCTGCACACCCAGTGTGTTTTCTTTCATGGCCATAGCCGAATAGCCGCCAAACAGGGCCCGGGTGCTGGCTCCATGCCAGCCGATGACAGCCACCTTTTTGCAGTCGGACTTCAGCGGCAAAATGCCGTTGTTTTTCAACAAGACGATAGAATCCCGGGTGATTTGACGGCTCAGCGCTGTGTCCTCCGGGGTGACGATAGCTGCCGCCTCCGCATCTGGCAAGGGCTGTTCAAACAGACCCTGCTTGAATTTCATTATCAAAATCCGCAACACGGCCTCGTCCAGCAGAGCCTCCGACACTTCGCCGCGGCGGATTTGCTCTTTCAGCTCGTCATTGTAGGCCACAGCGCTGGGCAACTCCTGATCCATGCCCGCTTCCAGCGCCAGCCGGCCCGCTTCGGTTTTGCTTTCGACCAGATGATACACCGATTCCAACTGCTCCACAGCGCTATAATCCGAGACAGTCACGCCGTCAAAGCCCATTTCTTCCCGCAACAGGTCCCGCAGGATTGTCTTGCTGCCCGCTGGGGCTTGACCGTCCAGTGCTGCGTATGAGTTCATAACGCTGTCCAGCCCGCCCTCGGTAATCGCTGCCTGAAAGGGCTTGGCATACATTTCCCGTAGCTCCCGGGGCGGAATGTACGCCGCTGCAGTGTGTATGCCGCCCTGACCAGCCATAAAGCCCAGAAAGTGCTTGCTGCAGGCGCTCATTTGGTGGTTCTGCTGTAACCCCTTTACATACGCGGTACCCATGGCAGCGGCGAGGGTGGGGTCCTCGCCGTAGGTTTCGCCCATGCGGCCAAAGCGAGGGTCGCGGCAGATGTCAAACACCGGAGCCAACGCCTGGCTGATGCCCATAGCCCTCCCCTGACGACCAATGCACGCCGCCATTTTCTGCTGCTGTGCCGGATCCCATGTGGCAGCCTGCCCCAGCCCACAAGGAAACGAAGTAGCCGGGGTCACCAGCACACCGGTCAGCGCTTCGATATGGAACACAGCGGGGATATGGTGCTTTCCGGCGGCCATAATCTGCTTTTGCAGGCGGGCAATCAACCCGCTGACACTGTCTGCGCTGTCCAGCATGGTGGCAATCAGGGCGCTGACCTGCCCCACGCCGTGGGGGAACGCCTTTTCCACGGTTTTTCCCATAAATGTATCTATGGCGTTATAGCATTGGATTTGGCTGAACTTTTCGTCCAAATCCATGCGGTCCAGCAGGTCGCGTGCCCGCTCCTTTGGGGAAAGTGCCGGGTTTTTGTAAATTTCCATATTTATAATCCACCTTTCTGCGAAAGGCACCGATGGGGTTATGAAACCCATTGGCTTACTTTCGCTTTCTAATCTGTTTTCCTTTCAAAAAATGGGGGCAGAGAATTGCTCTTTGCCCCGTTCTGTCTTTTTACTGTTTTGCAACTGCAGCTTCCGCGCGGGCCTGCAGGTCAGCATGAATCTGGGACATCTGCTTATCCACCTTGTAGCAGCGCAGCAGTGCGATGACACCCAGGATGAAAACCAGCGGAACCAATGAAGCCAACAGACGAATCATCAGCAGGGCGGAGTCAGGCTGAGTGGCAGCGCCGCCCACATAGCCGGACAGGCTCATCAGAATGCCCATGACACAGCCGCCCAAAGCGTTGCCCACTTTACCGGCAAGTCCGGTCAGGCTGCCTATGGAGCCTTCCATGCGCTTGAAGCCCTTCCACTCGTTGTAGTCGGCCACGTCAGCAATGAACATATTGAACATCATATTCAAAGGAACGTTGCCCAGGTTGCCCAGCAGTATACCCACCAGGAACAGGGGCATATTACTGCCCGCAAAGAACATAATAACACAGCTGACAGCCGTTAAAATCAGGCCTGCAATGGACATACCGGACATACCCAGCTTTTTGCGCATACCAGGCAGCGCAAAGGCCATAGGCAGCGCCACAATGGAAATGGCGGAGGCCACACCCATCATGCCCAGATTTCCGATGATGTACTGCCAGTAGTAGGTACCCACCGCAATGCCGGAGCCGATATTCTGCACAAGGCGAATCAGGCAGATGATTAGCACGGGGCGACTTTCTTTCAGCAGGGGAACCAGGTCTTTCAGGTGGGTCTGCTCACCATTCTTTTCCGAGGCGGGAATGAACTTTTCAGGAATGGTCAGAACACGCAGCATACCAATGACCGTCAGCGGAATGGCAATCATGCCAATCAGTCGGCTCCAGCCTGCCGCGTCGGTGCCGATTTTGGCCATGGCCGTAGGGAACAGAATGTTGAACACCAGCGCGGCGGACATGGTAAAAATACTGCCGTAGCCGCAAATTTTGGACTGCTGCTCTTTGTTTTCAAAGGCACGCACCATGTACACCACGTTGTTGGCATTCAGGAAAGTAGCGCAGATGGAGTTCATAAAAGTGTACATACAGAAAATCCAGATGCACTTGGCCGCCGTTCCAAAACCGGTTGGGCAGCTAAACAGCAGCCAGGTAGACAGCCACAGGAACAACATAAAAATCTCGTAGGGACGACCCTTGCCCCAGCGGGTCTGGGTGCGGTCCACAATAAAACCGGCCACAATATCGGTAACACTGTCAAAAATTTTGCTCACCATAAACAGTGTACCCACCATAGCGGGGTTCAGCTGTAATACTTCGGTGCAGTAAAAGGTTGCAAAGCCCAGCACCAGGGTGGACAGCGCCACCGAACAGGAGCTGGAGTTCCACAAAATCAGCTTGCCGATACCGACCTTACCAGCCTTGCGCTCGGCCTTACGCTGTTCTTTCAGCGCAAGCTTTTCTTCTTTTTTGGTCATAATGATTCTCCTTTGTTTTTTGTAAAGATTTGCCGCTTTTGGATTGCAGCTTCATTGTAGCAGAGCGCATACGCGCAGAACAGCAAATTTTTTGGCAAAGGCGTTTACTTTTTGGTCAATATTCTTTTGAAAAGCTATTTTTATTCCGTTAAAGCCATATTTTACTTGTTTCAATCCAAAAGGCTTGCTATACTATATAAAAAGTATAGATGAAGGAGGTCCTGACATGGAATTTCTTACCATGGATACCGACAATCGACTAACCATGTTTACCCATATGATAGACAAAGCCTGTGGGTTGGGGCTTTGGTGCTTCGGTATGACGCGAAAGTTATACTCCTGCACCTGTGCCGCCGAAAAAGAGTTTCGCCTGTTTTTGGATTTGGGGCACTGCATGGATTATGCCATAGAACACGCCCCCGAGAGTGCTACCCCCATTCTGCTCAGTGATTCTATCGGTATGCTGTGGGTTGCCGAATGTGTATACCAGAACGGCGAACCCAGCTTTATCATTTTTATGGGACCGGTTTTTGATGCAGCGTCCTCCTTAAAAACGCTGGAGGATCATCTTCACGGTATGAACCTTTCGGTGTCAATCACCATTGCCACTATGGATAAGCTGAATCTGGTGCCGTTGCTGCCCCTGCCCACCCTGCACCAATATATAAAAATGCTGCATTGGGTGATTACCGAGGAGCAGCTGGATATTGCCAACATTCGTCTGCAACTGCGGGAAGAACCTGCTCCCACCAAGGACACCCAGGACTATCTCTGGGATCCGAACCGGGCTCGTTTGCTGGAAAAAATGATTATGCAGCAAATCCGGGACGGCACTGTCTGCAATTTCGGTGCAGACAGTGGTATGGCCCGCTTTGCGGAAAAGGATGCGTACAATTTGGGCAATCCCCTGCGGGAAAATAAAGATGCCGCTATTATCTTTACCGCCCTTTGTTCCCGCGCCGCCATGGACGGCGGGCTATCTCCCAAAATATCCAAGCAGCTGGAGATACAGTATGTCCGCGCTGTGGAGCATTGCGCCGACATGACCTCGCTGATGCATATAAACAGCAACATGGTCACAGATTTCACCCAGCGGGTACACGCCTGCAAGTGCAACCCTGCCATGTCTCAGCCGGTGCAGGAGTGCTGTGCGTATGTACAGCGCCACCTGCTGGAGGAATTTCGGCTTTCGGATTTAGCCAAAGCCGTGGGCTACACAGAATACTATCTGACCAAGAAGTTCCGCCGGGAAACGGGACAGAAACTGACCGATTACATCAACCACGCCCGTATGCAATATGCCTGTGCCCAGCTGACCGCCACCAAAAAGACGCTACAGCAAATCAGTGAGGAGCTGCATTACAGCTCCCGCAGCTATTTTTCTGCCGTGTTCCAAAAAGCAATGGGCTGCAGCCCCACTGACTACCGCAACAGAAACGAGGTATCCCAATGAAAATCTCTACCCACATAGATTTATCTGCCTTTTTGGCCGTGGTGCAGCACTGCCGGGGGGAAGTGCTGTTCTGCACCGCCGAGGGGGACAAGCTGAACCTGAAATCCACCCTGTCTACCTATCTGTTTGCCGCCATGGCGGGAAATACCGCCCTGCTGGAAAGCAGCAGCGTGGTGTGCCAGTACCCCGAGGACGAAAAGCGGCTGGCTGCCGCCTTTCCCTTCTCCGTAGAAGTGTAGTTCCTGTGATTCGCAAATCGGCGTTTGCGTACAAATTTTGGCTTTCATCCAGTTTTGAAGCCATTTTTTGTGCGCAAACGCCGATTATTTGTTTTTCTGAATTTTCCTGCCGTTTTATACTATAAATATAATTTTTTTCAGAGAGGAAGGAAACACTTTATGGAACTTTACGACCTTACCATCAATCACCGCACATCCCCCTTGGGAACAGACCCAACTTCGGCTCCTTATTTTGGCTGGAAGCTGAAAAGCAGCGTCAACAACACCCTGCAAACCGCGTACCGGCTGTGCCTTTATGCCGGCACCGCCCTTTGCTGGGACAGCGGCCGGGTAGAAAGCCCGCAAAACGCCTTTGTCTCCTGCCCTGCACCGCTTTGCCCCTGCACCCCATACCACTGGCTGGTCACCGTGTGGGACAATCATGGCAATTCTGCTCAGGCGGAAAGCAGTTTTGAAACCGCCCTGGCCCCGGACGGCTGGCAGGCGTTCTGGATGCGCACGCCTCGCCCCTATGTCCAGCGAGAGAAAGGCTTTGGCACGCAACCCCCGGCTACGCTGTTTCGCCGGGCTTTCTGGCTGGACGGCGTGCCCCGCAGGGCGCGACTGTACGCCACCTGCCTGGGCGTATACCGGCTGACGGTCAACGGTCAGCGGCCTGATATGCGAGAATTTGCCCCGGAGCACACCTCTTACAGGGGGCTTCAGTGCTACCAAACCTACGATTTGACTGCCCTACTCCACCCCGGCGAGAATGTGCTGGGCATGGAGGTGGGCGACGGCTGGTACTGCTGCCCCCAAACCATGCCACCCATTGACGGCATGCAGCCGGATCACACCGTGCTGTTTCAACTGGATGTGGAAAATGCGGACGGCTCCCGAACCCGCATTGCTTCTGATGAAAGCGTCCTGACCCATGAAAGTATGGTGCGCGCCTCGGACATTTTTGACGGTGAGCTACAGGACACCCGGCTGGCTCTGCCCGGCTGGGATTGTCCCGGATTTGATGCCGCCCTTTGGGAGCCCGCGGTAAAATACGACCAGCGCTATGACATTCTGCACCCTCAGTGGGATGACCCGGTAGTTGCCGTAAAAGAGTTGCCCGCCCAGTGCATCTATACCAGCCCCAAGGGGGAAATCATTGTGGATTTCGGCCAGGTTTTGGCAGGACACACCCGGGTTTCCGCCACCCTGCCCGCCGGACAGACCCTGACGCTGGAACATTTTGAAGCTGCAGACAAGGACGGCTGCTATTTTAACACCGTGGACAGCGCTATGGGGGTTACCGAACAGAAGGATGTTTTTGTTTCGGATGGTCAGTCCCATATCTATGAAGCCCGGTTTACCTTCCACGGATTCCGCTACCTGCGGGTTACCGGTTTGGATGCCCCCACTGCCGAGCAGTTCACCGCTGTGGTGCTGTCCACCCAAAAGCCCAATGCGGGCACCTTTGCCTGCTCCAACCCGGAACTGAATCGACTTTACCAAAACACCCGCTGGAGCCAATGCGCCAATATGCTGTCCATTCCCACCGACTGCCCCCAGCGGGAAAAAGCCGGGTGGACCGGGGATATTTCTCTGTATGCTAAAACCGCCCTGCTGAACGAGGATGTAACGCCGTTTTTGACCCAATGGCTGCAATCCCTGCGGGTGGATCAGCGGGACAACGGCTCTATCCCCTTTACGGTGCCCGATGTGGCCATTTACCACTACTCCGGCATTCAAATGGGGGAACAGACGGGCTGCGGCGGCCCTGTATGCAGTGCCGGCTGGGGCGATGCCGCCGTCACTGTGCCTATGGCCCTGTTTGAAGTAACTGGCAATACCCGCATTTTGCTGGATCAGTATGACAGTATGAAGGGCTGGTGCGATTATGTGATAGGCCGCGCCCGTGTCCACGCACCGGGCAGTACGCTTCCTGACAACGTAGAGGAGCATCTCTGGAACACCGGGTTCCAGTTCGGCGAATGGCTGGTGCCCAGTCAGGCCGGAAATCCGCCGGACCAGCTGTTTGCCACCATGGCCTCCACTAGCGCTTACACCGCCCCGATTTTTGGTTGGCTGGCTGTAGACAAAATGACCCGGGCCGCCGCGGTGTTGCAGCGTGACGATGACGCCGCCCGTTACGGTGCCGAAGCCGCAGCCATGAAATCCGCAATTCAGGCAGCCATGATTGCCGCAGATGGCCGCCTGCGCTATGAACGGCAGGGCGCTTATGTGTTGATGTTGGCTTTCGGCCTTGTGCCAGAAACGCTGGTCAAGAGCTTTGGCGACCGGTTGGCCGCACTGATTCATGAAAACGGCGACCGACTGGACACCGGGTTCCTGCCTACCCCCTACCTGCTGGATGCACTGTGCCTGAGTGGTCATAGGGATTTGGCCTACACACTGCTGTACCAAACCCAATCTCCTTCCTGGCTGGGGCAGGTGCGGCAGGGTGCCACCACCATTTGGGAAAGCTGGGAGATGTACCTGCCCGACGGCACCCCTAAAAAGGAGAGTTTTAACCACTACACCTACGGCACCGTGGACGATTGGATTTTCCGCAATATAGGCGGTCTTGCACAGCACGGCACGGGCTATCGGGAGCTTATCATTCACCCCCTGCCGGACAGCAGTCTGACCTGGGCTAGCCGCAGCTTTGAAACCGAGAACGGCCGTGCTGCCGTTTCCTGGCAGCGCGAAAATGGCAGTTTCACCCTGACAGCTGATGTTCCCTGCAACTGCACCGCCTCCGTGACGCTGCCGGACGGCACCACCCACATGGTGGGCAGCGGTCATTATGCATTCACCTGCCTTGAGCCGCAGCATCTACCCTGCTGCTAACACTATAAAATGTGTGAAATTAATAAATAACATACAATCGCGGGGAAACTCACTCAAAATGTGAGATTTCCCCGCAACTCCAGTTCATAATTTCTCTTCTTTATTCCAGGCGAAAAGCTGCAAAAGAAAGTATTCCGTATCCATACATCTTAAAATAAAGTGCATGAACGCCATCCGGTATTGCTATTTCTGCTGTACTCCAGCTCCACTCATTTCCGCCGAAAGCCGGAATTGCTCCAATCTTCTCCCCTTCCGGTTCGAAAGAAAGTTCCAGCCCCCCGGCATAGCACATTCCTCTGGTCTTAATAGAAACCCTTTTTACATTTTTGCAATCAAAATATTTAAATCCTGCTACTACTCCAGGTACCATATTGCGGATATAAGCCGCTTCCTGATTTTCATCTTCGGCATCCCTATCCGGTCCATCCTGTGTAATATACGGGAACGGATTGATTCCTGACTGTATATCTACAGATGGCTCCTTTGTCATATACAGGTTACATGCTGCATAGGCAGGATATTCTCCCTCACCCGGAAGCGGTCCGTTATTCGGTCCACAGCTTGTCATCTCTGCCTGTGCAATTTTTCCATCAGCTGAGATTTCGATTGGCTCTATCATACCCTGTCTGCAGTACATGGAGCTGTTGGTATGACGATGATAAAACACATACCAATTTCCCTGAATTTCTTCAATGCTTCCATGGTTGTTACCTGTAAAGTATTTCGCTTTTTCAGAGATTCCAAGGTCACCATTATCTACCACCGTTCCCCCATAAACAAAGGGGTGATTTGGCGCATCGGATACGGCATAACAAAGCTCATGACTGAGTTCCGAAGAATATATAAAATAATACTTATTCTTTACTTTACGGATACTGCTTGCCTCAAAAAAAGCATGTCCTTCAAAAGAGGTTCCTTTTGCCTTTGACGCACTTGGCACCACAATCACAGGGTCTTCCAAAATGGTCAGCATATCCTTATCCAGCTTGATTGCCTGTGCACCACTTCTCACCGTAAGAAGCGGCGGACAGAATCCGCTGTATAGCCAGGTAATCTCTCCTTCTGTCAGAACGCCCGGATCAAACTGATATTCATCTCCATCCCTGCTTCCAAGCGGTGTGCCGTCTGCATAATGTACATCACCATAGTATTCGTATTTTCCGGCAGGCGTTTCACAGACTGCCACCGAAATAACAGAGACACCATCCGGCGCATAGTAAAGATAGTATCTGCCATCCGGTCCCTTTGTTACATCCGGAGCATACAGACAATGACTTCCATCCTCATTATGAGGTGCTTCTTCTCTGGTATAGATAACACCCTCATAGCGCCAGTCTGTAAGGTCAGTAACCGGTGCTGACCAGCAGACATAGTCATTGAGGCAAAAAGCATAACCGCCAAAACGGTCATGACTTCCGTATACATAAACTCTGTCTCCAAAAACATGTGGTTCTCCGTCAGGAACATATTCCCAACTCGGAAGATATGGATTGATTCCATTATTTTTCATCTGCGTTTCCTCCGTTATTTTGCTTCAAGAACTACCACCGCTTGTTCGCATCCTTCACTTTCGAGAGTAACCTTGATCTTTCCCTTTTCCTCTGTGCTTCGGATGACCGCGCGAAGTCTTCCCTCCCAGGTCTTATGATGTTCTTGGTTAAATGTCTCTTCGTTTTTATAGTAAGCACTGCCAAATCCCTGTAGTTTTCCTGCACCTTCCACCCGAATTGTCACATTGTGATCCGGCAGTAATTTTATATTCCCCTCCCGGTCTGTGACAGATACATCAATAAACGCAAAATCCTGTCCTCCGGATAACAACTCCTTTTTATCCGTCTGACAGCATAGGATGGTTTCCTCTCCTGCTGTATGAACAACACTGCGGTACATCACATTTCCATCTTTATCATATCCGATACCTAATAATTCGCCCGGTTCGTAAATACATGGAATTTTTGCAAAATAATCTTCCACCTTTGCTTTTCCCACACTGTTTCCATTGATAAAGATTTCTACCGCATCTGCGTCTGTATAAGCATCTACAAAAGTCTTTTTTCCTTCGTATCCCTCATAGGTCCAGCCTTCTACGGTATCCGTCCAGCGGTAACTCTCAACCATTGGTGCTTTTCCATCATGAATTGGCGGCTGACTTGCTAAAAACAAACCATGTACCGGTTTTCCAAGATACTCTCCCCATGCAAATTCAAAGCGGTGAATTGCAGGCAGAATCCTGCCGTTTAAATCAATGACACCGCCATAATTAATCAGCCATGGATATGCCTTATAGTCTTCTGTCTCTTCATAACGAAGATTGCAGCAATTTGCCTCTCCCAAGTGATCCTGCAGGGTCCAGATAAAATCTCCAATCAGGTAGGGATGGTCCTTGGCAAACTTCATGGTATCCACTAACATGGTATGTCTTGTTTCTGTTCCTAAAAGCAAACGTTCCGGATGCAGTTCATGAAGCTTTTCGTACCGGTCTTCATAATAATTGTAACCCGCGATATCCAGATACGGATACAGATTTTTGGTAGCGTCCTCATCCTGTTTGATATAAGTTTCCGGGTAAACCTGCCCCTTTTCGTTATCCGGAAGATTATTGACCGCTCCTGTAAAAATGCGTACATAATGATTCCAGTCTGCTTCTTTATTTGCAGGATCTTCTGCCATCCACTCGTCCTCATCTCTTGTCAGATACGGTACACCCTCTAAATATTCTCTCAGCCAATGCACACTTGGACAGAGGGTAGTCGGGCGGGACGTATCAAGACTGTGAATTGTGTCCACGATTTCTTTTCCGATACGAACTCCTTTCACACTTCCTGCTTCCGGGATTTCATTTCCGATGGAATAAATGACAACACATGGATGGTTGTAGGCATCCTGTACCATGGCAAGTGTATCTTCTTTAAAGTCTTTTTCAAAATGCTGCACATACGGATTTCCGTTTTTCATCCGATACCAATAATCAAAAGCCTCATCCATCACATACAGACCTACCTCATCACAAGCCTTCATCAGACTCCGGCTCATCGGATGATGTGCACTACGGACTGCATTAAATCCGGCTTTTTTGATTTTTTTCGCCCGATGGAGTTCCGTAGCATCATTGTTGATTACACCGATTACTCCCATATCATTATGAATACAGCCTCCTCTTAAAAAGACCGGGATGTCATTAATCAGAAGTCCTTTTTCCTTGTTAAGGGCAATCGTACGGATTCCAAACTGTTCTGTTACCGTATCGGCTTCTTTTCCATTCTCATATAAGATGACCTTTGCAGTATAAAGATTCGGTTCATCCGCACTCCAGAGTGCCGCATTTTCTATGGCAAGCTTTGTAACAGCCTTCCCTGCCTTCACTTCTGTTACTGTTTCCGCAACCTTTTTTCCGGTATTTTTTTCACAGATTTCTATCGCAACCTGATCTCCACCCTGCGTATCTGCCTCAACCCGAATGACCGCCGGACGAATGGAGCAGGTTGTTACTCTTACTCCATACCGTTTGATATATACATCCTCTCCTATGAGAAGTTGTACCGGACGGTAAATTCCTCCACCGGTGTACCAGCGGCCGTGTCCTTCTCTTGGAACCTTTGCAATCACCTCAATAACATTTCTGCCCTCATGTAAATATGGATTTAATTCCGCTGTAAATGGTGTATATCCATATGCCTTTTCCGCTGCTTTCACTCCATTCACGTAAACTTCTGTCATACAGTATACAGCCTCAAATTCTAAAACTAGCCTTTTCCCTTCCAGTTCCGGAGTCAGTTCCAATTCTTTTGTGTAAACATAATCTCCGCCTCGAAAACCGGCAAGCAGAAAATAAGTAGGTCCTCCCGGTTCTCTTCTTGTATTAATCATGGCATCGTGAGGCAGAGTGACCCATTCTTCTCTGCCTGTAGAAGCATCTGTAAATTTCCAGTCTCTGTTAAAGTCTACGTTTTTCATTTACTCTCCTTTTCTCTCCATTCTTTCAAATCTTCATCTACATGGTAGGTACTCATAAGGAAAATGATTACGATGAAAAATAGTACCGGAACAAAACTTGACCCCAGACGAATCGCCATTAAAGCAGCCGGGGTCTGAACAGAAGCCATTCCATCATATTTTGCAAGGCTTAATACGGCCCCCATTACCAGTCCGCCAAGCGCTGCTCCTACCTTGCTTCCAAGTCCTGTCACACTTCCCAAGGTTCCTTCCATACGAGGTTTTCCAATCATTTCGTTATAATCCGCACAGTCAACGATAAACATGTTAAACATCATGGTAAACGGAATTACAGCAATTGATGACATTAATCCAGAAATAATAACCAGAATCAGGTTGTCCTTTGCAAAAAACATAAGCATATATCCGATTGTAGCAACAATAAACCCATAAATACTCATCTTTTTCATACCCAGCTTATTTCTCATAACAGGCATAACAAAGGCTAACGGAAGACCTATCACACTTGCTACAGCAGTAACACCCAGCAATCCCACATTACCAATAATCCATGTAAAATAATAAACTCCAGATCCCATACTATAAACCAGATTCTGAAGACCGCGTACAAGCGTAATCGTGGTAAATCCACGATTTGTTTTAAATAAGGTAACAATATCCTTTAGATTCAGTTTTTCAGTATTGTTATCTGCTTCATTGTTATATTCTTCTTTGATAAAGAGCATACGAAGAACGCCTATCAAAGTCATAGGTATTGCAATCATTCCAATCAGACGGCTCCAGCCTGCCGGTGAGGTTGCTATTTTTGCCATGGCAGTTGGAAACAGAATATTAAAGGCAAAGCCTGCACCCATGGTGAAGAAGCTTCCGTAAGCTACTATCTTAGTCTGCTGCTGTCTTGTCTTAAATGCACGTACCATGTATACAACATTGTTCGCATTGAGGAAGGTTGCACATACCGCATTCATGAAAATATACATGAAGAACAACCAGATATATTTTGCAACCTCAGAAAAACCGGTTGGTACGGAGAATAACAGCCAGGTAGAAAGCCATAAGAAGAGCATAAAGATTTCATAGGGACGGCCTTTTCCCCATTTCGTCTGTGTACGGTCAACAATAAAGCCTGCCACTAAATCTGTGATACTGTCTAAAATCTTACTTGCGGCAAATACAGCGCCTACAATAACCGGCTTCAGTCCCAGGGTATCGGTACAATAAATGCTAATAAATCCCAAAACAAGGGATGAGAATGCTACGGAAATGGCACTGGTGTTCCAAAGAACCAGCTTGCCAAATCCAACTTTGTTGTCAGGGTTTTTTACTTTTTTCATGTTCATTTTAATCAAAATCCTCCCATTTCCATTCATCCATCCACTCTATCACAGGAATATCTCCGTCAAATTGGATAGGCAGCCATACATAATCCGCAATTTTTGTATTTTCTCTCGGCATTTTTCCAAGATAAGAAAATGCCTCCATCTTATCCTGCTGGCTAAGCTTTGGATCAAAAACTTTGGAAACCACAGGTCCGTAAATATTGTAATCCAAATCCATAGCTTCCGGCATCCATCTGTCCGCAAGCGCTATATACAAATTCTTTTTCCCCGGCATCTTAAATACCGAGCTGATCTGACTGTGGAAGCTTGTATTTGTCTTATCCGATGGATGTGGATTCCCTAAAACCTCATAGGGTCCATGCCATGTCTCTGCCACTGCCGCCTGACTTGGATTTGGATAATAACCTGTTGTTCCACTGGTAATCAGGTAATGTTTTCCTTTCCGCTCAAAATGTGCTGTCGCTTCCCGCACCATCGGCGGATGATGCAGCGGAAAATGGGTACTGTAATATCCGGTGACATCTGTGTAATCATCCGTCAAATCTGCAATAATCGTTTCACTATGTACGCGTTCAAAAAAGTAATACCCTTTTCCATCCTCGGCAACCGCCAGATCAAAGTCTCCTGCATTCATTCCCAGCGGCCGAAGCCCTTCCTTCACTTTGGTATACGGACCTAAAATATCATCTGCTGTTAAAACCGTTTCTGTCTGGGTACCATCCTGATTCATAATCTTTAACCATGCCACAAACTTATTTGTACGTTCATTAAAAAGAATATGTGGCCGATCCATCCCTGCCGAAGGATGAAGCGATGACTTCTCATTGTCCGGTTCCGGCGGAATAATAATTCCCCTGTCTTCCCAGTTATACAAATCAGTTGACGTGTAACATCTCACACCCCAATGCCAGATATTTTTTACCGGGTCTGTGAATTCTTTGTTTTCGCCATACCAGTAATAGATGCCATCCTTATGGAAAATACTTCCCCCATGAGCCTGAATACGGTTTCCATTTGTATCAAGCCAGACCTTTCCTGGATAAAATGCTGAATAAACCATCTCATTTCCTCCTTGTATTTTTTTCATTATTTTATACTGCAATTTTACAAAAACTTCTTCTTTTACTATATCAATATATATTGATATGTGTTAAAATATATTAATAAACACAAGGGGGGTTTTTGTTATGGATGTTTTGCCTTACATCGATTTTATCAGATATTATTATCAGGCAACAAATTTACCTGTCAGTATTTTTGACCGGAAACAGCTTTTAGCACAGGGAGCCCACCATATTAAAGACTTTAACCTTCCCATGCTCCTAATGGAATGTCTTCCGGATGAACTGCCTGACCTCTGGTATACCATTACTCCCGAGCAAATGATTTTTGGCGGCATCGCAATTCCCGGTACGGAAGGTTATTTTTGCATCGGACCTGTTATGGCAGCCAGATGTTCCCATTCACAGGCCACTGCCATCCTTTCAGCCATTGGAAGAACTTCCAAAGATTTATCTGCTATGACACACTTATTCTCACAGTATGCTTTTTGTACTGTGAAAGGTTTGCTGGCAAATCTCCGTATTTTATTTTTTACCATGAATAAAGTATCCAGTCCCCCAATTGAAAAAATTACGTTCCATTGGAAAACGCTGTTTCCCAATACGCATTTTCAAGCGGTAGAATTTATAGAGCCACCTTCTACGGATGTTACAGATGTACTTCTTTCGTTTGTAAAGTATGGAAAAGTAAACGAATTAAATGAATACCTTGATAAGAATGTCATGTTTCAGTTAGAAAATGAATATCAAATAAGTAACGTTTCTACTATGCATACCATTCTGCTGGGAGCAAACATGCTAATTGGTCACACAGCTTCTGAAGCAGGAGTCGATAAAGCATTGGCAAATGAACTCATTAGCTTATATAATGAACAGATTACAAAATGTTCTGACTATACCGACCTAAATTATTTATTCCAGCAAATGATACAGGATTTCACAAAGCGTGTTGCGCAAGTGAAGCGGATTACCTATCCTTCCCTTCATGTACAGCAGGTATGCAACTACGTTTATAGTCATCTTTATGAAAAAATCACCCCGACCGTTCTTGCCGAGGTGATTCATATTACCGAGTCTTATCTGTGTGCACAGTTTAAAAAGACAACCGGAAAAACCATTACGAACTTTATTCAGGAATGTAAAATAGAAGAAGCGTGCCGCCTTTTGGAATTCTCTCCCTTAAAGTATTCCGAAATCAGTGATCTTCTGTGCTTTTCTTCCCAAAGTTATTTTTGTGCTATATTTAAAAAAATCATGCATCAGACGCCGGAACAATACCGGATGAATTATTTATCATCCCTCTATTCTTAAAATTTAGTCCCCGTCGCCATAACATAGAAAATAGTAACCAACTAAGGGCGGATGATCCCAGGGATATTGCCAATACTGTACTTAATACGATTTTTTTCATTTTCTTACTTTCTTCCTGCTAACATTTTTGCTACCAGCATTTCAAAAGTAAACGCAGTTGGATTCGGCTTTAATTCCGCTGCTACTTCTATAGATGAACCGAAATCTACAATCATCAATTCACCGGATGTGTAGGATGCCATATTGCTGTTTAAGAATACAATTGGAGCTGCCATCTCTTCCGACTTTGCCAGCCTTTTTGCATATCCGGTATATTTTAACAAGTTCTCTTCTCCACCTGTCAGCTTCGTAAAATCATCCTTTAATCCGGTATCTGTTGAACCCGGTAATACTGCATTGACACGAATTTTTTTTGCAGTAAAAAGAGACTGATATTTTGCAACCAGATAATTCATTGCCAGCTTTGAGAATGAATATCCCAGATTTCCCGGCAGATGAACAAGAACAGTCTTTTCCAATGCTGCAACTGCTTCTTCCCATCCTGCGCTTTCTACAACCGGAAGATAATGTTTTTTATTTCCTTCCTCTTCCCATCCGATGCCTGCCGTAGAAGTCATAAATGCGATGGAACTATTCTCTTTCATACGCTCTGTAAGATAGTTCTCACAAATGTATTTATTGGATATCAGATCAATTTTTACAGTAGTAAGAAAATCTGTACTTACTCCCGATACTCCTGCGATTCCGAAAAATGAATCAATCACATCCGGGATTTCAGAAAAAGCCTGGTCAATCGACTCTTTTTTACTCAAATCGGTATGTATGTATTTTGCAATACCTTCCACTTGAACTTCTGCCCAATCCAGTGCATACACGTTTGCTCCAAGCTCTACTAACATTTCTGCCGTTGCTTTTCCCATTCCGCTTGCTGCTCCTGTTACAACAACTGTTTTTCCATTGTAGCCAAAATAATCTCGCATTTCTTTTTCCCTCCTAATTATTTGTACCGGCACAATTTATGTTGTAACTTTACTAATTTTTTGCTCTTTATCATAATAATATTTGTTATTCTATATTAATATTTGTCATATAAATCCTAATAAAACCCCCTCCTTGTCCGTACAAAACAAGGGTATTCAAAGTTGTTGAGGGGCTGTTTTCGTGAGGGTACAACTTGAGGGTTTGTCGTGAGGGGCTAAACATTACAATCATAATAAAAAACAGGGTTAATCAGTTATTAGCTGGTTAATCCTGTTTCTTTTTTGAAGTGCTATTGGCCCTTCTAGCCTTCCTCTCTTATGATATTTTTGCGGAAATATTTTATACAAAGGAGGCTATATGAATAGTATCACAGATTTGCTTGACCTTGAAGATGCCAACATTTCTATCAACTCTATCGACATTGAAGGTCAAACAAAAACACTGCAAGTATGCCTTAGTCATTCAGGATTTTCATACCGGAGATCCCATCGATCTTTTACGAAGCAGACGAATGAATGTCACCGAACCATACTTTACATCAATTCCACCCGAGGAACGTAATTCTGTAAAGTATCTTATATCAGATATGTATAATCCGTACATTTCTTATGTAGATAAGTACTTTCCAAATGCTGTTCCGGTTGTGGATTCTTTCCATGTGCTTCAATGGATTACCCGCTCTATCGATAACTACATGCGACAGCTACTAAAGAAATACAAACAACGTGACAGGGAACGTCAGGAACAGTTAACCACTGACCCCTTGCATCCTGTTCAGCTTCCTATCTCTGACGAGGTATATATCCTTCAGAAATACCGCTGGCTTATTCTGTCAAATCAGTCAAACATCCGCTATCACTCAGATCTTCGCATGGACCAGCACTTTCACGTTCTAATGAACACTTACGATTATGAGGATTGGCTTTTTCGTATTGATTCTAACCTTAAAGATTTCCGCGACCTTAAGGAACAGTATGTGTTATTCAACTCACGCAATGGCGACAATCCGATTGCTGCACGTACTGAAATTGACGAATTAATAGATATCTACAAAAAATCATCATATGAAATGTTCAGAGATTTCGCCAACTTATTGGAGAAATATAAAGACCCTATCATCAACTCATTCATAATGGTTGAAAAGATTGGTAATGGAAAGATATATGACAGCCGATTATCCAATGGCCCAATCGAATCAATCAACAGAAAAGTTAAAGATCTTAAGCGGTTAAGGCGAGGCTTTCGAAATTTTGAACATTTCAGAAATCGCTTCCTCTATGCTACACGGTCAGCTCCGGTTCTAAATGGAGTATCTGATTATAATCCTGTCACATATTTTGAAGAAGATGAATTTTAAGGAGGATTCTATGGAAAACTATTGCGCTTTTAGCAAAGATCATGAATGTATACCTTCTTTAATATCAAAGTCATCTTCATTAAATACCCAATTCATTACCTGAGCCATTGTAATCTCTAATCTGTCCGGCTCCTGATATCCTAATGCTTCTGTTAAAGACCCCTGTGGGTCCATATCAATTAACAATACTTTCTTGCCCTCTCTGGCAAGTCCAACTCCTAAATTTAATGCAGTAGTTGTTTTTCCAACTCCGCCTTTCTGATTTGCACAAATAATAACTTTACTCATATGGTTTAATCTCCTTTTCTATTCTTGATTTGTTTTTTCTATCTCGATATATTTGCGATAGTATTTATTAGTTCCTTTGTTTCTAAATGTTTCCGAGGATTCTGTGATTTTTACATTCGGTAAATTCTCCATCTGTTTTTCCAACCATTCCATATCCTCTTTCGTTCCTTGCAATCTCATCTTTACCATGTCATCACCTCCCGGCTTATCCGGATATATGACCATATGAGCTGCACTTAACGCTGTGTGTCCCAATTCTCTTCTCTCCTTTCGTTTTGTTTTGTCAACCATTCGCATTTCGTAGACCTAACCTATAATCCGTATACTTTTTCGAATATACGAAAAAAGGACTTTTCCTAAGAATTTCTTAGAAAAAGTCCTTATATTTAAGGTTATATTCTGTTTGCAAAAATACTACAAATCCGTCAGTTGAGACCATATTTCTTCATATCTCGTTAGAAATTTGTTGCACCTAGCGTTGCACTAGGCACTCTCCCGAATCCCGCAAACCCTTGATTTTACTGGGTTTTTACTACTTCTCCTGACGCATGGTCGGGATTTCTAATCTCACACATTCGATAGAATTTATTTCCCTTTATTAAAACACTTTACAATCCTTTGTCAGTTGCCATATAAGCCTTTAAAACTGATTACGACTCTCGAAATTGTCGTACTCTTGTCGTACAGCACATAATTTGTCGTACTCACTTTCAAATCCAAATCGGACTCTCTCCTAAAATACGTCTATCTTATGTGCTAACTGTTCGATTGCTTCATGTTTCTTTGTTTCGGTGACTTCTGCATAAATGTCCATTGTAGTCTCAATATTCGCATGGCCCATGATGGACTGAATCACCTTTAAATTTGTTTCATTCTCACAAAACCTTGAGCAAAAGGTGTGCCTCAAATGATGGCATGAGAAATGTGGTATCAAAAGCGGCTCTCTGTGTTCTCTTGCTGCCTTTACCACTTCTTCTGCGTTGTACGATTCATAAATACGCTTGATTGCCCGGTTAATAGCCTGCGGATTATGTACGTTTCCAAAGCGGTTCGTAAAAATAAAGCCTTTCATACCGTCAATTTCCGTTTCATTAAATCCGTTTTCCTGCTGTTCATTCCACTCTTTCTGCAGTGCTTCATAAACAGCATCCATCATGGGGATAATGCGTATTCCTGCTTCTGTTTTTGGTAGGGATATAGAAAACGTACACATGGGATGTTCTTTGTAGCCTCTGCTGTAATAAACTAAGCTGTGATTGATGTTAATCAACCGTTTCTCAAAATCTACATCTTCCCATCTGATACCGATAGCTTCTCCGATACGGCATCCTGTTCCAAGTAAAAACTTAAAAATACTCAGCCAGCGGTCAAACTTCGGATTGTCCTCTATATATCGGATAAAGGCCCGTTGTTGCTCCAACGTCAAAGCATGGCGAACTCCATGATTTTTCCCAGGCAGTTTTTTTATCTGTGCCATGACACCATCACTCGGATTTGTCCGGATAATATTATCCCGCAATGCTAATTGAAAGGTCGGATGAAGTACCGTATGAATTGTTTCCAGCGTGTTAATCTGCATTTCCTTGTCCTTTATCAAATGTTGATAGAACTGCAGAACATCTGAAAATTTTATCCCGGCAATCTTCTTCCTTCCAAAGCCGTCCCTGACAAAACGATTATACATATATTTATAGTTCGTCATCGTTGTATCTCTAAGCTCTGCTTTCGTAGAGATATATCTGTCAAAGACGAAATTGATTGTCGCACTTCCGGCAACATATGTATCCAATCCGTCTAACTGGTCTTTAATCAGTTGTTCTTCCCGCTCCCGCAGCGTCTTAATGTCTTTGGAATAAATACTCTTTCGCCGTCCCTCCGGATCGGTGTAAGTATATACATATTTCCCATCACATTTACGCTGTGTTTCACCTTTTCTTAAAACCCTCCCTTTGTTATCTTTCCTTGATTGTGCCATTATAGCTCCTTTCACAAGGAAAGAGTTTTCGCATTGACTACTCTGAGGATTCTTCCATTTGATATTGCAGTTCAATTCCTCTTTGCAGCATTTCTGTTATAGTCATGCCATGTTTGGACGCATATTCTCTAAGTTTTGCGGCTTCTTCATCTGTCAGCTTCAGTCCAAACAAATTGTTTTTTGGATTGTTCGACTTCGGCCGTCCCATTTTCGCCACATCATACACCTCCATCCATTACATTTCATATTATACTTTTTGTTTAACGCAAAGTCAATACTTATTTTTTGTTATGCGCAAAATCTTTCCTTTATTCTCTTACACGAAATGTTTCAAGGTATTGGTCAAATGTATCCAGATCCACTAATACCATTCTGTCTATTTTTAAAATAGCTCCGGCATCCTTTGCCAATGCCTGGAACTTATTCATTCCCATGCTATACATCTCTGCACCTTCTTTATATCTTACCAATCTTTTCTTTTCTAATTTTTTAGGCGTTCTCTGCATTACATCATTCTCCTCTACATATATAGCTTCACTGTCATTACTTTTCTAAAAATCCCGCAGGCGGCTGTCGGGGAACAGCCTCATTGGTATCCCACCATCTTTTCAGACCGGAGCAGCCTCTCCGGAAGTATCATTATCAGAAACAGTATCTTCGCCCCCCAAAGTTCCCACTCTCTGCTCGCAGCATGATATTTCTTCGCTCCAATCCATCCACCTTTTATTTCTTCTCTTTCTATATGTCCAAACTTTACGACACGATGTCGCAAAGTCAAAATTGATGTTCCGATCATCCTGGCGTATCTGCCGCCCGGCTCCACTGTTTCCTTACGTCCTGCAGGATAAAATATTCGATTATCAAGGTGCAGTGCTTTCAGGGGCAGGAATAGAAAGGGAATATTCCTGTTCCAAAACTTAAAGCCGGATTTTAAAATCCAGAATTTTCGTAATTAACTTTGTTTCCAGCCGCCTTTTCATGTATTCATCGGTCACATAATAGATTCTCCCAAACTCATCCTTATATTCTCTCTTGCACTCACTGTTGATAAATGGCTGAAAATAAGAAAGTATCTGATTGATTGCTTCGGCGTCACCTTCGATAGCGGCCTGGATAGTTTCAAACTCCGGCATTTCTCTGTGTTTCTTTGATTTCATATGTAAATCACTCCATCAATTTTCTCAAAAGCCTTAAAGAATCATCCTTATGATAATGTATAGTACTCTGCACCAATTTCAGACATTCAGCAATTTCTTTCTCTGTCATATCCAGAAAATAAAGCATCAGAATAATTTCCCGCTTTTTCACAGGAAGTTTTTTCAGCGCCATGCTGATCCACTCGTCACGGACAGGAACCTGCCTGCCCATAACAGTGAAATAATCTGCCATATCATAATCATCACAGCAATACAGAGTATCCAGGTCTTTCTGCAGAAGTTCAGAAAATATCACTTCCCGCTCTCTTTGCCGATTTAGCTCATCAAAATAATTTAACGCCTCGCCATGCAGAACTTTGATACAATAAGTACAAAATTTTCTTCGCACTATTTCTTTTTCCTGACAATTCAGTTTCAAAGGGGATCACCTCCCCTCTGCATAAAGCCTTAGTAAAAGATGCCTGATCTTCCCTTTCACAGCTAGGACAGGACGGAAACTGATAAAAAATCGAAAAAGCAGAAAATTTTTAAAAATCTTTTCCAACTCTTTCTAAACTTCTTATCAAATTTTCCACTTGAGTATTGGTGGCCGCAAATCTCCCTGTTTCCACAAGAGGCACACCATTTTAAACAAACAAAAAATGCCAGGGAGTTCTTGGAACTTCCTGGTATCATATTGAACGTAATGAGAATTTATATTATGATATATGTGATACATATCAAAACTATAATAATATGGCTAAAAAGCCACAAGTACAGTGCATACATTCTTAAAAATCTATATTTATAAAAAAGAACCTGCCCATGATTCCCCTAATAGCAATTCACAGACAGTATTAAGAACCTTACTGTAAAAAGCTTTTTTTATATGCCTTCAGTAAGGTGATTAGATAGTATTCAGAACAAATATTTTACTATTTTGTAAAGAAGCGGAAATAATAGATTCATTTCTATTACTCCCGCCCTTTTTTTGTACACGGTAAATTCCCAGTACCATGCTAGTTTACTCGCTCCATGAGATAATAACTCCAGAAAACTACAAGTTTTTTAAAGGAGTTAGTGCCATGGATAAAATCACACATCAGGTCCGTGCAGAGCACTGGGCCAGGATCCTGAATGAATGTATGAACAGCGGGATATCAAAGACCGCCTGGTGCCGGGCAAACGGGATCTCTGAGAAACAGTTCTTTTACTGGCAGCGCATCCTGCGCCGGGAAGCTTATGAAGCATCTCAGAATTCATCCCTGCCCACAGTTGCAGAAAAAGGACAAGTGTCTGCTGTTCAGCAGGCGGTATCTTTCGCCGAGATCAAACTTCCTGCTGTATCGCCAGATGCATCATCCGTTTTCCATCCGGATCTTGTGATCCGGAAAGGGAAACTTGTCCTAGAGATCTCGAATTCAGCCTCGGCAGAACTGCTCTCCCGGATAGGAGGGATCCTCCATGCTGAATAACGCATCCGGATTCCAGAAGGTTTACATTGCTGCCGGTTATACGGATCTGCGGCGCGGCATTGACGGGCTGGCATCCATTGTGAAATTCAACTTTCAGCTGGATCCATACGAAAAGGATATCCTCTTCCTGTTCTGCGGAAGACGCAGTGACCGCATCAAAGGGCTTGTATGGGAAGGGGACGGATTCCTTCTTTTATTAGAATAGAATTATTATTCGAGATAATCTCTTGGAAAGTCCAGAAATT
>OBYK01000316.1_pt1 | contig 27542 bp, 22 predicted proteins | sample 1476721 | NCBI WGS metagenome assembly OBYK01 (sample SAMEA2580191, study PRJEB22360) | human gut metagenome | biome: human gut; feature: human-associated habitat; material: faeces | place: Denmark | collected 2008/2010
GCCGCCGGCCGCGCTGGCGGCCAGCCGCGGGGGCCCCAGCCGCATCGGCATCGGCCGTCGCATGGTTCGCAGCCCAACGAAGGTTCTCGACCGTACCGGCAATACGCGTGAGCGAATTCTCGGCACCCTCCAGGCGCTCCCAGGAGAAGTCGAGCGGCGAGCGATAGCTCGTCTGCAGCATCAACAGGCGCAGGGCCGCGGCAGAGTGCTGCTCGAGCACCTCGGCCAGCGTAAAGAAGTTTCCGAGCGACTTGGACATCTTCTCGCCGTCAACCAGCAGCATGCCCGTGTGCATCCAGGTGTTGGAGAAGCCCTGGTGCCAGGCGCAGGTGGCCTGGGCGCACTCGTTCTCGTGATGCGGGAAGGCAAGATCGGAGCCGCCGCCGTGGATGTCGATCGGGGTGCCCAGGTAGCGATGCACCATGGCAGCGCACTCGGTGTGCCAACCGGGACGGCCCTCGCCCCAGGGACTCGGCCAGCTGGGCTCGCCGGGCTTGGCGGCCTTCCACAGGGCAAAGTCGAGCGGGTCGTTCTTGTCCTCGTTCTCCTCGATACGCGCACCAACCATAAGGTCATCGATGTTGCGGCCCGAGACCTGGCCATAGTTGGGATCGCTGCGCACGGCAAAGTACACGTCGCCGTTATCGGCGGCGTAAGCATGGCCCTGCTCGATGAGCGTCTTGATCATGGAGATCATGGGGCCGATTTCCTTGGTGGCGCGGGGGCGCACATCGGGATCGAGCACGTTGGCGGCGCGCATGACGCCGATGAACTTGTCCGAGAACTCCGTCGCGACCTCGGCGGCCGTGCGGCCCTGCTCGTTGGCGCGCTTGATGATCTTGTCGTCGACATCGGTGAGGTTCTGGGCGAACGTGACCTCGTAGCCGCTCGCGATGAGCCAGCGTCGAATCACATCGAAGCTGATGAACGTGCGGGCGTTGCCGATGTGAATGTTGTCGTAGACCGTGGGGCCGCACACGTACATGCGGACCTTGCCGGACTCGATGGGCTGGAACTCTTCCTTTTTATGGGTAGCGCTGTTATAGATACGCATTCGTTACTCCTTAACGGTTTTCTGTAGCAGGCAGACGGCCCAGGCACCAATTCCCTCGCCCTGACCTTCCCAACCGAGCTTTTCGGTCGTGGTGGCGGCGACGCCCACGTTTTCGACGTCAACGCCCAGGGCATGGGCCAGGTTGGCGCGCATGGCATTGCGATGCGGGGTGATCTTGGGCTGCTGGCAGGCAATGGTGCAGTCGGCATCGACAAACTCAAAGCCCAGCTCGCGCGCATAGTCCATTACGCGGGCAAGCAGCACCATCGAGTCGGCACCCTCGTAGGCGGGATCGGTGTCGGGGAACAGCTTGCCGATGTCTCCCCCGCGGCAGGCGCCCAGAATGGCGTCGGCCAAGGCGTGCGCGAGCACATCGGCATCCGAGTGGCCCAGCAGGCCGCGCTCGTAGGGAATGTCAACCCCGCCGATGATACATCGACGCCCCTCCACCAGACGGTGAACGTCGTAGCCATGGCCAATGCGCAGGTTACTGAACATGGGGAAGGTCCTCTCCCTCGGCCATGTGACCGAGCAGAATCGCGGTTACGGGACGCAGGTCCTCGGGCACCGTCACCTTAAGGTTATCGCGCGGGCTCTGGACGCAGCGGACGCACCCACCCATGCGCTCGACCAGTGACGAATCGTCCGTGCCGATAAAGCCCTCGGCAATCGCCGCGGCATGGGCGCGCTTCATGGCGTCGACGCTAAAGATCTGCGGCGTCTGCGCGGCCCAGTACAGCTCGCGCGGCGGCGTCTCGACGATGTTGTCGCCATCGACAATCTTGAGCGTGTCGATTGCGGGCTGGCCGCACACGACACCGTCGAGGGCACGGTCGCTCACGAGCACGTCGATAGCGTGGTCGATGGCCTCGGTCGTAATGAGCGGACGAGCGCCATCGTGAATGGCGACGTATTCAAAGCCCGCCGGCACCGCGTGCACGCCTGCGCGGGTGGAATCCTGGCGGGTATCGCCAGCATCGGCAAAGCTGATGGGCGTGTCATAGTCAAACGGGTCGATGGCCAGGCGGCGCATCTCGGCACGACGCTCGGCGGGACACACCACCACAATGTGGCCGACCTTATCGCTACGGTCAAACGCGCGGATGGACCAGCTCATAAGCGGACGGCCCGCTACATTGACGAGCTGCTTGCCACCGGGGTTACCAAAGCGCTGGCCGCTGCCACCGGCAACGACCACGGCGCATACGGGCGCCATTATGCGTTCCCCTGTTTGGTGCCCTTCATGCGGTACAGGGAGTCCGCAAGAATGGCAGGGTTGTTAACGCCAAAGTCGCCAAGGCGCTCCGGATCCTCGCTGATGTCGTCCATGAGTTCCTGCAGCGAACCGTACTCGTCGACGATCTTCTCGGCCACGCCGTCGCGCACGACGGACACGCGCGAAAGCGTGCGCAGGCCCAGCGGCGTCATGACGGAGTCCTCGTCCAGGTCGTCATAGCCCAGAACTGCCGCCACATGCTGCGGGTCGGACAGGTCCTTAGGCGTCATGCGAGCGAGCTCTGCACGAATCTTCTCGGCGTTTGCCTCGGAGGAATCGCTCGCGTAGTCGCGGATCATCAGGTCGTATTCGGTATCCATGCTGGAACCGGCGAGCTGCTCGAGCTGCATCTGCACGAGCTTGCCCTGGTTGCCCAGCTTGACGATGCAATCCTTAAGCTCGGTCTTTGCCTGCTGCATGATCTCGAAGCTCGAGAAAATACCGGTAATGTCGGCGAGCGTAACGTAGTCGTCGAGCTCGAGGGCCGTCAGGCGCAGCAGGGAGCGGTCGAGCGACTGACGGGTGGTCTGGAGCGTGGCGACGAGCTGGTTGACCGAGCTCATGATGGTGGTGACGGGCTGGATCTCGTAGCTCTTGCCGTGAACGTACACGTTAACGACGGCACGACGGGCCGAGACCGAGATCACGATGGCATCGGTGAGCACCGACATGCGAGCGGCGGTGCGGTGACGCATGCCCGTCTCGCTCGTGGCAAGCGAGGGATCGGGATTGAGGTGGAAGTTGGCGCGCAGGATCTGGGTGAGGTCGCCGTCGATGACGATGGCACCGTCCATCTTGGAGAGCTCGAACAGACGGTTCGAGGTGAACGAAATGTTGAGCGGGAAGCCGTCGTTACCGGCAGCGAGCACGTTTTCGGTGTCGCCGACGCAGATAAGGGCGCCCAGGTGACCGGCGATGATCATATCGAGGGCGGTGCGGATCGGCTGACCAGGTGCCGTCAGGCGGATTGCCTGTTCCATACGCTTTTGCAGCTCGTTCTTATCCAAGGCATCGCTCCCATCGTATACGCTCCATAAACGCTAAATAGTTTCTCACGGTTTGTCCCTGCGGCGCTTGCGAAATCCAATGCTTACAGAATGAGCGAACACCGCTTAGGTAGCTCATTTGGGACGAGGCTCTCTTGACTGCTCATGTGGTAGCATCGGGTCTCATATAAATGAGGGAGTAGTCGTGTAATCGGGTTCGCCCGCAGAGAGGGAGCCAGACTATGGGACTCGCAGAGCTCGTGTTGCTCGCCGTTGGCCTTTCGATGGACGCCTTTGCCGTTTCCGTCTGCAAGGGCCTCGGCATGAAAAAGATCAACCTTAAAGTCGCCGTGGTACTCGGCCTTTTCTTTGGCGGCTTTCAGGCCGGCATGCCCGTGATCGGATGGGCACTCGGCAGTCAATTCATGGGCATCATCGGGCCCATCGACCATTGGATCGCCTTTATCCTTTTGGCCTTTATTGGCAGCAAGATGCTGTGGGAAGCCTTTACCGAAGACGAGGATGAGGACGAAGGCGACGGCAAGGATACCGAGAATATTGACCTGGTAGAATACCTGATTCTCGCCATCGCCACCTCGATTGACGCGCTCGCCGTGGGTATCTCGTTTGCGGCGCTCTCGGTCGACATCGTTCCAGCTGTATCGCTTATCGGCGTCACAACGTTTATCTTCTCCGTCGCCGGCGTAGCGATCGGCCACACCTTTGGCGCGCGCTACGAAAAGCCTGCCACCATCGTGGGCGGCGTCGTGCTCATCCTCATCGGCCTCAAGATTCTGCTTGAGCATCTGGGGATCCTCGCGATATAAAAAAAACGCCTCTCATAAGCCAACGTCAATGTAGGAGTCTCATGCAGAGTTTTGCATAATGCCTATTCGTGCAGACTTTTGCATGTCATACTGATATGCAAAAGTCTGCACGTTAGGAGATAGCCGTGTATACCCTTCCCATCACCACACCGCGCCAAGCTGGCATCTACGTGCGCCAGGCACGCGAGACTCAGGGTCTCACCCGTGCCGCCCTCGCCAAAAAGGCCGGTGTTTCGGAGCGCCTGCTCGCATCGCTCGAGCTAGGAGACGCCACCGGCATTCGACTCGACAAGTTGCTGGCGATTTTCGACGCTCTTGGACTGGTACTCGCAGCACAAGGGGATATCGACGAAGCGAAAAACGAGCGACCAGTCGACGCCCCGCATGCCAATCCGCTGCCTCGCAGCATCCCCAGGCGCCATCACACTCAACGTCCTCATCATCGCAACCGTCGTAGTACCGCCATTCCGGCTCTTCCAGATACCCCCTTTACATCCGCACTCTACGACGAGGTCTTCGCCGATTTCGCCATGTCCAATCTCGGAGTCTCGATTGCCGCAAACGCATCTAGCCAAACCATGCCCGAAGGGAAATAGCCAATGGCCAGAACATCACTTCGAACCATTATTTGCGGCGTGCCTGCTGGAACGCTCACGCAAGATGAGAACGGTCTTATCAGCTTTACCTACGATCATGACTATGACGGGCCAGCCCTATCGACCAACATACCCGTATCGAATCGCACATACGGACAACAGGTCATGAATCCGTACCTGTTTGGCCTTCTACCCGACAGCGAGGACCAACGAAAAGCAATTGCCGCCGAATTCGACGTTAGGCCCAACAATCCCGTTGCGTTGCTCAGCCATATCGGACTCGACTGTCCGGGCGGAGTGCAGTTTTGTGCCGAAGAAGATGCCGACGCCGTCCTGCATCGCGCTGGCGAATACCGCCCTATAGACGACCACGAAATTGCTCTTCGTCTCAAGTCGATCAGAAATGACCGCGATGCATCGTGGATGGGTCTAAATGAAAGTTGGTCACTTGGAGGCAACCAGGGCAAGTTCGCGCTCGCGTTCATAAACGGCCGCTGGTGCGAATGCATGGGCTCCTCGCCCACGACGCATATTTTCAAAAATGGCGTTATCGGATTTAAACTCGAGGCTCTCAATGAGTTTATCTGCATGAAAAGCGCCCAGCGCGCCGGCATCGCAACGGCAAACGTCGAATATCGTATGTTTGAGGACGAACCTGCCCTCATTGTTGAGCGCTATGACCGCGTGAAAGTCAAAGACGGAACGATCAGGCGCCTACATCAAGAAGACCTCTGTCAGGCACTTGGGGTGATGCCCGCCCAAAAGTACACGGCAGACGGCGGCCCGACCACACGCGACATTCAAGAGCTCCTCGTAAATACGAGCCACCATCAACTTAACCTGTATCTGTTTACGCAGATACTTTTCTTTAACGCCATCATCGGCGCACCGGATGCGCACGCGAAAAACTATTCCCTGCTCCTTGGAAACGACGGCGCAGCCATGATGGCTCGAATGTACGATGTCGCGTCGGGTTTGGCGTATGAGCGCATGCGCCGCCGGGCGCGCCTTGCCATGAGCGTTGGCGGCGAAAATCGTGTGGGGTGCATCGGTCCAGGCGCTATCCGCCGATACCACGGTATGGGCGACCCCACGCTGGAGGCGACGCTCACCGATGCCGGGCTATCCGAGAAGTTTTGCTTTGCGACCATGATGGACCTCGCCTACGAGGTACCCATTTGCATGGAAGAGGTCATGGACGAATACGCCGACCTGCCCGGCATGGCGGACCTGCGCGAGCATATGCTCGACCCCGTCCGCGAAAACTGCCAGCGCACCCTCGACCTCATCAGGGCAGAAATGGACTAGGTGGCCGTAATTTCGCAATTATCAAACAGAGGAGAGGGGGCACCCGTCGCAAAAGCTCGGATGCCCCCTCTCGTAATGTCATTTGCAATCCGCTGGCACGTGGCTCGGACTGCTGCTAGCGCAACCTTTACGCAGCGAGGCGCTTGAGGACGTCGATGAGCAGCTCGTAGAAGCGCTCGGCAGAAGCAAGTTCCATGCTCTCGTCCGGGGTGTGGACATCGGAGAGCGTCGGACCCACGGCGATGGCGTCCAGGCCGTGCAGGGCCTCGGCAAACAGGCCACACTCAAGGCCGGCGTGAATGGACTCGATGCGCAGCTCGGAGCCAAAGAGCTCGCGATAGCTCTCGACAAAGACGTCGCGGACCGGCGAATGCTCGGCATAGCTCCAGCCGGGATACTCGAACTCGAACTTGGCGTCGAAGCCCAGGACATCGGCCAGCGTCTGCAGGCGGTCCTTGAACTCGTTCTGCAGCGAGGTGATCGAGGAGCGCGGGGACAGCATGATCTTGACCTGGTCGTCAGAAGTGGCAACCACACCGATGTTGGAGGAAACCTCGACGGAGCCGTCGGTGGCGACGTTGCGGCGAATCACGCCGTTAGGGGCAAGACGCAGGGCGCGGATGAGGGCAAGCGCGGACTTCTGGTCCATGGCCTCGACCTCGGCGTCGTCGGCGATCTCGACGGTGCAGGTAAAGCCGGGGTCGAAGACCTCGAGCTCGGCGGTGACGTCGGCGATGATGCCCTGGGCGATCCGGGCCGCGGCCTCGGCGGCAGCGTGATCGGCATAGACCAGAACGGCCTTGCACTCACGGTTGATGGCGTTGTCCTTGGTGCCGCCGTTAAAGCTAACGATGGCGGGCTCGCCGGCAACCATCAGGCGGTCGATGATGCGGGCCATGATGAGGTTACCGTTGCCGCGCTCCAGGTTGATGTCGGAGCCGGAGTGACCACCCAGCAGGCCAGAGATGTCGAGCGTGAGGGTGCTACCGGTCTTGTGCTCGCGCACGATGGGGCAGGTGTAGGTAACGACGACGCCGCCGGCGCAGCTGACGGTTGCCACGCCCTCTTCCTCGGAGTCAAGGTTAATCATGGTGCGGGCGCTAATCTGGGACTTGTCGAGCGTCTCGGCGCCGACCAGGCCAGTCTCCTCGTCAGTGGTGAATACGCACTCGAGGGCGGGGTGAACGATCGAATCGTCATTGAGAACAGTGAGCATCAAAGCGACGGCGATGCCGTTGTCGGCACCCAGCGTGGTGCCGTTGGCGGTAAGGACGCCGTCCTTGACGACCAGGTCGATACCATCGGTCGTAAAGTCGTGCTCAACGGAGCCCAGCTTGTCGCACACCATGTCGATGTGGCCCTGCAGCATCACGGTCGGGGCATTCTCGGCACCGGCAGATGCAGGCTTGCGAATGATGACGTTGTAGACCTCGTCCTGGTACACGTCGAGGCCGCGCTCCTTGGCAAACGCAACCAGGAAATCGCTGATGCCCTTCTCGTTGCCAGACCCACGGGGGATCGCGCTGACCTCCTCAAAGAAATGGAACAGCTGGGCGGGCTCGTAGCCGGTAATCTTGTAGTCCATGGTGCCTCCTTGGCGCAACTGGTTAGACAGTAAGACATGCGACTTGTATATTCCCAGACTTTGCGTGCATAAACCAGTCGAAAACGCCGAGCGCCCTCGCATCATCGGCTAACGGTGGACAGCACAGCGTAACGGTCACAACTTCCGCAGCTCTACAAATCGAGGCGCCCTTGCCAGAGCGCCTCGATTACACGTATCAAATTGTCGCCACGCCCTACAGTGCGCCGGAACCGGCTTGCATCATGCCGCCGGGGCCCGAGCTCACGCCACTGCTCACAGGCGCGGCGTTGCCGGTGTGCGGTGCCGCCGGGGCGGTATCGCCACCGAGCGTGCCCGCCGGACGCGGTGCCGGGATCTCGCCCGTGCCGTGGCTAAAGACAAACTTGCCATCGGCCACGTCGCACAGGACGGTATCGCCCTCGCCCCACTCGCCGGCCAGAAGCTCCTCGGACAACGGGTCCTCGATGAGCTTTTGAATGGCACGGCGCAGCGGACGCGCACCGTTGGTGAGGTCGGTGCCCTCGGCCACGATCTTGTCATAAGCCGCATCGGTGAGCTTGATGTTCATACCGTTGGCAATCAAACGCTGACGCAGGTCGTCCACCAGCAGGTGCGCGATCTTGGTGAGATTCTCACCCGAGAGCTTCTGGAACACCACAATGTCGTCGATACGGTTGAGCAGCTCGGGGCGGAACAGGCGCTTGAGCTCGCCCATCGCGCGGCCGCGGATCTCACTCGAGGTAAGACCCTGCTCGCCCGTGGTACCAAAGCCCACACTTGCATCCTGCGCGATCTCGCGGGCGCCCACGTTTGACGTCATGATGATCACGGTATTGCGGAAGTCGACCGTCTTGCCCTGGCTATCAGTCAGGCGGCCCTCCTCCAGCACCTGCAGCAGGATGTTGAAGATATCGGGGTGCGCCTTCTCGATTTCGTCGAACAGCACGACCGAGTACGGGTGGCGACGAACGGCCTTAGTGAGCTGACCGCCCTCGTCGTGACCGACGTAACCCGGAGGGCTACCGATGAGCTTGGAAACCTCGAACTCGCTACCGAACTCGGACATGTCGAAGCTGATGAGCGCGTCCTTGCTGCCAAAGAGGTACTCGGCAAGTGTCTTGGCGAGCTCGGTCTTGCCCGTGCCGGTGGGACCCAGGAAGATAAAGCTGCCGCCGGGGCGACGCGGATCCTTGAGCGGTGAGCGGCTGCGGCGCACGGCCTTGGCAACGGCCTCGACAGCCTCATCCTGACCGATGATGCGCGTCTTGAGCACGCTTTCGGCCTGCAGCAGGCGACGGCTCTCGCTCTCGGTAAGCGAGGACACCGGCACGCCCGAGGTCACGGACACGATATCGGCGATCTGGGAGACATCGATGGTGAGCGGGCTGGCGTCGAGCTCAGCCGTCCAGGCAGCCTTGGCCTCGGCGAGTTCAATCTCGGCAGCCTTCTGCTGCTCGGTGATCTCGGCAGCCTTGTTCATGTCGTCGCTCTCGGTGGCCTCCTGCGCGGCGGCCTTGAGCTCCTCGATGCGATGCTCGGCCTCGCGCACCGGCTCGGGCGCGCGATTCGCGGCGATGCGAGCGCGGGCACCGGCCTCGTCAATGAGGTCGATGGCCTTATCGGGCAGGAAGCGGTCCTGGATATAGCGGTTGGAGAGGTTCGCGGCGGCTTCGATGGCACCTTGCGTGTAGCGCACGTGGTGGTGCTCCTCGTAGCGCGGCTTGAGCGCAGTCAGAATCTTGACGGTGTCCTCGACACTCGGTTCCTCGACATCGATAGTCTGGAAGCGACGCTCGAAGGCCGGGTCCTTGGTGAGGTACTTGCGGAACTCCTCGGCCGTGGTGGCGCCGATAATCTGGAAGGCACCGCGCGCAAGCACAGGCTTGAGCATGGAGCTCGCATCGATGGAGCCCTCGGCAGAACCGGCACCGATGATGGTGTGCATCTCGTCAATAAATAGGATGACGTCGTCAGCTTCGGTGGCCTCCTGGATCACGTTCTTGAGGCGCTCCTCAAACTCGCCGCGATACTTGGCACCCGCCACGAGGCCCGGCAGGTCGAGCGTCCAGATATTCTGGTTCATGAGGTTCTCGGGCACGTTGCCGGCAGCAATCTGCTGCGCCAGGCCCTCGACGATGGCCGTCTTGCCCACGCCGGGGTCGCCCAGGATAAGCGGATTGTTCTTAGTGCGGCGCGAAAGGATCTCCATCATGCGCTGGACTTCCTTTTCGCGACCAATTACTGGGTCGAGCTCGCCGTCGCGCGCCTTCTGCGTGAGGTTGGTCGCGAACTGCTTAAGCGTATCGGTGCCACTCCCCTTTTGCTGAGAGGCATCCGAGCCGCTAAAGAACGGCAGGGCCGCACGAGAACCTCGCCGCTAGAGCACGGCGGGCCCGCGCCGGGACGACCAGCACCGGCGCCGGCGAGCGGACGCTTCTTGTCCTGATCCTTGGCGGTGAGTTTCTCGATAGCCTTTTTGATGGAGGCGGACGACACACCCAGGCGCATGAGGATGTCCATGGCCATGCCGTTGCCCTCTTCGACGATGCCGATCAGCAAGTGCTCGGTCGACACGTAGGTCTGATTGTTTTCACGCGCCACGCGGAAGGAGCGCTCCATCACGCTGATGACGAGCGGCGTAAAGGCGAGCTTGGCCGCCTCGGTCTCCTCACTGGGCTCGGGAACCGTGGTCTGGACCTCTTTAAGGGTATCCATGATGTCAACGTAGGAGATGTCGAGCGAACGCAGTGCCTCGGCGGCAATGCCCTCGTCCTCCTTGGCGAGCGCAAGCAGCAGGTGCTCGGTGCCCACCTTATTTGAGTGAAGATCGAGCGCCTCTTGCTTGGCCATGGACATGACCTTACGCGCACGATCGGTAAAACGGTCTAACATGCTAGTTCCTCTTAGACGAGCTAGTTTTTCAAACGCAAAGCGCCACTCGTGGCGGCGCTTTGGTCTCTTTACCCATATGGAGTATATGTTAACCGCTGGGGGCTTTTCCGCATTCAGCCATACGACAACGTCTACAAAAAAGGAATCGCCGGGTGCGGCGGGCGCTCTAGGTTAGAGGCTGTTACCTAGCAGGCGGGCTCGGCGTCCATGCTCTCGGCAACGTCATTGACGGCAACGGCAACGGGAGTGCCAGGCATGCGCACGAGCTCCATATGCTGCTCTTCAAAGACGGTTCCCATGGGGAAGGCACGGCGGAAGACAAAGCGAGCAACCGGACCAGCCACCAGCAGGTTCCAGGGCAGGGCCATGATAAAGTTGCGCGGAATGTTGACGAGCCACATCATCGGCAGCGCCTGCAAACTGGCAAGCGGGCCGCCGGGCATATGGAACAGGCCTTCGCACGCGCCGTAGAGCGACATAATGATGACCATGGGGACGACCATGCAGGAGCTGACGGCGAGCGTCATGGCAAGCGGAGAGCTCTTGCCCGGCGTGACCAGGAATTTAAAGGCGAAACCCTTGGCAAGGGGGCTGGCAACAAACCAGTCGCAGCACATGGCAAAAATGTAGGCAACGGGGAAGCCGAGCCACGCGGCGGCAACAACCTCGCCGTTGATGGCCCCATGCTGCAGGGCAACGTTGTAGATGCTCATCCAGAGCACCATGCAAAAGCACATGATAAAGGTGAACAGCAGGCTCTCTCGTTTGTTGATAGGCATAAAGGGCAAAATCCTTTCTGTGTTACGCCGCGGCACCACGCAACAAAAACGGGCGGGCAAGATGGAGCTGTTGGGACTTCATCTCGCCCGCCCGTGGTACGTGCGTCTGCGACTACTTATGTGGTGGAACCAGCCTAGCACGAAACGCATGCGCTTCGTAAGCGTTGAGTTTATGAAGATGCAGGGCACCAATAATCCCCCGACCCCATAAGTTGCGGTGGAATACGGACTGTTTTGACCCTTTAAGCAGCAATTCAGTCCCTATTTCACCGCAACTCATTTGGTGCAAAGTAACCTGTTCCCCTTGCACCAATTAGCTGGTGTGGCGCCAGCGAGGGTCGGTGAGCGTACGCGCCACACCCAGGCCAACAGGCAAAAACGCCACGATGAGCACTGCACGCACAAACCAGCCGAGCATATTGACCGTGTCGAAGGTGCACATGTAATACATCGAGCGATACAGATACAAGCCCGGCACCATAATGACAATCGATGGCACCGTGAGGGCGATACGTGGATAGGTGAGCTTGATTTCGGCTAAGCTCGCGAGCAGCCCTGATACCAGCGCGCCGATAAACGCCGCCGCCTCGGGAGGCATACCCGCGCTCATGCCCAAGAAGGGAAACAGCGTCGGTGCATCGACAAGGGTAAGACGCAAAGTATTGGATACTGCACCGATGAGCCCTGCCGCCGCTGCCATCTTTACCGGGCTGTTGAACATGACCGAGAATCCAAACACGCCGACAAAGCTCATCACCACGCGCAAGAACGTAAGAGCAAGCGGCGAGAGGCCAAGCGGGGCAAAGTCGTCCGGCGCCAGGCCCACACACTCGGCAACCATCCAACCTACGAGCGTCGCCATCACAATAATCGAGACGGCATATGACAGACGTTCGATACCACTCCTCATGTCGAGCTTAGCGATGTCGAGTCCCGCTGTGATGAGGGGAAAGCCGGGAATCACAAAGAGCATGGCGCCGATATAGCCTTCTTGGTGCGACATCGCCCCCGGTATGACCTGGCCAAGGCCGAGCAATGCCAGCAGATACGAAACGCACGCGAGCGCAACGCCGGTCGTCAGCGCGCTGAACTGACCAAGGCCTTGCCTGAGAATATGGGAGCGGGCAAAGTTGCCGACACCCGCGCCCACGAACGCGCATGCCATCTCAATAGGACCGCCACCAAGTAAAAAGACAAAGGCGCCACAGGCGCAGGCCGCCGCAAGGCCCTGTTGCCAAGGCGCGTAATCAGGTTTTGAACTCTCAACGGTCTTGAGCATCTCGTGATACTCGTGCACCGTAAAACGGCGACCATAGGTCTCGATTTCCTTGAGGAAACTCTCCATCATCCAAATGCGATGGGTATTGACGCCCGTTGTGGGCAGGCTGACGACCTCGTTAAAGCAGTGGCCATCTTCGATGCAGGTACACTCAAACGATAGGAGACTCAAGTCGACGTGGATGGTGACACCGAGTACGGCGGCGACTCGATTCATGGTATCGCGTACACGCCAGGCACCCGTTCCGCTCGCGAGCATAAGCATACCGGTGCGGCAGATGATGGATGATTTATCGGTGAGCGGCGCATCGACGGCAAGTTCATCGCCTGCCGTCACGATCTGGTGCCAGTCAGTTTTCATATGGAGCGCGCCGGCACGGACACCGTGGTGCATGGGGGCTCTCGAAAGCAGCGAGTTAAGGCGCGAAGACTGTGGGAACTCCGTTGATTCGTCCTCAACCTCATCAGTCTCTTCATCGACCAGATCAAAGGAATCAAGCGGCGCTGGCTCGCGACGGTCGATCAGCTCCTCGTCCTCATCATCAAAGTAATTGAACTGATCGAGCATGTCCTCTTCGATTGCACGCTCGCTCGCGTCGTCCATATAGACGCTCCCTTCCTGCCGACTAACCCCCATCCTAGGCAGCAACGGCTAAAGGAAACATAAAAGAGACGACTGTCATGCGAGCCATGTGCTCAATAGCCGTTGGGTAGTCGTTTAAGAACGTCCCCAATGACTATTGACGGCCAAGGCAACGCCGATGTATTGGCAACGTCAGCGAGCGGGCCGCATTTGAGACAAGGTGACGCGAAACGAAAGGGCGCTGACCTTCTGGTCGCGCCCTTGAAGTTGAACGTCAGATTGTCCAAATGCGGCCCGCGCAGCGTCGAGCCGTTACGCGGTTCGTAGAACCGCGCAACTAGTTAGTACATCTTTGCGCCGGCGGGGATGGAAGCGTCGAGCTGGATCAGATTGAGACGCTCCTCGCCCTCCTCCTCGTGGATGGCACTGATGAGCATGCCGCAGCTGGGGATGCCCATCATCTTGCGCGGAGGCAGATTGGTGATGGCGAGCAGCGTCTTACCGACCAGGTCCTCGGGCTCATAGTAGCCATGAATGCCGGAGAGGATGGTACGGTCGGTGCCGGTGCCGTCGTCGAGCGTAAAGTTCAGCAGCTTCTTGGACTTTTTGACGGCCTCGCATGCCTTGACCTTCACGGCGCGGAAGTCGCTCTTGGAGAAGGTATCAAAGTCGACGAACTCCTCAAACAGCGGCTCGACGGCAATCTTGGAATAATCAACCGTGGGCTTGAACGGCTTGACGAAGGGGCTCGCGGTGTTGCCGGCCTCGGCAGCCTTGGCGGCAGCGGCACCAGACTGGAAACCCTTCTCGGGCTTCATGTGCGGGAACAGCAGCACGTCGCGGATGGAAGCCTGGTTGGTGAGCAGCATGACCACGCGGTCGATGCCGATGCCGATGCCGCCCGCAGGAGGCATACCGTACTCGAGGGCGCGCACGTAGTCCTCGTCGTACTCCATGGCCTCGTCGTCACCGCCGGCCTTCTCGGCCATCTGAGCGGCAAAGCGCTCGGCCTGGTCGACCGGGTCGTTGAGCTCGGAGAACGCGTTGGCGTACTCGTGACCGGCAATAACCAGCTCAAAGCGGTGCGTCAGGCGCGGGTCGTCCTCAAAGCGCTTGGCAAGCGGGCTGACCTCGATGGGGTAATCGCACACGAACGTGGGGTTGACGATGGTGTCCTCGCCCAGCTCATCGTAGATCTCGGCGATAATCTTGCCGGCGGTCCACTCGGGCTTAATCTCCAGGCCCTTCTCGCGCGCGGCGGCAGCAAGCTCCTCGACCGGCGTGTCGATGGTGACCTGCTTGCCAAGCACGTCGGAGACGATGTCGGTCATGGGACGGCTGGCCCACTCACCAGAAAGGTCAATGGTCTGGCCCTGGTACTCGATGACCTCGGGGTTGCCGATGGCCTTGTTAGCCGCCTTAATGACACCCTGGGCGAGCGCCTTCATGCCCTCGAGGTCGGAGAAGGCACGGTAGGCCTCCATCGTGGTGAACTCGGGGTTGTGGGTAAGGTCCATGCCCTCGTTACGGAAGATGCGGCCGATCTCGAACACGCGCTCAAAACCACCGACGATGCAGCGCTTGAGGTGCAGCTCGGTGGCAATACGCAGGTAGCACTCCTGATCGAGCGCGTTGAAGTGGGTAATGAACGGCTTAGCCGTAGCGCCGCCCTGGATGGTCTGCAGGATGGGGGTCTCGACCTCCATGTAGCCGTCGGACTCCATAAAGCGACGGAAGGTGGAGAGAATCTGCGAACGCTTACGGAAGGTCTCGCGAACGTCGTCGTTGGCGATCAGGTCGACATAGCGCCGGCGATAGCGGGTCTCTTTGTCGGAAAGACCGTGGAACTTCTCGGGCAGCGGACGAACGGCCTTGGAAAGCAGGGTCGCGCTCTTAGGGGCAACGGAAAGCTGGCCGCGCTGGGTGCGCACGACCACGCCGGTCACGCCCAGGATGTCGCCCAGGTCGAGGGCCTTGAGCGTATTCCAGGCAGCCTCGTCCATGTCGTTGATGCGGCAGAACAGCTGAATCTCGGCAGTCGCATCGCGCACGACGATGAACATGATCTTGCCCTGACCGCGCTTGGCGACCACGCGGCCGGCGATCTTCACGACGTCCTCGGTGTCCTCGCCATCGGCAAGCTCGGCGTACTTAGCCTCGATATCGGCGACGTAGTCCTCAAGCTCAGAGTGCTCGGGATAGGGGTTCTGGCCCGCCTCGAACAGGGCGGCGCGCTTGGCCAGGCGGGTGGCGCGCTCGTCGTTGAGCGTCGATGCCTGATCGGCGGCGTTCTGGTTCTCTGCCATAAGTTAGCTCCTCAAACTAAAACGCTCCCCAGGATTCGGTCCCAGGGAGCGAAAACATACCTGTACGCGGGACCGTGGTCTAGCGTGCGATCTTGGCGATGGTGTAGACGCGAGTCTTGCCGGAAGGCGTAACGACCTCGACGGAGTCGCCCTCGCCGTGACCGATGATGGCGTGACCGACCGGAGACTCGTTGGAAATCTTGTGCTCGAGCGAGTTGGTCTCGGTGGTACCAACGAGCGTGACTTCCATGACCTCGCCGTTGGGATCAATCAGCGAAACGGTGGAACCGATGGAGACGGTCAGATCGCCCGTGGTGGCAGCAACCTGAGCGTTGGCGAGGATGGCCTGGATCTCGGCAATACGAGCGGCGTTCTGGGCCTGCTTGTCCTTAGCAGCGTCGTACTCGGAGTTCTCCGAAAGATCGCCGAACGCGCGGGCTTCCTTGATGTCCTCGACGATCTCCTTGGCGTAATCGCCCTCACGCCAAGCGAGCTCCTCGACGAGCTTCTGGCGGCCCTCAGCGGTCAGTACGATCTGGCTTGCGTCCATACGGATATCTCCCCAACTCTGATCAAACAATCAACTGTCAACAAAACGAAAAAGACCGGCTAGCCTGCGGGCAAGCCGGTCAGGTGCTCACCCCAAAGGGATGGGACTACTCTGCGTCCGCGTCGCCGTCCTCTGCCTGCTTCTTCTTGGCAGCAGCGAGCTTGGCCTCGAGCTCAGCGATCTCCTTGTCCTCCTCGGACTGCTCGACCACGACCTCCTCGGCCTGCTTGGTCTCGGCCTTATCGTCGCTCTCCATACCCTCACGGATATTCTTGACGGTAGAGCCGAGGGACTTGCCGAGCTTCGGCAGGTTCTTGGGCCCGAAGATAATCAGGACAACGACGAGAATAATGATGAGCTCAGGAGCCCTCAGTCCAAACATGTAGACCTCCACAATACAGCGAGACAAGCTCGAATGAGTATACCGCGGGTATCGCGGTATCACAACAATAGCTAAAAAAAGGGACCGCAAGAAGCGGTCCCTCCTCATGCTCTGGTCGGGTTGACTGGATTTGAACCAGCGACCCCTGCGTCCCGAACGCAGTGCTCTACCAAACTGAGCCACAACCCGTTAGCTCGACTATAATAACAAAGATTTTCGCCGCGTGCTAGAGAAATTTTTATTTCTTTGGCGCGTCGATTTGAACCGTGTTGGGAATAAGCTCAGTCGCGCAGGACCACCAGCCGTTTTGCTGGGCAGCCTCGGCAAGCCTTTCGGCCGTGGCGGCGGTGTCGCAAATGGCAAACGAGCAGGCACCCGATCCGCACACATCTACAGCAACGGTGCCGTCCTGTTTACGCAGCCAGTCGAGGACCGTTTGAATCTGCGGCTCCATCTGTGCGGAAATGACACCCAGGTTGTTATGGATGAGTGCATATGCCGTCTCGGCATCACCAGCATGCAAGGCAGAAGCTATCGCGCCGGGCTTGTCCGCAGGCACCGGGGCCTCGTCAAAACGTCGATAGGCTTCAATTGTCGAAACGCTCGCCTCGCGTGGCTTAACCAGTACGACGGGCGTCGCGGGCAGCGCTGGGTACTCAGTTGCCAGCACGTCTCCCCCACCTACGTAGAGCGCAGGGCTCGCGTGCAAAAAGAACGGGACGTCAGCACCAATGCCGCACGCGATGTCGTCGAGCGCGGGATCGGTGCGATCAATGCCCCAGAGCTCCGCCAAGGCGACAATGACCGCGGCCGCATCCGTCGAGGGACCGCCCAAGCCGGCGCACAATGGAATGCGCTTCTCAATCGTCACGCAGATGTTTGCCTCGCGACCATAATGCTCGGCCATAGCAGCCGCAGCCCGATACGCCGTATTCTTTTGCATGGGAAAATCTGATGCCGGAACCGTCTGGACGGTCAGCGCCTGCACCGGCGTGACCGTCACGGTATCGGAAAGACCGACAGCTGCCATCAGGGAATCGACCCTGTGGTAGCCGCGGTCATCGCGCTCGGTATGAACCCCCAGGTAGAGGTTAATCTTTGCCGGCGCGAAAAGAGTCAGGGACCGATCGGTCACCGCTAGTGCTCCTCGAGCTGATTGCCGAGCGGGGTAAAGATATGCTCGCCGCTCTCGGGGTCGAACAGCTCGACCTGACCGGTGAGGACATCGATATACTGGTAGGACTGACGCGACTTGCGGCCGCGGCGCTCGTCAACCTCGACGATGAAGACGGCGGGGTGGACGCTCTTGATGGTGCCCATGCGCTCGACGACGCGGGTGCGGCCCATGTTGGCCTTCACCTTGACGCGATCGCCCACCATATCGGTCAGCTTCTCGTGGATGTCGTCGACGTGATTGACTTCCATCTCTTCCATGAACAGGGCCTCCAGAAGGTGCAATTCAAAAAGGGAATAATACCCCTAAGATAGACAAAACTCTAATACTATAGCACCCTGCTGCCGCCATACGCAAGTAGTTAAATAAGCCCGGTCCCAAATTGACTACTTACAGACTATCGGTGTCCAAGACGATGGTGAATGGGCCATCGTTGACCAAGTCGACTTTCATATCGGCGCCAAAGATGCCGTGCGCCACGTGTTCGACATCTTGGCGAACGAGCGTCAAGAAGTACTCGTAGAGCTCATTGGCGACATCGGGGGCGCCGGCATCCGTAAACGATGGGCGGCGGCCGTGACGGCAATCGGCGAACAGCGTGAACTGCGACACCACGAGTACCTCGCCGTCAACATCGGCCAGTGCCAAGTTGGTCTTGCCGTTCTCGTCCTCGTTGATACGCAGCCCGCGGAGCTTGCCCCACAGCTTATCGGCCTCGGCGTGCGTATCGCCGTGACCCACGCCAAGCAGCACCAGGTAGCCGCGTCCAATGCGACCCACGCACTCGCCGTCGACCGTCACGCCGGCGTTGAGCACGCGCTGCACCACCGCGCGCACGGTCTACTCCTCGCCCGTCAGCTTGGCGGACAGATGCTCGAGCGCATGGAAACGATGGCTGATGGCATTCTTCTCGTCCGCTGTCAGCTCGGCCATGGTCTTGCCCGGCGTATCGACCGGCAGGAACAGCGGGGCGTAGCCAAAGCCGTGATCGCCGCGGCCCTCGTGCGCGATAACGCCCTCGCAGGCGCCCTCGCCATAGGTGACCAGGCCGTCCGTGTCGATGAGCACGACGACGCTCATAAAGCGCGCAGTGCGGTCCTCGTCGGCCACGCCCTCCAGATTCACGAGCAGCTTGGCATTGTTGGCGGCATCGTCGCCGTGAACGCCCGCGTAGCGCGCGCTATACACACCGGGCTCACCGTCCAGTGCGTCGACGACCAGGCCCGAATCGTCGGCAATGGCCATAAGGCCCGTCTCCTCGACGGCAGCCTGCGCCTTGATGATGGCGTTCTCCAAAAACGTCGTGCCGTTTTCCTCGGGGTCCTCAAAATCGCCCAGCTGGCCGAGCGCCACAAAGCGAACCTCGGGCATGACCTTGCCCAAAATGGCCTCGATCTCGGTGAGCTTATGGGCGTTGCCCGTTGCCACGACAATGGTCGCTGCCGGGTCGAGGGTGTCGATGTCAATCTTCTCAAGTGCCATGAGTGGTCTCCTTGTCTCTATAGCAATGCCGCGCCGAGGGGCGTTCGGGCACTTGGCCTCTCCCCTCTCAGGCGATCGGACCTTTCAACGCAGCATTTCCGCAGATAAAACCTACCAAAATAAACCTGTCCTGTTTTGGCAGGTTAGGCGAGGGCTTGGCGCTGAAGCTCGATGAGCTCGGCGATACCCTTGTCGCCCAGGTCGAGCAGGGCGTTGAGGCGTTTGCGGTCGAAGGGCGCCTGCTCGCCGGTGCCCTGGAGTTCGATTATCTCACCGGTGTCGATGGCGACGAGGTTCATGTCGACCTCGGCATGACTGTCCTCGGAATAATCGAGGTCAAGCAGCGTATTGCCGTCGACAACGCCCATGGAGATGGCAGCCACCTGGCCGGTAAGCGGGATGCGCTCGATCTTGCCCGCCTCGACCCACATGGCGAGGGCGTCGTGCAGCGCCACCCAAGCGCCGGTAATGCTCGCTGTACGCGTGCCGCCATCGGCCTGAATCACATCGCAGTCGACGGTGACGGTGTACTCGCCGAGCGCCTTCATGTTGACGACGGTACGCAGGCTGCGGCCAATGAGGCGCTCGATCTCCATGGAGCGACCCTTGCGGTTGACGTGCTCGCGCTTGCAGCGCTTGCCGGTCGACGCCGGCAGCATGGCGTATTCCGCGGTCACCCAGCCAGCCTTAGCTCCCTTTCGCCAGCCCGGTACGCCCTCCTCGATAGTGGCGGCGCACAGCACGCGCGTGTCACCGAACTCGGCCAAACACGAGCCGTGGGCGTGCTTCATGACGCCACGGGTGAGCTTAACGGGGCGCAACTCGTTAGCGGCGCGGCCGTTGGCGCGGTTGACCTGCATGTACTCCATAGAAATATCCTTTCGGCAAAAGATGTGGCGAAGGCTTTGGCGGCTGCCTTACATCTATTTCAGTTCATCGATATCGATATGTTCGATGCTCTTGAGCGGCTGACCAAAGATAAAGCTGCCCGCCACCGCAAACTCGGCAATGTTATCGGCCGGCGTGGCAAAACGATGCTGCGGCTCGGCGGCGTCGCCCGCCAGCTGCTCGCGGCGCGTGAGGATATCGGTCAACTCGCGTGTGGTCTCCGCGGCGGAACTCACCACGCGCACCCCGGGCCCCAGCGCATGGCGAATAGGCCCCACGAGCAGTGGGAAATGCGTGCAGCCGAGCACCACGGTATCGATGCCGTGGTCGCGCAGCGGTTCAACCGTGGCACCGACCAGCGCGCGTACGGCAGGCGTATCAAAGATGTCCTCGTTCTCGAGCCACTGCTCTTGCAGATGCGCGCCCGAGGCGAGCTCGTGCTCAACGACCTCGACAAAGCTCGAGGCAGGGCAGCCGTATACGTCCACACCGGCGTCCAAATCCTGAATGGCACGCGTGTAAGCGCCTGAGCGAATGGTGAGGTTGGTGGCGAGCACGCCCACCCGGCGCGTGCGGGTGCTGTTGATTGCCGCGCGTGCGCCCGGCGCGATCACACCGATGACGGGAACGTCGAGCACCTGCTGGGCCAAACGCAAGGCCGCAGCGGTCGCCGTATTGCAGGCGATGACCATGATCTTGACGTCGTGCTTCGACAGCCAACGGCCCGCCTGCAGTGCAAACGAGCGCACCTCGTCCTCGGTGCGGGTGCCGTAGGGGCAGCGCTTGGTGTCGCCAAAGTAGTAGACGGACTCGTGCGGCAACGCCGTCGCAATCGCGCGCGCAACCGTCAGACCGCCTAGACCCGAGTCGAACACACCGATCGGGCGCGTGTCACCTGACAGATTCTCGATATCGGACATTACCTCACCAGATTCTCTCTCGAAAAGATATGGCTCAGAACGATAGGGCCGCGCTACGAACGAGCCGCGACGAGCAGGTCTGCCGTTGCCGCCCAGCCGTCGACAATCTTGCCGCGCGTGACGTAGGCGTTATCGCAAGCATCCAGGAACTCGGGCGCGCCGGCGCTGGTCAAACCGTTCTCGACCAGGCAGAACGTGCCCACGTGGTCAGCCATGTAGAAGTCGGACTCAGAATCGCCGAGCGCCAGCGTCTCCTCGCGCTCGATACCCAGGTGCTCGCAGAAACGTGCGATGGCAACGCCCTTGTTGAGGCCGGCGGGATTGATGTTAAACGCGCGGCCATCCTCGACGCGTTCGAGCTCGAGCGTCGTCGGCTTGGACAGATGCGTCAGGTGACCGTTGCAGGCCCAGACCAGGCCGCAGCCGGCCTCGTCCAGGATGGCCTGGACCTCGTCGTCGGGCACATCGCCGCGCATGCCGACGGTGACCTCACGGTACTTGTAGCCAGTCGACATGTCGTTGTGGTACTCGATCTTATGCGGCCAGCGGGCGAGAATCTTCTCGCACACGCCGGTCTGCTCGATCACCTGGTGCGGAGTAAGGCCGCAGGCGGGGTCGTAAGGCATGTCGCCAGTCAGATACTCCCAATCGTTGGCCTTGAGGTCGTACATAACCAGGCCGCCCATCTCACCAATGTAGGAGTTGAGGCCGAGCACGCGCGCGTCCTCGTGGATCATGGTGCGGTTGCGGCCCGAGGTGGGAACCACCTGAATACCAGCGCGAGCAAGCGCCACGACGGCCTCGACGAGTTTGGTCGAAGGGTTGCCGTCGTTGTCGCGCAGCACGCACGAGCCGGGTGCGAGCATCGTGGCATCCAGGTCGGTAAAGACGTACTTGACCTTGGCCAAGCGCTCGCGCATCTCGCCCGAAAGCTCGGCAACGGTCGGCAGGGTGTTGTGGGACATGGTTACTCCGTTTACGTAGAAGAGGTTTAATCTTGATAGCGTGTTTTCCCTAAGGCAAACACGCTTACGGGCCCACAGGCGTGTTTTCCCTAGGGTAAGCACACCTAGAAGGCATTGCATCATCAGACGCCGGGGTCCGCAAACGCCGTCCTAAAGGCGGCAGCGTTTAGGCGTCGTACGCCGCAAGGATGCGCTTGAGAACCAAGCCATCGCGCTTGCAGGGCTCGGGTCCGTTCTTGCGCAGCATGCACTCCTCCTCGCCCTTACCGGTCACGATGACCACAGCGGGGCGCTCGGTCTCGCGCACGGCCGCCTCGATAGCGGCGGTACGGTCGGTCACAATCTGCCAGTTGTCGTTTCCCTGCGCCTGGACATTGCGCGCAATCTCGGCACAAATGTCCTCGACGTCCTCGGGGCCCGGGTCGTCCTCGGTAATCACGATGCGATCGGCGTACTTGCCGGCGGCAATACCCATCGTGGTGCGGCGATCGACGCCCTTGCCGCCCGTTGCACCAAAGACAACCGCCAGCTCGCGCTCGGGATAGTTCTCGTGCAGATCGCGCAAAAGCGTCTCGAGGCTCATACCGTTGTGCGCAAAGTCAACGACGCCCAAGATTTTGCCCGATACGGACGGATAGAGCTCCATGCGGCCGGGAACGAAGACACCCTCAAAGCCATGGACGATGCCCTCTTCGGAAATGCCCAGGGCCTCGGCGCAGGCAATAGCGGCAAGCGCGTTGGACACATTGAACTTAACCGGCGTGGGAATCACAATGTCACGCGTAAAGCGGGGCGTACGCACTGTTGCCACCATGCCGCAGTCGCCATTATGAATCGCCAGCGCAAGCACGTCGGCACGCTCGTCGGTCAGGGAGAACGTTACCGTACGCTCGCAGCGGGACGCCGCCTCGAGCACACGATCGACCTTATCCATATCGAGGTTGACCGCGGCAAAACGGCTCTGCGAAAAAATCTTGAGCTTGCTGGCAAAGTAATCCTCGAGCGTGGGATGCTCGATCGGCGAGATGTGGTCCTCACCGATATTGGTAAAGGCGCCCACTTCAAAGGCAATCTTGCCCGTACGCTCGTATTTGAGGCCCTGGCTCGACGCCTCCATGACCAGCCACGGAGCGCCCACCTCAGCGGCATGTGCGATACGCGACTGTAAGAGGAAGGACTCGGGAGTCGTCAGCTTGGAAGGGCCCGCCTCGATACCATCATCGAACTCGATACCCGTGTTGAGGGCAGGCCGATGGCAGCCCGTGAGCTTTGCCTCGTTGGCAAGAATGCCGCGCAGATAGAAGCTGCAGGTCGACTTGCCCTTGGTACCGGTAAAAGCGCAGACCTTCACCTTGCCCGAAGGGTGGCAGTAATAGGCATCCGCCACCACAGCGAGCGTACGACGGATATCGTTGACGATCACAGCGGGAATATCGACGTCATAATCGACCTCGGACACGTACACCACGGCGCCATCGGCAATCGCGGAGACCAGATACTCGCGCTTGAACGCACGGCCCTTGCAAACAAACAATGTGCCTGGACGCACCTGGCGCGAGTCGTCGGTCGCAAACTCGATGCGCTGGTCGTATAGAGTATCCGGCTTGGAAACAACAAGGGCCTCGGCCTCGAGCAGCTCTACATAGCGCATCAAAGCCAGCTTCTCCTGCGTCATATCCGACATATAACGACCTCTCTCGCTAAACCTAACCTTAAAAGAGCAAAGACCGTCTCGGATGAATCCGGTCACGTCCTTCGTATTATCAACCATCCTAATATGCCACCTAACCTTGCGAGCGTCTCAGCACCCTAAAAACTTGCAAGGATTGGCGCGCGGTTAATTCGAAATAACAAGAGACCTGCCCTACAAAATGGATAGTGTCGAACTCCTTTACCGGTATGAAAATCATCAAAGAGGTTCCGACGGGCGAGCAGTTTGGCATGGCGCCGACGAGCGGCTCTTCGAGCGAGGACGCCTCGGGTGCCGGCGATGAGACAGGCTCCACGCTCACCGTTATCTCGACAACTGCAAAGTAAAACGAAGACACCGGCAACGGCGTGCTCGGCGGCATCGCGACCCGCCTGGTCAATCGGAAGCTGCCTACTCGCTTGGCATGACGTGGCCCCAAGTCATGTCGCGCATTGTGATTCCGCAGGCCGTGCGCTGCGTCATCCCAGCCATGACCAGCGAGTTCGTTATGCTCTATAAGGATACGTCGCCGCTTTCGAGCGTCGGTGTCATAGAGCTCATGCTGTTCTCCAAAAACCTCACGGCAACCACGGGAAACATCACACCCTACATTTGCGCCGCACTCTACTATCTGGTTGTAACGATTCCGCTAATCCACGTCGTCACCAAGGTGGAGCGCCACCTTGCCGAGCGCGGCAAGCGTTAACCTCTCTTGCGCGTTCTCGCGCACGGCAATCATCACAGTCACGGCCCGCCACTTCACCCGAAGTGCGGGCCGTGGTTTTTTCGGTCCCCTCGGCGCTTATGCCCCATCACGAAACAAAAGATTGGCATGATAGTAAGGATTGATTGATATCGACTGCTGCAAATCCTTGCGGCAGTGCACCTAAGCCGTCAGCAGAAAGGATCTTGCATGTGCGGTTTTGTCGGTTTTACCGGTACAGATGAACAGAGTGAGCTGGTTCTCACGGCCATGATGAATCGCATTATCCATCGCGGTCCGGATATGGGCGGTCAGCACATCGTCGATAACGTCGCGCTTGGCTTCCGCCGTCTTTCGATTCTCGACCTTTCCGAGGCTGGTGCCCAGCCCATGTCGAGCGATGACGGCAAGGTCACGATTGTCTTCAACGGCGAGGTCTACAACTTCCAGGAGCTCCGCTCCGAGCTCGAGGCCGCTGGCTACGTCTTCCACTGCAACGCCGACACCGAGGTCCTGGTGCACGGTTACGAGGAGTGGGGCGAAGATCTGGTCAACCGCCTTCGCGGCATGTACGCGTTCGTGATTCACGACCAAAACAAGAACAAACTCTTTGGCGCCCGTGACATCTTTGGCATCAAGCCGTTCTATTACTACCAGGCCTCCGACGGCTCGCTGCTGTTTGGCTCCGAGATCAAGAGCTTCCTGGACCACCCCAAGTTTGAGAAGGCTGTCAACCACGACGCGCTGCGCCCCTACCTGACGCTGCAATTCCCCGCCACGGAGGAGACCTTCTTTAAGGGCGTGTTCAAGCTTGCCCCGGCGCATTGCTTTACGTATGACCTGACGACTAACACCATGGACATCAAGCGTTACTGGAGCTGTGACTTCACCGACGACAACTCCAAGACCTTCGAGGAGTACGTGGACGAGTGCGACAAGGTCGTGCACGAAAGCGTCGCTGCGCACCGAATCGCCGATGTTAAGGTGGGCTCGTTCCTTTCTGGCGGCGTGGACTCCAGCTACATTGCCGCCTGTCTCATGCCCGACACCACGTATTCTGTCGGCTTCGATTACAAGAACTTCAACGAGACCAACTACGCCGCCGAGCTTTCTGACAAGCTGGGCATCAAGAACGTGCGCAAGATGATCACCGCCGACGAGTTCTTCGACGCGCTGCCCGACATCCAGTATCACATGGACGAGCCGCAATCGAACCTCTCGAGCGTGCCACTGTACTATCTGGCCCAGATGGCAGCCAAGGAAGTCACCGTGGTCCTTTCGGGCGAGGGTGCAGACGAGCTGTTCGCCGGCTACGAGTGGTACGAGGACACCCCTCAGATGCGCTCCTTCAAGAAGCGCGTCCCGCTCGGCGTGCGCCGCGCCCTGGGCTCGCTCGTTCAGCATCTTCCCTACTTTAAGGGTCACAATTTCTTGACCAAGTGCGCCGAGGTCCCCGAGCGCTGGTATGTGGGCCAGGCAAAGGTGTTCGACCCGTCCGAGGTCGACGAGGTGCTTAAGCCTGCCTACGACACCGGCAAGAACGCCGCCGAAATGTGCGCCGAGTATTACAAGCAGGTTCCCAATTGCTGCGAGCTCTCCAAGAAGCAGTATCTGGACATGAACATGTGGCTGCCGGGCGACATTCTGCTCAAGGCCGACAAGATGTGCATGGCACACTCACTGGAGCTTCGCGTTCCGTTCCTGGACAAAAAAGTCATGGAATTTGCCGAGCACATTCCCGCCAACTACCGTGTTAACGAAGAAGGCTGCAAGCTCGTCCTGCGTCACGCCGCCAACCGCACGCTGCCCGACGAGTGGGCAACGCGCAAGAAGGTCGGTTTCCCGGTGCCGGTTAAGTTCTGGCTGCGCGAGCAGAAGTACTACGACTACGTCAAGGAGTACTTCACCGCGCCGTGGGCTGCCGATTTCTTTGACACGGATGCACTCATGAAACTGCTTGACGATCACTTTGAGGGCCGTGCGCTCAACCAGCGCAAGATCTATACCACGCTGACGTTCCTCATCTGGTACAAGCGCTTCTTTATCGACGAGAACAAGGGCGCCGAAGTCGCCGCCTAAGTTTCGTTATGGATTAGCGATGAACCATATCGGGTTTCCGCTATACTCAATCCCTGCGGGCGATTGGCGCAACGGTTAGCGCAGGTGCTTTACACGCACAAGGCTGGGGGTTCGAATCCCTCATCGCCCACCACTGATTTGATAGGCTCCCAGCTATGGGGGCCTTTCTTTTTTGGGCCCATCGCAGAGGGATTCGAACCCGCAAGGGTGCGGAGCTGAGGAAACGCGAAGCGTTTTCCAGCGCAGCACGCGAGGACCGTAGGCCCGAAGCGAGAGCGGGCGGCGTCAGCCGCACGCGACATCCCTCATCGCCCACCACTGAATTGTTAGGCCCCCAGCGATGGAGGCCTTTCTTTTTTGGCCAGAGGCTCTCCTGGCCTGTGCAGATTTATGACAAAAAGGGTTCCAGACCGTCCAATGATGCATCAATGACACACCGACAATCTGAAACCCGTTCAACCTGGCTATGTATTGCTCTCGCTAGGCCAAGACACCCGACAGGATCTCGATCAGGCTGTCCACGTCGGCTTCTTCGCAGACAAGTGGCGGCAGGAAACGAAGCGTATGCGCACCTGTAGCGTTGATCACGGCGCCGGCGGCCAGCGCGCGGGCAACAATATCATGCGCGTCGCCCGCTGCCTCATCCAGGTCGCAGCCGAGCATCAAGCCGCGACCGCGCACATCGGTAACATGCGGTAACTTGGCGAGTTTTGCCTCCATATAGGCGCCTACCTTGGCAGCATGGCCGGCATAATCGCCGCGCACGAGCGCGGAGAGCGTCGCGGCGCACGCCGCGATGGCCAAGCAGCTACCACCAAAAGTCGAACCGTGATCGCCGGGCTTAAACACGTCGGCGATCTCTTTCTTTGCCACCACAGCGCCCATGGGAACGCCGTCGGCGATGCCCTTGGCAAGACTCATGATGTCGGGCTCCACGCCATAGGTTTGGAATGCGAACGGCTTGCCGGAGCGGAAGATGCCGCACTGGACCTCGTCGGCGATAAGCACGGCGCCCACTTCGTGTGCCAGGTCGCGCGCTGCCGCCATAAACTCCTCGGTCATGGGGTGCACGCCACTCTCACCCTGGATCGGCTCGAGCATCACGGCACAAATTTCGCTCCCCAGCTGCTTAAAGATCGCACGCAGTTCATCGATATCGTTGGGCGTACAGGCCACAAAGCCACCCGGCAGCGGGCGGAAGCTGTCCTGCAGCCAATCCTGCATAGTGGCGGCAATGGT
>OBYK01000353.1_pt1 | contig 25677 bp, 18 predicted proteins | sample 1476721 | NCBI WGS metagenome assembly OBYK01 (sample SAMEA2580191, study PRJEB22360) | human gut metagenome | biome: human gut; feature: human-associated habitat; material: faeces | place: Denmark | collected 2008/2010
GTTGGTTGTATTTCCAGTGAAAGTAGGTCATCGCCAGGCTCCCTATACGAACCCCTGCAGATTTCGGTCTGCGGGGGTTTTCGCTACTTGGAGCTGGTGAAGTGGTTTGGTTTTCATGGGCACATGCAGAGTCCAGATCCTCCATATAACGCAAGAATTATCTCGATGCAGTCTGCAGAAGGCTGCTGGCATCGCCTTAACCATGCATGTCGCTCGGTTGTTGAACAGTGCTAAAACTAACTCTTTATGAGTAGGAGTTTATCCGGTTAAACAAAATGATGTAGAGGAAGTATTATTCATTTAACGAATTGCGGAACAACGTCCCGTAATTCGGAATTCATAAACAAACAGCTTCCAGCTACAAGGAGAATTTCATGAGCTTCAAGCGTGTCATCAACTGTGTGGAGACACATTCGGGAGAGCCGATGCGTGTCGTCACGGGCGGCGTGGCTCCCCTTAAGGGCAACAGCGTTTATGAGCAGATGGTCTATCTGCGTGAACACGACGATGCTCTGCGCAAGTTTCTTCTTCGCGAACCGCGCGGTTACCCGCCCCTTTGTTGCAATATTCTTGTTCCGCCGAAAGATCCAAAAGCCGCTGCCGGCTACATCATCATGGAGCAGGTTGAGTATCCGCTCATGTCGGGCGGCAATACGATCTCCGTTGCAACTGTGCTCCTTGAGACCGGCATTATTCCGATGGTCGAACCTGTTACGGAATTCATTCTCGAAGCACCAGCCGGCCTGATCGGAATTAAGGCCGAGTGCCACAATGGCAAGGTGACTCAGGTCACTTTTAAGAATGTTCCGGCTTTTGCTGCTTATGTAGATAAAGAAATAGATGTTCCGCATCTCGGTAAAGTGAAAGTAGATGTGGCTTGGGGTGGCATGTGGTACGTGATTGCCGATGTGCGTCAGTTCAAGGGGCTTGAACTCAAGCCCGAAATGGGACGTGAAATAACCCGTGTTTCCTCTCTTATCCTGCGAGCTGCTCAGGACCAGCTTCCTGTTCATCATCCGGACTATCCAGATGTAGGAATCACGATCTCGCAGCTTTCCGGACCGACGACAAATCCAAATGCGGACTGGAAGAACGCAGTAACGGTTGCTTCTGGGAACGTCGATTTTGATAATCCTTCTACTTGGATCGGTGCACTTGACCGCTGCCCCTGCGGCACGGGTACATGTGCAAAGATGGCCACGCTTTATGCCAAGGGCGAACTGAAACTGAACGAGAAGTTCCGCCATGAAGGACTGCTTGGCATCGTCTATACGGGCGAACTCGTCGAAAAGGTGAAGGTTGGTGAATACGACGCAGTTGTTCCCACAGTCGGCGGTCAGTCCTGGATCTATGGTTATAGCAATCTAGTGCTTGACCCGACGGACCCGCTCACTGAAGGCTACACAATCGGTGATCTTTGGGCCTGATTGAACAGCCTGAATTCTGGCAGGGGAGGTTTATTAGGGCTCAAATCCCGAGTATCTTCCCCTCTGAAAGATGCTTCGGGAGGATCACGGTCGGGTTGCAATCCTGTTCTCCTGTCTGCCCGAGCCGGTTTCTTCCACTATTGAAGAGCGTCGATACATAATTTTCTCTCCTGGTATCGGAGAAAAGAATATGTACATCCGTATCAAGTCTGCACTTCGAAAAATGGAGGGAGTGCGGCGGTATAGGACAGTCGAACGATCTCTTCTATTTTTTATCGAAAATAAACGGTATTTAATACCATAATGCGGAATTAAATAGTTATGCAATCCGTGAAAATCTATCCCGCCGAACTCGGCGTGAGCGGCTGGCTAGAAACCTCAACCTATAAAAACCACCAGTTCAACCACGAGGACGAAATCCTTGACGAGTACGACTACGTTGTTGTGGGGGCCGGATATGGTGGTCTTGGAGCTGCAACACGGCTCAAGGAACTCTATCCGAATGCGAAAATAGCTGTTTTTGAGGCGCTCCGCATCGGATCGAATGATTCTAGTAAAAACGCTGGATTCCTGATCGATGTGCCTCATAAGTTCGGTGATGACGTCCTTACGCCCGAGGACGAGAAATGGACGGTACGCCTTAATGTCTTCGCGATCAACAAGATGCGTGAGGCAGTGAAGGCAAACAAGCTCGACGTCGACTGGAGTGAACACGGCAAGTATTTAGCTGCCCGTGAAAAGCGCTTTTGGAAGATTCTCGACCATGACCGAGAGATCCTCGACCGTATGAACATGAAGTACGACGACTTTGACCGCAGGCAGCTTGCCGAGCGGCTCGGCACAGGCTACTATAGCCGAGCGATCTTCAATCCTGGTTCAGTTCTCATCAATCCGGCTGAAGTCGTGCGTGCCCTTTTTACGACGCTCGGGCCCAATGTGCATATCTTTGAAAAAACTCCGGTGATGCAGATTGCCGGTAGCGAGACGAACCCTGTCGTGATCTTGCTCAACGGCAAGAAGGTGCGCTGCCGCGCTGCGATTGTCACTACCGGTCCTTTTCTGCAGGAACTTGGCCTCTCGGATCACCGCTTCTGTCCGATCATTTCGTACGGTGCGCTTTCGCGCCAGCTGTCGGCAGAAGAGATGGAGGACTTCCGCGGCATCGAACCCTGGGGAGTTACTGCTGCCAACTCTGCGGGTACTACGGTTCGCTTCACCAAAGACAACCGTCTCTTCGTCCGCAACGGCTTGCTTTACGGCACTTACTATACGTGTTCACCTGAGCAGATCCGACACTCGCAGAAATTGCTGCGTAAGGCCTTTGATAACCGCTTCCCTGATCATTCGCACGTTAACTTCGAATACGTCTGGGGCGGCATGATTCATCTCACGATGAATTCCAAGCCTGTTTTCGGTCGCCGCGGCAATGTCTTCTTTGCTGGTGTCGGCGAGGGAGCAGGCATCGCCAAGGTCTACACCATGGGTCACTTTCTCGCTGAATGGGCTAACGGCATCGAAAGCGAGGAGCTGTCCTACATGCAAAATGATGAAAAACCTTCATGGCTGCCGCCCGAACCGATCTGTACGCTCGGTGCCACAGTGCGATTGATCTACGAAGGCTTCAACGCTCAGGGTGAGGTTTGAAGAAGTCAAACTCGAAGCAATCCCCACCAGGGGCAAGATGACTGATGGGAGCTCTAAGCTCCGCATTCATTGACAGATTGCTCCTTGGTTCCTCAAGCACGAATTTTGGCCGTTTGTCGAGACTGCCGCAGTTGATGACATACCTTTCAGGTTTATCGGCAAGGGATTTGTTGTTAGGGACGTAAAAGCGCAGCCGGCAAACCTTAACGAAGCGGTTAACTGCATGCGTTCCTGAAACGGCAGGATCTTACTTACACCGTGGAGCGTGTCGACAATGCCTGCGTGTGCGGAGAGTTGTCTTAAAAGTCCCTCGGTGGGGCGTTCTTGAATTTGCCCGCACGATCTCCAAGACCGTTGGGCGAAAAGTTTTATCAATTATCCCGAAGCGGGACTGAGCGCTATGCGTCTGAAACCTTCTTCGGTCATTGAAAGGAATTCTTACCATGTCATTCACTACTATCAATGCTCCTGATGCGCCCAAAGCACTCGGTTCGTATTCGCACGGCATCAAGTCGGGCAGCATGATCCTCACCTCGGGCCAGATCGCGCTCGATCCGAAGACCGGAGTGCTTGAGAAGGAAACCTGCGCCTCGACGCGTCAGGTTCTCGCTAATCTCCTTGCCATTGTGCGTGCAGGCGGGGGTGACCTTGAAAGCATAGCTCGCGTTGACATTGCACTCACAGATGCTGTTGACATGTCCGTTTTCAATAATGAATACGCACACTTCTTTGGCACACATAAACCTGCACGCTTTACATACTTTGTCAAGGCACTGCCTGCAGGCGCAACAATGGAGCTTTCCGTCACAGCATTTATTTAAGGCGATGCGCCTTACCTTGACGGGGGTTGTTTCGGACGCCTTGTGAAGCTTCGCTCTCTTGGTGGGGCAAATTCGGCTTTTCATGTCCAATGAGTGCTTTAGCGTACAAAGGAATGCGGGTTATTCCTAAGGTACGAGACTAGAACTAAATATCTAAACTCTAAATATTTAGAATTACATTCCGCAATGCGGTACAGATGAGTAATGCTGATGCCCTTAGTTCTCTCCCCCAAGCAAATTAATCTTCGTACGCTTTTGCCGGCGCTCACCTTTACGCTCGGCTTCATCATTGTTGGCGCAGCGATGACGGAGCGCCTCGCCAGCAGTCTTGAGTGGCTGCTCGCCTTTCTTTCGGACAACTTTGGTGCGTTCCTGCTGCTTTTCGGGCTCAGCATTCTCTTCATCGTTATTGGCCTCACCTTCACTCGCGTGGGCGATCTCCGCCTCGGCGGAACGAACGCAAAACCTGACTTTTCCTACAGTACTTGGTTTGCGATCGCACTCAACGGCTGCATCGGCACGGGGATTCTCTTCTGGGCCATGGGCGAGCCGATCTTTCACATGGCGAAACCTCCTGCGCAGCCGGCGCTGAACCTTTTACGCGTGAAGCTGCGATATTTGCCGTGGCTCAAACCTTTACACATTGGACATTGGTTCAATATGGGCTTTACACGTTCTGCGCTGTGGTGGTCGGCATCCTTGCTTGGAACTTCCACCGTGCGCTAGGCATTACTACATTCCTTGAGGAGTTTGTGAGTCCGCGCGTGTACCTCATCATCAAGGACTTTACCCATACCGCCTGCATTTGCTGCATTGCCGGTGCCGTCTCCTGCTCGATGGGAGTGGGCATTATGCAGATCAGTTCGGGTCTCGGATTCCTCAACATCATCGATCCCTCACCGATGGTTTGGTTCGTGATCGTGTCGATGCTAGCTTTTGTCTACACCATTTCAGCGCTTCTTGGTATCAAGCGCGGCCTCAATATACTCTCAAAGATCTGTACGGCGATTTTCGCCTCTCTGATGATCTATGCTGTGGCGGTCGGTCCTACGCAGTTCATCATGAATCTCTCAGTCACAGCTTTCGGTGACTATCTCAACAACTTTGTTGAACATTCGCTTATCCTGCCGACGCTAGCGCCAGGTGAAACTTGGTCGCGTGATTGGGATGTACAGTTCACTGCCTCCTTCTTTGTTTATGCTCCCATTCTTGGGCTGTTCCTTGCGCGCCTTGGGAAGGGTAGGACCATTCGTGAATTCGTTTGGATGAATATCTTTGCGCCCTCTGTTTTTTGCATCCTTTGGATAGGTGCATGGGCGAGCATGGCAGTATGGTGTCAATGGAGCGGAACTTTCGATATCTGGGCGCATGTTCAGGCAAGCGGCATGGAAAGTACGATCTTCGCGCTGCTCTCTACGCTTCCACAGGGCAGAATGCTGAGTGCCTTTTTTCTTTTTGCAGTCTTCTTCTCCTTCGCAACGCTTGCCGACGCGATCACAGGCACCATGGCCGTGCTTTCAACGAAAAATGCGAGTGTGGGCGAGGAACCGCCGGTGCTGATCAAGGCTCTCTGGGGCATTGTGATCGCCATGATTTCCTATGTGCTCATTATTTCTGGAGGACAGGATGCGATCCGCAGTCTCTTCACTCTGATAGGGCTGCCGATGGCTTTCGTCGTGATGCTTTACCTTTGGTACATCGTGCGCTACTCGAGCTATATCTTTGGGCAGACTGACAGGTTTGAACGCTGGCGCGCAAGCGGTGAAGCCGAACGCTGGCGCTCTTTGCGAGACCATAAGCCCGCGCCAATGCCTGAGCTCAACTGACCACGCTGTCCTTTCAACCCTCAATTCATCGACGCCGGCCGGATCCAAACACTGGCCCGTGAGGAGCTCTATCCCCACTCAGTACTTATACAGTTTTATATCTAATACGCGGAATTTAATCCCATAATATGGGACAACTAAACGGGTAACAACATGACAGTTTTCAAGAAAAAAACCGAACTAGCTAAAGGTGTTTTCTGGCCGAGCTACCTGATTGGCATTGCGGTGATCGTGCTCGGAATCGCAAATCAAAAGCCCTTCGGTTCAATCCTCGATGCTGGGCTCAATTGGGTGAGTGACAACTTCGGATGGTGGCTTGTGCTCTTCGCGCTTATCCTGGTATTGCTGGTTTTCGGCCTCGCTTTTTCCAAGGCGGGCGACGTGGTGATCGGCGGGGCAGGCGCGAAGCCTGAATACACGATGTGGCAGTGGTTCTCGATGAGTCTCAAGGGGGGTATTGGCACGGGTATCCTCTTCTGGGCGATGGGCGAGCCGATCTTCCACATGGCCGCACCCCCTGCAGCTGCAGGAGCGCAGCCCTTCACACGTGAGGCGGGTCTTTTCGCAATTTCCCAGACGATGCTGCACTGGACGATCGCCCAGTATGCGATGTATTCGCTCTGCGCCGTGGGCGTGGCGCTCATGGCCTACAATCGGCGCCGTACGATTTCAGTGTCCTCAATCTTCGAACCCTACCTTTCGAGTTCAGTTTACGGCGTCGTGAAAACCGTCGTTCCAATGGTGAGTCTGTTTTGCATCGTGGGCGCGCTCGCTTGTTCGATGGCCGTCGGACTTATGCAGATCAATTCGGGACTGAACTTTTTCTTCGGTCTGCCGATTGACGGGGTCACGGTCTTCGCGATTGCGGCCATCATGGTCACCGTTTATGTTGTCTCATGCCTCACAGGCATAAAGAAGGGCATGCGTGTTCTCTCGAGCTTCTGCACGATCGTCTTCATCGGCCTAATGGTTTATGTGCTTTGTCTTGGTCCGACGCGCTTTATTGTTGATGCAGGCACTGAGTCTCTCGGTGTGTTTTTCAACCGATTCTTCGAACACAGCGTGATTTTGCCAACGATGGCTGAGAACGAGACTTGGTCTAAGTCATGGATCATTATGTTCATGGCTTCCTTCTTTGTCTACGCACCTATCATCGGTCTTTTCCTCGCTCGTCTTGGCAAAGGCCGCACCGTACGTGAATTCATTTTCATGAATATCGGCGCTCCTACGCTCTTCTGTATCGTCTGGATCGCGATCTGGGGCGGCACAACTGTATGGCTTCAGTACACCGGTATTATGGATGTTTGGCAGAGTGTCAACGAAAAGGGGCTTGAAGTGACGATCTTCACGATTCTCTCGACACTGCCCTTCGCGAAGATTCTTGCTGCCTTCTTCATAATTGCCGTCTTTTTTTCCTTCTCGACAATGGCTGATTCGATTACGGGTACCATGGCGACTTTGTCGACGAAGAATCTTTCCGTCGATGACGAGGCGCCGCGCTGGTTAAAGATTATCTGGGGCGTAAGTTTTGGTGTGATAGGCTACCTGCTTGTCGCCACGGGGGGCGTCGATTCTGTGCGCGGCATGTTCACGATTGTGGGGCTGCCCATCTCCTTCATTGTCCTTGCCTATGCTTACTGTGTCATTCGGGAATGCGGCCGTATCGCGGCTGAAACTTTGAGACACTGATCCGCAGGATTTTCTTTATGCCGCATCTCTAGGATACCATTCCGGAATGCGGCATAATTATTTGTAAATAATGCAGAGCAGCGCTCTGTTCCCGAGCGCTGCAACATACAGGAACTGGAAGCTCCACCATGGATGAAGGCAAGAAGTACTATACGATCGGTTCGGTTGAAAAGGTCTGTGATTTGCTCGACACACTCTCAAAAAAGAGTTCTTGGGAACTTAACGAACTTGCCACAGAGGTTGGGCTGCCTAAGACGAGTGTGCATCGGTTCCTGCTCACGCTCGCTGACAAGGGTTTCGTCGTCCAGGAAAAGCGCCGCGGCCGCTACTCGCTCTCCTATAAACTTTTTTCGATCGGCAGCAAGGTGGTTGAAAAGACCGGACTCCTCAAGATAGCTCGTCCTTATTTGGAACGTATTCTGACTGAGATCGATGAGACTGTGAATCTCGCGGTACCTTCGGGCACGGAGATGCTCGTGATTGACAAGCAGGTTTCAAGTCACGCGCTGCGGCAAGAAGTGCGTCTCGGAAGTACGTTCCCAATGATAAACAGCGCTTCAGGCCGAATTTTCCTTGCTTTTTCCGAAGAAGAGGAGCGTAAGCGACTCCTTTCACAGATCGCCGCAGAAGGGGGTGAGACGGTTCAGTCCAAAATAGAACTTTTCCGAGAGCGGTTCGCCTTGATCCGCTCCACTGGTGTTGAGGAGGATGACGAGGAGCAGTATGAGGGGATCCGCTGCATCGCAGTGCCAGTACTCGACGGCGAGAATGTCGCCTGCGGCGCCGTTTCGGTTTCAATTCCAACACTGCGTTACCGCGATGAGCTCGTGCACAGGGCTCGCGAAATCGCAGTAGAACAGGCATCACTCATATCTCGACGCATGGGGGCAGGTTAATCCTGAATCTAGAAGTTGTTGGTTCGAGTGATGCTCCAGGGCGATGAGAAGCCTGCTCGCAGGATCAGCAAATTAAGTATTCATTTATAGAATGACCAGTTAACCGAAGAGATTATTTATTTAAAATAAAGAAATCAAGAATTGATCTCTGAGGCAATGAATGCTTATTGTCTTAAGAAATATATAGTTTCTGCGTCATATGCTTAATGCTGTTTAAACTGTGCTGTTTGTAAATAAAATCGAATTTTATTTTATCAATTTTATTATTGAATTTGCGGTTATTTTTAATGGTTTAAACATTAAGATCATTAAAAGTTTCTTTATAAAACAGGCGGACGCATTGACTTAAATCAAGATGTTGTTGATATTTTAATATATCAATTTGCTAATTGTTTTGGCGATCAGTATTTTTCTCGTGCCTCATTAAGAATGAAGATCGTTTCATTGCTCTGTGTGAACGGGAAAATTATTTTTTGCTGGAGAGCGTTTTCTGAGTGCATCGTCTACCCGCATACAGTCGGCCAGCAACGCCATCTTGTGTGTGTATGGGGGGTATGGGTGAAGCAAAGGGACCAGTGTTACTGCTCGGTGTTGCTGCGGCAGCTGCTGGAGCACCGCTTCCTTCACAGCTGTGCAAAAACCCGACTGAACCTCAAGCGCGGGTCTTTCACAAAGCTGCATTTATCTTGGCAGCAGCTGGGGTAGGGGCTGGATCGTCTGGGAAATCATGGTGATAACTTGTCTCATTGACCAAAGTCTTTTCCAGGCTGAAACAAAAGGCTCTTTGGGCGTACTGAGGAAATTTGGCAGTGGTATTGATGATGGAATCGGCTGCAAAGCAGACGACATTTTTGCGGACCAAGCATTAGGATTTCTTGGTGATCTGATCCCGTGATGTTTGATATGCGAAGATGCAGCACAAAGCCTCGGCATTGGGTTCCTTGATGGCATAAAACTTGTCGCTAGATTTTTACATCACTAAAGCACAAAAAGATACGAATTAAGATGAGAGATAACATTTTAAAAAAGAAGCCTTTCAAAATTTATTTGTTCATTTTTATGGGGCTGACATAGCAAAACCGCAGATCGTTAACCTCACTTACTCGAGTTCGGGATCTGTTATTCGGGAGTTCAGGCTTTGATGAGTGTGATTTTGCTGCTCTCTGAATGGAGCCGTATCCAGTTGTAGCACTCACCTCGTATTCAAATATTTAGTTGTATTAAAGATACATTTGGCGAAGCGGTAAAGCGGGGCGAGTTGTCTATAACACTTTGAAATTCAAATAAAAACAAAGGCGAGTTAGGTGAAAACCCTGTGGCGGGGGGGGGGGTTAATGAAAGAATGCCGTTTGAGTTCAGGCGCAAGCCTAAGCTCCTTAAGCAGTCAGAAGCCACCGGCGGTCATTCTTTGGACGGAGCGGCCGCCGGTTTTACTTCAGGCTGCCTAACGCAAGCCTGCTCCGCCCCTCCCCGCAGAGCAGGATAACTCAAACATATTGAGTAAGGCTCTGAAAATGAAAAAGACACTCGCTGCTCTGGCTGTCCTGGGCGCTTTTGCTGGTAGCGCCGCTGCCGCTGACGTTACGCTTTACGGCGTCGTTGACCTTGGTCTCAACTATCAGTACTCGAAGGTTGGTGATGCTGATGCTGTGAATACCTTCAAAGAACAGGCTGGTCAGAATTCCGGTTCCCGTTTCGGCTTGAAGGGTACGGAAGATCTTGGCAACGGCGTTAAGGTTGGTTTTATTCTGGAAAACGGCTTCGCTGCTGATGACGGCACGATGTCGCAGGGCGGCCGTCTCTTTGGCCGTGAAGCCAATCTCTTCGTGACAGGTGATTTCGGCACCCTCTCTATGGGCCGTGTCGGCGCGCTCTCTGCCGGCGTTGGTTCCTACAATGTGGTTTATGGCTACACCGTCTTCGGCACGGGCTGGGGCGATACGGCCGGCGCCAAGAGTCTCTTTAATCTCTCCGACCGCGATCGTATGGACAACACCGTGACCTATGTCACGCCGTCCTTCGCCGGCGTCAAGGTTTATGCTCAGTACTCCTTCAACCGCAATGGCCAGGAAGTTGCCGGCAACGAACGCAACAACGACCGTTATGCCGGTCTTGGTGCCAAGTATGAGCTCGGCGCTTTCAGCACGGGCCTCGTCGTGGATACCGTTTTGAACGCGGCTAATACTCCAGCGAATTCCGAAGACTCTCTCGGCGTGACATGGGGCGCTTCCTATGACTTCGGCGTTGCCAAGGTCTACGGCATGGCTCAGTACGGCAAGAACGAGAACAAGATGGGCGGCTACAGTGTTACCGACATCAAGGAAAACCAGACAGGATTTGCCGCTGTTGATGGCGAAGGTCTTGAAGGTTACGCTTTGACACTTGGTGCGACTGCTCCGGTTCTTGGCGGCACCGTTTATGCTCAGGCTAACTATGTCGACGGTGAAACGAGTGCTGATGTCACCTCAACCCACGCCACAGCGGATAAGGCTGTGAAGACGGCTGACTTCGATCGTTGGGGTCTTTCTGCTGCTTATTCTTATCCGTTCAGCAAGCGCACAATGGTTTACACATTTGCGGCATACAGCGAAGGTACTCTCAAGGTTACCGGCGTTGTGAGCGGAGCTGTTGACAAGACGAAGACCAAGAAGGGTGAATTTGGTCTTGGCCTCGTTCACAAGTTCTAATTGCACCAGCAGCTGCAAGCGCTGACTTCAGCCTTTGTGAGTTAGGAAACCGGCATTCCTTGGGGATGCCGGTTTTTTGTTTTTAAACCGCATTCAAATGAACGCAGTCGGAGCGTCAGCAGGCCGCCTGACCGCCGCCGCGGTCCTTGTGCGGGCTCTCGGATGCATCAACCGCAATATTGGCTGACGGCGTGATGGGGATGATGCGGTGCGCCGTCGGCACCGGCTCGTCAACAGCAATTCCCCGCTCGAAGTTTTCTCTTGCTTGTGCGAGAAAAAGCTTCAGGCGGTTGGAGACATTGGTTTTAGAGGTGCCGGCTTCAAAGTCGATGGCGCAGATATTGGCGAGGGGATTTTCTTCGCGGAGCCGCCGGATGACGCCTTTCCCGGTAACGTGGTTGGGCAGGCACCCAAAGGGCTGCAGACACACGACGTTGGGCGTTCCGGAGTGAATAAACTCCACCATTTCGGCGGTCAAGAGCCACCCTTCGCCGGCTTCCTGACCGGCGGACACAAGTCCGTCAATGCGCTCGAGGTCTTCCGCGAGGGTCGACACGCCCGCCGCTGGTGTTCCGTCAAGTGCTTTGCGCATGATGCCGCGGAGATGCTCAAACCAGCGGATCATCAGCCAGGCTCCCATGGCTTTCAGGCGCGGTCCGCCGAAGACCTTGGCCTGATTGATGTGGTCATAGAGGCAGTAGAGGAAGAATGCGGCCAGGTCACCGAGCACCGGTTCCGCACCTTCATCAATGATCTCCTGCACGATGCCGAGATTGGCGGCAGGATGGTACTTGAGCAGAATTTCGCCGACGATGCCCACTCGAATCTTCTCTGTGCCGTCCATCGGCACAGCGAAGAAGTCGCGCACCATGGCTCGGGCGTCGTCAGCAAAGCGCCGGGCATCACCGGCGGCCGCGGCTTGAGCGGCTATGGCGGTCCAGCGGTCAACGAGACGCTGCGCATCGCCCGGATGAAGCTCATGGGAGCGAACATGAAGCGAGAGGCGCTGCAGCATGTCGCCGTAGAGCGTTGCGAGCATGAGGCGTCTGAGGCCGCCGAGTCCCACGTTAAGGGTCTGCGCGCCTTCAATGCTTCCGCCCGAGAGACACACGACAGGCACCCTCTCCAGGTGAAGGTCTTTGAGTGCCCATCGCAGCAGCGTCGGGTAGTTTGTGGCACGGCAGGGGCCGCACCCCTGAGCGAGGAGCAGCGCATTGTGGTCGGGATCAACGGCATGCGTCTTCAAAGCGTCGAGAAGCTGCCCGATCACGACGATTGCCGGGTAGCAGGCATCGTTGTTCACGTGCTTTAAGCCTTCTTCGATCGCCTGAGGACGTACTTCGGGCAAAAGCTCCACGCGCCAGCCGACTGCGCCTAATGCGGCGCAAATCACCGGGAAGTGGATCGGTGCCATTTGCGGCGCATAGATCACGCGGTCGGCGAGCATTTTGTCGAGCGGCACCGGAGTGTCCGTAGGCTTTGTCATGTCTTCGAGGCTCTCCGCCGCCGCTTTCTGGTCGCTGCGCCGGCGATCTGCGAGCGCGGCCAGGAGCGACTTCAGTCGAATGCGTGCTGCGCCGAGCGTATCGCCCTCATCAATTTTGAGGGTGGTAGCGATTCTTCCGCGCTGAGCGAGAAGGCGTTCAATCTGCTCGGAGGTGACGGCGTCGATGCCGCAGCCAAAACTCATGAGCTGCACGAGCTCTGCGGATCGGCTCTCCCGCACGAGCGCTGCTGCACGGTAGAGCCGGGAGTGGAAGGTCCATTGATTGACGACCTCGACGTCGCTTGGTACCGATGCGAGGTGCGCCACGGCGTCTTCCGTGACGACTTCAGCGCCCATGGATTCAATCAAGGCTGGGAGCCCGTGATTAATGAGCGGGTCAAGATGGTAGGGCCGCCCGGCGAGCACGATGAGCGGTTCGCCCGAAGTTTCATGCCGGCGCCACAGTGCTTCGCCCGCTTGACGCAATGCTGCGCGGTAGTCTTCGAGCGCTGCGTGAGCGGCATCGACCGCCTGGCGCACCTTTTTGGGGGAAAGGGCCGGCCACGCGGATGTGACCGCGCGAACGACGCTTTCGGGAAACTCAAGATCCACGAAAGGCGTGAGGATGCGGACGTTCGGGAGCGTGGAGGCGAGCGAGAGGCGCATGGCTTCCGGATAGCCGCCCGCTACGGGACAGGCAAAGCGTCCGTCGATATGCTTTTCGCCCGAATGTCTGGGGCCCTCGAGCGGCACGCAGGGCATCCAGATGTCAGCAATGCCTTTGCGGGCGAGGTCAGCGGCGTGGCCGTGAGCGAGTTTTGCCGGAAAGCAGAGGCTCTGCGACGGCACGGTTTCCGAGGCGCTCGATGCGAGTGCATGGTCGGACGGGCGCGAGAGCTCCACACGAAAGCCTAGGCAGCTGAAAAGCTTGAACCAGTAGGGGTAGTGTTCGTAGGTATTGAGGGCGCGCGGGATGCCGACAACGCCCATGGCGGCTGCTTCCAAAGGGAGCGGCTCGCCCGCAAAGAGCCGTTCGAGCTTCCAGTCAATGAAGGACGCTTTCTTTCGTCGGCCCGCACCCGCGCTTTTCTGTGCGAAGTCACAGCGATTCCCCGAAAAGAACTTGTCGCCCGAAGGGAAACGGTTCATCGTGAGGCGGCAGTGATTGCCGCAGCCGCGGCAAAGCAGTTCTCGCTGAATGACTTTGCCCGCATCGAGCTTTGCCGGATCGAGGTCGATTTCCGGCACTGCCGCGCTGGTGCGTTCCATGGCAATCAGCGCTGCGCCGTAGGCGCCCATCAGTCCGGCGATGTCCGGCCGAATAACGGGGCGGCCGATCTGCTCCTCAAAAGCACGCAGAACGGCGTCATTGAGAAACGTGCCGCCCTGAACGACGACGTGTTCGCCGAGCTCTGCCGGATCGTGAATGCGCAGCACTTTGTAGAGCGCATTTCTGACAATTGAACGGCATAAGCCCGCGGCGATGTCTTCGAGCGATGCGCCGTCGCGCAGGGCTTGGCGCACCTTGGAATTCATGAAAACCGTGCAGCGGGTGCCGAGGTCGCAGGGTTCCTTCGAAGCGAGCGCAGCCTCAACGAATTGAGGGAGCGTGAGCGAGAGCTGCTTGGCAAACGTCTGCAGAAAAGAGCCGCAGCCCGATGAGCAGGCTTCGTTAAGCTTCACGCTGCGGATGAGGCCGTGCTCAACCTCCAGACATTTCATGTCCTGGCCGCCGATGTCGATGACATAGCTCACATTGGGTTCAAAGGCGGCGGCAGCGCGTTCGTGCGCGAGCGTTTCGACTTCGCTGAATGCGGCGCCGAGCGCCGCTCGGGCGAGGTCTGCGCCGTATCCGGTGGTACAGGCCTGCCGAATGTGTGCTTTGGCGGGCACGACACAGAGGAGCGCCTTTACGGCACGATAGAGGCGTTCGAGCGGCTGCCCTTCATTTTGTTCGTACCAGCTGTAAAGGAGGCGCCCCTGAGCATCGAGCACGACGCCCTTGACGGTGGTTGAACCAAGGTCGGCCCCGAGAAAGAGGTCGCCCTCTGCATTTTCGATGGGCGAACGCTCAACGCACTCTCGGCGGTGGCGCTCGGTGAAGGCTTCCCGTTCTGCCGGATTTTTGAATAACGGCGGCAGCCCCGAGCCGCGGTTCTCCGGCGCTGCGGAGAGGATCTCACGGACTAAATCGTCAATCGAATGCCAGACGCGGGAGCGATGCGCTCGGGAGGCCGGATCCATGCCTTCCAAGGCAGCGCCGATGGCCACGGCGCAGTGCGCATCGCAAAAGGAAGCAAAGGTTGTCCCCGTCGACGAGAGACGCCGTTCAAAGGCGGCGCGAAGCTCTGAAAGAAAAGTCAGCGGTCCGCCGAGAAAAGCAATTTTGCCTCTGACAGGACGCCCGCAGGCGAGGCCGCTCACGGTTTGTTCAGCGACTGCGTCGAGCACCGACCGGGCGACTTCAGATTTCGGCACGCCGCCGTTCAAGAGCGCCACCAAATCGGTTTTGGCAAACACGCCGCAGCGCGATGCCATCGGATGCGAGATCTGGGCTTCACTTGCGAGTTTGTTGAGCCCGGCTGCGTCAACATCCAAGAGCGATGCCATTTGATCGATAAAAGCGCCTGTGCCGCCCGCACAGGCTTCGTTCATGCGCAGTTCAACGCCGTTGGATAAATAGAGGAGCTTAGCGTCCTCTCCGCCCAATTCAATGGCGGCATCCAGATCGGGCGCTCGGTGTTTGAGGTAGCGCGAAGCGGCAATGACCTCCTGCACGAAGCTCGCACCGAGCGCATCCGCCAGCCCCAAAGCTCCGGAACCCGAAAAAAGCACATGGACGGGCGCGTCATGCGTTCTGAGCGCGAGTGCGCGAAGCACCTTTTCAAGCGTCTGTTTGACCGCACTGCCATGCCGAACATAGTCGTGAGAGAGCAGTACGCCCGATTCCGACAAAAGTGCGTATTTGACCGTGGTCGAACCGAGGTCGATGCCGATGGTGAGCATGTTGCGAACAAATTCCTCAGACTTCAATCAGAAGCGGGTTTGCAGGGCGTCTTTCGTGTACGGTACGTCCTGTCGGACAGGACGAATTGACATTGCTGATGTGACAAATTTAATTGTATTCAATGACTGACCGGTCAGTATAAAAAGAAGGGTTTCCAAATTTTTATGATCTCTCACTCATAATTTAGCTAACTTGAAAACGAATAATACGTCGTTACAAATAAGTGTTAACCCTGATTTATTCGTATGAGGGGGAGAGCGGCAAACGCAAACGAAGGCATGACTGCTCTTACCCTGTTTATCGGTGTGGGAGGCGTGACAGAATGCTGCGGCGGATTTCGGCTCTCTTCGCCGTCTCGAGTAAGGTTCAGAAACATGCCCGACTTATCACGTCACAGGATCCCCCGACGCGGATACTGAGCCAGTGTCTGCCTTTCGGCAGCAACGAAAAACGCCTGCCGGGAGTTGGGATGAATCTCTTGACAGGCGCTTGGACGTTAGTTGCTGCCGGTCTGGAATCGCTGGGAGCTGAGTTTGACACCATGTCTTGACAGGAGGCTGAACGGTGTCTGAGCTCTCTTAACAGACTTCTTTTCTACAGCAAGGAACAGAGAATTTCTGCCGAGTCTTCACGCGCTTTGAAGCGCGTGAAGATCTCTTAAACAGATTGCAGATTATTGAATGACTCGGCTTTTCTGAGTCGTTTAATTCACTTATGGCTGTTTGGCGACTGCTTTTTCGGCTTCCTGCGCAGCAATGCGGCCGAAGACGATGTTTCCGGCTACAGCATTGCCGCCGTAGCGGTCATCGCCGTGCCATTCGCCAACGACTTCGCCGGCAGCAAGGAGTCCCGGAATTACTTCGCCGCGTTGATTGAGTACATGAGTGCGTGCATCCGTTCGAAGCCCGCCCAGTGTTCCGCCGACAGCCGGCACGACGTCAATGGCATACAGCTTGCCTTTGTTTAGCGGTTCAGGCAGTTCTTTGCGGCCGAAGTCTTCATCTTTGCCGTTCTTGACGAATTCCGCGTAGCGCTTCATCGTTTGAGCAAAGGCTGCTTCCGGAAGACCGAGTTTTTGAGCCAGTGCTTCGGGCGTATCGGCTTCAACCACTACACCGAGTTTCACGTAGCCTTGGTGAACCTTCGGACGCTTAGCCACGACACCGTCGTCATAGATAAGCCAGACTTTCTGGGCAGGCTGCTTCAGCATTGCGGCGCCGAGTTCATTGCGAGGCGCATTGTCATTGAAGAAACGTTTGCCTTGATTGTTGATGAGAATACCGCCGTTCGTGCGCATGGCGAGCGTAATCATTAGGCTTGTGCCTGATGCAATATTCGGGTGCACCTGAACACGCTCGAGGTGCGTGACATTGGCTCCGACCTCTTGGCCAAGATAAATGCCGTCACCGTGCGAACCAGGCTGTGCTGAGGTCACCATGCCGAAGAACTCAGGATGGTATTTACTGACGAGCTGGCTGTTGTTGGCATAGCTCCCGGTCGCAAGAAGTACGGTTGGAGCTTCAATGCGGTAAAGCCCCGTGTTTTTGCCTTTCACTAAAACGCCGGTAACGCGTCCGGAGGCGTTATGTTCAATGCGGACCACCTGAGAGTTGACTCGCACATCTGCACCGGATTTTTCCAGCACGGGCTTCATGGTTGCCACCATATAGCGTCCAATGCCGCCCGACTTTGTATAGTGCATGCGCGGAACCGTGCAGCCGCCGTAGACGCCGTGGTCAAGGTCAAGGTGGCCGCCCATCGCCTCAAACCATTCCAACGCGCTGTTGCTTTGCTGAGCCAATGTGCTGAGGAGCACTTTGTCGTTCGTGCCTTTGCCGACCTTGAGCGTATCTTTGACAAAAATTTCTGGTGAATCCTTGAAGCCGGCTTCTTTTTGCTGTTTCGAACCGGCAACGTTCATTCCGCCTGTTGATAAAAGAGAGGAGCCGCCGATGATGGGCATCTTCTCGAGCATTACGACATTCAGCCCGTTTCGGGCAGCATCAATGGCCGCTGCCATACCGGCTCCGCCGCCGCCAACGATGACAAAGTCGGCTTTTTCCGTTCGATTCGGTACCGCATCCTTATAGATGGATAGGTCTTGCGGTTCGTAAGCTATCTTTTGTCGACCGAATTTCATCGGCATATCAAAGACATGGCAGTTGTTGCAGTATGAGAACGAAGCTTCGTGTCCACCATGACACGTCGTGCAGGAGTCAATTGAAAGGTGTCCGGCATGCGCGCTGATAGTCTTGCCGGCGGCATGGTCTTTCTTGCCTAACGCATCATAGGTGCCGTGACAGGCAGTGCAGTTCTTGTCAATTTCGGATTGACTGTCGGAAACTGCATCCGTCGGGTGGCAGGCAGAGCAGTTCGCCGTAAGCTTGTTCTGCATATGGTAGCCGGCCAGATAGTCGGCTTTGGCACCGTGTGAATAAACCTGATGAGCGGCTGCTGTATCCATACTTTCGGCTGCTGAACTTGGAGGCGAAATTCCGCTCAGGGCTAAGGCGATGACCGCAGCCAATGCAGAGGTCCATTTTGGGGTCATGATATTTCTCCGTTTAATCTCAAGCTCTTTTTTTAATGTCAGAGTCTTGAGATCTCTCATTTTGTTGAGCCGTCAATGGCACTTCTATCTGGAGAAACGCGAGCCTTGAAAGTAGACATTTTGCTATTGAGGTCAATGTTGATGCAGCGCATGGATTTCGTTTGCTGTCAACGATCGATCTTTGGTCTGAAGGAAGCAGCTGTGAAGTTATGAAAAACGCCTGCCGAAAGACGGAGGAGCAGTCTTTCAGCAGGCGCTTGAGGGGGAGGGGTTTTGCCAACAGTCTTAAACCAGCAGACCGTTGGCCGGAGATGCATCAGCCGATAAAGATTTCGTTGGCAATGATGGCTGTGATGATGCCGAGAATCATTGGAATCCAGGTACGGCGGACAATCGCCATCGGGGAGACGCCGGCGGCGCCGGCCACAGCGATGATCACGCCGGCAACCGGGCTCATGGCGCGCAGCAGGCCGGAGGCAAACTGCATCGGCGTGACCAGTTCGGCAACCGAGCCGCCCAGACCGGCAGCGACGTCAGGCGCGAGCGTGGCAAAGGACGAGTAAGCGCCCACACCGGAACCCGTGAGGAAGGTCACGATCGAGACGATGGCTGACAGAATCACTGTCATCGCACCCATGCCCGCGCCGACGCCCTGCGCGGAATTGATGAGGATGTCGATGAGGCCGGAGACTTTGAGGCCGGTGGCGAAGAATTCCGCACAGATAATCAGTGCGACGATGCCGGCGAACATCTTGCCCATCGACTGGAACATCGCGAGACCGTCCTTAAAGACCTTCTTCACGTCACGGGACCGGATGATTTCAATGATGACGACGCCGATCCAAACCATAAAGAGCGCGCTCACCGTGTCAAGCTTGATGGAAGCAACGACGAGTTTGGAGAAGATGATGAGCAGTGCAATCGGCAAAATGGGGAAGACGGCGTACCACTTCGGAGCAGCCGGCTGATCCGCGGCTTTGGCTGCGGAAACATCGGTATAAACGTCATCGTTCTTCTTGTCATAGAAACGCTGCACGAAGTAGTGGGCGGCGGCAATGACAATCAAGGTCGGGACGGCAACGGGAAGCTGATATTGGACCAGATAAATCACCGGATCAAGGCTGCCGACCTGTGCGGCGAGATTGGCCGTGCCGGCCGTCGGCGCAAAGGTCACGCCGGCCGATGTGCCGATGACCGCGGCAGCGGCGGCAGCAGAAGTGCCCACGGCCTTAAGGATCGGAAAGAGAGCGACGAGGAGCAGCATTGCGAGGCCGGCGGCGGACGGGATCACCATGACCAGAATCTGACCGACGAAGTAGCCGCCGACGAGCACGAGGTACGGTGCGCGCAGCATGCTGAGGGGTTTCACGGCGATGTCAACCAAGGCCTTGGCGGCGCCGATGCGGTCCATATAGGCAGCAAAGCCGCCGGCCGTCATAATCAGAAAGCCGATGCCGGCGCTCTGCTTGGTGGCAATGGATTTGAGCGTATTGAAGATGTCAAAGAGCACGAATCCTGAGGGCTTCACGCCTTTGGGAAGGAAGTTCGGGTCGCCGAGAACGACCGCGCAAAGCAAAATCGCGAGACCGGCGAAGAGCAGAACCATGTGGGTGGAGTAGCGCTTAATCAGCGCCCAGCCGGCCAGTGCGGTGACGATCACCGCAATCCAAGGCATCAGGGCATACATAGTCGTCTTTCCTTAGGGTGGTTTGATGGAGAGTTAGAGGAAGTGCTTGAATTCGGCTTCAAGCGCTGCGAGCGCATCGTTCGTACGCTTTTCGGCTTCAGCGGTGACGGCGCTCAATTGGGCGAGCGCCGCACGGTCTTCACGGATCATGGCGTCAACTTCCGCGGGTGCTGCGCTTCCGGCAGTGCGGCGGTTTTCAATGATTTTGCGCGGGTCCAGTGCATCTTTGAATTCGGTTTCGCTCATCGGAAGCACAGGGTCGGTCTCGGGAAATTCCTCTTCGATTTCTTCGCGGTAGATCGCCTGCATCTGGGCGTAGGGAAAGTCGAGCGGAAGCACGTTGTTGGCGCGGGCCCACGACACCATGCGGCTCGCCATGTGGTGGCCGATGCGGAACGGCAGCCCATGATCTTTCATCAATCGGTCAGCGATTTCCTGCGAAGCTGTCCAGTCGCTGTTGAGTTCTTCGAGCGCGCGGTCGGGATTGATGCGCAGTGCGCAGAGCACTTTGAGGAATCGGCTGAACATGCCGACGGCAGCATCCATCATTCGGCCGTTCTTGGCGACGTTTTTGCCGTCGACCATGCCCGGAACGAGATTGTGGATACGGGCGGCGGCGGCCGCCATTTCACCCACCACGTCCGAAGCGTCGGCGCGGCAGTTGTTCATCAGACCGGGATTGCGCTTTTGCGGCATAGCGGACGAGACGTAGGTGTTCTCTCCGCCTTCCTGCAGAAGGATCCAAGGGCGCGGCTGAGCGTACTGCACCATCACGTCAGAAATGAAGCTGCCGACGTGCAGAGCGGCGGACGCATTGATGCTCGCGAGTTCGAAAGGCATATCTGCGGGCGACATGCAGGTGGCATCAAAGGCGTTGCGGCGCGGCGCAGGAAAGCCGAGGCGCACGGCCATCGCCTCGCGGTTCAGGGGCCAGCCCGTGCCGTTCAGTACCGTGGAGCCCATCGCGCAGGCGTTATAGCGGGTGAGACACTCGTTGAGACGTTCGCGGTCGCGCAGGAACGCGGCGGTAATGCCGAGGAGATAGTGCGCATAGCTGTTGGGCTGAGCGGCTACGCCGTTGGTGTAGTTGGGCACAATCGTATGACGGTTGGCCTCTGCGAGATCGAGGAGCTTCCCGATTACTGCGTCAAAGGCTTTGGCAACCTGCACGGTGCGGTCGCGCAGGATGGCTGTGCGCTGAGTCGAGAGAATGTCCTGACTCGAACGGCCGGCGTGGATAAGGGTTACCGCAGGCGAAGTTTCTGCGATGAGGAGCGGCTCATAGGCAATGTAGCTTTTCACGCGCAGCGCCGGATCCTTTTCGGCCTTGGCTTCAAGACGAGCGACGCCGCCCGCGGCTTCCCGTGCAGCTTCGTTTGAAAGGAGGCCCTCAGCCGCATTGACGACAATGGTCGCCTTGTTGATGGTGCTGGTCCAGAAAAATTCATCGCGCTGCATGTCTTGCTGCCTATTGGTGAATGGGTTTGAGGCTTGGTAGTTTGAATCGAGGGATGAAGGGTTGGCCCAAAGGCTTTTCCCTTGATATGCAGGCAGTCTGAAGCGCTGAGTGCATGAATTCAATAGCGCTTGGAGCAATTTAAATTTGCGTAAAGTGCAAAATATGCGGCTGGAGTCGTGCCGCTTCAGGCACTAACATCATGAAAAGACGCGGCGGCGGCAAAGCGGTTGGGCTTTGGGGTGCCTTCGTGCAGGAGAAAATGCTGCGTGCAGTAGAGCAGGGAGGCTTTAATGGCAAAAACAGATGATCTGCAGGCTTGGCGCTCTTTCATTGTTTTTGCCAGAAGCGGCACGCTGACGGCAGCGGCAAAAGCGCTGGAAACAGAACCCTCGAGTATTTCCCGCGCCATTTCTGGGCTCGAGCGCACCCTCGGCGTTGAGCTTATCCGCCACGGCGTGCGCCCATTGGTCCTCACGGATGCAGGCCGCATGGCGCACAAACGCATGGAAACGATTCTGAGGGCGCACGACTCTCTGATGGACGCTCTGAAGGATGACAACCGCACGCTCGAAGGCAAGATCCGTCTTTCGTCGGCGCCGGGTTTTGCGGCGAGGCATCTCACGACGCTGCTCCAGCGCTTTCAAATCGAGCATCCGGGCATTACGGTTGAGATCCTGGCCGGCTTGAAAGAGGCTGACGTACAAAAAGGGCTCTGTGAAGTGGCCACGCTCACGGGGATTCCCACGCTGCCGAATCTGGTCTATATGAGCCGCGGGCGAAATGTCTACGTAGCTGCGGCCAGTCCGGACTACATTGCTCGGTGCGGCATGCCCGTGAGGCCCGCGGATCTGCGCCGTCATTCGGGCTACATCTACTGCGGACCGGTACGCCCGGAGACGAAGGTGCTTCAGCGCGGCAGTGAAACGGAGGCTGTCCAGTATGCTTCAGCCGTACGGTCCACCGACATCCTGGCTATCCGCGCGGCGGTATTGAAAGGCATGGGCTGCGCGGCGGATCTGCCGCTCGTGCAGATTGCAGACGATCTGAAGGCGGGGCGTTTGGTGCCGATTCTCCCGGGCTGGTCACATCCGCCCGTTGAGTGCTTTATCGTGACTTCGCGGTCAGCTTGGCACACCAAGCGCGTGCGCATTTTCCTTGAATGGTATGCGCGCGCCATGCAGGCGCTCTTCGCGGGGTTTGAACGCGAAGCCTCTCCCTATGTGGGGCTGGCCGCCCACATGCCGGCGGTAGACCGCAGCCAAATTTTCATGACCTGATACAAATCGGGCACAGACTGCAGCGGAAGAGCCTCCCTTCGGGCATAAACTCGACCTCCGACCTCTTATTCTTGACGGACACGAGTGTTTCGCGCTCGTGACCGTAACTGCGAGACCTCATGCCGGTTCTTCAGCCTATTATTGACCGCATCGCCCGGAACGAAACGATCTCCCGCGATGAAGCACTTGCTTTTGCTTCTGATCCTGCGCTTCGGGCAGATCTTTTTGATACCGCCGCAGAAGCGACGAAACGCTTTGCATCGCGCATTTTTAATATCTGCGGCATTGTCAGCATCAAAACAGGAGCCTGCTCCTGCGATTGCAGATGGTGCGCACAGTCTGCGCACTGGCCATCTTCTAGCATTCCGATTCATCCCATTTTGCCTGTCAGTGAAGTGGATGCGGCAGCCGAGCACGCTGCGGCGGGCGGCATCACTCGTTTTTCACTGGTGGCGAGCGGCCGCAAACCTTCTGCGCGGGAAACCCGGATGTATGCGGAGCACCTTAAAAAGCTGCGCAGCACCAACCCCAAGCTCGAGCTCTGCGCTTCGCTCGGGCTCCTTAACGAAAAGGATCTTGCGCTTCTCAAGGAAGCCGGCCTTGTGCGGGTGCACTGCAATTTGGAAACCTCCGAGCGGTTTTTCCCGCAGGTGTGCTCATCACACACCTGGGAGGATAAAGTGAAGACCATTCGCGCCGCTAAGGCGGCAGGACTGGAGGTCTGCTCGGGCGGGCTCTTCGGCATGGGTGAGACAGCGGAAGACCGCATTGACCTGGCGTTTGCGCTTCGCGAACTCGAAGTCCCGTCTATTCCGCTTAATCTTTTGGATCCTCGTCCCGGCACGCCTTTGGAGCATGCCCCGAAGTTGTCCGAAGACCATTTCCTCACGACCGTCGCCCTCTACAGACTCATTAACCCGCAGGCAGAGCTTCGCTTTGCGGGCGGCCGGCTGCAGCTTTCCGAATATGCCGTGCGGGAAGCCATGCGGATCGGCGTCAATTCGGCGATCTGCGGGAGTCTTCTCACGACGGACACCATGGGACCGACCGCTGAAGCCGAGCGCTTCATGGCGGCCGGATACGAGGCTGATGAGGCGATGACTGAGGTTCTTGAGCGTTCGGGCGGAATCGACTGCGAGGAAGACGCTGTATGCGCGGCCTGCGCGAGCTGACGCTTCGCGCAGAAGACGTTTCAATCCTTACTTGGCGCCGCACGCCTCTTCAGCTTCTGCGGCGCCCTGACGGCGTCCGAGGCGCCAAATGCCTCGGACACTGCTCAGGCTCAATGCTGATGCGCCTTCTTTAAGCTGAGAGAACGCAGACCGCAAAAACAAAACGCCCGGGAGTTTCGACTGCCGGGCGTTTGGGTCTGGATGGATTGGACTGGCGGTTTATGCCTTAAGCTCAACCAAAGGCTTGCCGGTCATCTCGGGCGGCACGGGAACGCCCATAAGCGTCAGCACGGTCGGTGCGACATCAGCGAGAACGCCGTTATGAACGGCCTTTGCTCTCGGACTCACGACGATGATCGGCACGGGGTTAAGTGAATGTGCCGTATTGGGTGAGCCGTCGGCATTGCGGGCATGGTCAGCATTGCCGTGGTCGGCAATGATGACGACGTCGGTTCCCGAAGCCTGGGCGGCCTCAATTACCTGCTTCACGCAGTCGTCAACGGTACGCACGGCCTTTTCAATGGCGCTCCAGACGCCCGTATGCCCAACCATGTCGCCGTTGGCGAAATTCAGACAGATAAAGTCGTACTGACCGCTCAGAAGGGCCGCAGAAAGCTTCTGAGCGACTTCCGGAGCGCTCATCTCAGGCTGCAGGTCGTAGGTGGCGACTTTGGGCGAGGGGACGAGAATGCGGTCTTCGTTGGCAAAGGGTTCTTCGCGGCCGCCGTTCAGGAAGAATGTGACGTGGGCGTATTTTTCCGTTTCAGCGATGCGAAGCTGCTTGAGCCCAAGGCTTGACACATATTCGCCGATCGGATTGACGACATTTTCCTTGGCAAAGAGCACATGCAGGCCCTTAAAGGCTGCGTCGTAGGGCGTCATCGTCGCAAACCAGAGCGGCAGCGGGTGCATGCTGCCCTGCGGCGCCTGGGTGAGAACCGAGGTGAGTTCGCGTGCGCGGTCATTGCGGAAATTGATAAAGAGCACCGCATCATCGGCTTGGAGCGTGCCGAAGGGACGGTCAGCCTCATCCGTTTTCACGACGGGCTTGATAAATTCGTCGGTGACGCCGGCGGCGTAGGACGCACGCACCGATTTGGCAAGGTCTCGAGAATGCGTTCCTTTGCCGTTCACGAGCTGCTGCCACGCTTCTTCAATGCGCTCCCAGCGCTTGTCGCGGTCCATGGCGTAGTAGCGGCCAATGAGGCTTACGAGCTGAGCCCTTTCCCCGGGCTCGGAAAGCTTGCGCTCGAGCGCTTCCACAAATCCCAGGCCGCTCTTGGGATCGGTGTCGCGGCCGTCCATGAAAGCGTGAACGTAGACATGCTCAATGCCTTCGCGGCGGGCAAGGTCGATGAAGGCCAGAAGATGGTCAAAACTCGCATGCACGCCGCCGTCGGAAAAGAGTCCCATCAGGTGAAGCGCTTTGCCGGAAGCTTTGAGGTACTCAAACATCGCGCGGCATTCGGGCTGCTCAAGGAGCTTATCCTGCGCACAGGCGCGGTTGATGCGCACAAGATCCTGATAGACCACGCGGCCGGCGCCGATGTTGAGGTGGCCGACTTCGGAATTGCCCATCTGACCTTCGGGCAGGCCTACGTTTTCGCCGTAGGTGCGAAGCTCCGCGTGAGGGTACCGGGCGGCAAGGCTTTCAATGAAGGCCGGGTGCGCCGCGCTGATGGCGTCGGCCGGGTCTGCGGCACCGCCGCCGATGCCCCAGCCGTCGAGAATCATGAGAAGAACTTTGGTCATTGCTTAATAACGCAGATGCAGCGGAGCGGCGCCCGGCTTTGTCGGATAAAAACTGGCGGCGCTCCGAAAAAACTGCCCGTAAGCATAAAGGATCTGCGTGTCGGGATCGAGCTCCAAAAAGCCCGATGACGACATTAAGGCTTCTAATTTATGAAAGCGGCTGAAGCGGTGACGCGGCGGCCGTTCGGCGGGTTTGGGCGGCGCGCCGTACGGCAAAGATCGCAAAAAGGGCGGCAGCAGCGATGCCGCCGTAAGTCCAGAGGGGGATGCCGGTAAGGCTGCCGCTAAGCCCTCCC
>OBYK01000365.1_pt1 | contig 24747 bp, 28 predicted proteins | sample 1476721 | NCBI WGS metagenome assembly OBYK01 (sample SAMEA2580191, study PRJEB22360) | human gut metagenome | biome: human gut; feature: human-associated habitat; material: faeces | place: Denmark | collected 2008/2010
GCAGACATTCAAAGCGCGGGTCGACGCCGAGCGTGGCCCAGCCGATGCGGTCGGCGGTGTCGCAGTGTAGGTCAAATACGGGATATGCCATGGTTCCTCCGGTTGCAGCGTTTCTTTGCAAACTGTCTTTGAATTGTATGACTAGGGTATAGTTAGCGCCATATGTTCATGGCGGCCCACGTTGTGCGCCGCCCTTATCACGGAGGTTTCCATGTCCAACCAGGGCAAGAAGGTCAAGACTCATTATCGCGGCACGCTCGACGACGGCACGCAGTTCGATAGCTCCTACGATCGCGGCGAGCCGCTGGAGTTCACCTGCGGTGCCGGTCAGATGATCAAGGGCTTTGACGCCGCCGTGGTCGACATGCAGGTGGGCGAGAAGAAGACCGTGCACATTCCTGCTGCCGATGCCTACGGCGAGCACAATCCCGAGATGGTTCTGACCTTCCCGGCCGAGCAGGTTCCCAACATCGAGCAGATCGAGAAGGGCATGAAGCTCTTCCTGTCCACGCCGAGCGGTATGCCCGTCCCCGCCGTCGTCATTGACGTGACGCCCGAGGCCGTGACGCTCGACGCCAACCACGAGCTGGCCGGTAAGGACCTCAACTTTGATATCGAGCTCGTCGAGGTCGAGGGTTAGAGTATGCCTGAACGCTTGGTTTCGACGACATGCTTGGGAAATCTCAACGATCCGTCCTATGAACTCCTGCTTCGCCGGAAGTTAGGCGGCGTCTTTGAAGTTGACGAGCTGCTGCTCGATTGGGACCAGGCTGATGTATGCGCGTTTGTGGGCGTGACGGAGCTGGGGCGCACGATCGATGTTCGGCTGGATACCGCTGACGGCAGTCGTCTTGCCGACGGCGACGTGCTCGCCATCGACCGTTCGGGCATGGTGCCCGTGGCGGTTGTCGTGCGCCTGCGCAGCGCCGAGGTTTATTTGGTCGAAGTTGACCGCATGGACCCGATTGCGCTCGCGCATGCGTGCTGGGAGATCGGCAATATGCACGCGCCGCTTTTCCGAGGCGATTCGGACGAGCATACCGTGCGCATGTATACGCCGGTGCAGCCTGTTTTGGGCCGCATGCTCCAGGGCGTCGAGGGCGTTCGGCTCTCGACGTTTACCCGTGAACTCGATGCGGACCGGCGCTTTGCGTCGAGCGCGGCGGATGCCGTTGTGAGTATGGCTCCAGACTTTACGATTGCAAAGAAGGCGCGCGGTTAACGTGCGTATAAGTAAGACGGACTTTGAGAGGCAACTATTCAAAGTCCGTCTTTCTGTTGATGAGATGCTGTGGGGGAAAGCATATGGGTCTTGAGGGAATCAAGCTGATTGCATGCGATTTGGATGGCACGTTGCTGCATCCGGGGGAGCGCGAGCCGCGTTCCGAGGCCTTTGAGCTTATCGATGAGCTGCATCGTCGCGGTATCGTGTTTATGCCGGCGAGCGGCCGTCAATATGCGAGCTTGCGCTACCTGTTTGCCCCGGTGGCCGATGAGCTCGCCTATGTATGCGAAAACGGAGCCTTGGTGATGAGCGAGGGGCATGCCGTTGTCAAGCGTTCCATGGAGCGTAGCCTTGCTATGGATATCGCGAATGCCGTGGTTGCGTATCCCCACGCCGACGTGACCCTTTCGTGCGAGGGACACCTCTACACCATGAGCAGCAACGATGCGTTTGTTGACCACCTGCGTTATGAGGTCCATTGTGATGTGGCGGTAGTCGACCGTCCCGAAGACATTGACGAGGATGTCATTAAGATTGCCTTCCAGACGCCCGAGGCGGAGCAGCCGGCGGCGCTGGAGTATTTTGAGTGCCTCTTTAGCGACCGTGTTGACGTGATGACGTCGGGAACCGAATGGACTGACTTTATCGGCTTTGATTCGGGCAAGGGGTCCGCGCTTGCCGATTATGGCCGTGCACTGGGGATCTCGCCTGACGAAATGATGGCGTTTGGAGATAACGAAAACGATCGCGACATGCTCAACGTGGTGGGCCATCCCTATCTGATGGAAAGCTGCAATCCCAGCATGCGCGGTGTCAATGACCGTGTCCGCTACGTGTGCACGGTCGAAGAAGAGCTGCGTCGTCTACTTGCTAAGTAGGCATGTCCCAAACATCTACCGGCAGTCGGGGCAGAGACCCTCGAAGATGGTGTAGTGCGAGGTGACGCTCCAACCGATTTGCTCGGACGCCTTGGTGTCGAGTTGGGCATCGAAGGGGAGCGGTACATCGATGACGCGGCTGCACGAGGTGCAGATGATATGCGCATGCGGCTCGATCGTGCGATCGAAGCGGCTGCCGCCCGGCGTCTTGATGGAGAGAATCTCGCCGGCATCGGCCAAGAGATTGAGATTGCGGTAGACCGTACCGCGGCTGATTTTGTTATCCTGTGCGCGCACGACGTTGTAGATTTCGTCGGCGGTGGGATGGTTGTAGCTTTGGCGCACGGCGTCAAGAACCAGCTTTCGCTGCCTGGTATTCCTTCTTTGCACCGCCATGCGCCTCGCCTCTTTTCTATCAACGGTCGTAGGTAAATGATACCGTATTTAGCACACAATACTAATAACGAGGCGTGAAACCGTCTTCATTGGCAAGTGGGGCTTGGGCCTGGGCGTCTACGAGGCGAAAACGCGTCCCCATGCGCTCGTAGGAGGCATGAAGCGCCTCGAGATGAGATAGGATATTTGCCGGAGCTCCCTGTATCTCCATCTCGACTGAGCCGTCTTCCATGTTACGCACCCAGCCGGTGAGCGCGCGTGCCTGCGCGAGGTTGGTGTTGGTAAAGCGAAAGCCAACGCCCTGGACTTGCCCCGCCCAGCGCAGGAAATAGCGCAGGGGAGTGTCTTGAGTGGCCTCGTCGCTTGCGAGCACAGTAAGCCTGCGGCGCAGCTCGAGCTCGACGTTTGATGGTTTTTGAGGCTCTCGACTGCCGCCGGTGACGCTGGAGAAGAACGTATCGAAGAGGCCCATAGCTATGCCTGCTTGCCTGCGTCGGCCGGGAAGGTTATGCCGGCCTGCTGGCGCACGGCATCCATGATGCGCAGTGAGACGAGTGTGACATCGCGGTAGTGGCCAAGCTCGTGGCGTCCCGCCGGGGTCTCCCAAATCTCTTCCTTAACGTTATCGATGCCGCCGATGGCGGTGATAAAGTCTGTGAGTTCGTATTCCATAGTGTTGCTCGATTTGGGCAGGTCGAGCACGCGGCCGTTGTCTCCCTGTTCGCGCGGTGCCTCGGTCGCCGAGCCGCGCACGACGTCGCCGCGATAGTCGATGCGGACGTTGCGGGGCGTGGACAGATGGTCGATCTGGATAGTGCCACGCTCGCCTTCGATCTGCGAGGGCAGCAGGTCATTCGTAATTTTGGAGTGCGCGAGCTCGACGGAGATACGGCCACCGCCGTAGCTGGCGAGGATGGAACCGCAGCCATCGATGGGGCCGTGCGTGAGCTGTCGCGTGGTGGGATCGAGCAGAGTGGTCATGCTCGTAAGGCCGGAGGGCATGCCAAAGATCTCGACCATGGGCTCGACGGTATAGACGCCAATGTCCATGAGGGAACCCGATGCCATATTGCAGTCGAAGATATTGGTGGCGCGTCCCGCGAGAATCTCGTTGTAGCGCGAGGAATACTTGCCAAAGCGCAATGAGGCGCGGCGGATGGGGGCGATCTCGCCCAGGGCGTCCTCGATGGCGTGGAAGGCGGGATCGTGGAGGGGACGCATGGCCTCGAGGGCCACGACACCTGCTGCCTCGGCAGCGCGGAAGACTTCCAGCGCCTGCGCTTCGGTGGCGCAGAAGGGTTTCTCGACGATGACGTGCTTGCCACCGGCGATGCAGGCAAGGGCCTGCTCGTAGTGGAGCGCATTGGGGCTGCCGATGTAGACGGCGTCGACGTCGTCGGCGGACGCAAGCTCGTCAAGTGCGGTGAAGTTACGCTCGCCGCAGTGTTCGGCGGTAAAGGCGGCGCCGCGCTCGGCATCGCGCGAGAGCGTGCCCACAAACGCGGCTTGGTCGTTGGCGTTGACGACCTGGATAAAGTCGTCGGTAATCATGGATGTGCCGATGGTCGCTATACGCAGCATGTATCCCCCTCGTGCCGTTCGGTTTACAGGATGAGTGTAGCGCGAGGGGGCAGGAAATAGCGTGCGAAAACGCCGTTACAGGTCGCTCTCGTTAAAGCCGGTGTCGATATCGAGGTTACTGCCGTCGGCTGCCGTGGTGGCGAGCTCATCGCAGCGTTCGTTGAGCTCGTGGCCGGCGTGGCCCTTAACCCAGATGAACTCAACCTTGTGCTTGCTTTTGGCAGTGAGTAGGCGCTCCCACAGGTCGCGGTTCTTGACGGGCTGCTTGTTGGCGGTTTTCCATCCGCGCTTTTTCCAGCCGTCGATCCAGTGTTTATTGAAAGCGTTGACGACGTACTGCGAATCGGAATGGACTTCGACCTCGCAGGGGCGGTTGAGCGCCTCGAGCGCCACGATGACCGCCATGAGTTCCATACGGTTGTTGGTGGTCTTGGCGTAGCCGCGTGAAAGCTCGGAGGTGAAGGTCTTGCCGGCGGGGTTGGTGTATTTGAGTACGGCGCCGTAGCCGCCGCGTCCCGGATTTGATCGGGCCGAGCCGTCGGTGTAGATGATGACCTTCACATGGTTCCTTTCGTTGGGTACGTTTCGTGTGAGTGACCATTGTAGCGCCATGCCCGCCGGGGGCTAGCAATCTACGATTTCTACCCCGTCTTCCGACAGTTAGTTGGCATGGATGATGCGGTTGAGCTCGTCGAGGTATTGCTGCAAGAGGGGAGAGGGCTTGCGCTCGTCGTGCATGATATAGCCTACGTGCATCGTTGGGGCGTCTGCTAACGGGATCGATGCCATACCCCATTGCATTTCATTGGAGAGGACACCGGTCGACAGGGTGTAGCCGTTCGACGTGATAAGTAAGTTGGTAAGTGTTCCGCGGTCCGAGATTCGTATGTTGCGGTCGCAAGGGATATAGCTAAAAGGTTCCTCGGCGTAATAGAAGGAGTTTGAGGTTCCCTGCTCAAAGCTATAACGCGTATAGGGTGTGAGGTCGGCAAGGGACAGCTGCGGGCGGCGGGCAAGCGGGTGGAGCTCGCTAACGAAGACGTGGACCGTCGCGTCGAATAGGGGATGGAAGCTCGCGCGCGCATCGGCAAAAGCCTTCTGCAGAACGCGGACGTTAAAGTCGTCCAGATAGAGAATGCCGATGTCGCTGCGAAACGCGCGGACGTCATCGATGATCTGCGATGTGGTGGTCTCGCGCATGATGAACTCGAACTTGCTGTCGCGGCAGCGCTCGACTACGTTGACAAAGGCCTCGACCGAAAAGGCGTAGTGCTGGGCGGAAATGGCGAGGCGGGCTTGCGGGGTACCGCCGTCCTCGTAACGGGCCTCGAGCATGTCGGCCTGCTCTACGACCTGGCGTGCATAACCCAAAAGCTCGGTGCCGTCGTTGGTGAGTGCAACACCGCGGCTAGAGCGCGTAAAGATTTCGATATGAAGTTCCTGTTCCAGGCTTTTGACGGCGTTTGAGATGTTGGACTGAGCGGTATAGAGGCGCTGAGCTGCGGCGTTGATTGAGCCGGACTCTGCTACGGCGATCAGGAAACGAAGCTGCTGGAGGGTCATCGGCGCCATCCTTTCGAGTGTTATCTATAAAACCGATAACAGGTTAGCGCTTTTAAGTGATTGACCGAGGGAAACAATGCTCGTACTATTCAAAACACACAAAGGCGGTAGGTAATTAAGCCAACCACGGAACCGGGATGCGAAAGGAGGCCCGCATATGAATTGCTTACTAAGACGAATGCCGGGCTCCTGTTTGCGCCCGTCGGCGTGATCAGGAGACAGCGACTTACTTCTCTCTTTTTATTTGCTTTCGTTCGATCAAGGAGATCATCATGAGCCAGTTCATCAACAACCCTGAGCACACCTTTGGTTTCGATACCCTGCAGCTTCACGTTGGCCAGGAGAGCGCCGATCCCGCATCCGACTCCCGCGCCGTGCCTATCTACCAGACCACGAGCTATGTGTTCCGCAATTCCCAGCACGCCGCCGACCGCTTTGGTCTTGCCGACGCCGGCAACATCTACGGCCGTCTGACCAACTCCACCCAGGGCGTCTTCGAGGACCGTATCGTCGCACTCGAGGGTGGCGTGGCAGGTCTTGCCGTCGCCTCCGGCGCTGCTGCCATCACCTATACCCTGCAGGCTCTTGCCCAGGCTGGTGACCATGTGGTTGCCCAGAAGACCATCTACGGTGGCTCCTACAACCTGCTGGAGCATACGCTCTCCCAGTTTGGCGTCGAGACCACCTTTGTCGACGCCCACAACCTGGAAGAGGTTGAGGGTGCCATCAAGGACAACACCACGGTCATCTATCTCGAGACGCTCGGCAACCCCAACTCTGACATCCCCAACATCGACGCCATCTCCGAGGTTGCCAAGAAGCATGGTCTTCCGGTCGTCGTCGATAACACCTTCGGCACCCCGTATCTGTTCCGTCCGCTGGAGCACGGCGCCAACATCGTCGTCCACTCTGCAACTAAGTTCATTGGCGGCCACGGCACCTCGCTGGGCGGCGTGATCGTCGACGGCGGTAACTTCGATTGGAAGGCGAGCGGAAAGTACGCCCAGATCGCTGAGCCCAACCCCTCCTACCACGGTGTTTCGTTTGCCGAGGCTGCCGGTCCTGCCGCCTTCGCGACCTATGTCCGCGCCATCCTGCTGCGTGACGAGGGCGCTTGCATCAGCCCGTTCAACGCCTGGATCTTGCTCCAGGGCACCGAGACGCTTTCGCTGCGCGTTGACCGCCATGTCGAGAACACCAAGAAGGTCGTTGAGTTCCTGGCTGGTGACAGCCACGTCGCCAAGGTGAACCACCCGAGCCTGCCTGAGCACCCCGATCACGAGCTCTATCAGAAGTACTTCCCCCGTGGCGGCGCCTCGATCTTTACCTTTGAGATTAAGGGCGGCCAGGAGGCAGCTTGGAAGTTCATCGATCATCTGCAGGTGTTCTCGCTGCTTGCCAACGTGGCCGACGTCAAGTCGCTCGTCGTGCACCCGGCTACCACCACGCACTCCCAGCTCTCTGCCGAGGAGCTCGCCGAGCAGAACATCACGCCCTCCACGATTCGTCTTTCTATCGGTACCGAGAACGCCGAGGATATCATTTGGGACCTGAAGCAGGCCTTTGCCGCACTGGACGAGTAAGGCGACTTGTGCAAGGACCCCTTGCGACTCGATAGGTATAACTGCATAAAATGCCTGCTCAAGGCGCCTGCGCAAGCAATGGTTGCGCAGGCGCCTTTTTTGCATAGGGAGGGCGCTATTACAGGGTTTTTGCCATGCTTTATGCAATCGAGATGTGGAAAACTCCTGTTGAGAGGATGTGAGTTTTACGCAAATGACGTGCACCTTTTGAGAAAAACCGCAGGTCGCGATTTGCTCGGGGTACTATGCAGCGCGATCGAATCACACGCAGCTCAAACGCAGCAAAAACGCACTACGGAGGTTTCCAGCTACATGAGGATTGATTCACGAAAACCGAAAGCCGCTGCCCTTTCCGCCGCTCTGGCCGTGGCACTTTTGGCGGGCGCCGGCGCAACCGATGCCCACGCGGCAACACTGTCCGACACGGTCGGATCCACGCCGTCCGAGACGACCCTGATGCAGCCCGTCGACTATCGCGGCGACGGCTTTGGCTCCATGCAGGAGTGGAACGCCTCTATGGGGGCCAAGCGCGATTCCCTAGAGGTCCGCGCGCGGATCGTCATGAACATGTACGGCGACTATGCCACCGATGACGAGCGCGCTGTGCTGCAGGGTTGTATCGACGGTGCGGGCAATCTTTTGACGATGGAGGAGGTCGACGCGAAGTCGGCCGAGCTCGACAAGCTCCGCTCCACGCTTGAGGATGCCAAGCGCGAGGCGCTCGAGGCTGCCGCAGCCGAAGCCGAGGCCGCTGAGGTCGTTCAGGCTCCGTATTACAACGCCGGCTCCGGCTCGTCTTACGCGTCTGCTGCGTATTACGCGAACGGCTCGGGCCTGACGCGCTCGAGCGGCGTCAATAACTATAATGGCCGCCGCGAGACCTATTACAGCAGCAATGTGCTTTATCACTATCGCACGGGCGAATGGACTCAGGATTCTGAGGGCTTCTGGCGCGATTCCGACGGCTATTACGTCGTAGCCGCGGGCGATAAGGCCCAGGGCTCCACGTTTACCGGTTCCAAGGGCGAGTGCAAGGTCTATGACTCCGGCTGCGCAGCCGGAACCACCGACTACTATACCGGTTGGTAATTTTTCTGCATCACGGATATTTGGCGGACGGGCGTCTTTACCGAGGTTTAGGGCAACGTAAGGACGTCCGTTCTATGTATGCGTTTGAGCTAACAGAGCCCTTACCGTGGCGGTACGCTGGGCGTATGGATGCGGGGCACACTGGTTCTTGAGAAATAAGGTCTTTCTCTTGGAGGAAGTGGTCTTGTGAACGCTCGAGATATCGCCGTTGCCGCCGTTGCATTGACGCTTGGCTGCCTTGGTCCTACGGCCGCGCTCGTCGCGGGCATGCAGGGGTCTTGTGGAGCTGCCTCTATCGTGGTCGGCGCGTTGATCGCGGCCGCGCTACTGGGAAGTGCGGGTGTAGTCCTTTGTCGCGACGATGAGGGCCAGGCCTCGGAGTCGCAGCTCTAACCGTCGGGACATCGACTACTGGTTATAGATGAAGATGGAAGCCGCCGTAAGGGGAGTGCCCTTGCGGCGGCTTTACTGTTGAGTCTGTTGACGTGGTGAGCCGGGCGCTACCAGCTTGCCTCGATATCGCGAATGCGCTGATAGAGCCATTCGTTCTGCGGTGCCTGGATATCGTGCTTGGCCGCCAGACGGCAGATGGTGCCGGCGAACTCCTCGACCTCGGTTTTGCGCCGCGCGACGCGGTCTTGCGCCATCGAGGGCATGCCGGTGGGGTCGATTCCCTCGATGAGGTGCACCATCTGCGTCAGGTCTGCCTCGGTCAGCTCGATACCCTCGGCGTTGGCGACCGCAAGCGTTTCACGCATGGCGGAAACAAAACAGCGACGCTGCTCGGAGCCCTGTTCCGTGGCGCTTCCGTACGTGCCGCCGTAGGCCATGCAGGTTTGGTTGATGCCGTCGTTGAGCATGAGTTTGGCCCACATGCGGTGCGCAATGTCGCTCTCGACGGTATGGGCGATGCCGCAGCGTGTGTAGAGCTCGTCGATTGCGGTGATGGTTGCGGGATCCGTACCGGTCGCCGCGCCAAAGCGGATTTCGCCCGTGTTGGTAAAGGTGAGCTCTTCGTTGAGGAACACGGCGTCCATGCCCTGGCAAATACCAAGAACGGTATGCTCCCAGCCAAAGCGCTCGGCAATCTTTTGCTCGCTCGTGATGCCGTTGCACAGCGAGGCGATGAGCGTGTTGGGTCCCACGACGCGCTCCATAGTCTTGAGTGCTTGGTCGAGACCGGTGGTCTTGACCGTCAGGATGACCAGATCGGCGGGCGTTGCCTTGCTGGCGCGGACGGACTTGAGCGCACAGGGCTTGCCGTTGACGGTGAGCGCATCGTTTGCGTGACGCTCAAAACGGGCGTCATCCATAACGTATTCGACGGCGTCATTGCCGAGGGCCTTGGCAATCATGCTGCCGTAGAGCAGGCCGACGCCGCCCTTGCCGATAAAGGCGACCTTGTTGATCTGCATGTGAATCATCTCCCCATATAAAAGGCGCCTGCGTAAGGGGCGCCTGATGGATTGTATGCTGCCAGGGTGATTGGTGGGTGCACGGGGCGGCTGTTATGAAAAAGAAACTATTGCGCTGTGCGCTTATGCCGCGGGGCAGACCGCAAAGACGCGCGCGGGATATCCAACGCCATCGCGCACCTTGGGGAAGGTGCAGAAGATAACAGCGCCCGTGGCGGGAAGCTCGTCTAGATGGTCCATGACCTCGATCTGATAGCGGTCGACCGAGAGGATGTACTGCTCGCCGGGGTAGGGGTAGGCGTCCTCACGCGTGGTCACGATCGCCGGGTCGGTGTCAACCGGCTCGTGGCCGATGGCGCCGATATTGCGCTCTTCTACAAGCCATTTGATGGCGTCGAGGTCCCAGCCGGGGTAGTGGGGCTGGCCGTCCTCGTTCTTGTTCTCGAGGTCGGCGAGCTTGGACCAGTCGGAGCGGAAGGCGACGAAAGCGTCCTCGGGAATGCGACCGTGCTCATCCTCCCAGGCTTTGAGGTCCTCGACGGTCAGGACGTAGTCGGGATTTGCGGCGCACTCCTCGTGCTTGTCGATCGCGCAGAGCGGATGCATAAACTCGATGGGTTCAATCTCTCCAAGGGAACGGCCGTCAACATGGAAGTGGCGCGGTGCGTCGACATGCGTGCCGTACTGCGAAGCAACCGAATACTGGAAGCAGCGCATGGGCGCGAGCATGTCCTCGGGCGTGCCGGGCAGGTAGTCGAAGAGCTTGGTGGACTCAAAAGGCTTAAAGCCAAACCAGTGCGGGGTGTCGCACGAGAGTGTGTGAGTGAGGTCGACCCAGCGATAATCGGTGCTTTTGAGCTGGGAGGCGAGGTTCCAAAGGTCGAGCGCAGACATGGGCGGCTCCTTTCATCGGGCTTTTTGCTGATGTTAAAGCGGTGTCGTGACAGCTCGATTTCTGCTGCGTTACGATACGTTCTCGATTGCGATTCCACGATGTTTCGGCCGCGTGACCATTGTGTTTCGCCTTGCCGGGGCGCTGATGGCGAAGGGAGGGGCCGTGCAATACCGCGTTGACCCCAAAAGTGGTAACCGAATATCCGCTCTGGGTCTGGGCTGCATGAGATTTCCCGGTGCGCCGGAACACCCCGATGCGAAGACAGCCGATGCCATCATTTCCCGTGCGGTGGAGCAGGGGATTAATTATCTGGATACCGCGTATCTCTATCCCGGTAACGAGGCGTCCGTGGGCGCCTCACTTGAGCGCTTGGGGCTGCGCGACCGGGTGTTGCTGGCGACTAAGTTGCCGCACGCTTCGTGCAAGTGCGCGGAGGATTTCGACCGGTTCTTCGGCGAGCAACTGCGCCGCCTGCGGACCGACCATATCGACTATTACCTTATGCACAACATCACCTCGCCCGCCCAGTGGGAGCGCATGGTGGCGTTGGGCATCGAAGACTGGATTGCGCACCAAAAGGCTGCGGGGCGTATTCGCCAGATAGGTTTTTCGTATCACGGCAGTGCGGCGGATTTCCTGACGATGCTCGACGCGTATGACTGGGATTTTTGCCAGATTCAGTACAACTATGCCGGGGAGCGTTACCAAGCGGGAACGGCAGGACTCATGGCGGCTGCGGAGCGCGGGCTCGCGGTGTTTGTGATGGAGCCGCTTTTGGGTGGACGCCTGGCGGGCAAGCTGCCTCCGCGGGCCCGCGCCGTGCTCGATGACGCCCGTGACCCGCATTTGCGCACTTCTGCCGCCTGGGGACTTTCGTGGGTGTGGAACCATCCTCAGGTCACGATGCTGCTTTCGGGCATGACCGATACCGCACAGGTGGACGAGAACGCGGCATTGGCGGATCGCGCACTGCCGAATTCGATGACGAGAGAGCAGCTCGATACCATCGCACGTGTGCTGGGAGAGTTTGAGAAATCGAATCGCGTGCCCTGTACGGGGTGCGGCTACTGCATGCCATGCCCCAAGGGCATCAATATTCCCGGCTGCTTTGCCGCCTATAACGCAAGCTATGCGCATAGTTGGTTTACGGGGCTGTCTCAATACTTTACGGCGAGCGCGGTGCGGACGAACGAGCCCAAGCTGGTGAGCAATTGCGTCAAGTGCGGCAAATGCGCACGTCACTGCCCGCAGCACATCGATATTCCCGAGCGTCTCGACGATGTGCGCCGACGTTTCCAGCCTGGCCCCGTAACGGCTGCGCTTAAAGCCTTTTGCAAAACGCGCTCCTCATGACCCTTTTATAACTTGCGGTGGAATAGTTCCTGTTTGCGGCAGAATGGGGCTTAAACAGGAACTATTCCACCGCAACTGAAGGGGGCTGTCGTGGGCCATCGGGATTCATGTGATGATTTGCGCGAGGTTCGTTGGGGCGTTTTGGGCGCTGGGCACATTTCGCATCGATTTGCATCGTCGCTCAAGGAGGTGGACGGGGCACGGCTTGTGGCTGCCGCCGGTCGCACCCCTTCGCATGTTGAGGAGTTTTGCAGGGCGTTTTCGATTGAAGCCGCGCACAGTTATGCCACGGCTGACGATAGCGGCGATGCGGCTTATGATGCGCTGATCGCCGATCCCGATGTCGACGCAATCTACTTGGCTCTTCCACATGGCATGCATGCGTATTGGGTCTGTCGGGCACTGCGCACGGGAAAGGCCGTGCTGTGCGAAAAACCGGCCGTTTTGAGTGGGGAAGAGGCCCATGCGATCGCCTCCGTTTCCCGTGAGTGCGGTGTGCCGTTTATGGAGGCGATGAAAAATCGGTTTTGTCCGATGCATACTCGCGTGAAGGGTTTGCTTGCGTCGGGCGAGCTCGGCCGTATCGTCTCGATCGAAAGCGTGCAAAAACTCGATTATGGTGAGCCGCCTTCGAGTTATCTGCTCGATCCGTTGCAGGGTGGCTGTCTATATGACATGGGCTGCTATGCGGTCGGGTGGTTTGAGGATCTGCTTGCGGGTGCGTGCGATGTTTCGTCTCGTGAAGTTCGCTGGCGTGACGTATCGGGCGGCCGCGTGGATTGGGCCGATGAGATCCATATGAGTGTCGGCGGTATACCCATTCATTTGGTGTGCGACGGCAAAGCGGCATATGAAAGCCGCTTAACGATTGCCTGCGAGCGGGGCTCGTTGGAAATCGAGCGCCTCCATCGCCCCGAGCTCGCCCATGTGAAGTACTCCGACGGACGAATGCTCGAAATAAATGCCCCGTTTGAGGTTGATGATTTTTACGGCGAAATTCATCATGCGACCCAGCTCATCCGGGCGGGGAAACTCGAGAGTCCCGTCATGTCCCTTGCCGCCACACAGCGCTGTGCGCAGATCATTGATACGATTCGCTTGACGCTCTAGGCTGCGGTGCTGGTGCTCAAGGAGGCTCGGCGGACCGTGTCCCCGATGCCCCTTTTATATCTTGCGGTGGAATACGGTCTGTTTGCGCCAAAATTAGGCACCAATAGACCGTATTTCACCGCAACTGATGAGGGGGAGTTGGATATGCTGACGATTGGGTGCCATCTTTCGACGACGAAGGGCTATCGGGCGATGGGGGAGACGGCGCTGTCCATTGGCGCCAATACCTTTGCATTCTTTACGCGCAACCCGCGCGGCGGCAAGGCGAAAGACCTTGACATGGATGATGTGGCGGCCCTGCGCGAGCTTATGGAGCAAAACGACTTTGGCCCGCTCGTGGCTCATGCCCCGTATACCTATAACCCCTGCTCGGCCAAAGAGCGGGCGCGCGAGTTTGCCTTGGAGGCAATGGCCGAGGACTTACAGCGTCTGGAAGCGCTGCCCGGCAACTACTACAACTTCCATCCCGGTGCGCATGTGGGGCAGGGTGCCGATGCTGGCATTCAAATGATCGTTGACACCTTGTGTCAGGTGATGTTTGAGGGCCAGCAGACGACGGTGCTGCTTGAGACCATGGCCGGCAAGGGTACCGAGGTGGGCCGCAGCTTTGAGGAGCTGGCGCTCATCATTGAGGGTGTTGCCGACAAGCGCCCCGAGCTGTCGGCCAAGTTGGGCGTTTGCCTGGACACCTGCCATGTGAATGACGCCGGCTACGACATCATCCATGATCTGGACGGTGTGCTCGACGAGTTCGATCGTGTGGTGGGTATCGAGCGCCTGCGCGCCGTGCATATCAATGACTCCAAGAACCCCTGCGGTGCCCATAAGGATCGCCACGAGTGCATCGGCAAGGGCTACCTGGGTAGTGAAGAGTTTGGCGGTGGTATGCAGGTTATGCAGAATATTGTATCGAATGGCCGCTTGCGCGCATTGCCATTCATTTTGGAGACACCGAACGAACTTGCAGGTTATGCGGCTGAAATTAAACTGTTAAGGTCATTGCAGCAGTAATGACTGTCACTAAGTGGAGTGTTCCATTCACGTTATGGGTTTGTTTCAATCAGTTTTCTAATTGCAGTTTCGCATTTACGGGTGCATAATATCCAACAGTTTTTGCAGACCTCTGAATCAAACGGGGTCACCGGAAGGAGACTGATTATGAAGCTCAAGAAGCTTGGCGCATTTGCCGCCACGGGCGCCATGGCGCTCGCCCTCGCACTGACGGGCTGCGGCTCGTCCAACGCCACCTCTGGTTCCAATGCCGGTTCCAGCAGCTCTGACGACGCTAAGGTCGAGAAGGTCGACGGCTCCAAGGAGTACGCGCTCGTCAAGGACGGTACGCTGACCGTCGGCACCTCCGCCGAGTACGCTCCGTTTGAGTACAAGGATGACAACGGCGATTATCAGGGCTTTGACCTTGAGCTCATCAAGGCTATCGGCGACAAGCTGGGCCTGGATGTCGAGTACGTCAACAATGACTTCGACACGCTCGTTCCGGGCGTCGCTTCGGGCGCCAAATATGACGTTTCCATCGCGGCTATCACCGACACGCCCGAGCGTGAGAAGGAAGTCACTTTCTCTGATTCCTACTACATGGACGATCAAGCTATCGTGACCAAGGTCGATAACACCGACATCACGGCCGACAACTACAGCGAGAAGCTCAACAACGCCGACGCTACCATCATCGTCCAGTCCGGTTCGACCGCCGAGGCCTTTGCCCAGGAGAACTTCCCCAAGGCCAAGATCGTCCCCTACAAGGACGCTACCGAGTGCTTCAGCGCCCTGCAGTCCGATAAGGGCGACGCCGTAGTCACCAACCGCTCCGTTGCCAGCCAGCTGACCGCCGAGCAGTTCAACACCTGCCAGACCATCAAGCAGATCAGCACCGGCGAGGAGTACGCCATCGCCATCAACCAGGGCAACACCAAGCTCAAGGACGACATCAACCAGGCCATCAAGGACCTGACCGACGACGGTACTGTCGACGCCCTCATGGCTAAGTACAACATCAAGTAAAATAGCTACTTGATTGTGCGCAGGCCCTTTCCGTTTTGGCGGAAAGGGCCTTTGCGCTTCTCTTGACGGAGAGCGTTTCCGTCTCGTTTTGCCGGCAACTTCTACGATAGGAGCCACCTTGTCTCGACTGAACAAAGGGGCCGCGGAGCAGCGTTTTCCACTGCCCTCGATGCTCCAAAAGCTGGCCTGTGCCCTGGCTGTGGCGCTCGCCCTGGTATGCGCGGGGGCCTGCGTGCCCACGACCGCCCAGGCGCTTGAGACCGCAAAGATTACCGCCCGACCCAACACCGGTTCGGGCAGCGATGTGGTCGGCGGCACCGAGACGCGCATCACTTGGGAAGTTCAGGCCGATGCCGACGAGGAGCTGAGCGGTCTTTCGCTGACGTTTGTCGACGGTACGACGTTTGGTACCGATGACACGCGATTGACGATGCTCTCGGGCGAGGACCTCATGGATCGTACGCCCATGAAGCCCACGTGCAAGGCTGACGGCCAGACGCTCAAGATTGACTTTGGTGAGACGGCGCCTGCCGGCGGCTATTTCCGCGTCGAGGTTTACGGCGTGACCTTCCCCGTCGAGGGCGGCGATGAGGCCTTTAGCGGCACCTGCACTTTGGCCGATGGCTCGACCAAGAAGATCTCCAAGATTCCTTCCGTCGAGATTAAGGGCGTGACGGCATTCGATAACTTCCTGGCCGACCTTAAGGAGCAGCCGTGGGTCGAGGCGTGGAACTCCAATATGTTCCTGCGCCTGTTCCTGAACCCGGTCATTTTGGTCCAGAGCCTGCCGATCGTCTTCAAGGGCTTCCTCATGTCGCTTTCGATCGTGCTTGTGGCGTTTCCGCTGGCCATTCCCTTTGGCTTTGCGCTGTCGCTCATGCGCATTTCCAAGTCGCGCATCCTTCGCTGCCTTGCCGGCATCTATGTGAATATCATCCGCGGCACGCCGGCGTTCTTGCAGATCTACATTGCGTTCTTTGGCTTGCCGCTGGCCGGTGTCAAAGTGGACGACTATGTGCTGGGTGTTATCGTCATGGCCATGAACTCGTCTGCGTACCTGTGCGAGATCTTCCGTGCCGGTATTCAGTCGATCCCCAAGGGCCAAAACGAGGCTGCTCGCTCGCTGGGCATGAATGCCTTCCAGACGCTGCTCTATGTCATGATTCCGCAGACGTTCCGCAATGTCCTGCCTACGCTGACCAGCGAGTTCATCCTGCTCTACAAGGACACGTCGCTGCTTGCCGCCGTGGGTGTCGTCGAGATCGTCATGAACGCCCGCACCATCGTGGCCACGACGGGCTCCATCACGCCGTATGTGGTTGCCGCTCTGTTCTATCTGGTCATTACCCTGCCGCTTGCGCGCTTGGTGAGCGGTCTTGAGGCGAGACTTCTGGGGACGGCCGAAACCAAAAAGAAGCGTCCCACCAAGAGCGCCGGACAGGTTGTCGCGACGCCTGCCGATCACATCGCCGGTCTGTAAGGAGGTCCTATCATGAGCGAAACCAATAACTCGAACGAGGTCGTCGTCAGCATCAAGAACCTCCAGAAGGCCTTTGGCGACAACGTCGTTCTGCGAGATATCGATCTGGATGTGCACAAGGGTGAGGTCGTTGTGGTCTTGGGCCCCTCGGGCTCGGGCAAGTCGACGATGCTTCGCTGCATCAATCGTCTGGAGCATCCCACGAGCGGCTCGATTATCGTTGAGGGTGTGGATGTGTGCGCCAAGGGTGTCGACCTCAACAAAGTGCGCACGCACTTGGGTATGGTCTTTCAGCAGTTCAACCTGTTCCCGCACCTGTCGGTCAAAAAGAACGTCATGCTTGCGCAGCAAAAGGTGCTCAAGCGCAGCAAGGAAGAGGCCGAGAAGATTGCCGTCGAGGAGCTGACCAAGGTCGGTCTTGCCGAGCGCATCGACTTTATGCCGAGCCAGCTCTCGGGCGGCCAGCAGCAGCGCGTTGCCATCGCCCGCGCCCTGTCGATGAACCCGCACGTCATGCTCTTTGACGAGGCCACCTCGGCGCTCGACCCTGAGCTCGTGCGCGACGTCTTGGGCGTCATGCGCGACCTGGCGCACGACGGTATGACCATGATCGTCGTGACGCACGAGATGGGCTTTGCCCGCGATGTCGCCGACCGCGTCGTCTTTATGGACGGAGGCGTCATTGTGGAAGAGGGTACGCCGAGCGAGGTCTTCGACCACCCCAAGAGCGAGCGCACCAAGGCGTTCTTGGGCAATATCTCGTAGCCGGTTGATGTAACTTCCGTTACAAAAGAGCGGGGCTGGACTTGAATCCAGCCCCGCTCTTTTGTAGGGATGGGGATGCGCTTCGATGCAGGCTCTCTTGGAGGCCCTGAGTTCTTTACGCGAGCTCGGCTCCGAGGGCCTTGCAAGCGGTCTCGCCCTCGTCGTCGGGCGCGTCGTAGCAAATGGCGGAGTCCACGACGTCGACGCCGGCCTCGTCGGCGTCGGCCTTCCAGTTGTCCATCCACTCGCCCTCGGCCCACGAATAGGAGCCAAAGAGGACGACCTTCTTGTCGCCGAGGGTCTCCTTGACCTCGTCCCACATAGGCTGAAACTCGTCATACTCAAGCTCCTCGGAGCCCATGGCGGGGCAGCCGAAGGCAATGGCGTCATAGCCGGCGGCCTTGTCTGCGGAGAAGTCGGCGCAGGAGATGACCTCTGCCTCGGCGCCGGCACTGGTTGCGCCCTCGGCAACGAAGTTTGCCATGGCCTCGGTATTGCCCGTGCCGCTCCAGTAGACGACGGCGATCTTGCTCATGTTTTGTCCTTTCGGTCGTGCGGCGCTTGCCGCGGTATCGGGTTGCCTGGGCAAGTTGCGCCAGGCTGCAGCCCTGCTGATAGATAAAAGTGAAGTATTGGGTGCAGGCACGGTAGGCATCAAACGTCGCAAGCGCCTGCTCGACATTTGCGTAGACCTTCCAGGCCCCAAAGACCTTGTAGTTCTCGCCGCGCTGGACGATAAACTCGTGCACGTCGTCGTAGGGATATCCAAGGAAGTAGCCTATTTTGTGCGGAAACTCGCAGGTGCAGTCTTTGCTGCAGCTAGCTTGCTGGGGTAGCGCGCATCGAGTCTGGCTGCAGGCGCATTCCGCGACGTTATTGCTCGCGAGCGTGATGCGTGATGCCAAATGCACAAGGCATGTCGAAAGATCTCTCGTGTCGTAGCCTTTCGAGGTGAGCGCCGTTTGGGCGCGAGGGTCTGCGAAATAGGTGGTGAGGCTTTTGGCTCGGTACACGTACACGAGCGCTCCGCAGGGCCGCCAGACCAAAACACTCAGGTGGATGCCGAGCGTGTCAAGCTCGCGATTGCACTGGGCGATAACGTTGAGCAGGCGTGTTCGGCGTTCTGCGATGGTTTCGGTTGTGGTCGAGCCGTCCCCGTGGGCGTAGGTGCCTGGATAGGTAAAGAGCGATGTCGGCTTGATGCCCGCGAGCGTGGGAGAGCAGTTGCGCACGACTGCTGCCTGAAACGTTGGGATGTCTATGGTTCGAGTCACGGCGCTCCTTACGGATCTAAACAGTTAGCCTAGGAAAACTTATACACGAAAGTAAGCCATGGTCAACAAAAAAAGTTTGAAGAGGGAAACTAATTGACCGAACGGACATGATTTTGGGTTAAGATGGGGACACCCCATGGGGGTATCTAGATAGTGCTACTTGAAAGGGGAGCGCATGAGTGACTTGCTCAACCCTGCGAATCTCATCGTGCTGGCCGTCATTGCCGTCGGCATGTTTTTTGGACTGCGTCGCATTGCCGCTTCGACACACGGGAAGAGTTGCTGCAGCGATGGTGCGAACGGCAAGAAGGCCAAAAAGGTTGTTGTGGTGGATACCGATGCGTCACACTATCCCTATAGCGATGAGCTGCTCATCGGCGGCATGAGTTGCGACGGCTGTGCTCAGAACGTGGCCAATGCACTGAATGCGCTGGATGGCGTGTGGGCAACGGTGACGTATGCGGACCACACGGCGCGCGTGCGCTCTAAGCAGCCGATCGATCGCGGTGCTCTCGTGGCGGCCGTGAAGGACGCGGGTTACTACGTCATGACGCTGTAGGCCTTGCCTTGGATGCGCGTCCTTGTCTAGGCTCGTCCGCGCAGTTCGATGTCTTGGATGTCATCGAAGTCGATGGCGATGTCTTTGAGCTTGAGGAGTTTGAAGGCAGGGAGTGCTTCGTCGAGGATGCCGGTGCGAGAGCGATAGCCGTACGTATCGTAATAGGTGACGCGGACCAGGTCGCCACGTTTGAGGCCCTCGAGCTTATGCGAAAGCTCGAGGGCTTTTTCTTCCGTGAGCTCACATTTTGGTTCGACGGTGATCTCCTGCTTGCGCACGAGTTCGTAGTATCCCGTGAGGGCGGCAAAGGGCATAAACTGTGCGGCGCGGTTGGCGCGCACGGCACCGTTGGCGGTGAGTCTGGGGTCGGCGGCGCGGTGTCTTCCCTCGGGGTCTGCCAAACGCTCAAAGGCGGTCGGCGGCCGCACAGGCTGCTGCTTGGGTTTAGGCACGATGTCCTCCTACCTGAACGTTGCGTTCGCGTGCGGTGGCACCGACGGTAAAGCTCAATCCTTTGACCAGGGCGTTCTTGCCATATTTGCCTTTAACGGCTAACACGGCGCGTGCCAGGTCGCGCTCGCGCTCATCGGCCTCGACGTCGCTAAACAGATCGATGGTGGCAAATTCCTCGGGCACCAGATTGCCAAAGCCCAGATTGATACGCTTGACCGGTCGCTTGGGGTCGACCGCTTGTGCCCAAAGGTCATCGAAATACCCCATGATCTTCTTAAACGAATTAGTGTTCTCGGGCAGCTTGCGCGAGGCGTTGGAGTGCGCAAAGAGCGCGGCATAGCCACCACGCGGCTTGCCGCCGTGCTCGCCCACAAAGATGCCATCAATCGCTTGTGCCTCTCGCACCAAACGTCGGCGTTCGTCATCTCGCTGGACGGGTTTCGGTGCGCGGTGCGCGAGCTCGGGGCCGTCGGTCGCTGCGGGCTCGATGCCCGAAGTACTCGAGCGCAGGTGTCCGCAGCCGTCTATATACTGCGCCGTGCCGCTGGCGTTGAGCCGGCGTATGTCGGCGCGCTCGCTTGCATAGCCCACAAAGAGCGAGATGCTGTCGCACACCACGTGCTTGTCGATCAAATCCAGCACGGCGGCATCGACCATTTCGCGCAAGACGGTGTAGGCCTGCTCGTAGGCATAACCCTTCGAGAGCACCTGCCCTGTGGTAGTCGAGGTCGCTTGCGGGCGATAAGCTTGGATATCGGCGATGGTTGTCGGTTCGCGCCCGAAGGCGTGGTCGATGAGATATTCGGCATTGACGCCGAGTTCGTCGTAGAGCAGGTTCTCGTCGAGTGCGGCGACGCCCATCAGGTCGTAGACGCCGTAATTCTCGAGACGGGCCGCCACGCCGGGGCCGATGCCCCAGATGTCGGTGATGGGGCGATGGGGCCAGATTTCCTTGCGAAAGGTCCCGTCGTCGAGTATGCCGATGCGGCTGGGTACGTGCTTGGCGGTAATGTCGAGCGCTACCTTGGCCTGGAATAGGTTGGGGCCGATGCCGACCGTCGCCGTGATGCCGGTGCGCGCCAAGACCTCGTCGCGCAGTGTGCAGGCGAACCCTTCCGCATCGGTGTGATAGAGGTCCAGATAGGGCGTCACGTCGATAAAGCACTCATCGATGGAGTAGACGTGCACGTCCTGGGGGCTGACGTATTCCAGATAGATACCGTAGATTTTTGCCGACACCTCCATGTAGTGCTGCATGCGCGGTACGGCCTTGATGCAGTCGATGCCGTCGGGAATCTCGAACAGACGGCAGCGGTTGTGTATCCCGAGGTCCTTCATAGCCTGTGTGATGGCGAGGCAGATGGTCGTGCGCCCGCGCGATTCGTCGGCAACGACCAGGTTGGTGGTGAGCGGATCGAGCCCACGATCGACGCACTCGACGCTGGCATAAAACGTCTTGAGGTCGATACAGATGTAGGTGTGCTGCTCGTGCGCCATCCGTGCCCTTTCATCAAACACATGTTCTTATCGAATACCTGTTCGATAATACCCGCTCGACCGGACACCGTCAAAACCTACCAAAAAAGGGACAGGTTTTTTTGGTCGGTTTACCGAGTGCTTACGGTGGGTCGGTAGCCTTAATGTGTTGAATACGCTGAGGGGGTATGGATGACCATCGATATGGGTGATCTTGCACTTCTGATACTGTTCGTGCTGTGCCTTGCGATCTTTGTTTACCTGCTGATCAAGGTGCTCAAAGGGCGGGCTATAAGAATCGATGAGGTGGGTTACTTGCTGCTTGTCGAGAGGCTTCGGTCGCCGGTGTTGACGGCCGCGATGAAAGCCGCCTCGAGTTTGGCGTCGCTGCCGTTTGTCGTCGGTGTGCTAGCCGTGGCGATGATGTGGGCGCCCAATTGGGCCCGTGTTGTCTGGGCCGCCTTCAATGTCGGTGCTATCAGCGCAATCGACTAGCTGTTAAAGGTCCTTGTGCGTCGACCTCGTCCACAGGGATTTCGGCTTGTCGAGGCGCCGGGGCTGAGCTTCCCCTCGGGCCACTCGATGGCGGCCATGGCGTTTTATGGCTATGGTATATGGTTGGTGCGGTGTTGCGTGTGTGGCCTTCCGTTCGGCGCCGCCATCGAGGTTGCACTCGCGTGCGTCATCCTTGCGGTGGGCGTCAGCCGTGTCTATCTGGGCGTGCACTACGTTTCGGATGTGCTGGGCTGGTTTTGCCTGTCTTTTGTCTGGCTCATCCTGTTCGTGCGTCTTGGCCCTTGGATTTTGACCGTCTAATTGTCGCAACTGGACGCCATGTCGGATCGAATCTGATTTTAACGCAGCCCTAAAGAGCGCGAAACAGCTCGGAAAAGCTCGCTTCGTAGCATGAGCTTAACGATCGATACCACCATAAAGCACGGAAGGGTTGTGGGGACAATGGTCAACTATGGGTTTGGTATGCCGACGCGCTTGGTTGCGGATGGGAATGTGGCTCGCTGGTGCGGACGATTGGTTGCCCACTATGGCGGCACCAAGGCACTGGTCGTGCTGGGAGGCGACAAGCACACGCGTGATGAGCTTGTTTCGGCGGCGCTGGGCTCGCTCGATCGCGCCCTGCTCGAACGCATACTCTTTCGTTGCGGCTTGGTCGGGGGCGACGGGGGAGACGATTTGGTCGATGAGGCCGTAGCCCTGGCGACCGATGAGGGCGTGGACTTTGTCCTAGCGATCGGCGATGCCGATACGGCGAGCTTTGTACGCGAACTCGCTCGTCGCATGGCCGTGCTCGATGCCGGCGAGGACGGCTTTGTTCCCTACGGGTGCATCGTCTCCGAGGGAAAAGTGCCCGCCGTTGTGGGTGCCGGCGAGGTTCCTGTTTTTGCTATCATCGCGCCCGAACTGCTGGAGGGCATCGGGTCTCCCTTGCGCGAGCTGCTCGGTAGCGTATGCGCCGCGGCATAGGCGGGCGTTATGCCATATATGCAGCTGGCGATAGCCATCGCCTGTGAGATCGGGGCGTCGTCTGCCCTTAAGGCCACGCACGGCTTTACTGTGTTGGCGCCCAGCGTGGCGACAATTGTGCTGTACGGGCTGAGCTTCTACCTGTTTTCGCTCGTGCTTAACGTGCTCGATCTCGCGAGTGCCTATGCCACATGGTGCGCTGCGGGCATCGTCGCCACCTCGGCCATTTCGGTGCTGGTTTTTGGAGACCATCTGAGCCCTATGATGCTTGTGGGGCTTGGCCTGTGCGTCGCGGGCGTGGTGATTGTGAACCTCGCGAGCGCATCGTAGCTTACCGGGCAAGTGCTCAATTCAGGGCAATTAAAGAACGCCGGCCGTGCGGATGGGCTCCCGCGCGGCCGTCGTTTCGTTTGTATTTCGGACATATTGCCAGCTTGCGACCCATGTTGCACAAGCGTAAACGCTCCGCGTCACCCGTGTTTCAAAACACTCCGTTAATAAAACGGACGATTTTGACTCGCATAATCCTCAACAACGAACGCGCACGGGCGCGCTCGCCGCCACCGAAGAGGGGAGAAAACCATGAAGGAACTGGTACTCATCATTCGCCCGGAGATGCTCGAGAGCCTGAAGGCCATTCTTGACGAGGTACACTGCGGCGGTATGACCGTTTCATCCGTTATGGGCTGCGGCACGCAGAAGGGCGCCTCGACCGATGGCGTCAACGAGATCCGCGGCTTCAAGATCAACATCAACCTGCTGCCCAAGATTCAGGCGATCGTGGTCGTGCGTGACCAGGATGTCGAGACCATTATCTCGGCCGTTCGCGAGCGTATGGCCGACGGTCGCGTGGGTGACGGCAAGATCTTTATCCGCGATATTGCCGATGCCGTGCGTATCCGTACCGGCGAGCGTGGCAACGCCGCTCTGTAGGTAAACGGATCGAGAGAAGGCGATTGCCATGCCTGATACCAAACCGCTCGTCCAGATTAAGAACATCAACAAGTTTTACGGCAAAAACCACGTGGTCAAAGACCTGTCCATCGATGTGCAGGAGGGCGAGTTCCTGACGATTCTGGGCTCGTCCGGCTCGGGCAAGTCGACGACGCTGCGCATGGTCGCCGGCTTTGAGCAGCCCACTACGGGCGAAATTATGCTCGATGGCATCAATGTTGCCGATAAGGAGCCGTTCGAGCGCGACGTGAATACCGTGTTCCAGAGCTACGCGTTGTTTCCGCACATGACCATTTTCGACAACGTCGCCTACGGTCTCAAGATGCAGAAGACTCCTAAGGACGAGATTCGCGAGCGCGTGATGGAGATGCTCGATCTGGTGCAGCTCGGCGGCTTTGAGGGGCGCAAGCCCGACCAGCTGTCCGGAGGCCAAAAACAGCGCGTCGCTATCGCCCGTGCCCTGGTCAACCGGCCCAAGATCCTGCTACTCGATGAGCCGCTGGGTGCGCTCGATCTTAAGCTGCGCAAGCAGATGCAGCTCGAGCTCAAGCGCCTCCAGCGCAAGCTCAACATCACGTTCCTTTACGTGACGCACGACCAGGAAGAGGCACTCACCATGAGCGACCGCATCGCGATTATGCACGACGGCGTGTTGGAGCAGATCGGTACCCCCAAGGAGATCTACGAGGCCCCGGCAAGTAAGTTCGTGGCCACCTTCATTGGCGAGACCAACCTGTTTGAGGGCATGGTCTCGGCCGATACGCCCGATGGGCTCGAAATTTCGCTCGAGTCCGGTACGATTCGCTCCGATGCCAAGGGCTTTCACTTTGGCGAGCTCGTGGCCGTGTCGGTGCGTCCGGAGCGCATGCAGTTTGCTCTCGAGCCGCGCGACGGATTCTCGCTTATGGGCACGGTGCGCGAGCAGGTGTACGTGGGTTCCATGGTCAAGGCGATTGTGGTGCTGCCCGATGGCCAAGAGGTGCGCCTGGAGCGCCTGGCCGGTGATGAGCTGCCCGAGAACGGTCCGGTCTATCTGTACTGGGATCCGGCGGATGCTCGCACCATCAAGACGCTTGACCAGGTCTTTTTCTCGGCACTCGAGAATGCCGAGATGCGTTAGGGGGCGACAGCTATGTCCGATACCGCAACTATGGCGGGGGACCCTGGCGCGCACCACGACCGCGTCGGGCAGTGGAG